>ULRQ01069736.1_pt1 | contig 151526 bp, 159 predicted proteins | sample 1955491 | NCBI WGS metagenome assembly ULRQ01 (sample SAMEA4835684, study PRJEB28245) | human gut metagenome | biome: gut microbiome; material: fecal sample | place: Denmark | collected 2008 | reverse complement strand
GGCTGCCTATATAGCCGATTATGCGCCGGTAGACAGGCGTGGCGAGGTGCTGGGGATTTATCAGACCTGCAGTGTGGTTTCTATGGCTGTTTTTCCAGCAGCAGGCATTTGGATCCTTCAGTATACACAAAGTTATCCTTTTTTGTTCAACGTGACTTTTGTTACGGCATTAGTATGCTTTTTCGTGTTACTGCCGCTCAAGGAAACGAATCCTGTTTATGACCAGGAACAAAAACTGGATCTGCTGCCGATTTTCAGGCGGCGGGTAATTTTTATGTCTTCGCTGTGCCTTTTGGGTGCATCACTGGTTTATGGCGCGATTCTTACTTTTTTACCGATTTATGCGCAGCAGCGGAATATAAGTGATTATGGTATTTTTTTCGTAGTCTATGCTTTGGCGACGATGGGCAGCAGGGTCTTTGCCGGTAAGCTGTCCGATCATGTCGACAGGCGTCTGGTAATTTTGCCGTTTTCACTTTTGGTTGCACTGGCGGCTATGTGTTTCTTTATTATGGATAACGTTTGGACGCTTGGGCTGATCGCAATATTATTCGGACTGGGATATGGAGCTTTAGTGCCGGCGCTTACTGCACTGGTCGTTGATGTTACCCGGCCGGAAGAACGTGGACCGGCACTGGGTTTTTTTACTGCTTTTATTGAAGTCGGCATCGTCGTCGGCGCTATGGGTCTGGGGTTTATTACCGAGATATTGGGCTATGCCAATATGTTTGCATTGTCAGGTATCATCGTACTGGTGATCACACTGGCATTTTGGCTGTTGGTGCAGCAGCGTCATACTATTAAGCTGGAGGGAGAGTAAGCAGGCTCCAGATGAGCGCAGAGCATTAAAAGCCGCCTGCAGCGCGTACTAGGCAGATGGGGAAGAAAAGACTTGAAACTCCGCGGATTTGTGATATAATGGTTAAAGTATTTGCAGAATGAACAAATTCGGTGAAGCGGAGTAGTAACCACAGATCCCTGTTGCAGAAAGTTGACGGCAGCTGCGAGTCAATACGGGAGCAAGGTGAACTCGCCGTGGAGGAGCCGCGTCAAAAGCGCGGACGCATAACCGGCGTTACAGGTTTCGAGTGGCCGAGATTTTTTTCGGCAATCAGGGTGGTACCGCGAAAGCTATTTCGTCCCTGGCCTAACAGCCGGGGACTTTTTTATTTGCCGCGCTGCGGTGGTAAGCAAATTTTAGGAGGTTATGAGAAGAATGATCGAAGAAAAGTATACTCCCCATGCCATAGAAAGCAAATGGCGGAAATATTGGGAAGATAACAAGGCATTTAAAACTGATATTGATGCAGGCAAACCCAAGTCTTATGTGCTGGAAATGTTCCCGTATCCTTCGGGCAACCTGCATATGGGGCACGTACGCAATTATTCCATCGGCGACGTAGTTGCCCGCTTCCGCAGTATGAACGGTTTTAACGTGCTGCATCCGATGGGCTGGGATTCTTTTGGTATGCCAGCTGAGAATGCCGCGATCAAACATGGTATCCACCCTGCTAAATGGACGATGGAAAATATCGCCAACATGACCCGTCAGCAGAAGGAACTGGGACTGTCCTATGATTGGGACCGCGAAGTTGCCACCTGTAAGGAAGATTACTATAAATGGACCCAGTGGTTCTTTGAGTTGTTTTATAAGCGCGGTTTGGCCGTCAAGAAAAAATCTGCTGTCAACTGGTGTGGCGAATGCAACACTGTTTTGGCTAATGAGCAGGTTATCGACGGACGCTGCTGGCGCTGTGACCATGAGGTCGTCAAAAAAGATCTGGAACAATGGTTCTTCAAAATTACCGATTATGCGGAAGAACTTTTGGATGATCTGAAACTTTTGAACGGCTGGCCGGAACGCGTTAAGACGATGCAGAAAAACTGGATCGGGCGCAGTGAAGGTCTGGAATTCAGCTTTGACGTGCCCTGCATCGATGCTAAGCTGCCTGTTTACACTACCCGTCCGGATACGGCATTTGGCGTTACCTTCGTGGTCCTGGCTGCCGAGCATCCAATGGTAGAGCAGTTGTGCCGGGATAATCCGAAGGCAGACGAGATTAGGGCTTTCTGCGCCCGTGTGCGCAACCAGTCCGATATTGAACGTACTTCCAGCGAGTCGGAAAAAGAAGGTATCTTTACCGGGAAATATGCTGTCAATCCTTTCAATGGCCGCCAGGTAGAGATCTGGGTCACCAACTATGTCCTGTACGATTATGGCACCGGAGCTGTTATGGGTGTACCTACAGGTGATCAGCGCGACTGGATGTTTGCCGATAAATACGGTCTGGATAAGATCGTTGTCGTTACTCCTAAAGACCAGGAATTAAAAGTTGAAGATATGACTGCCGCCTATGAAGAAAAAGAAGGCGTGCTGGTAAATTCCGGCAAGTTCAGCGGCATGGAGATGCATGCTGCAATCAAAGCTATTATGGATTATGCGGAAGAACAGGGCTTTGGTTCCCGTCATGTCAACTACCGTCTGCGCGACTGGCTCATCAGCCGTCAGCGTTATTGGGGGGCTCCGATCCCGATTATTTACTGTCCTGACTGCGGCGAAGTTCTTGTGCCGGAAGCAGAGCTGCCGGTACGTTTACCGGAAGACGTCAAGTTTGATGCGGGCAGCGTTTCACCGCTGGCAACCAGTGAAAGCTTTGTTAACTGCACCTGCCCCAAATGCGGTAAGCCGGCCCGCCGCGAGACCGATACTATGGACACTTTCCTGTGTTCTTCCTGGTATTATCTGCGGTATACCGATCCGAAAAACGATACTGCTCCATTCAGTAAAGAAGCTGTTGATTACTGGGCTCCGGTCGATCAGTACATCGGGGGTATCGAGCATGCGATACTGCATTTGCTGTATTCACGTTTCTTTATGAAGGTATTGCGTGACGCAGGCCTTGTAAAATACGACGAACCATTTACCAACCTGCTGACTCAGGGCATGGTCATTAAAGACGGTGCGAAAATGAGTAAATCTTTAGGTAATGTCGTTTCTCCGGAAGAGATCATTTCCAAATACGGTGCCGATACTGCTCGTCTGTTTATTATGTTTGCTGCTCCGCCTGAAAGAGAGTTGGAATGGAGCGATCAGGGCGTGGAGGGTTCCTTCCGTTTTATCAACCGTGTCTGGCGTATCGTCAGCCACTTCCAGGGTGAGCTGGCCCAAAAGGTCACCGGCTATGATACTTCAAAACTGGATGAAGCTGATAAAGAGCTGCGCCGCGTGCTGCATAATACGATCAAAAAAGTTACCGACGATATCGAGCAGCGGTTTAATTTCAATACTGCAATCAGTGCGATGATGGAGTTGGTCAATGCTTTATATGTTTATAAGGAAGCTCAGAAAAATTACAATGCCGGTCTGGTTTATGAAACCGTTTCCGCTTTGCTGCGGTTGCTTGCTCCTTTCGTACCGCACGTAACCGAAGAATTGTGGCATGGCGTCATCGACGCTGACAGCAGCGTGCATGCACAAAGCTGGCCTAAAGCCGAGGCAGAGGCCATGAAGGTCGATAATGTCGAGATCGTGCTGCAAGTCAACGGTAAGGTCAAAGGCCGTTTGGTTGTACCTGCGGAAGCCGGCAGGGAAGAACTGGAAAAACTGGCTTTGGCGGATGAACATATCGCTGCTATGGTCGATGTCGGCAAGATCGTGAAGATCGTCTGCGTACCAGGACGTTTGGTTAATATTGTTGCCAGACCTTAAGGTGCAGAAGAAAATTAAATAGCTGGATCAGTAAGATCAAATCATAAAGACGCTATGGCAGAGTTCCTAAGGTATAACGAATTTATTGTTGACATCGGGAGCTCTGCTTTTTTGCGTTTTGAAGGGGCTGGATAGCGATGATGGAACGAGGGCTGAGAGGGAAAGTAGCAGCTTTGGGGGCTGCCGTAGTTTTATGTGCCGGCGGCAGTCTGCTGGGAAGCAGCCCGCAGGATACTGCTGCTGTTGTGCCTGTACCGACAGCTGGTACCAGTGCAGTACAGACTCGGGGAGTCAAGGTATATGTAAGCGGTGCGGTAGCAAGGCCGGGTTTATATGAAATCCCCTCAGGGAGCAGGGCTACTGCGGCAATCGCCGCTGCCGGAGGAATGACACTGGAAGCTAATCCCGATAAAGTTAATTTGGCAAAGCTGCTGAAAGATGGTATGCAGGTAAATGTGCCGCGGTTAAGTGCCAGGCAATTGCGTGAGCAGACTGCGCCGGTAAATGCAGGTGCAGCTGTTGAGGCAGCAGGCGCAAATACTTTGGTCTCGGTAAAGACTGCTGCTGAGAGTGGCAGGGGCACAGCAAAAGCCGGCGGCAAGGTACATTTGAATACGGCTACGGCTGCCGAACTGACAGTGTTGCCTGGGGTCGGTGATATTACCGCGCAGCGTATACTTGAGTATCGGGCGGCGCATGGGTTTGCCAGTATCGAGGATGTTATGAAGGTCAAAGGGATCGGTAAGGCCAAGTTTAGCAAAATGCAGCCTTATCTGGAGCTGTGATGCAGCGTCAGCTGGAACAGATCATTGTCGCCGCCACACTGGCATTTCTGCTTGGCTGCCACGCAGGGCTCAGTAAGCTGTTGCCGTTGATACCAGCATTGATACTGGCGGCACTTTTTCTGCTGCTGCTTGCCTGGTGCGGCCGCCAAAAGGCTGGAGTAAAGTTGTTGGCCGCGGCAGGTATTGGTTTGTGTTTTTGTTGTGGCGCTGCCAGCGGCAGCGGGGCCATGCGTCAGCCGCAGCTTCCTTTGCAGAATTTTACAGGTCAGGAAGTGCGTATTTCCGGCAGAGTGGAAGCTGGCAGTGTCAAAGTAACGCCGCAGGGAACCAGTCTGGTGCTTGCCTGTCAAGCGGTGCAGACAAATAGTGCGGAACTTGGCAGCTCTTTACCCGATACAGCAATCGCAGTATCGGGTAAAGTACGTGTGTTCGTCCAAGGACAGGATCTTAGCGAGAAAATAACCGGTGGCGTTATTGTACAGGGAACGCTTAAACCACTGACTGATTTCGCCAATCCGGGTGGTTGGGATAGCGGGCTGTGGAACGAATTGCAGGATTTACAGGGGCGAATGTCTATAAAAGGCAGTGAGCTGTATTTGTCCGGGGACGGACAAAGTATCAGGCAGTATATCGGCGGACTGGCTGCAGGGCTGCGTTCAAATCTGCAGCATACTGTACCGGGACAGGCCGGAGCTGTTTTAGCCGGTATGACTTTAGGTGGTTACGACGGTATCAGCGCGCAGACGCGGGAAGATTTTGCTGCTGTGGGATTGGCGCATCTGCTGGCTGTATCTGGTACGCATATAGCAGTGGTGACAGGCTTTCTGCTTGTACTGCTGCGGCGCCGTAACCACTGTACTATGGCGCTGCTGGCAGGGATTTTATTTTTTTATGCGGCTTTGTGCGGGTTCAAACCGCCTGTACTGAGGGCTTTGCTTATGTCGCTGGCACTATTTGGAGCCGGCGTTAGCGGCAGGCTGCCGCAGCGCAGTAATATTTTCTGTGCTGTGGTCATACTGTTGCTCTGCTATGAACCGCGCTGGCTTTGGGACGCAGGTTTTCAGTTATCATTTACCACAACAGCGGGGCTGCTGTATTTCTATCCGGTACTGAGCGGCCTGTGTACCCGTTACTTACCTGTGGGGATTGCCGAGATCCTGGCAGTATCTTTAACAGCACAGCTGGCGGCTTTGCCGTTTTTGATCCATTATTTTCATCAGCTTTCACTGAGTGGGCCGGCAGCTAATCTGCTTCTAGTACCGCTGCTGGAACTGGCACTACTGCTGACACTGGCGGGATATGCCCTCCTGCCGGTATTTGGGTTGGGAAAGCTGCTGTTTTTACTGGCAGGGCTTTTACTGCACCCCTTGCTGAATATCATTCACTGGCTGGCATCCGGCGGCTGGGCAACTGTCACTGTTGGCAGCTGGCCTCTTTTATGCGGCGCTGTCTATTATTTACTGTTGTTGCTGCTTTTCGGCAGCAGCGACTGGGATGATTTCACTGCTTGCGAAAGACGGTTGCTGATCGGTTTATGCTGCTGTATGCTGGTGGGGATCGGGCTTTATGATAAATTCAGGCCGCAGCCTCTGACCGTACATTTTATCGACGTGGGACAGGGGGATGCGGCACTGGTCGTAACACCGCAGCGTCAGACGCTGCTGATTGATACCGGTGGTCTGCGTGGTGACTATGATACGGGCAGCCGTATCGTTCTGCCCTATCTGCGTTACCTGGGGATTCGCAGTCTGGATATGCTGCTTTTAAGCCACGGACACCACGACCATGCAGGAGGAGCGGCCGCAGTAGCTAAAAATATACCTATACGCAGGCTCATTCTGCCTCAGGAACAGCCTTCAGCAGATATACAGGCACTGCTGAAGAATACCAAAGCGCAGCTTATATATGCCGAGAGCGGCACAAATTATTCCCTGGGCAATACTGCAATACAGATCATCAGCGCGCCTGTCGGCAGCGCTGACAGCGATGCAAATGAAAGCTCGCTGATCGTGAGGGTTGTATCTGCTGACGGCAGCATTGTTTTTACAGGTGATGCAACAGAAACGGAGGAACTGCTGGCAGCGGGGCAGATTCAGCCCGGTCAGGTATTGAAGGTCAGTCACCATGGCAGTAATGCTTCTTCTTCAATGCCGTTTTTAGCGGCAGTCAGTCCGCAGCTGGCGGTTATCTCAGTCGGTGCGGCCAACAGCTACGGCCATCCTGACAGTGAAACGCTGCAGCGTCTGGCAGCCTGCGGGGCTCAGGTGCGGCGTACAGATCAGGACGGAGCGCTTAAAATCACTTTTGACGGCAGCCAGGTAAAATGTTATAGTTATCGGTATCAGAAGGAATTTTTTTAGTGGCTTGAAGGAGTACAAACATGGAAATCACGGCAGAAAAAATTATGCAGCAATTAAGTGCCGGTACACAGGTAGCTGGTGTAATCGCAGTGTTCGGCGAAGAAGGCTATTATAAAGATAAAATAGCCGCTGCTTTACCGCGGGCTGTTTTTGGCGACGCCGCGCTGGAAGACAGGGAAATAACTGTTTTTGAGCGTGATACGGATATAAAGGAAGTATCTGCTGCTGTCAATACCTACCCTTTTTTCTCAGGACGCAGTCTGGTTATCATTAAAGATGAAAAGCTGTGGGGAGGTAAGGATGGCGGCGAAAAACGCAAACAGCAGCAGGAAGAGCTGGCAGAACTGCTGGCGGATGTGCCTGAACATTGTCAGGTACTGCTGTTAGGCGAAAAAATCGATAAACGCGGTAAACTTTATAAAAGCCTGCTTAAAACTGCTGCGATGGTGGAATGCAAGTCTCTCAAATCCTATCAGCTGAAGCCCTGGCTGGACGAACAGGCTGCGCTGCGCGGCTGCCGTTTTGATTATGAAGCGTCACAAACGATCATGGAATATCTGTCGGTAACTGACAATGCGCCGCTGCTGCTGCTGGAACAGGAAATCGAAAAACTATCGGTTTACGCCGGTGAACGTAAGATTTGGACGAAAGATGATATCGAGCAGACTTTCGCTGCGTTGCCTGAAGTTTCGCGCTTTGCGCTGCTGAACGCCATTGCCGAAAAGAAGCTGGGGCAGACTTTGGAGCTTTTGGGTGAAGAACGTAAGCACGGTAATACTGTGCTGGCGCTATGCGGCCTGGTTTCGTTCCAATTGCGACGTCTTGGACGTGTCAAAGAACTTCTGGAAGGAAGGGCCTCGCAGGCCGAGATCGCTTCAGAGTTAAAAGCCGCGCCTTTTGCTGTAAAAAAAATGGCGGAGCAGAGCCGCCGCTTTGGCTTGGGTGAACTGGAACGGGCACTTTTGGAACTATCACAGCTCAATATCGAAATCCGCTATGGCGGCCGGCAGTTTGAAAAGCTGGAAGAAATATTGATCCGGCTTTTGAGCAAGTGATATTTGGTGTTTGGTTAAAAAAAGTGTTTAAAGTTTGTTTTAAACACTGGACAAGCCTGACTGTTGTTTGTTATAATGATGGCGATAGATCAATGGGGATCTTTCTATTTTATTGCTTAAAAATAGGAAGGTCCTTTTTATATTTGTATTTCAGCTTCAGCATTGGGAAAGGAGCGCGGCACAGTGCCGCAAGTGATTGCTATGATGAACAAAGAAATGTTGTATTACATTAACCCTGAACAGCAAACCCCGGAGGAACTGAAAGCTTTGCTGGAAATGCACCCGGAAATCAAATTTGTTTCTTTTATGGGTGTGGACTTTGCCGGTAACGATACCGACGAAAAAGTGCCCATCAATTTATTTATCGAAGATATCAACAGCTTCCTGGAAGGTATGGCTGCTCAGACTGACGGTTCTTCCGTTGTTTTGCCGGGCATTGCTACTTTAAATAACGCCCGCGTCGATATGAAGGTCGACAAAAGTGTCAACTGGTATATTGATTATAATTACGAGCATTTTGATGCTCAGACAGGTAAAATGGTCGGAACCCTGCGCATACCCTGTTTCCTGATCCACAACGAAATCTTTGTTGATTCCCGTTCGATCCTGCAAAACAGCCTGGATTATGTGGAAGCACAAATGCTGGAAATGTTCAAAAAACATCCGCAGATAGCAGGTCTTGAGCATGTTGACCTGTCTCAGATCGAAAAACTGGTCTTTACCTGTGCTACCGAGCTGGAATTCTGGGTCAAATCTCCGCGTGAAGATGCACCGATCGAAGCCCTTTCTTCTTCGCAGATGATGCAGGAGCAATACTGGCAGCGTACCCGCGGTAACGTGCGTACCGCTTTAGAACAGACTATAGAAATGATGGAAGTTTATGGTCTGGAACCGGAAATGGGCCATAAAGAATGCGGCGGCGTACGTGGACAGATCGACGGCGCAGGTCATATGACGCATGTTATGGAACAGCTGGAAGTAGACTGGAAATTTAACGTCGGTCTGCAAACTGCTGATAACGAACTGCTGGCCCGCATTATAGTTAAAGAGGTTTTTCGGATGAACGGTCTGGAAGTTTCCTTCCAGGCTAAACCGATCCCCGGCGTTGCAGGAAGCGGTGAACATACCCATGTCGGTATTGCCGCAAAACTTAAAAATGGTAAAATGGTCAATCTGTTTGCGCCCGGCGATATGAAAGCTGATTTTCTGTCCGCTATCGGTTACGGTTCAATGATGGGCCTTTTGAAGAACTATGAGGTCATCAATCCTTTTATTTCAGCTACGATCGATTCATTGAACCGTTTGAAGCCAGGGTTTGAAGCCCCTGTTTGTATCGTTACCTCTTTGGGTATCAGTCCGCAGGTCCCTTCCCGTAACCGTACGATTCTGGCAGGTTTGATCCGCGATATCGACAGTCCGATGGCGACCCGTATTGAAATGCGTTCTCCTAACCCTTATACTAATACCTATATTGCTATCGCGGCTTTCTATCTGGCAATGTGGGATGGCATCAAGGCTTGTGTGGAATCAGGCAAAAATTTGAAGGAACTGGAAGCTGAACTGTCCAAAAAGGCCGGTGTTGAGGGCTTCTATCTGGAAAAAGACCGCGAATACCGCAGCGAAGAAGATGTTTTTGAAGACTTCAGCGAGGAAGAACGCAGCCGTTTATTTGGTAAACCGCCTGCAACCGTATGGGAAAATATGTGCGGCTTTAATAAATATCCCGAAAAGAAAGCTGCTCTTACCAGCGGCAATATCCTGCGCGCAGAGTTTATTGATTCTTTTGCTAAAGGCGCTTTGGTTCGCTGGCAAACGGAGCTCTTAAACAGGATCATCCCCGAATTCCATGCTGAGATCGTGGCAATGAAATGTCTGCATGATACTGGCTTCTATAATAAATGTGACGATGAGCTGTGGGAGAAGATCGCAGCGCTGCGTGTTATGCTGGCTAAAGATTCTGTTGAGGCTCCGTGTATTTTTACTATGATCCGCGATGCTTTTAGCCGCGGCGATTTTGATGCCGCCTCCAAGTTAAAGCTGGAAATGGTAAAAACCATGGAGAAGCTGAGAAGCTGTTATCACGATTACAAGCAAAATATTATCGACTGATAAAACATATACTTTTGGGATCCGCCGGAAAATATTATCGGCGGATCCTATTATTTTTCACAAAATGTTTTCTTGACTGGAGTTAAGACAAGGCCGATATAATTGAAGCAAGGTTAAAGCTTAGGTACCAAAGCTGTTAGTCTGTTAGAAGTGCTATTATTGTTATTATTTGAGGGAGAGAAGAAAATGCGTTGGAGTAAAGGTTTTTCTAAAATAGGTTTACTGGCGCTGATACTGGTCGTTGTCGGTGCAGGCATGTTTTTTTACACGCGTCAATATTGTGGTGCCGAGCAGCCTGCGCGTTACGAGCCGCAGCAGCTGCGGCAGGTGATTACTGCAGACAGTAAAACCTCGCGGACTATTATGTGGCAGACTCAGGCGCCGGAAAGTGATACCTGGGTGGAATATAAGCTGCAGGGTGAAAATGAGCTTCACAGGGTGCAGGCCCGAGGGAAAGAATTTGTGACAGATTCAGGGACTGTTTATCAGCAAAGTGTGACGCTTACAGCTTTGGAGCCGGGAACTGTTTATGAATACAGGGTTGGCGGAGGCAAAGAATTTTCTGCCTGGCAGACGTTGAAAACAGATAACGGCGGCGCTTTTACGGCTTTGATCTTCGGTGATTCGCAAAGCCTCGATTATAATATCTGGCGCAAGACTGCCGCTTATGCTTACAGTCACGATCCGGAAGCTGCCTTTTTCATCAATATGGGCGATCTTGTAGATAACGGCGAGCAATACAGCCAGTGGCGCAGTTGGTTCCGTGGAGCGTCCGGACTGCTGCCGCAGATTCCGGCTGCTCCTATCAGTGGCAACCATGAAAATTATTCGCTGCAATGGAAGCCTTACCGCGGTGATTTATATCTGAATTTGTTCGACTTGCCCCTGAATGGGCCGGAGGGTTTGCAGAAGCAGGCTTACAGCTATGATTACGGCGATGTGCATTTTTCTGTAATCGATACACAGCAGGAGGAATTAAACGAGTGGCAGCCTGAACTGATCGCAAGTCAGGTGAGCTGGCTGGAGCGTGATCTTGCCGCCAGTGATAAGAAATGGAAAATTGTGTTGGTGCACCGTAATCTATTCCGCTATCAGGATGGCAGACCCAATGAACTGGGCGCGGCACTTTTACCGGTTATTGACCGCGGTAATGTCGATGTAGTTTTTTCCGCTCATAATCATACCTACGGCCGTTCTGCTCCGTTTAAAAACGGTAACGTGGCATCACAGGGAACGATTTATATTTCTTCGGGCCGCAGTGGCGATAAAACCTGGGCCGGTTCGCGTGCCAAGCCGCAGGAGGTCACTTTTGACGGAGTGCTTGACCAGCCTAATTATATGAAGCTGACTGTTAATGACGGCAAGCTGACAGTGACCAGCCTGAAGCAGGACGGCAAGCTGATCGATACGGTGACGCTGACGAAATGACAAGCTCTCGATTTTTTGATATAATGTTATTATTAACAAATCAATGAATGGAGTGACATCATGGCTAAAGACAGTTCTTTTGACGTTGTATCGCAGGTCGATATGCAGGAAATGGACAATGCGGTCAATCAAACGAAAAAGGAGATCGCCCAGCGTTATGATTTCCGCGGCAGTGATGCCAGCATCGAATTAGAAGAAAAATGTATCAAATTGGCAGCTGAAGACGAATACAAGCTGAACGCTATCATCGATATGCTGCGTGCCCGTATGGCTAAACGCGATATCCCGCTGCGCTGCCTGGAGCTGGGGAAGGTTGAGCCGGCCTCCAAAGGCACAGTTCGTCAGACGCTTACTATCCTGCAGGGTATACCGAAGGAAAAAGCCAAAGCGATAGTAGCCGCTATCAAAGCGACGAAACTGAAAGTCAATGCTCAGATGCAGGACGATCAGGTACGCGTCAGCGGAGCCAAAAAAGACGATCTGCAGGCTGTTATCCAAACGCTGAAAGCAGGCGACTTCGGTGTAGATTTACAATTCATCAATATGCGCTAAACAAAAGTAAAATACTTCCCGCCTTTGGGCGGGAAGTATTTTTTGCGTATAGCGTGTGGTTGCTGATGCAAAAAGTGTGTCTTTGAGCATTGCTGAAAGAATTTTTATATGCTATGATTATTTATAATTATAGTAGATGAAAGTAAAATTTATTTTAATAGAAATATATATTGCAGGCAGGAGGAAGTTGGAGCGGCACAGAGTTTTTATTTGCTTTGCTCTGTTGTCGGGTGGCTGCGAATGCAGCAGGAGAGCCAGACTTACAGCAGTAATAAAAATTTTCAGCAGCTCATATTTTATAAATAATTGCTTAAGGGATAAGAGGTGATAGACAGAGAGCGTTGATACTAAGCAAGGTAAATTACATAAAAATAAGAATGGTGGGATAATGGTGAAGAAAGTAATTTTGTATTTATTAACTATGGTCTTTGCACTCAGCACAGCTACGGCACTTGCGGCAGAACCTGCTGACGCTCCTGTGTCTATGCGTGAAAGAATGGAAAAAATCAGAGTGGAGAACGACCCGGTATATCAGGCGGAAAAAGCTAAAAGAATGGAAAATATGCCAAAAGTAGCTGTGCTTTATGTAAATAATGCCGAAACTACTTATAATGAAGAAGTAGATGGAGTGGTTTTGGGCAATTTGGAAAAATGCATCAATGATGATAAATATATTTATATCAATGGTGAACCATATATCGAAAAGTTAAACAAAGTTGGTATTGTTGATATTACTACGGCTGAAAGAGCTGATATAGTCGATGCTTTTGAAGGTGAAGATGTGGATTATGTCGTTTTTATTGAAGTGCAGCCATTTGTTGCCAGAGATAAAATCACCTTCTTTACAGTTGGTAAAGATATAACGACAACAGTACCTCTGAAAATTATTGATCTGATCAACGGAAAATATTTATATAATGGTAAATTTACCGAAAAAGCTTCCGACAGTACTATGATAGGCGGTATAGGTAATAAATCGGTTGCCATGAAAGCCTTGAATAAAATCAACGAACAGATCACTTCTGTTTTAATTGCCAGATTGCCGGAAGAAAAACCTGTTGCGGTAGCTGCTGATAAAAAATAGGTCCCATAATGAAAAAATATTTTGATAAAGGTCTTGTTTTGTCCTTTTTAATGATATTTGTATTTTTTACTGCGGCCTGCGAAGCTGAAGCAGCTAAGAGCCTGCGACAGAAAAGCAGCGTGCTTTTGGTATTTAACAATATCGCTGGAACACGTTATGATGAAAAGCTTACCCAAATAGCACTGGAAAAGCTGCAGAAGAAAATCGAAGGAATCTATCTTGAAGTCGATTCTGAACCTTATGGTAAAAACTTCAAAGAAAAGTCATTTGAAAAAGCTTCATTTGCAGAATTGACGGCACAGGTTGATGGCTGCGGAGCAGATTATTTTGTTTATACTGAGCTGCAGCCCATTACAAAAGAAACATATTTTAATTTTATATATTTTGATAAAAATGTGGAAACAGGGCTGGTTTTGCGGATCGTGGATTTGAAGAATGGTAAAGAACTTTATAATAAAAAATATGTGATGAAAGCCGAAGATTCTACTGACTATTTCTTTATCGGTAGCGGATCAGTTGCACAGAAGGCGTTAGATGCCATACTGTTCAGAGCCGGCGAAGCTATCTCGGTAAGGTTGCCTCTTTAAAGGTGTATAAAAAACTATCCCCGGTAAGTATTTATACTTGCCGGGGATAGTTTTTTTGTAAACGCAGTTTTTAAGGTCAAAGTATCAAAGTTAGGTTTCTGCCAAGGGAAGCGCAAGACCTGAGAAAGTTTTATTCAGATAGAACATAATTGTCTTGCGGGGGGGACAGATGTGGTATAATCAATGGAACATAAATTATTGCTTTGCTTAGAAAATATTAACTAATAATTTGAAAGAAAGGTGAGCTGAGATTGTAAAAGAAAACTTCATCAAGTAAAAATAAGTAACTGAGAGTGGCTTGATAGAGGTAAAGTTAGTAGTTCTACAAAATTACTTTTAAATAAAAATTATAAGAGGTGTTGATAATGAAGAATAATTTACAGCAAAAGGTGGCTTTAAGTCTTTTAGCGGGAGCGATGCTTTTCGGTACTGGGTACATTGCCAATACCAGCATTGCTTATGCGGCTAGTGCATCTAAAGATATAAATATACAACCAAATATATCTGCCGATGATAATCTGGACGGTCTTACTGTAAGTAAACAAGCTGAAAATAATGAAAAGGCTGAAAACAATACTATCATAATCAGCGGCGGTAAGGCCTATGACGTTTATGCAGCCGTAACGGGCGGTGGCGACGCTGTTGGCAATACGGCGCAGATGAGCGGCGGTACGGTAGCATATCTTGGAGGCGCGGCAACTGATTATGGTGATGGAGATGATGGCTCGGTCATAAGTAATAAAGTTATTATGAGTGACGGTAAGGCACAGGAGGTTGTAGGAGGCGAAGCCTTTGGCACAGGTACAGTTGAGACAAACTGTGTAACAATGACCGGTGGTGAAGCGCAGAATGTTTATGGCGGCGCTACCTATAACAGCAGTGCCACAGGGAATTACGTTGAAATTAGCGGTAAGGCTATCGTAACGGGCAGTGGCGATAATGGTTATGAAGAAGATGGTGTAAAAACTACTAATAAAGGCGTATATGGAGCCATTTCCGGTGATCCTAAGGGAGACAATGAAGTAACTTTTGGCAGTCTGGAAAATAACAGCGTAAAAATCAGCGGGGCTGCTCATATAAGCAATGCATATGGCGCCTACAGCTTTGGCGGTGCTGATGTTATTGGCAACAGCGTGGAGCTTATGGGTAATGCAACTGTCAGCGGCGATGTGTATGGCGGTTATTCTAAAACAGGTTCTGTTACCGGTAATACTGTGAAGATAGGAGGCAATGCAACTGTCAGCGGTAATGTGTATGGTGGTTATTCTAAAACAGGTGCTGTTATCAGTAATATTGTGGATATAGGAGGCAATGCAACTGTCAGCGGCAATGTGTATGGCGGTACAGCTCCTAATACCGAGAATGAGATAAATTTAAGCGGTAACGCTAATGTAGATAATGCTAATTTGTTCGGATACGATAAAAAGACCAGTACAGTCAGCTTTAGCAGAACCTTATCCCAAAAAGCTGCTTCTTCCGGCAATACACTCACCATCAAGGGTTGGAGCGGTAGTGTCAAACAGGTTAAGGATTTTGAAAAAATAAAATTTGGTGAAATAGATTTGGATAATTTACCCAGTAATGGTACGGTGTTGACCATTACGAATTTGAACAACAATGATTTGGAAAATACCTTTATCGATGCACAGGGTGTCAAATTTAAAAGCGGAACAGAGATTAAGGCCGGCATGGCTTTAAATTTTATTGCTTCTGGCAATGATCAGGAATTATATATTAATGATGATAATATAGAGTTTGGTAATTTCACTGCCGGTGTTGCTCAGGAAGGTGAAGGAAAACTTGAATTACAAGATGGAAAGCTTATATATACGTCTACAGAAGTTCATGCGTCAGGACAAACCCATCTGGTAGCAGAAAACAGAGCGGTGGCAGCAGCCTTTGTCAATCAGGGCAGCGAGCTTATTGCCGATGCTCTTGATACTCTGTCACGGACTGACGGCTACGGCGTTAAGACTTTTGCCGCAGTATATGGTAATCACAGCAAGTATGATGTCAACAGTGATTTGAAGATCAATGGCTGGAGCAGTATCGTCGGTGTTGGCAGCGAAAAACAATTAGCGCAGGGTGGCTTTAGCTGGGGTGTTTTTTATGAAAACGGCAGCGGCAATTATCGCACTGCTAACAGCTTTAATAATGAATTCTTCCGTGGCGATGGCAGTCTGGTTTACAATGGCGGCGGGATCGCTGCCAGATATGCCAAGAAAAGCGGCAGCTATACGGAAGCGTCGCTGCGTGCCGGTATGTTGAAAAGTGAAATGGATAACGCCTTAAAAGACATTACCGGCGCCGGCTATGGCTATAAATCCGAAACTGCTTATTATGGCGCGCATCTGGGCATCGGTAAGATACTGACACTTAACGAGAGTACCAGTGTCGATGTGTACGGCAAGTTTTTCCATACCTATAACGAAGGTGATAATTTTGATGTTGCCGGCGATAAATTTGAATTTGATTCTATTACCAGTGATCGCCTGCGTTTGGGTACCCGTTATACTGTAAATAAAAATAATAAATGGAGTTCCTATTATGGTATTGCCTGGGAATATGAATTCAATGGCGATGCTGACATAAAGGCTATGAACAAGGCTGTACCTACCCAAAGTATGCAGGGCAGCAGTTATATGGCCGAGATCGGACTGAATTACCAGCCTAACACAGCTTCTCCCTGGAGTTTTGATTTAAGTATGCGTGGCTATGCCGGTGAGCGTGAAGGTTTCAGCGGTAATGTACAGGCGATTTACAATTTTTAAATATTATAATGAATTTGGGGTGCCTGGTCTTGGACCAGGCACTTTTTCTTTTGTAAATTATCTCACTTTACAAACTTTACATTAATTTTACAAAACCATACTAATGGATTTTACTTTGCTGGGATATGCTATAGCCATAGTCAGAAAACTAAAAACAAATCATAAAAATTTTGGAGGCTATAGTGATGAAAATGAACAAAAAAGTAGCAGGTATTTTATTAGCGGCCATGAGTACCATGATCTTTACTGGCTGCGGCAGCAGCGAATCAGAGAAAAAGGCCGATGCTCCGGCGGCTGGCAGTAAGATCGTCGTTATCTCCCGTGAAGACGGCAGCGGTACCCGCGGAGCTTTTATTGAGTTATTTGGAATTGAGAAAAAAGACGCTGATGGTAAAAAAATCGACCATACTACCGACAGTGCCGCTATTACCAATAATACTTCCGTTATGATGACGACAGTAGCAGGAAATAAGGACGCGATCGGCTATATTTCCTTAGGGTCTTTGAATGATACTGTTAAAGCGTTGAAAATAGACGGTGCTGAAGCCAGTGCCGCCAATGTAAAAAGTGGTGCCTACAAAATCGCCCGCCCCTTCAACATCTGCACTAAAGACGGTCTGAGCGAGGTTGCCCAGGATTTCGTAGCCTTCATTATGTCGAAAGAGGGCCAGGAAGTCGTCACTAAAGCAGGCTGCATCGGCGATGATAAAGCAGCTCCGTATAAAGGCACTAAACCGGCAGGAAAGGTTGTTGTCGCAGGCTCTTCTTCTGTGACTCCGGCGATGGAGAAGTTGAAAGAAGCCTATATGAAAATCAACCCGGCAGCTAATATCGAGATTCAGAGCAGTGATTCTACGACAGGCGTTAAATCAGCAATCAGCGGTATCTGCGATATCGGCATGGCTTCCCGCGAACTGAAAAAGAGCGAGCTGGAACAGGGCTTGAAAGCAACTGTAATAGCAACAGATGGTATCGCCGTTATTGTCAATAAAGATAATAAAGTCAGCGAATTGAAAAAAGAGCAGATCGAAGCGATTTTCACCGGTAAAGCTACTGAATGGAATAAACTGTAACAGCGGTAAAAACTGGATATTTTAAACTAACGGCTGCCTTTCGGGGCAGCCGCCTGTATAATGTGAGGGAGTATGGAGAAGCGTAAAGAAGAAATAATGAAGGTTGTCTTTTTGCTCGCGGCCTGTGCGTCTATAGCAACTGTTGCTATGATCTGTCTGTTTTTGTTTGCCAATGGTCTGCCGACGATCGGCAAGATCGGTGTGACGGAGTTTTTTCTGGGGCAAAGATGGCGGCCTGCTAACGATATTTACGGCATCTTGCCGATGATTCTCGGCAGTATGTATGTAACCCTGGGGGCAATCGTCGTTGGTGTGCCGGTAGGTATACTGACGGCAATCTTTATGGCACGGTTCTGCCCGGATAGGGTTTACGGTATCCTAAAACCGGCGGTAGAGCTTTTAGCCGGTATCCCATCTGTTGTCTACGGTTTTTTCGGGCTGGTGGTGATGGTGCCTTTGATCCGCGAGCATATCGGCGGGACAGGCAGCAGTATGCTGACGGCGTCGCTGCTTTTGGGCATGATGATCCTGCCGACGCTCATCAGCGTGGCCGAGGCGGCGCTGCGTGCGGTGCCTAACAGCTATTATGAAGGGGCCTTAGCTTTGGGCGCGGGGCATGTGCGCAGTGTTTTTTTTACCATTGTGCCGGCGGCAAAATCCGGTATCATGGCAGCGATAATTTTAGGCATGGGGCGAGCTGTCGGCGAGACTATGGCGGTGATCATGGTAGCTGGTAATCAGGCCAGAATGCCGGCCGGACTTTTAGAGGGCGTACGTACGATGACGACCAATATCGTTATTGAAATGGGTTATGCGGCCGATTTGCATCGTGATGCTTTGATTGCGACGGCGGTTGTATTGTTTGTGTTCATTTTGGTTATCAATCTGACGTTTTCCTACTTGAAAGGCAAGGTGGTACAGCAATGAGTGGTTTGAAAGCGCAGCTTAGGCGCAAGCTGTACGAATGCGGGCGTGATCCGCTGTCGCTGTTTCTGCTGGGCTGCGTGGTGACGGCGGCGCTGACGACCTTTTTAGTCCTGAGCTTTTTACTGGCCTATATCCTGTGGCAGGGCCTTCCGAATATAGAGGTGAGCCTGTTTGCCCTGCACTATAATTCTGAGAATGTTTCACTGTTTCCGGCGCTTATCGATACAGTGCTGATGGTGCTGATGGCTTTGGCGATAGCGACGCCGCTGGGGATTTTTGCTGCAGTGTATCTGGTTGAATATGCCGGGCGCGGCAACAGGCTGGTAGGTGTAGTGCGTGTCACTGCCGATACCTTGGCGGGTATCCCTTCCATTGTTTATGGTCTGTTTGGGATGCTGTTTTTTGTAACCTATTTAAAATGGGGCTATTCACTTTTAGCCGGTGCCTGTACCGTTGCGATCATGATCCTGCCACTTATCATGCGGACGACGGAGGAAGCGCTGAAAGCGATACCGGACAGCTTCCGCGAGGGCAGCTATGGCTTGGGAGCAGGCAAGCTGCGCACAGTCTTCGCCGTAGTGCTGCCTTCAGCAGTACCCGGTATTTTGGCTGGCATTATCCTTGCTATCGGCAGGATCGTCGGTGAAACAGCGGCTCTTATCTATACATCGGGCACAGTGGCGGCCCTGCCCGACGGAGTGCTGTCGTCAGGGCGCACTTTGGCAGTGCATATGTATGTGCTGGCCAGTGAAGGTCTGTATATGAAGCAGGCTTATGCGACAGCAGTGATTTTAGTGGTTATCGTTATTGCTATCAATGCTTTATCAGGCCGGTTGGCCAAACAATTGATGAAGGGGAAATAATATGGACGCAAAAATAGCTATCGAAACTTTAGACTTGTATTACAGCGAATTCCACGCGCTTAAAAATATCAATATGCGTATACCGGAAAAAGAGATCACGGCGTTCATCGGCCCTTCCGGCTGCGGCAAATCGACACTGTTAAAATCGCTGAATCGTATGAACGACTTGATCGAAGGCTGCCGCATTACTGGTAAGGTACTGCTGGATAATGATGATATTTACGCTAATGATGATGTAAATCTACTGCGCAAGCGGGTAGGGATGGTGTTTCAGAAGCCTAATCCTTTTCCTATGAGCGTTTATGACAATATTGCTTTTGGCCCCCGTACACACGGTGTCAAAGGTAAAGCCAAGCTGGATGATATCATCGAGGAAGCACTGCGCAAGGCGGCTATTTGGGACGAGGTCAAGGATCGTCTGGATAAAAGCGCGCTGGGATTTTCAGGCGGTCAGCAGCAAAGGCTTTGTATTGCCAGAGCCCTGGCGGTACAGCCGGAAGTGCTTTTGATGGATGAACCTACTTCGGCGCTGGACCCGATCTCGACTTTAAAAATAGAAGATCTGGCTTTGGAGCTGAAGCAGAATTATACGATCGTTATCGTTACGCATAATATGCAGCAGGCGGTGCGTATCTCTGATAAAACAGCCTTCTTTCTGTTAGGCGAGGTTGTAGAATTCAACGACACTGATACGTTGTTCTCTAATCCACAGGAGAAAAAGACCGAAGATTATATTACGGGGAGGTTTGGCTGATGGTAAGAAGCAGATTTGCAGCGCAGATGGAACTTTTAAATACGGAACTGATCGTTATGGGGACTTTGTGCGAAAATGCTTTGGAGCATGTTATGCAGGCTTTACAGGAAGATAATGATGCTTTGAACAGAGAAATTATTATTTTAGGCAAGCGTACAGAGGAAAAAGAGCGGGAGGTAGAGAATATTTGTATAAATCTGCTTTTAAAACAACAGCCGGTTGCTTCCGATCTGCGTCAGATTTCCGCATCACTCAAAATGATCACTGATCTGAGCCGTATTGGCGAGCAGTCAGGCAATATTGCCGAGATCCTTGGCAAAGCCAGCTTTGGGCGCGATTATGATACTACGCTTTTACAGCAGATGGCGGCAGCAGCCAAGAAAATGGTCAGCACCAGCCTGGATGCGTTAGTTAAGGGTGATCTGCGTCTGGCGCAGCAGGTAGAGCGGGATGACGACGTAGTTGATGAGCTGTTCAGTAAAGCAAAAAAAGAATTGATCCAGATCATTCGCAGTACGCAGGATAGCGGTGAGCAGGCTATCGATTATCTGATGATCGCCAAGTATTTCGAGAAAATAGGCGACCATGCGGTAAATATTTCCCAATGGGTGCTGTTTATGATCACAGGAGCACATGAGGAGGATACTGTGCATGATCTTTTGCGTGGAGGACGATCCTAATATTCGTGAATTAGAAGTTTATACTCTGCAGTCCGTTGGCTTCAAAGCTTTGGGCGTCGGCAGCGGCGACGAGCTTTTTAAAGAGCTTGGCTGCACTAAGCCTACGCTTATCCTGTTGGATATCATGCTTCCGGGAGATGACGGTATCACTTTGCTGAAACGTCTGCGCAGTGATAAACGCACGGCGCAGGTCCCTGTCATCATGGCTACTGCCAAGGGCTCGGAATTTGACAAGGTGCACGGATTGGATAACGGTGCTGATGATTATATTGCCAAACCTTTCGGCATGATGGAGATGGTTTCACGCGTCAAAGCTGTGCTGCGCCGCTATAAACAGGATGATAAACTTGTACGGCTCACTGTCGGGGATCTGGTTATGGAGCTAGACAAGCATCGCGTTACTGCCGGCGGGCAGGAAGTTGTGCTGACGTTTAAAGAATTTGAGCTTTTACATAAACTTTTAGAACGTCCGGGGCAGGTTTTTACTCGTGAACAGCTGCTGACGGATATCTGGGGCTATGATTTTGCCGGTGAAACACGTACTGTCGATGTACATGTGCGCACGCTGCGGGCCAAATTGGGGCAGGCAGGCGGATTGGTAGAGACTGTACGCGGTGTCGGCTATCGTATAGGAGCAGGTTATGAGAAATAGGATTTTCAGAGGGTTGCTGGTACTGGCGACAACGGCTGTTATTGTTGCGTCGGTTCTGATAGCCGTTATTATGTATCAAGGGTCAATGGCAACGATGCAGCGTGATTTGCGTCAGGAAGCGACCTACATCAAAATGGGTCTGGAGCAGGGCGAAACAAACTATCTGCAAGCTTTGACCGCCGAAAGCAGCAAGCTGACCCGCGTCACCCTGATCGCTCCGGACGGAAAAGTCCTCTATGATAATTATGTAGCTGCTGAAAAAATGCTCAATCATAAAGACCGCACGGAAGTTAAAGATGCTCTTGCAGGCGGCGTTGGCCTGTCAGAACGAATGAGCGATACGCTGTCTGAAAAAACCTTTTATTATGCTATGCGTTTAGAAAATGGTGAGGTGCTGCGAGTAGCCCGTACAGAAGAATCTGTCTTTGCGACGGTCGCAGGCAGTATTCCCTACATGGTCGGTGTCGTTGTGCTGGTTGCCCTGGTAGCTTCGGTGTTAGCGCGGCGTATCACTGATAAAATGGTGCTGCCTTTGGATCAGGTCGATTTGGAGCATCCGCTGGAGAACGATACTTATGATGAGCTGGCGCCGTTTTTAACACGTATTGCCCAGCAGCAGAAGCAGGTCTCCGAGGGGCTGAAGCAGCTGCGGCAGAAGCAGAACGAACTGGCTGCAATAACACAGAACATGAATGAGGGCCTGCTCCTCTTAAACGACAGGCAGCATATTTTATCAATCAATGACAGTGCGGCGAAGCTTTTCAGTATTCAAAGCGAGGCGGCACTGGGCAAAAATATTCTGACACTGGAACGCGGTAAAGAAGTGCAGGAGCTGCTGCAAAAAGTTGCTGACAGTGGCAGCGGCGAGAGTCTGTATCAGAAAGACGGTCGTTATTATCAGCTTTGCGGCAGCAGCGTTGGCGGCAGGGGCAGCGTGCTTTTGATTTTTGATGTTACAGAAAAAATGGCAGCTGAGACTTTGCGCCGAGAGTTTTCTGCCAACGTTTCGCATGAACTCAAAACGCCGCTGCAGTCTATTCTGGGTTACGCAGAGATAATGAAAAACGGTCTGGTGCAGGAGGCTGATAAGCAGCGTTTTTTAGAGAAAATTTATAACGAAGCAGGTCATTTGATCATTCTGATAGATAATATTATGAAGCTGTCACGGCTTGATGAGGCGACTGGCAGCGGCAGTAATTTCGAACCTGTGGAACTGAAAAAACTGGCTGAAGCTACAGCCGCCAGGCTGGTGAGCCAGGCCGAAAAGAAGAGCGTGACAATAACTGTCAGCGGCTGCGAAGCCGAGATCGAAGGAGTGCCTTCTGTCTTAAGCGAGGTTATATATAATCTCGTCGATAATGGTATCAAGTATAATCGTGAAGGCGGCAGAGTTGAGGTTGTGGTTAGTGTAAGTCCCGGCGAAGCTGTGCTGACCTTCAAGGATACAGGCTGTGGTATCAGTGCGGCTGACAGGGAACGCGTTTTTGAGCGGTTTTACCGCGTGGATAAAAGTCATTTTAAAGAAACTGGTGGAACAGGCCTGGGGTTATCTATCGTCAAGCATGGAGTGCTTTTCCATAAGGGACGTATAGAACTGGAAAGCGAGCTGGAACAGGGAACCACGATCAGGATAATCTTACCACGTAAATAATTGCTGTCCCTCAGCAGAATTTTATCTGCTGAGGGACATTTTTTATTGTTGGACAATTACATATTTTCGAAAAATAAAAATATATAATTGCCTGTTACTTATAAATTTGATAATATATAAATAAACATAATGTTTATTGAAGTGAAATAAATGTTGTAAATATAGAGAGTGCCTTGGAGCGTATGATTATGAAAGAATTTTTTCTGCAATATATAAAATGCAGTATGTTTTTGGCTGTAATGGCTCTTTTTTTATTTGTTAATGGTTTAGTAAATGCAGAGGAATTTGAGCAAAAACGTGTTGTAAAAGTTGCTTTTCCACAGTCTTATGGTCTTAGTTATACAAATGAAGACGGTTCTCATAGTGGCGTTGTATATGAATGGCTGATGGAGATTGCCAAATATACACATTGGGAATATGAATTTATTACTGATGAAAGTGTTAATGATACTGTAAAAGGAATGTTTAAAGGTAAATATGATCTTATGGGCGCCATGCTTAAGATGCCAGATGTTCCTGAAACGCAGAAACTTTGGTATTATCCTGATTATTTGATGGGATTTAATTACAGTACTTTACTTTATAATAAAAATAATGAAAATATAAAAAGTTTTGATATCAGTACGTTTAACCATAAAACTATAGGCGTATATAGCCGGGCGACAAAGAAAATTAAAAGACTGCAAAATATTCTTGATTTTAATGGTCTTGACTGTACGTTAAAATATTATGACGATGTGAGTCCATACAATGCTGCGCTGGATAAAAAAGAAGTTGATATGCTTTTGGCCGGCGATGCCTACATCAATGACACTTATAATATCGCACTGCGGTTTGCTTCCGAGCCATCTTATATAGTAGCGCGCAAAGACGATCCTGCTCTATGCAGGCAGCTGAATGATGCTATAAAAAAGATATATGAGGTCAATCCAAACTTTGGCGAAGAGCTTTTTCAAAAATATTTTCCTACGCGTTATAAAAATTCGACCAATTTTACTTCGAGGGAATTGAGTTTTGTAAAAGAAAGCCCTGCTATTAAAGTTGTTACCGTATTTAAAGATAATTATCCTTTTTATTATCTTGTCAATGATCAGGTCAAAGGGATCATTCCTGGAGTTTTTAAATTATTGTCTGAAAATACAGGCTTGAACTTTGTTTTTGTGGAGGCAAGCTCCTATGCTGAGGCAATTGATATGGTAAAATCAGGTACGGCAGACGTCTTTGGTGATTTTTTGAGTCATAGCGCTGCTGAAAATTTTGGCGAACTGATAACGACAAAAAATTATTTGAGCATGAATTCTATCATTCTTCGGAATAAAGATATAACTTTGGCCGATCCTGCTTTGAAAGAAGCTGTTATTTATGGCTTTGATGATTCGCATACAATAAAACATTCATCAAATATAAATTTTCCTGATTATTCAGGATGCTTGGAAGCTATCAATTCTGGAGAAGCTGATTATACTGTTATGCCAATAGCTGTTCTGCAGCATTTATATATGCAGGATTATTATTCTAATATAATTCCCGTGGTAGATCAATCTAAACGCTATCTGTCTATTGCCATGAATAAAAATGTTGATATGAATTTATATACCGTTTTAAGTAAGGGTATTGTTAATCTTCAGGAAGATCAGCTCAATGCGATTGTATCTGACAGTACTTTGTCCGTCGGAGCAAGGGCTGTCTCTCTGAAATCATTATTTTATTCTAATCCGGTTTTATCAGCTGTTGTAATTGCCAGCTTTGTGATTTTGCTGGGCGTTATTTTTCTGATGCATACCTGGTTTGAAATGCAGAACAAAATTGCCTATACTAAACTGAAACGCATAGAAGAGCTTAGTAAGGTGCGTTCGGAGTTCCTTTCGCGGATGTCGCATGAGATACGTACGCCTTTAAATGCAATCATTGGATTGACTAACCTGATGAAGTTATCAGGGACGATAAACAGCTCTGCGCAAAAAAATGTCGCTAAAATTGATTCTTCGGCTAAATTTCTGCTGTCTCTGGTTAATGATGTTTTGGATATGTCGAAAATAGAAAGTGCCAAGATGCAGATTGAAAGCAAGCCGCTGGCGATGGATAATATGCTTAAACAGCTGCAGAATATTTTTCAGCCTATGGCAGAAAGTAAAAATATTTCACTGCAGTTTCATTGTGAGCTGATCCATAAATATTTCTATGGTGATGAACTGCGCTTAAAACAGATTTTAACTAATTTGCTGTCTAATGCCTATAAATTTACTGAAAATGGTGGAATGATTACTGTTACTGTTGCGGAAAAGGTTACCGAAAATGACAATTCAGAGGTGTTTTTCAGTGTTCGTGATACCGGTGTTGGTATTCCGGAAAGCGACATGGAAAGGATTTTTGGCAGTTTTGAGCAGGTTCTGAGTAAAAGCCGCAATAATCAACAGGGTACAGGGTTGGGGCTGACAATCAGCAAAAGCCTGGTACAGCTTATGGGTGGTGTCCTAAAGGTTCAAAGTGAAGTAGGAGCCGGTTCGGAATTTTTCTTTATCCTAACCTTGCCAGTTTATACTGGGGAAATAACAGAAGAGTTGGAAGACACAACTTTACCGCAGGAGCATGATTTGCTTCAGGGTAAAAGTATTTTACTGGCAGAGGATAATGCCCTGAATGCGGAAATTGCTGTTGCTCTGTTGGAAATGCAGGGCGTTATAGTAGAGTGCGTTGAAAATGGGCAGCAGGCTGTAGAACGTTTTGCCAGCCAGCCTCTGGGAGCTTATGATTTGATTTTGATGGACTTGCAAATGCCGGTAAAAAATGGACTGGAAGCTGCGATGGAGATACGTGCATTGGACAGGGCAGACGCGCAGAAGATCCCTATTATTGCCATGACGGCCAATACGATGCAGGAGGACAGGGAAAAAGCCCGGGGTGTGGGCATGAATGGTTTTATTCCTAAACCTTTTGATGTGGAACAGCTTTATAAAAGTGTGGAGTGTTTTTTTACTGAAAAGAAGTGATCGGTCTATAATAATTGATTAGGAGCGTTTATGTTGCAGGCAAAAATAAAATCGATGTCTGTTTTGGTGTGGTTATGTTATGCTTTTTTCAGTGCCGGTTCAGTATTTGCTGAAGAAGAAGTTTTTTATCTGGATCCGATGATTGTCACTGCTTACCGTTATGATGCCGATGACGGCAAGTCCGGCTATTATAAAATGGATGAACAGAAGCTTGAGACCGGCAATTATGAAAATGCTCTGGATGTTATTCAGGAACTGCCGGGTATCACTTTGGCTGCCAGGGGTGCCAGCGGAGGCTTTAATGCCTATTCCAGCGTTTTACTAAATGGCTCCGATCGTTATGTAGTCGTTATAGATGGAATTCGCTCTAATTGGAACGGCAGTAGTTATAATGATTTTGATTTTAGCACGCTGCCGGCAGATATGTTAAGCAGCGTGGAAATTTTACCTGCTGCTGCCGGTGCTGTTTACGGCAATGCCGCTAAGGGAGGCGTTATCAAAATAACGACGAAAAAGGCAGAGGCAGGTGTTAAGACCAGCATCAATTTGGAAACAGGCAGCTATGGACGTGAACGCGAGAATATTCTGCATCTTGGTAGGAAAGGCGACTGGTCTTGGTCTATCTATGCTCAGAAAAGCATTATGGGCGACTATAGCAGTGCCAGACATAAGATTCCGTCCTACGAAAACACCGAGAATGCCGATGTCAAAATAACCAGGTCCTGGGGCGATGCCGCTGATTTGACTTTAAGCTACAGCGTCTTTAGCGGTAGATATACATCGAAAGTTTTTACTGATAAAAATATAGGTACGGAAGACAGCGAAAACTATGTAAAGAATATTTTTATTGTGAATGGGCGGAAAACAGAAAATAATGTCAGCCTGGAATATGAGCGCAAAATATCAAATACGGAAAATAACACCTTTGGCATTTATCGGCGCTGCAGTCAGGCTGCTTATGACGATGATCCTAAGGTTAATGATGACAGACCATGGTTGCTTGATATTAGAACGGAGGGTTTTTTTGACCGTTACAGTAAGCAATGGCACGCTAAAAATACTCTGACTGCTGGATTTGAATATTATCAGGATCAGGTCTTGGATTATCAGGATTTGCGTGCAAATATAAATGATCGTACGTTGATCAGTAAGGCTGTTTATATTCAGAATGAATGGCAGATGGATGACGAAATAAAAGTAACGAGCACTCTGCGGCAGGATTATAATTCTTATGCCGGCAGTAAGCTGTCGCCTGCGGCAGCCTTGGAGTACAGACCTTCTGACAAAATGCTGTATACATTGTCGTATACAGAGTATTTTGCGCCGCCGAAGCAATTGATGCTTTTTGCTCCCTATGGGGATGAAGCGCTGAAGCCTGAAGAAGGTAAGGTCTATGAATTTGGAGCGGCTTATACTCCTGATGATTCACTGACCCTTAAAGCCAGTATTTTTCATCGTAATGCTATTGACGTTATAGCAGTTGATTTAAGTTTACTTAAGAAAGACCGTCGTTATGCCAATGTAGCACGGGAAAAAGCTACAGGTTTTACTGTTTCTGCAGCTAAACGCTTTGCTGATAACTGGCATACCTCTTTTGCTTATACTCAAACGTTGGTAGATATTGAACGCAAGGGGACTGCACCTGTCGCTGTCAACATACCTCACGGCAAGTTGGTGTTCGATTTGGTGTATGACAAAGATAAATACAGTGCGATGCTGCAGGGTCAGGGTATTTTTGACCAGGCGAATGGCCGTGGTGAAAATTTATACGCCAATAATACCTATTGGGTCTGGAATGCGTCCATGAATTATAAAATCAATAAGAATGCCAGATTATATTTTAAAGTCAATAATATTTTTGACCAATTCTATTCCAGTTTTGATAAAAGCAGCCAAGTTCTTGATTTTGACGAATGGTATGCTGAACCTGGACGTAACTATCAGGTGGGACTCAATTATACCTTCTAACATCAGAGATAATAGTAAAGCCATCCGCATGTTTAAGTGCGAATGGCTTTTTTTGTATGGTTTTCATTTCAAGGTCTTGCCCGGTTTTTAGAAGCAAAGCTTATTGAGCAAAATAAAGGTCTATCTTGCGGCAGGCATCGGTCATAACAGTAGCGACATCAGTATTTTCTATATCCAGTCCTTCAGCGGTAAACAGTTTTGTTTTCTCAATTCCGTATAAAGCACATAAACCGCGGATATAATCATAACCAAAATTATATTCGCCGATAACCCCTCCTGACGTAGTCAGATAATACAGTTGACTAGCTTTGCACAGGCCTGCTGGACCATGTTCAGTATAAGTGAAGGTAATGGAAGCTGCGCTTGTGTGTTCAAAAAATACTTTTAGAATAGAGGGAAAAGAAAGATCCCAATAGGGTGCGGCAACAACTATAAAGTTTGCCGCAGCGAGCTGATGTGCATAATGGAACTTCGGTTTTAGCAGTTGTTTAGAATCAAGGTCTGCTGTTCTTGCAGCCAGTGTTTTTTCATTTAACGGCTGTAAATTTTCTTTGGTCAGATCAATTTCGGTTATTTTTGACTGGGTGTTTTTGGCCAGCTGTTTAAGAAAATAACGAGCCAGAAACAACGTTCTTGATGGATGCCCGGTACTTATGCAGGCGTTGATAAAAAGGATTTCAGACATGTTTTCTTCCTTTGCTTGCTGTCGATATTGTTATGATTTCTTTTTGTCTTTTTTCAGGTCAACTTCAATTTCAAAAAGTCTGTTCCAGGGGAAAGATATATCGAAATTAGTCTTTTCGGTAATGGTATAACGTCCTGCCAGGTCACGGCAAATACCTAATGTCAGCTCATGGACAGGTTTTTCGCAGGCTCCAAGCAGATAAACAGCCGCCTTTTGTTTTTTGCTGTCAAGAAACGCGGTGGCACTGCGCCGGGCGTTTGCCTGATAATACCAATCGTCAATGATTCTGATCCGCATCAGTTTTTCTGCCTCCTGCGGTTGCATTTGCGGCGCTAATACTCCCTGACAGATAGCGAAGCCAACAGTATTATCTGCAGTATTCCAGCCGTTATAGGCGGATAGCCGTTGCAGTTGTTCGGTTTTTGCCAGTTCGTTCATAAACCCGTTGTCGGCACCGTTGGAATAGGCCACATCAGCCAGAGATATTTTTGAACCGCTGTCCAGCAGTTGTTTGAGCTGCCCGATATATTTACGGTTTTGCGGTGAAGAGAAAAATTGATTGGAAGGAGCAGTAGAATCCATCATTATCCCATCTGCAGGGGTATTGAGTGCAAGGACGATATCGGCGTTTTCTGCATTTGTAGCAGTTCGTCCATCGATAGCCAAAATCTGCTGCGGTACAGATTGCCCCAATGTCATATCCGAATATTGCGGTAAGGTCCTGGGACCCCAGCCTTCGGCATAAAAAGCATAAATTCGTGGATTATAACGGTTTATTTCGTTGCCTGCTCTGGTCAGCAGCAAAAGCCCGAGCTGATCTACACCGGGGACTATTTGGAAGGTCCGTTGTGTAAGATCATATGTTTCCTGGGTCAGTTTGCGGGCTTCCATATGTGTGTGCGAAAGCGGAGCGTTATCGTCTTTGCCGATTGCTAAAAAATGAAAGCGGTTACTGCGGGCCATTTGTGTCAACTGGCTGTTGATGTTTAAATTTTTTTGACGACGTTCGAGCCAGTCCTGCAGATCGGCAGCAGGCAGATTTGTTTCCAGAGCTTTTTTGGTCAGTGAATCTTTAAGGCTCAGGCCAATAAGGTCATCGGAGTCGCAAAGTTCAGAATAACGGAAGATTGCAGGTCCTATTTTTGCATAATAGGGAGGTTCGACGGCGCCGAAGCTGGCGCGTGGAGTGCGCATCAAAGTGGAGAAAGCATAGAGCTTGACATCAAACTGGTCTCTAAGGGTTTCCAGTCTTTTCAAACGCTGTTCTAAAACAGTTTGTGGTTCGCGATGTGTGCGTGATGCAACCAGGCCGCCGTAAATAAGGCTGTCGGTGGATATTACAGCTGCGTCCGCTTGAGGTGCAGACTTAAGCAGCCATTTCCACAGCTCGTCAGGACTGCCGTTTCTGTTATAAGAAGCCAGATATCTGACAGGCGGAACTAATACTTTGTATCCGGCAGCTTCCATAGTTTTAACTACATAAGATGAGCAGACGGGCCGATTGTCCAGCGGCAGAAACAGCATTGTTTCCCGTTGCCTATCGGAGGCTCCGGTAATTGCTGCAGGCAGCAGCGTCAGCAATAAAAGTGTTATTGGGATCACTGTCTTATAAAATAAACTCATAGGGTCATCTCCCACAGTTATTATTATCTTTTATATAATTATAAGATAACGATACTGATATGGCTACAATAATTTTACAAATCAAAAATATTGACAATAATTATTGTTAAGCTTATAATTAAAATCAATCACATAAACAATCAGTTATGCGAAGGACAAGACTGACTGGATATTTTCTTCAGAGAGAAGTGCCATGGCTGTAAGCACTTTGAAAATTGTCAGGACTGGACCACCTTCAAACTACGTTGCGGAACCTGCGTTAGCAGTAAGTATGCGGCGTCGTATGCCGGCGTTAACGGTACCGAGTGGATTTGCTTTCGGCAGATCAATCAGGGTGGAACCGCGGTCAACTCCGTCCCTTTATGAGGGAACGGGGTTTATTTATTTTTAGGAGGCTATAAAAATGGCAAATGTCAAAGTAACTTTAAAAGATGGTAGTGTAAAAGAAGTCGCTGCCGGAACTACATTGCTGGATGTAGCGAAAGGATTGTCCCAAAAACTTGGCAAACAGGCGCTTTTAGCAGTAGTTGATGGAGTAAATAAAGATTTAACCGATAAATTAGAGCATGACGCTGCAGTTGAATTTGTTGTGCCTGAAAGTACAGAAGGACTGCATGCTATTCGCCATACGGCGGCACATATCATGGCCCAGGCAATTCAGCATCTGTTCCCCGGTACTAAATTCGCTATCGGCCCTGCTATTGCCAATGGTTTTTATTATGATTTGGATAGCGAGCATGTTTTTGTTCCGGAAGATTTAGCTGCTATTGAAAAAGAAATGGCAAAAATAGTTAAAGCTAATATCCCTTTAGTGCGCAGTGAGATTCCCCGCAAGGAAGCTTTGGAAATGTTTGCGGCTAAAGACGAAAAATATAAAGTCGAGCTTATTACCGACCTACCGGAAGATGCTGTTATCAGCACTTATACTCAAGGCGATTTTACCGACTTGTGCGCTGGCCCACATTGTCCGTCGACCGGACGAGTAAAGGCTTTTAAACTGCAAAGCATCGCTGGTGCTTACTGGCGCGGTGATGAAAAAAACAAGATGCTGCAGCGTATCTACGGCACTGCTTTTCCAAGCAAGGAAGAACTGGACGCTTATCTGCATATGCTTGAAGAAGCTGCCAAACGTGATCATCGTAAACTTGGCAAAGAGCTGGATCTTTTCAGTATTATGGAAGAGGGACCAGGTTTTCCGTTCTTCCATCCTAATGGTATGGTCATCCGTAACGAGCTGATCAATTACTGGCGGGAAGTACACCGCCGATATGGTTATCAGGAGATCAAAACTCCGATGATTCTGTCGCGGAAATTGTGGGAAACTTCAGGTCATTGGGATCATTATCGTGAAAATATGTATTTTACTCAGATCGATGGTGAAGATTATGCTATCAAACCAATGAATTGCCCGGGTGGTATGCTGGTTTATAAAACTCATCCGCACAGCTATCGCGAGCTGCCGATTCGCGCCGGTGAACTGGGTCTTGTTCATCGCCATGAGCTTTCCGGAGCTTTGCACGGCTTATTCCGTGTCCGCTGCTTTACTCAGGACGATGCTCATATTTTTATGATGCCCAGCCAGATCAGGGAAGAGATCCAAAACGTTATTCGTTTGTTTGACGAGGTTTATGCAACTTTTGGTCTTAAATATCATGCGGAGCTTTCGACTCGTCCAGAAGATTCGATGGGCGACGCAGAGACCTGGGACACTACTACTAGTGCTTTAAAGAGCGCGATGGAAGACTTCGGGCTTGATTATGTGATCAATGAAGGCGATGGTGCTTTCTATGGCCCTAAGATCGACTTCCACCTGACTGACTCTATCGGACGTACCTGGCAGTGCGGCACTATTCAGTTGGATATGCTGCTGCCGGAGAAATTTGATTTGACCTATACCGGCGAAGACGGTTTGAAGCATCGCCCGGTTATGATCCATCGTGTGGTTTATGGTTCTATAGAACGTTTTATCGGTATCCTGATCGAGAATTATGCCGGTGCTTTTCCTGCATGGCTTGCTCCCTGCCAGGTGCGTGTAATGCCAATCACCGACAAGCATTATGAGTATGCTAAAAAATTGAGTGATGAAATGTTTAAATTGGGGCTGCGCGTTTATCTTGACGATCGTAACGAAAAAATCGGGTATAAGATTCGTGAAGCACAGCTGCAGAAAGTTCCGTATATGCTTGTTATCGGCGATAAGGAAGTTGAAGACGGTACAGTTGCTGTGCGCCGCCGCGGCGAAGGCGATATCGGAGCTATGAAGCAGGAAGATTTTATTGCCATGCTGCAAGAAGAAATTGCCGATAAAAAATAATCAGATATGAATGTCGTGCTAGATAAGTGGTAACGGAAATAGATAATAATTATTGAAAAAACGAATAAAAAGTGTTATAATATATCCAGATAAAAACGGCATTTTAAGCTGTTAAGGAGGATGTTATCATGAATAAAAAAGTTTATAAGGTTTTTAATGAACAAGTCCAGGCTGAATTGTATTCTGCATATATGTATCTTGCGATGAGCCTGGATATGGAAGCTAAAAATTATAAAGGTATGGCTAAATGGCTTTATCTGCAATATGAAGAAGAACGTGAACACGCTTTGCGCTTTGTAAAATTTATGCAGGACTGCGGTGTGCAGCCTCAGCTTCTGCAGATTGATATGCCGGCGGCTGATTACGGTACCCCTCTGAATTTGTTCAAAAAAGTTTTAGAGCATGAAAAATATGTTACTTCCCGTATTTATGATATGTATGAAGTAGCTTTGAAAGAAAAAGATTACGCGGCTCAAAGTTGTCTTAAATGGTTTATCGATGAGCAGGTAGAAGAAGAAGCCAATGCTTCTGAGATTGTTGAAAAGCTGGAAATGATCGGCGATAATATTTCCGGATTGTTTTATCTTGACGGACAGCTGGGAGCAAGAAAAGATTAATAAATATGTTGACACAAAGTTAACATTATGATATTATATCCAAGTAACAAAGCAGAAGCCGCTCGCTTCTCACCTTGCAGCAAAAGCTCGACAGGGTCGGATATGATTTTCAGCGCGGGCAGTATTATCTGCTCGCGTTTTTTATTTAATTTTGGAGGTGAACGGTTATTAGCAAAGAAAGCTTGCGTATCAATGAAGAAATTCGGGCACGGGAAGTGCGCGTTATTGCCGGTGAAGGCGAACAGCTGGGTATTATGTCCGGTCGTGATGCTTTGCAGCTGGCGCAGGAAAGACATCTTGATTTAGTGGAGATCGCTCCTACAGCGAAACCTCCGGTGTGCCGGATTATGGATTACGGCAAGTATCGTTACGAGCAGCAAAAACGAGATAAAGAAGCTCGTAAAAAGCAAAAGACCTTTGATATCAAAGAAGTCAAATTGCGCCCCGGTATTGAGGATCATGACTTCGGCGTCAAATTCAAAAATGCAGTGCGATTCCTGGAAGACGGCGACAAAGTAAAAGTCACCATCATGTTCCGTGGCCGCGAATTATCGCATCCTGAGCTTGGCGAAGTGTTGCTCAAAAAAATGGCTGAACAGCTCAAAGACATGGCTGTCATTGAGCGTGCACCTAAATTAGAAGGCAGAAACATGATTATGATTGTTGCGCCTAAAGCTACCAAATAAGGAGGACTTAACAATGCCTAAAATGAAAACCCGCAGAGCTGCTGCTAAACGTTTTAAAAAGACTGGTACCGGTGAATTCAAACGTGCTAAAGCTTTTAAAAGCCATATTCTTGAACATAAATCTCCTTCCCGCAAGAGAAACTTGCGTAAGGCTGCACTTGTTCACAAAACTGATCATGAACGCGTAGCAAAAATGCTGCCGTACGCATAATAGATAAGGGAGGCTGACTATAATGGCAAGAATTAAAGTGGGCGTTACTGCTCATCGTCGTCATAAAAAAATCTTAAAACTGGCTAAAGGCTATCGCGGTTCTAAACATTTGCTGTTCAAAAAAGCTAATGAAACTGTTATGAAAGCTTTGAGCTATGCTCGTCGTGACCGTCGTGCTAAAAAACGCGAATTCCGTCGTTTGTGGATCGCTCGTATCAACGCTGCTACCCGTGCTAACGGCATGAGCTACAGCCGTTTCATGAATGGTCTGGCTAAAGCTGGTATCGAAATGAACCGTAAAGTTTTGGCTGATATGGCTATTTATGATGCAGCTGCTTTCACCAAACTGGTAGAAGCTGCTAAAGCTGCTCTGTAAGAATTACTGCTTACAGTACAAATGAATTGAATTGCTGCTGCTGCGGCAATAAAAAACAGTGTAAGTCTTAGGACTTACACTGTTTTATTTTAAGTTGTCATTTAATGTTATTAAGGATAGTAACTAATTCACCAGCGCTGATATCACCGGCAACAGGAGTAATAATACCTTTGCCTGCGATTTTTACAGTGCCGCCCTCAGCATAGGCATTTTGAGTATTCTGACCTGCATGATAGATCGCTGCAAGATTGCCTGCTACGAAGTAAGAACGCTGCATACCGCTCATATTGCCTGCAGCAGCCGGGGTCATAAAGGTCTTTCCGTTAATTTTCACTTCGCCGCTGTTAGCGTCAACAGTAACCTTGCCGTTGCTGTATTCGGTAAGCTTTTTGGAATAATTATTGCGGCGGTCGCTGTCTTTCGGATGAGTAGACGGGTTGAGTATGTCGCTGAGAACATCTTTTTTAGAGCTGTCGCTGGAGCTTTCGATAACTGCCTGCCAAACAGCTGCAGGAGCGCCTACATTATAACCGGCATCAGCCATATAAGTGAAGGCGATATTGTCAGCTTCCCATTCGTTGGGTTTGGTAACGCCGGTGTTTTTGGCATGGACTGCTACTACTTGTGCTGCCAGACCGTTAGCACCGCCGATTTCAGAGCCTACAGTTTTCATCACGAAGTCAACGGACATCTTTTTCTTTGCGCCTTTGATTGGATGTTCTTTCTGACCGTGTACAAGCTCATGAGCGATAACGGCAGCCAGTTTATCTTCATTGTAGTCCAGAAACCAGAAAGCGCCGATATTTACGGACATATTGTGCCCTAATGCACAGTAAGCATTGAAAAATTCCTGATTATTAACGAAATAATTATATGGTTTACTATTGATGGTTGCGTCGCTTTTGGCGATGGCCGGGGTCATACGCTGCATAATGCGGCCAAGCATGGCATTGGCATTGTAATCGCTGTTGACGCCGTCTTCCTGTTTCAGGGCTTCGAACAGCTCGTGGCGGCCTTCGTTATCATAATAATTCAGTGCCTTGTTGATTTCCTGCTGTTCCTTGGCGGCGCCTACGGCTTTGCCGGCAATACTGCCAAGGTTGATGGCTTCAGCCTGCTGTGGCAGAGTAAAGCTCAGTACTGATACGGCTAAAAGAGCCGCACCTACTATTATTTTAGATTTTTTAAACATTGATATCCCCCTTTGTGTATATTCTGTGAACTATTATAGCAAACGAAATGGTAAAAGCAAAGTTTTGTTTAAGGAATATTTTTAAGATAAAAAGAATTTTGCTTAATTTTTACGTCAGCAGTATAATTTAAGGTGAGTTTTTTATGAAGCAGTAGATAAAGACAAGATCTCTTTTGATGAAAATGAGGGAACCATATGGAACAGGTTTTAACTAAGGCACTGGCATTTGTAGCCGTTATTGCCTTAGGTTATTTCTTAAAGAAGCGCGGCTTTTTTAAACCGCATGACTATGAACTTATTGCCAAAATAGTCTTAAATATTACGCTGCCATGTGCCGTTATTACCAGCTTTGCAGCTTTTAAAATGGATTATACGCTGTTTATATTGGCTCTGATCGGTTTTTGTGGAAATTTGCTGATGATTGCCTGGGGATTTATATTGACGCGTTATCAGACGAATGCGACAAAGATTTTTTACGTATTTAATCTGGCCGGTTATAATATCGGCTGTTTTACTTTACCGTTTGCACAAAGCTTTTTGGGCCCTTTCGCTGTAGTAGCTACTTGTATGTTTGATGTGGGTAATTCGATTATGTGTACTGGCGGAACTTATGCTCTGACCAGTGGGCTGGTGCATACGGGTGAAAAATACGAGCCTGTGAATCTGCGCAGTATAGCTGCTAAACTGCTGGGATCTGTGCCTTTTGCTGTTTATATGCTGATGTTGGTCTGTGTGGTACTACAGCTGCATTTACCTCAGCCTGTTTATACTCTTACGGGTCTTATCGGCGGTGCCAATACTTTTTTATCGATGCTGATGATCGGAATGATGTTTGAAATGACGTTGGATTTAGATAAGCTGAAGCAAGTGCGAGAGGTAGTGCTGTACCGTTATGTTTTTGGAATTGCCCTGGCATGGCTGTGTTTTTATCATGTGCCGCTGAGTGCAGAGGTCAAGGAAGTACTGACGCTGGTTTTTTTGGCGCCTTCTACGGCTATCGGCCCGATCTTTATTGCGAGAATGGGCGGTAATGTGGAACTGGCCGGTTTTGCTAATTCCATAACTATTGTGCTCAGTATTATTTTGATGTCGCTGTTTTTTACATTTCTGCACATTTGATTTGTAATTAAATAAAGCGGTCTTTTAGTAAGCAAGTAAAATTGACAAGCATAAAGTAATGAGAGTAAACTTGATTTATATTCAATAAGTAATATTTAGCGGCTTTTGTCGGGATGGTGAAAAATTTGTTGTTTTTGATCAATTTATTGCACAAATGGTTAAAGCTGCTTAATCGCAGTTTGAATGGCAGCCAGATGGTGGCGTTTACTTTTGCCATGCTTATCTTATGCGGTTCACTGCTGTTGATGCTGCCAATGGCCAGTGCTGACGGCAGCAGTATGCGTTTTATCGACGCTTTGTTTACAGCGACCTCTACTTCATGCGTAACAGGACTTGTTGTTGTAGATACAGGGCATTATTTTTCCTGGTTTGGAAAATTAGTGATGATCGTTCTCATCCAGATCGGTGGATTGGGCATTATGACTCTGACCACCTTACTGAGCGTGGCGGTTGGTAAAAGGATCAATCTGAGAGAAAGGCTGTTTATTCAGGAATCGCTTAATCTGAATGAACCTTCCGGGGTAGTACGGTTGTCGTTGAATGTTGTTAAATACGCTTTGACGATCGAATTTATTTTTGGGACTATTCTGGCCTGGCATTTTTATTCTGCTTTGGACATGGGGCTTACAGGTATTGCCTGGGGTTACTGGCATGCTATATCGGCTTTTTGCAATGCCGGGTTTGACTTGTTTGGAGATTATGCCAGTCTGACAGGGCATTATAACGATATAACTCTGAATTTGTGTATTATGGCGCTGATAACCATCGGTGGTATTGGTTTTACGGTTTTGGATGATCTGCGTCGTAACCGGAAATGGAAGAAGCTGCGTTTGCACAGTAAAATAGTGCTGACGGCCAGCGCGATCCTGACTTTTGGCGGTACGCTGGTGATCTTGGCTTTGGAATATACGAATCCGGCTACTCTTGGCGGCATGCCCAACGAATTGGACAAATGGATGGCGGCTGCTTTTCAGGCGGTTACCTGCCGCACTGCCGGGTTTAATACGATCGATTTGACTGATATGCGGGCCAGTTCTCTATTTTTTATGGTTCTTTTAATGGGAATCGGTGCTTCGCCGACGTCTACTGGCGGTGGTATGAAAACGACAACTGTGCTCGTTCTGCTGGTATCGACGTGGGGACTTCTGCATGGCAGGCGTGATACGGTGCTGTTTGACAGGAGGATAGCTTCGGAAACAGTCGATAAAGCTTATAATGTTTTTACGGTTTGCCTGTTGTGGATGCTTGGAGCGTATTTTCTGCTCCTGATCTGCGATGGTGGGCTGCATCGGGCGGATTACGTTTTATTTGAAGTGGTTTCTGCATTTGCGACTGTTGGTCTGGGAGTTGGGATTACGCCAGACTGGAACGACTGGGGCAAACTGATTCTGGTTTTGACTATGTATGCCGGACGTATCGGCGTGCTGACCTTTGTTTTATCCTTCCTTCATTCTAAAGATGATAAGATCAGATATCCTTCGGAAAATATTATGATTGGTTAAAGGCGGTAACGATAATGATTAAAAAACAACGTGAAAAACAATATGCTGTTTTCGGGTTAGGGCGTTTTGGTACGAGCGTAGCATTGACACTTAACGAACTTGGTTATCAGGTCATGGGTGTTGATACTGATGAAGATAATGTTCAGCGTCTGGCACATGAGCTGACTCATGTTGTAACGGCAGATTCTTCTGATGAACGTACGCTGCGTTCTTTGGGCGCTCAGAATTTTGATGTGGCAGTCGTGGCGATCGGGGATTTGGAAGCGAATATGCTGACGACTTTACTGCTTAAGGAAATTGGTGTTCCTGTGGTTGTCGTTAAAGCTATCAATCAGGTTCATGGAAAAATGCTCAAAAAAATCGGCGCTGATAAGATCGTTTATTCGGAACGTGATATGGGACAGCGTGTAGCGCATAACCTTATTTCCAACAGTATCGTCGATTATATCGAACTGTCTGATACCATCAGCTTGATGAGTATCACTGTGCCGCCAAGTCTGGCAGGGAAAAACCTGATCGAATCCAATCTGCGCAGCCGCTATAATGTCAATATCGTGGCGATTAAGCACGGCAGTGAAACTCTGGTCAATCCCGATCCCAAAATGGTACTTAACCTCGGCGATGAAATGATCATTATCGGTGAGCATAGTAATATTAAAGCACTGGAGGAAGTGGTCTGATGAAAGAACTGAGCAGCGTAAGTAATCCAATCGTTAAAGCTGCCGCAGAGCTGAAACAAAAAAAATATCGGACAGAACAGCAGGCTTTTTTAGTGGAGGGAATGCGATCGGTGGAGGAAGCTGTAAACTGTGGCATAGTGAAACAGCTTTTTGTGCTTAAAGGAACTAAAACTGCTTCGGTAAGGCAGGCCGCTATTATAGCAGCGGCTGCGGCAGAAGGAGTTGAATTGTATGAGGTTACCGAACCTGTAATGAAAAAAATTGCCGACACAGAAACGCCGCAGGCTCTGACTGCCGTTGTTGCCAGACAAAGTGCGGCCTTAGAGGAACTGGCTGCAGCCGGTGGTATTGTGCTCGTATTAGACCGCATCGGCGATCCTGGTAATCTGGGAACGATGATTCGTACTGCTGATGCGGCAGGTATCAGCGGCGTAGTACTGCTGGCTGGCTGTACTGATATTTTTGCACCGAAAGCAGTACGTTCTACAATGGGATCACTGCTGCATATACCGGTAGCTGAAGGTATATGCGAAGCAGACTTTATCAGCTGGGCACGTAAGAACGGTTATGAAATAGCGGTAACTTGCCTGGAAAATGCAGACAGTTTATATCAAACAGATTTACAGGGCCCGGTAGCAGTTGTTGTCGGTAGCGAAGCAGAGGGTGTTTCAGACGGCTTGCTGGAAGCAGCCGTAAAAAAAGTTTTTATCCCGATGGAAGGGCAGGCCGAATCGTTGAATGCTGCTGTGGCAGCTGGAATCGTTATGTTTGAATGTCTGCGGCAACGGCTTGCAGGTAAAGGCAAGTTGTGATAAAATAAGTAACGTTAATTGAATACGCCCCATTTTTTCGACACTATGACCGAGAGAGTACGCCAGACGTGCGACACAGAGAGCGAGGCCACGGCTGCAAGCCTTGCGATACACTAAAGCGGAAGTTCACTCGTGAGTGTTTGCGCTGAAGGCTTTGGTTTGTAGGCGCAACGTCAGTCGCGTTAAGACAGCAGAGTACAAATTAGGGTGGTACCGCGGAAGCATAACTTTCGCCCCTTACCAGGGGCGGGAGTTTTATTTTTTTATAGGAGGAAGAATATGAGAGAAGAATTGCAGGCACTTAAGGAACAAGCGCTGGCAGAGCTGGGAGCAGTAACGACTCCAGACGAACTCAAAGATTTGCGCATCAAATATTTGGGTAAAAAAGGCCCGATGACAGAAATTCTGCGCGGTATGGGCGCACTGCCGGCAGAAGAAAGACCGAAAATCGGACAAATCGTCAACGAAGTAAAAAGCGCCTTGGAAACGGCTATCAATGCCAAAACCGAGGTTTTAGAAGCAGAGTCCTTAAAAGCAAGGCTGGCAAATGAAAAAGTGGACATTACTTTGCCTGGACGCACACAAAACTGCGGGCATCTGCATCCGGTGACACTGACACTGCGCGAGATCAAAAAGATTTTTATGCGGATGGGGTTTGATGTCATGGAAGGCCCTGAGATAGAAAGCGATTATTATAACTTTGAAGCTTTGAACCTGCCGCAGGATCATCCGGCACGGGATATGCAGGATACATTTTATATTACTGAAAAATTTTTGCTGCGTACCCAGACTTCACCTGTGCAGGCTCGTACAATGCAGGCCTGTGAGCCTGACACACCGATCAGGATGATCGCCCCTGGAACAGTTTACCGCAACGATTATGATGCTACTCATTCTCCGATGTTTCATCAGGTAGAAGGTTTGGTACTTGGTGAAAATATCAGCCTTGCTGATTTAAAGGGGACGCTGGAAACCTTTTGTAAAGAGATGTTCGGCGGCAGTGTGGAGATACGCCTGCGTCCCAGTTATTTCCCCTTTACGGAACCAAGTGCCGAAGTAGATATTTCCTGCGTTATCTGTGGCGGCAAAGGCTGCCGCGTCTGCAAGAATTCAGGCTGGCTCGAGATTTTGGGTTCAGGTATGGTTCATCCCAATGTGCTGCGGATGAGCGGTTACGATCCGGATAAAATTAATGGTTATGCTTTTGGAATGGGTGTTGAACGCATCGCTATGCTTAAATACGGCATTGACGATCTGCGCTTATTCTTTGAAAATGATTTGCGGTTTATCCGCCAGTTCAAATAAGGAGGAAGATTATGTTAGCATCTATTGACTGGTTAAAAAAATATGTTGATATTAATGTCACTCCTGAAGAGTTGGCTGAAAAACTGACACGCGTAGGTTTGGAAGTTGAAAGTGTGAACTATCTGGGAGCGGGATTGGAAGGCGTTGTTACCGGTAAAGTAACACAGATTGAGCGGCATCCTAATTCTGATCATTTGTGGATTTGTATGATGGATTACGGCAGCGGTGAGATCGTACAGATTCTGACTGGTGCGCAAAATGTCCATCAAGACGATATCGTACCTGTTGCAGTTGTTGGGTCGCAGCTTCCCAGTGGGATGAAGCTTAAAAAAGCAAAAATGCGCGGACTTGATTCTTTTGGAATGTTGTGCAGCGCTGAAGAGCTGGGCATTGATGCTAAGCTTTTGCTGTCGGAACAGCGCAATGGTATTTTCATCCTGCCGCCGGATACACCGATTGGCGTGGATATAAAAAAGGTTTTGGGACTGGATGACGTGGTGTTGGATATTGACCTGACCGCCAACCGCGGTGATTGTACAAATATCATTGGTCTGGCACGTGAAGCTGCTGCTGTTTTGGGTACGGAATTCAGAATGCCAGATATGAGCGTACAGGAAACTGCCGGTGGCAATGCTGCCGAAATGGCGAAAGTAGATGTGCAGGCGGCAGATCTGTGCAGTCGTTTTGCTGTGCGGATATTGAAAAATATTAAAATCGGTCAGTCGCCGGAGTGGATGCAGAAACATCTGCGTGCCTGCGGTATGCGCCCCATCAGTAATGTTGTCGACGTGACTAACTATGTAATGCTTGAATTAGGGCAGCCGATGCATGCCTATGATTATGACAGGGTCGGTGGACATACGCTGATCGTTCGGCGTGCTGCTGAAGGTGAGAAGCTGGTGACGCTGGATAATCAGGAGCGGAGTCTTGATTCCAGCATGATCACTATTGCTGATACTGAACATGCGGTAGGCCTGGGCGGTGTTATGGGTGGTTTGGAAACAGAAGTTACTGCCGATACCGTAAATGTTATGTTAGAAGCCGCTACTTTTAACGGACCTTCGATTCGCCGTACTTCGAAAGCATTGGGATTACGCAGCGAAGCGTCAGGGCGCTTCGAGCGCGGTGTTGATACCGTGCTGACTCATAATGCGCTTAATCGTGCAGCACATTTGCTGGAACAGATGGGTGCCTGCGAGACTGTCTGCGGTATCGTAGAAGCTTATCCGACTGAGGCGCAGCCGGCTGTTGTTAAAGTTAATCCGTCTGCTATCAATACCCGCATTGGTGTAGAGATAGAGACAGGGGAAATGATTTCTATTCTGCAGAAGCTTCAGTTCGAAGTACATGAGGAAGGAGAAGATCTGATCGTTACAGCGCCCAGCTGGCGTTATGATGTGACCTGTGATGCTGATATCAGTGAAGAGATCGCGCGTATGCATTCGTATGACAAGATTGCCTCACATATGCCTGCTCTGCCTTTGGTACAGGGGCGTCAGGATGTGATTGAGGACGTACGCGACAGTGTGGAGGATTATTTGGCTTCGGTCGGACTGAGTGAGGTTATGACTTACAGTTTTATCCATCCATGTTCTTTTGACAAGCTGGAATTACCTGCAGATGATGAACGCCGTCGGTTTATTGAAGTAATGAATCCGATCAGCGATGAATTCAAAGTTATGCGCACTACTTTAGTACCAAGCATTTTAAGTACAGTTGCTTATAATTTGGCACGTCAAAGTGAAAGTGTCAAAATTTTTGAAGTCGGGCGCACTTATCTGCCGAAAGCGCTGCCTTTGACAGAGTTCCCGGTTGAAAAGCGTGTATTGTGCGCTGCAATGAGCGGTAAACGTAATGTGTTAAACTGGACTGAGGGAAAAGATAATGTAGACTTTTATGATATGAAAGGTGTCGTAGAAGGGCTTTTGAGCAAATTACAGGTCACTGATTACAAGCTGATACTGGCAACACAGCCATATCTGCATCCGGGAAAGAGCTGCGCAATCGAATATCAGGGAGAGTTGATTGGTTATTTCGGTGAAGTGCATCCCACGGTTGCTGCTAACTTTGAACTGAGCAGTGAAACCTATGTTCTGGAGCTGGCAATCGAACCTTTGGTCGCTGCTGCTGTTAAGGTGCCTAAATATAAACATCTGCCTAAATTCCCCGGTACTTCGCGTGATATAGCTGTCGTTGTACCGTTGGAAGTAAGTATGCGCGAGCTTGAAGGCGTGATTCGTGCTAATGCAGGCGAGCTTTTGGCTGATGTAAAGGTGTTTGATGTGTATACCGGTAAGCAGGTAGCAGGCGGCTGTAAATCCATGGCCTTTAATCTTACTTTCCAGGCCGGTGATCGTACCTTGACTGATACGGAGATAGATACGGTAATTAAAAATGTAGTTGATAAAGTAGGAGAAGAATATAAAGCTAAATTAAGAGCCTGATAAATGATTTTTTAACAGCCCTTTATAAATAAGGGCTGTTTTTTCGGAAATAATAAAACTGCATCGGCTATCGTCAAAGGTGTTATAATGGAATTGTATGAAAGAAGGTGCATTTTATGAAAATCATTGACGCGCATATGCATTATTATGATATAGACAAGTTTTATGAGGTCGCAGAAAATGCAGGACATGAAAATACTGCGGCTTGTTGGCAGCAGATATGCCAAGAGAATAATATTGTTTTTGCTGTGGCGATGGGTAATTCTGAAGATGCGCCCAGTCGTTACGGCGGCAGTACACCGAGACTGATTAATCTAAGTGGTCCTTTTGATGAGAAAAATTATAACCAGCCTCTTTCAATGGGGTATTGTTTAGGCGTCAAAAGTGAAGATATTACACTGGCAAATGCTGAAAAAACAGCTCAGGAATTTGAGCACTATCTGAGTGATCCTCATTGTCTGGGCATAAAGTTTTATCCAGGTTACCGGCCTGTATTTATTTATGATGAACGTCATTATCCGCTGTTTGAATTGGCCCGGCATTATAATGTGCCTGTGGCAGTGCATACAGGCGATACAGCAACGCCTGCTGCTAAACTGCGTTATGCCCACCCGTTGACAGTGGATGAGGTAGCTGCTGATTTCCCGGACGTGCAGTTTGTTATCTGTCACTGCGGAAATCCATGGCTGCTTGACGCAACTGAGGTGGCTACGAAAAATGATAATGTAGCTGTAGATCTGTCCGGTTTACTGGAAGGAATACCGGGGCCGCATTTTTATAGGCAGAATCAGGGTTATTTTGATTATTTGGGTATGTGGCTGCGTTATATGAACCGCTGGGACAAATTGATGTATGGCAGTGATTGGCCGTTAATCAATATTCCTGATTATATAGCGATAATGCGTCAACTGATCCCGGAAGAACATCAGGAAGCATTTTTTTACAGCAATGCTTTGCGGGTTTATAGTCGTATACAGAAAATTTTATAAAATCTACAAAAATCCTATTTGCGTATGCAAATAGGATTTTTTTGTATTAACGTAGATTTTACAAGGGTTTGTTAATATTTATGAGTGCTAAATTATGAAGAATGTGGTATAATATATACGTTTTTTTATGAGCTTTTTTGAGTTTTGAATGTGAGGTAGATGGGAATGGAACTTATATATATAACGCTTGCTGTGTATGGTATGGGTGCCTCTACGGCACTGTTTCCTAAAAAAATGGAGATGGCGGCACATTACTGTGCGGTTTTGGCAGCAGTATTTGGCAGCGGAGCTCTGCTGTATCAGTCTGCGGCTTATCTGATGCAGGGAAATGGGAGCCTGCTGAGCGGCAGCTGGGCATTTTTTACTTTCAATGCTGATCGGTGGAGCGCAGTTTTTTTATTGATTACGGGCTTGGCAGGAACAGTGACGAGCATTTATGCTTGGGGTTATGCGAAAAGCTATCTGGGTAAAAGGCTGAGACTTTTGGGAGGACTCTGGAATGCATTTTTGCTTTCTATGGTGCTGGTTTTACTGGCTGCTGATGTTTTCAGTTTTTTACTGGCTTGGGAGCTGATGGCCGTAGTAAGCTTTCTGCTGGTCAACCACGAAGCTGAAAAAAAAGCTGCACATAATGCAGCGTATCAATATTTGGTTATGACCCATATCGGAACAGCGGCAATCATGATTGCTTTTTTGATGATAGGCAGTCAGGCAGGGTCTTTAGATTTTGCTGTGCTCGGTCAGGGAGTGTTGAGTGATAATGTTCGTAATGCGGCGTTTATCACTGCTTTTGCCGGTTTTGCATTAAAAGCGGGGTTATTGCCGCTGCATGTGTGGCTGCCTAATGCGCATCCTGCTGCACCAAGTCATGTTTCGGCGCTGATGAGCGGCGTTATGCTGAAAATAGCCTTATATGGTTTCGGACGTTTTATTTTTCAGTTTCTTGGCCCGACAGAATTCTGGTGGGGGGCTTTTGTGCTGGTGGTAGGTCTGCTATCAGCAGTTTTGGGTGCTTTATATGCACAGATGGAAAAAGACATCAAAAGGATCTTAGCATATTCATCTGTAGAAAATATGGGGATTATTTTCGGAGCTTTTGGTTGTGGGATGGTACTTATGACAACGCCACGGCATGACTATGCATTAATTGGTTTTTTGGCCGCTGTTGTACATTCCTTGAACCACTCGGTGATGAAATCACTGTTGTTTATGTCGGCAGGGGCTGTAATGCATGCTACCGATAGTAAGGATATTGAAAAAATGGGTGGCTTGGGTAAATTGATGCCATGGACTGCGGTTTTTACACTGGTAGGTTCGATGGGCTTGTCTGCCCTGCCTCTGACAGGTGGTTTTGTGGGGGAGTGGCTCGCACTGCAGAGTTTTGTTACTTTGGCCGGCAGCAGTGAAGGACAGGGGCTGCGGCTTTTGGGAGCACTGGCTTTTGTTCTGTTCGGTTTAGCAAGTGCTTTAGCAGTTGGTTGCTTTGTGCGTCTTTATGGAGTAGTTTTTTTGGGACGGAATCGAAGCAGGCTCGTAGAACGTGCTCACGAAAGCGATTGGTCGATGCGTTTGGGAATGGGGTTGGCGGCAATATTGGTATTGCTGCTTGGTATTGTCCCGGGGCCGGTAGTTGCTGTGCTGCAAACGGCAGTGCAGAACCAGCAAACTCTTTGGCGCAGTTTTGCAGATATGCAGAAGGTTTGGTGGTTTGGCAGCGGAAGTTATGCAGTTTATGCACCGTTACTGCTGTTGGCGGTACTGTCGGTTGTTTTACTGGCTGTGGCCCTTATGACCTGCGGCGATAAAAGCTTTGTTCATCGTGAAGTTACTTGGAACTGCGGTACTTATCCTACAGCGCGCCAGCAATATTCAGCTACTGGTTTTTCCAAGCCGCTCCGCCGGGCTTTTGATTTTTTGCTGAAGCCAAAGCGAACGGCAACCTATCTGAAAAAGGGTAATCCGTATTTTGGGCGGCAGCTGGAATATAAATTATCGATCCCGGATCAGTTTACAGAAAAGCTATATGTACCGATTCAGCACTATATGGTCTGGTCTGCTTCTTTTCTGCGTCGTATTCAGCAGGGCAGCGTACGTCTGTATATCAGTTATGTAATGGTGGCTATGCTTTTGGTTTTGATTTGGGGGGCGATGTAAATGGCTATGCATATTTATGATTTGGGCTGGATGCTGGCACAAGTGTTGCTGCTTTTGTGCAGCGCTCCTTTAGTTGCCGGTATCATAAAAAAAGTGAAAGCCTTGCTGCAGAATCGTATCGGTTCCAGTATTTTCCAGGAATATTTCGATCTTTATAAATGGTGGCAGAAGCCTACAATACTTACGCCTTATACCAGTCTGGTTTTTATTATTGCGCCGCTGGTATATTTTGCCAGTGTAGTAGTGGCAGCGGCGATGCTGCCTAACTTTTTTGGAACTCAATTCAGTTTTGGAGATGTCTTTGTTTTTATTGGCGTTCTAACGCTGGGGCGCTTTTTTATGACTTTATCGTCTCTGGATACGGCTACGGCGTTTGGCGGCATGGGCGGATCTCGTGAAATTTATATTTCTGTTTTAGCAGAACCTGTAATTTTGCTGGCTGTACTGGTGAATGCGCTGCGCAGTGGCAGCACAACTTTAGCGGGAATGGCGCTTGATTTTCAGGCGGTTTATTTAAGCGTAGCCAGCGTGCTGACATGTATTGCTTTCTTTTGCCTGCTGCTGGCTGAGAATGGAAGAATTCCTGTCGATAATCCTGATACGCATTTGGAACTGACAATGATTCACGAGTGTATGCTCCTTGAATATTCCGGACGGTTGCTGGCAGTGATCCATTGGGCAAGCATGCTGAAAACATTAGTATTTTTGGTCTTGTTTTCGTTGTTGTATCTGCCGCTTTCACTGCCGCTGGCAGTGAAAGTGCTCTTGGCAGCGACAGCGGTAAGTGTTATGGAAACTCTGAAGAATAAAATGCGTCTGTTCAAAGTTCGCGTATATCTGGCCGCAGCCGGTATTTTACTGCTGCTGGCAATTGTAGCGCAGTAAGGAGGGGTATGATGAATTTTTTGGTAATCGTCTTATTGTTCGTTGTCTTTTTGCAGACCCGTATTATGGACCTGCGCCGGGCAATCATCTGCCTTAGTGTTCAATCGGCTGTTATTGCTCTTGCCTGCTTTATTTCCGGTATTGCGCATGGCGAGGGTATTCATATTTATGCTCCGGGACTGCTGACAATTATCGTAAAAGTCCTTTTAGTGCCTTATGCAATGCTGCGGCTTGTCAGTAAGCTGGCTGATGAGCGTGAGCTCATTTCAGAGATCAATGTTAATTATTCAACTGCCGCAAGTGCAGTTTTTCTGGTTCTGAGTTATCTTATTGTTGATAAAATGCTGCCCGGAGTAGAAGGTCGCGATATTCTGGCGCTTTCCATCGTAATGATTTTGACTGGTCTGACGTTGATCGTTATGCGCAGCCGAGCTATTATGCAGATGGTAGGCTTGATAACAATGGAAAATGGTATTTACCTTTTAGGGATGGCGATGACGGAAGGTCTGCCTCTGGTTATAGAAATGGGTATCTTTTTGGACGTGCTGATTGCTGTCATGGTCCTGGTAATACTGACTAACCGGCTGCGTTTGTCGTTTATGACGACAGATACCAATGTGTTGAGAAAGCTGAAGGGGTGACGGGATGCTGGAGCTGATTTATATAATTTTTGCTTTGCCGGTGGTTTGTGCGGCTTTAGCTATCAGCGGCGTTTTAGGCAGCGGCAGTTTGCTGCACTGGCTTAATCGCTTGACTGCTGCTGCTGTAGGCGTTGCAGTTATTCTTTTAGCACAGAGTTTTACGCCAACACAGCCTTTTAACAGTGAATATGTTTATCTGGACGCGCTTAATGTCTGGGTAATACTGATCATTACAGCTTTATATGTAGCGGCAGCATGGGTTTCCAAGTCATATCTGCTGCGCGAGCACAGCCGTGGCTATCTTAGCCGTACGCCTGGTTTGATTGGCCGTTATTATGCTTTGTTCCAGATGTTTGTTTGGACTATGTTTCTGGTACTGATGGTAAAAAATCTGGGATTGATGTGGGTCGCTATCGAGGCGACAACGTTGGTGTCTGCTTTTCTGGTATCATTTAAATTTACCCGCAGTGCTCTGGAAGCGACCTGGAAATATGTGATGGTTTGTACTGTTGGTATTTGTCTGGCACTTTTGGGAACAATGATCCTGTATTATGCGCAGATTTCGGCACTTGGGGCTGAAAAGGCTTTGAGCTGGCTGTGGCTGACCGAACATGCAGAACTTCTTAACCCGTCGCTGACAAAGCTGGCTTTTTTATTTATTTTTATTGGTTATGGTACTAAAATCGGTATGGCTCCGATGCATACATGGCTGCCTGATGCTTATTCAGAAGCTCCGTCTCTGACCAGCGGCCTTTTATCCGGAGCTTTATGTACCTGCGCTATTTATGTATTGCTGCGTAACATAGTAGTTGTGATACCGACTGTAGGTGTAGAATTTATCAGTACGCTGTGCCTGGCATTTGCGGCACTGACCATTGCTGTAGCTGTACCGTTTGTAGTAGTGCAGCGCGACATCAAGCGTATGCTGGCTTATTCCTCAATGGAAAATATAGGTCTGATGATAGCGGGTATCGGTGTTTTCAGTCAGCTTTCTATTGGCGCGACCTTAGTGCATATGTTTAATCATGCACTGATCAAATTTGTATTGTTCTATATAGCTGGTACTATAGTGCAGGAATATCAGACTAAAAATATGATGCGTATTCATGGAATGATCGGTGATGTACCTCATACTGCGACGTTTTGGCTTCTGGGTATTATTGGAATTTTAGGTATGCCGCCGTTGGGTTTGTTTTTTAGTAAATTTTATATTTTATACAGTTTGTTTTTAAGCGGGCACTATCTGTTGGGTATAGTGATCATTGTTCTGCTTGCCGGGATACTGATCGGTATTTTGTACCATGCCTTACGAATGCTGTGTGATAAAGCTAAACGAAAGCCTGTCGGAGACTTGCTTGAGCATGCGGATACGCCGTTTCTGGCAGCGCTGCTTTTAGGCAGCGTCATCATAGGTGCCGGAATCGGTGAAATACCTTATTTGGAAAAACTGCTGGCTCAGGCGGTACGGATAGTAGGAGGCGGTCAATTTTGATGAAGGTTAAACCAGAAGGCCTGCGGGGGGCTGCTAATATTTGTTCACGCGGTGGCAGGCATCCGCTGACAGCAATGTTCGGGGCCGATGAAACCAGCTTCGGCGGCGGGTATGCTGTTTACTGTCTGTTTGAAAATAAAGAAAAGCATGATATAGATATCTTAAAGGCTGGATTTGATGCAGGCAGTGATCTTCATTATCCAGCATTAACACCTGTTTTACCGGCTGCTGCCTGGTATGAACGTGAACTGCATGATATGTTCGGGTTTATACCGGATGATCATCCGGATCTGCGGCCGTTGGTTTTGCATGAAACTTATCCTGAAGATTTTCATCCGCTGCGCAAATGTGTTGATATTGATGCTGATGTGCGTGGAGAGCGAAAGTATGAAATGGCTGTTTCGCACGGCGATGGGCTGTTCGAAGTACCTGTCGGTCCTATTCATGCAGGTATTATTGAACCGGGGCATTTTCGATTCAGCCAGGCCGGTGAAGCTATTCTGCAGTTAGATGCCAAGTTGTTTTTTACTCATCGGGGAATCGAAAAAGCAGTAGAAGGTAAAACTCCAGAGGAAGCACTGCTGATTGTAGAACGGATTTGCGGTGCCTGTTCTGTGGCCAATACCTTGTCGTATTGTCAGGCACTGGAAAAGCTGTCCGGTCAGAATGTACCCAGACGAGCCTGGCTTATCCGTACAATAGCTGCAGAGTTGGAACGTCTTTATAATCACATCGGCGATACAGGTAATATGTGTGCCGGAGTCGGATTTGCGCCTGTTATCAGTATGGGCAGCCGCTTGAAGGAAATACTGCTGCGCTGTAATGAGGCGATAGCCGGCAATCGTTTTCTGCGTGGCCTGATAGTTCCGGGCGGTGTAAAATATGATTTAACTGAGTCTTTATGCACTGAACTAACAGTTGCTTTAACTAAAGTTGAAAATGAATACAACGATATTGTGCAGATCATTGCCGAGCAGGACGGATTTTTGAATCGTGCTAAAACTACTGGTATTATCAGTAAAAATGTAGCGCTTGACCTGGCGCTGGTCGGAGTTGGAGCCAGAGCTTCGGGTGTGGACTGTGATTGCCGCAGGGATCTGCCATATGGTTTATATGCCGAATTGCCTTTTAATGTAATTACGAAAACCGACGGCGATGTCTATGCTAGACTGCAGGTACGGATGGGTGAGGTTGCCGAATCGATCACTTTGATTAGAAAAGCATTGAAGCTGTTGCAGCAAGACGATTCGCAGCTGCATTGCGGTGAACTGGCGTATAAAACTCTGACTGGCAGCTGGGGGATCAGCGAATCAGCACGTGGCAGTAATCTGCATTGGCTGATGCTGGATGCAGACGGATGTATCGAAAGATTATTTATCCGTTCAGCTTCCTATCCTAACTGGCCGGCGCTTACCATAGCTGTGCAGGGAGATATTATTCCGGATTTTCCGCTGATCAATAAAAGCTTTGAATTATGCTATGCCTGTCTGGATCGTTAGGGAGGAATAATAATGCTTAAATTGTTACAGGGGATTTTGGCCAATAAGATAACAACAGAAGATGTAACGACCAGCGGTGCTCCAAGAATGCGGGGACAACTGACTTGTGGAACTGACTGTAATGGCTGTGCAAAATGTGCGGCTGTTTGCCCGACTGGTGCTGTTGCGCTGTGTGATGGCAAACCAGTATTGGATTATAAACGCTGCCTTTTTTGCGGTAAATGTGTAGAAGCGTGTGCTGCAGGTGTGCTGCTGCATACTGATATTGATACTTTGCCGGAGATATTGACAGATGTACAGATGATCATAGAACGAGAGATCAGGGCCAAGCTGGGGCGTTCACTGCATGTACGGCATTTGGATGCCGGCAGCTGTAATGCCTGCGACTTTGAAATGGGTGCTTTGAGTAATCCGCTGTATGATCTGCATCGCTTTGGTATTGCTTTTGTGGCTTCACCGCGACATGCTGATATGATAATGGTGACAGGCGTGGTAACACGTAATTTGGCGCAGGCAGTGCAAATGACTTATGAAGCAATGGAAGAACCGAAGCTGGTAATGGCCTGTGGTGCCTGTGCTGCCGGCGGAGGAACGTATGGGTCTACCTATGCTATTGTCGGTGCATTGGATAAAGTATTGCCGGTAGACATAGCTGTGCCAGGCTGTCCGCCAAGACCGTCGGCTATGCTTATTGCTTTGACAGCGGCTGCCGACTTGCTAAAAAAACGCTTATAAAAATATATTGTGTTTACGGCTCAATAATGGTAATATTGAGAAAATACAAAATGAAAGGAGTGCGCCCATGGTTATTTATCGCTCTGCTACTTTTGATGATGTAGAGAAGCTTCATAAACTGCTCAATGATTATGCTGCCGAAGGCCTGATGCTGCCGCGTTCGCGTAATTCCATCTATGAAAATCTGCGCGATTACGTGGTGGCCGTTGAGAACAATCATGTGATTGGCTGCGGCGCACTGCACTTTGTTTGGGATCGTCTGGCTGAGATTCGTTCTTTAGCTGTTGATCCTGAACGTAAAACACAGGGAATTGGACGAAAAATGGTTGAACTGCTGGAAGCTGAAGGCATTGAACGCGGAGTGAAGATGTTCTTTACCCTTACTTATCAGCCGGGATTTTTTGCAAAATGTGATTATATCGAAACGGCGAAAGAAAAGCTTCCGCAGAAGGTTTGGAAAGAATGTGTATATTGCCCGCAATATCCGTATTGCAACGAATTGGCCTTTGTCAAAACGACCGTTGATTATGAACCAGGCGACATAATGTTCTAGCTCAGGTATTGTTGCTGCAAGCTCAAGGTGCTGCGGTGAACAGGAATGCGGAATTTTTCCGGAGGAAGTCGACATAATTATAAAGGCTTTTCGGTGAATAAATACCGCTATTTGTGTTTGCCTATTATAGGCAGCCGGAGCGGTAGAATTTGATATTGGTTAAATGATGAGAATGTCGTGATGGTAACTTCTGTCGCGGCATTTTTTATAATGTTAACTGATGTGCAGGGAGGAAACTATGGAAAAAGCAAGGTTTAAGTGGGTGCTGCGTGAGCGCAACCGGAAAATTGCAGCGAAAACGGAAGCTTTTACTGAGCAGCAGGCACGTCGAGTGCGGAGTTTTCACAGCAGTTTCAAAGAGTATAGTCCAACACCGCTGATAGAACTTACCAGTCTGGCGCAGCATTTGGGTATCAAAAACCTTTTTGTCAAAGATGAATCCTATCGCTTTGGACTCAATGCTTTTAAAGTTCTGGGCGGCAGTTTTGCTATTGGTAGTTATATCGCTAATGAATTAGGTGAAGATATAGATGATTTACCTTATATGCGTCTGGTCTCAGATGAGGTGCGCAGTTTGTTGGGGAGCAAAACATTTATTACAACTACTGACGGTAATCATGGGCGTGGTGTTGCCTGGACAGCCAACAGATTGAAGCAGCAGGCGATAGTTTATATGCCTCAGGGCTCTGCGGCAGAACGTCTGGCCAATATTCGTGCCGAAGGTGCGCAGGCCGAAATCACAGATATGAACTATGACGATACAGTACGATATACCAGTGAGCTGGCACAGAAAAACGGCTGGATCATTGTACAGGATACAGCTTGGGATGGGTATACAAGGGTACCTCTGTGGATCATGCAGGGCTATATGACAATGGCTTTGGAAGCGTATGAGCAGCTGCCGGTCAAGCCTACGCATATCTTTTTGCAGGCCGGGGTCGGCTCTTTGGCAGGTTCTGTACAGGGATTTTTTGCTGATATTTATGGCAGGTCCTGCCCGCTGACTTTTATAGTTGAACCCAAAGGGGCCGATTGCCTTTATCAGACAGCCGCGGCAAATGACGGCAGCTTGCATAGTGTAACAGGCCGTCTTGAGACGATTATGGCTGGACTGGCCTGTGGAGAGCTAAACAGTATTGCTTGGGAAATACTTGGAAATTTGAGCGATGGTTTTATCAGCTGTCCTGATTATACCGCTGCTCAGGGAATGCGTATTTTGGGAAATCCGCTGGCGGGTGATACGAAAGTCAGTGCAGGTGAAAGCGGTGCGGCGACCGTGGGACTGGTGGCAGAAGCCATGCGCGACGAGCGCTTAAGTGATCTGAAACAGGCCTTGCAGCTGGACGAAAACTCGGTGGTGTTGTGCTTCAATACCGAAGGCGATACTGATAAAGAAAATTATCGTCGTATCGTTTGGGACGGAGCATGGGGGAGAGAATAAATAAAACATAAAGTTTTTTCTTTCTAATTTTATCAGCCTTTAGTATAATAAAAGCAGCCAGATTACTAAGCAGATAATCATTAATTTTGCATATCAAAAACTATTGATATGACAGCGTTAAAATATTGTTCTTATTACATTGTTTTGCAGAACTTGAGGAGGTTTTATGGAACGAACTCATCGTATCATGTTTGTTTGTCACGGTAATATCTGTCGTTCGCCAATGGCAGAATTTTTGCTGAAGGACATGATCAAAAAAGAAGGGCTTGCGGACAGGTTTGTGATTGCATCGGCAGGTACAAGCAGGGAAGAAATAGGTAATCCTGTGCATCAGGGAACACGTAAAAAACTGGCGCAGGATCATATCAGTGCGGCGGGTAAATATGCTGTGCAGCTTACCAAAGAAGATTATGAAAAATATGATCTTATTTTGGGTATGGATCGTGCCAATATCAGTAATATTCTGCGGATCATAGGCAGTGACCCGCAGGAAAAGGTGCATCGTCTGCTGGATTTTACCGAGTTGCCGCGTGACATTGCTGATCCCTGGTATACTGGTGATTTTGAAATTACGTATGCGGAGATCAAAGCGGGATGCGCAGCATTGCTGAAGCACTTGCGCCGATTTTAAAAAGTTAAAGGCTCCCGAATTTTCGGGAGCCTTTTGTTTTTTTAGTTAAACATTCTGGGGCAGACAGTCTTTGATAAAATCACTGACTGTTTGATTGAATTTTTCTGCTTCTTCATAAAAGAGCATATGACCGCTTTCTGTAAAAGCTACAAATTTACCATTGGGGATTAGAGACGTCAGGTAAGTGCCCTGCTTGATTCCCCAGGCAAAAACAGGTCCGTCGGCGTTGACGACCAGCGTGGGAACAGTTATTGTTGGCAGAACGTTAGTGAAATCTGTTGCAATATAGTCGCTGTAGATGGCTGCTGAGAGCCAGGGCGGCAGCTTGCGGAATTCTTCAATTACCCAGTCTGTGCCGGCTGGTCGTTTGCCGTCTTTAAAAATTGCGTTTGCAAAAAATTCAAAATATTCTTCCCGTTCGTTGACCAATCGGTTGACCTGTGCATTGAACCCTTCCATATTGTAGTTGCGCAAACCCTGACTGTTCCATTCTTCAGGACTGAAAGGGAATGGCGTCATATCTATCAGCCCCAGACCAATCAGATTGCTGTCGGTTTTATATTGCTGCCAATAGGAAAGCACTGTAGGTCCGCCTAAAGACCAGCCCATGAGGATAAAATTTTTCAGACCCAGAAATTCAGAAAGTTCGCGGATATCCTGTGCGTAACGGGCAACGATTTGGCCCTGCAGACCTTTGGAGGATTTGCCGTGCCCGCGGTTATCCATAACTATTACCTGAAAGTGCTTGGAAAGTTCTGGAATATTGTGCTGCCAAAATCTGGAAGAACACTGCCAGCCATGTACAAGAAAAAGTGGCTGACCTTTACCATGAACTTCATAATAAAGATGCGCCTGGTCTGAGGTAGTAAAAAAGCCGCTCGTCTGTGTCATAATATCACACTCCTTTTCTTTATTATAACTCTTTTCCTGCTTGATAGATGCTGTTTTATTTGTGAAATAAAAATGCGCAGTTAAAAAACTGCGCATAAATTTGAAAATGGATTATTTAGTTTGTGCTGGAACCAGAAGTTTCCAAAGCAATCCTAATAAAGCGCCACAGACTGAAGGTACGATCCAGCCGAAGCCGTCGGCATAAAGGGGGATTGTGTTGCCAAGTATGGTTTCTAAGGCTGAAAGTTTGATACCTGCTGCCTTTAGTCCATCCAGCAAGGCAAAAATAGTTGTAAAGAACAGGCAGCAGCGATAAACTCGCTTATCGCCATGGAAAAGCTTAGAGGTTACTCCCAGCAGAACTAAAGCAATAATAATCGGATAAAGGGCGCAGAGAATAGGTATCGAAAAAGAGATGATATTAGTCAGACCAACGTTGGAAACAGCAAAGCTGAAAACACAGATCGCCACTACAAACCTCTGGTATTGGACCTGTTCGTGTGTTACTTTGGTAAAATAAGAGGCTGCAGAAGCTGTCAGGCCAATACTTGTGGTCAGACAGGCAAAAAAGATCATTAGACATAAAACAACATTGCCAGCCGCACCAAGATAATAGTTGGCGATATCAGCTAAAGCTACACCGCCGTTAGGAGAAATTCCAAGAATGCTGACGCTGGTAGCGCCGGTATAAGCCAATGCTACATAAATAAGAGCTAGGAAAAATGCTGCGATCAAACCGGAGTAGACACAGATTTTTGTCAGCAGACGGTCATCGGTGATACCCTTGAGTTTAATGGCATTGATGACGGTTGCGCCGAAGAGAAGCGTCGCCAGAAGATCCATTGTGTTATAACCATCCTGAAAGCCGCTGAGAAAAGGAAGGTTTATATAACTGCCTGTTGCCGGCTGCATAGGACCCATTGGAGCAAGCAGAACGTTGATGATAAGTACAGCCAGACTTAATAGCAGCATTGGCGTTAATACTTTTCCAAGCCAGTCTACCAGTTTAGATGGATTTATAGATAAGACATAGGTTACGATGAAAAAGAAAAGCGAATAAATCGCCAAACCTGTGGTATAGTAGTCTTCAGGGACAAAAGGTCTGATACCGACGTCATAAGACACCGCACCTGTACGAGGAATCGCAAACAACGGGCCAATCGTCAGTACTGCCAGCATAACTATGATTTTGGCAAAGTTCGGATGGACAGGGTCTGCCAGGGCATTGGGGTTATCGTTTTTAGTGAGTGCCATAGCAATAATACCCAAAAGCGGCATACCTACGCCGGTAACGCAGAAGCCAATCGCAGCTGACCAGAAATGGTCGCCTGCGGCTTGGCCTAATGCCGGTGGGAAGATTAGATTGCCGGCACCGAAAAAGGACGAAAAGAGCATCAACCCTACTGGTAAGATTTCCCAAAACGTCAGGTTCTGTTTCATAAAAAGTCTCCCATCGTGAATAGATATAAAATTCTGACAATTCTGCTATTAAGTAAAGGCTGCCCTCAGGCAGCCTTTAAATTACTGGATGATGAGGCGGAAATACTTCTTTTTACCCTTGCGGATAAGCAGGCTTTTTTCTGTATCAAACATTGAAGGGGCAAAGCTTGCCTCAGGATCGGACACTGTATTTTCGCCAATATAAAGTCCGCCTTGCTGGATCATTTGCCGGGCTTCACGTTTACTGCTGAATATTTTACCTGCGGTCAAAACATCAATTATTTTACCTTCGGCATCAGCAGCAGTGATTTCAATAGTCGGGACATCGGTAAGTGCGCCGCCTCCTCCAAACAGTGCTTCAGCAGCCTGTTGTGCTTTTTCAGCTTCAGCTTCTCCGTGTACCAGCTTTGTTACTTCATAAGCCAGAACTTTTTTTGCTTCGTTGATCTCAGCATCCTGCAGGGAGCTTAAGCGGCGTACTTCTTCCATAGGCAGGAAGGTAAGTAGTGACAGGCAGTTTTCAACGTCGCTGTCGTCGATATTACGCCAGTATTGGTAGAAATCATATGGCGAAGTCTTCTCCGGATCGAGCCACAGGGCTCCTTTTTCTGTTTTGCCCATTTTACGGCCATCGCTGGTAGTAAGTAATTTACAGGTCATGCAGTATGCTGGTTTCTGTTCTTTGCGGCGAATCAGTTCAACGCCGGCCAGCATATTGGACCATTGGTCATCACCGCCGAGCTGCATGATACAGCCGTGTTTTTTAAACAGCTGCAGGAAGTCATAAGACTGCATGATCATATAGTTGAATTCGAAGAAAGACAGGCCTTTTTCCAAACGTTTTTTAAAGCATTCCGCTGTCAGCATACGGTTTACTGAGAAATGTACACCGACATCGCGCAGCAGTTCGATATAATTCAGTTCAAGCAGCCAGTCGGCGTTGTTGACCATAATAGCCTGGCCTTCAGAAAAATCGATAAAGCGTGCCATCTGTTTTTTAAAGCAGGCTATGTTATGAGAGATAAATTCAGGAGTCAGCATTTTACGCATATCGTCTTTGCCGCTGGGGTCGCCAACCATACCGGTCCCGCCTCCTAAAAGACAGATTGGACGATGTCCGGCACGCTGCATATGGCTCATAACCATCAAAGCAATAAAATGACCTACATGCAGGCTGTCGGCTGTGGGGTCGAAACCAATATAAAAAGTGATTTTTTCCTTTTCCAGCAGCTCTTTGATCTCATCTTCGTGGGAGAGTTGCTTTAAAAAACCACGTTCCTTTAATACGTCATAAACGGACATGAAATAACCTCCTAATATTACTGAAAACTTCCTCGTGATAAAGTGAAGAAGCAAATCTTCTAAACATTATACAACGAATGGGCTGGTTTCGCAAATAAGAAAAGGCGCTTCCTGAAAGAAGCGCCTTTGATGCACAAAAATGAATTGTTTTTATAATTGCGAAGTACAGTGCGGGCAACGGGTCGCATCGTCAGCGATTGCAGTTTTGCAGAAGGGACATAAACGCGGTTCTGGAGCCGGAGCCGGCGGAGGCGTAAGCCTGTTGATTTGTTTGATCAGTACAAAAATAGCAAAAGCAATGATCAGGAAATTAACGATAGTATTTATAAAAAGACCGTAGGCTAAAATAGGGGCATGTGCATCCTGAGCAATCTTTAAAGTATCGTAATGCTGTCCGTTCAGGCTGATGAATAGTCCGGAAAAATCTACTTTGCCAAATAAGAGACTCAAAGGGGGCATAATAATATTATCTACTAAAGACGATGTTATTTTGCCGAAGGCGCCGCCGATAACAACGCCGACTGCCAGATCGATAACATTTCCGCGCATAGCAAATTTTTTAAACTCTTCAAAAAAAGACATATTAACAACTCCCATCATAAATTCAAAATATTTTATATATATTCGCTTTAAGTTATAATAATCCTGCCGGCTTGACTGCAAATCGTCAATAATTTATAATAATTCTGTAACAATTAGGCAGTGAAGGAGGGAAAACCATGAGAGATGACTTAGTAGTACCAGGCGAGCATGAGGAAAATTTTGTACTGGCTAAAGATGCGCGTGTAGTTACAGTGCCGTTTACTCCGCTGGAACAGCGTATGGCTAAAGAAAAGCCGTATCTGATGGAAGGCCTTGCCAAATTGAAAGAGAGTTTGGGAGAAGACAGTTTCAAACGCTTGATCAGTAATGTGCATAATATCAATTTGAGCGGACCGAGGATCATGCTGGTCGCCGATAATGAGCTGCACCGTACTAATATCGAACGCGAATGCCTGCCTGCTATCGCAGAAGCATTCAACGTTACTAATATTCGTGTAGTTACACAAGGCTGATGTCTGAAAAGCTTCTCTGGCAGCAGGGAAGCTTTTTATTTTAAAAATATAAAAAATATCATTGACAAACTATTTGTTATTTTATATAATATTCACGTTGCAGTAAGTGATGTAACTTAAGTCGGGGCGTGGCGCAGTTTGGTAGCGCGCTTGTTTCGGGTACAAGAGGCCGTGAGTTCGAATCTCGCCGCCCCGACCACTTAAAAAGTTAGCCGCAGAGCGTATCTGCGGCTTTTTTATTTTGTTTTAAAGGAAGTATTTAAAGTGATTTTTGCTGGAGCAGTGAAAAAATTTCCCATAGTGTTTCTTTTCAAATAGCTATCTGAATTTTACCAGATACGCCATATAGCAAAACCATAATATAAAAACATAAATGATCAGTCTTGAAAGAGAAATCATAAAATAAACCCTTCTTTATTTCAAAAGTTAAGCTATATTGTTGTAGCTATTAATGGTGACTTCTTGTTTATCAATTATGATATCATGCTCTTGTCAAAGAAAAAAGCCGACATTCTGCTTTTATTTATTTACTAAATGTTGGCAAAGCTGTTTCACTGTCTGTGGTTTTCCCCAAAACTGCAGTTTGTATCAAGATTGATTTCGAAAATACGTGCCCAGGGCAGGTTTACATTGATGTCGATACCTGTTAAATAATAATTGCTGTCGTTATTGCGATAAAAAGGTGTACGGCCAAGGTCTCCATATAGAAGCTGAATCTTTTGCCGCTGTAAAAAGCCACGAATAAGCGTTTCTGCAAAAAACTTGTTTTCTCCCAAATTAGTTGGCTTATAGCCTTTCAGTTTCAGTAATGTAGTTAACTGTGCATGCATTAATTTCTGATAGGCATAATCATCAAGTAAACGTTCAACTGTGAAGTTCAGATTTTGGGCATACAGTGACGGATGTTCTGATTGCGGTAATCGGTGCAACTGGCCGGTAAATAATGTTGCTTGACTAAGCGCGGTTCCCAGTGAATTACTTAAAGTATTCCAGCCTGAAAAAGCTGCCAGTCTGCTGAGCGGTACTTTAGCCTCCAAAAGCTTAGGTATTAAAAGTTCGTTTTCAGTATAGTTGGCCGTAAGATCAACCAGCGCAATGTGGCGGTCTGATATAAGCAGGGTGTTAAGTTTTTGCAGCATAGCTTTATTAGGCTGATTGTCATCGTCGCCGCAGTGTACGAATAAAATAAAGTCTGCGACAGCAGCATTATCTGTAAGCTGACCACCGATAAAATTTATTTTGTCCCTGATGCTTGCGTCAACAGAACAGGGCATATAGGGCATGAGTTTAGCTGCGACTTTAGGGGAGGAATACTCTACAAAAATGCGCGGTTTGTAATTATACAGTTTATTATAATATCTGGTCAGCAGTAAAACTGATATTTCATCAGCTCCGCTTGTAATAAGTCCGCTGGAACCTAAAGCTGCATGTTTCATATATGCCAGCGCATGATTGGCATTACGATTAGGAAGCCCAAATGGCTGGGCGTCGTCCTGCCCGATAGCCAAAGTCAGGCCGTCTGCGCGTGCCAGCTGGACCAGTTTTTTGTTAAAATTGTCGTTGTTGGCATACAGACTGCTGTACTTTGTTTTAATATCATCCGGTATGCGTGCATCGATCGCCAGCAGCTGCCTGGTAAAATAAGGATCGCCAAAGGTTTCTGCCATATCCTTTAATGTTGCATAACGCATCAGGTGCCATTGATACCAGCTGTCTGGTATCAGCTGATCGCTGACCAGCAATCGTGGAATGACGGAAAAAACCGCCATATCGATTTGTGGATTGAGAGCATGCTGTTTGTTTACGAAAGTCAAAAACTTTTCTTCATCGTTAATTGTTCCCAAAGGCACGCGTGAGCCCAGCAGACTGCCGTGTACTAAAAGATCAGCTGATAAAATTGCGGCTGGATGCTGCGGTATTTCATTTTTCAGCCAGGCAAACAGTTTTTCTTTATCAGCAGGTGTGTTATAATTGTCAAGAAGTTCTTGCGGCGGTGTAATCACGTTGATAGAAGCCAGTGCTCCCAGTTTTCTGACCATAGCGGTGCAGGGAGGGCGGCTGTCTAACGGAGCCAGCAGCAGCGAAGTATCGGCTTTTACAGGCTGAAGCGCAAATGGGACAGTTGCAGGCATACCGCCGAATAATTCATAAAAATAGGCACAGAGCAGCAGTAATGCGAGCAGAATAAATTTTTTCTTGTTCATAGGCTGTCTCCTTTGCCGTTCTTGTTATATTTATTATATTACAGATACGGAGTTTTTTGAATGCGGATAATTACGGGAAAGGCACGGGGGCTGAAATTGACTGTGCCAAAGAATATGGACGTGCGTCCCACGTCTGATAGGGTCAAAGAATCTCTGTTTAATATTATTGGCACTAAAATTATCGACGCACGTGTTTTGGATATGTTTGCCGGAACAGGTAATCTGGGGTTGGAGTCGTGGAGCCGCGGCGCTGCTGCGGTTACTTTTGTCGATGAAAGCCGGGAATCTCTGCGCCTGGTACAAAGCAACATCGTTAAATGCCGGGCGGAGGCTGATGTTCAGGTTCTCAAAGGCAGCGCGGTAAATATTATCGAACATCTGCATCATCAGGGATTAAAATTTGATTTTGCATTCTGCGACCCTCCCTATAATAAAGGCTGGGTTCAGAAAGTTCTGCAGAAAATGGAACACTTTCAAGTACTTGAAGACGGAGGCTATCTGATCATCGAACATTCAAAGCATGATGAAATAGGTGTGCTGGCAGCGTGCTTTGAGCTTGTGCGTCAGGAAGCCTATGGCGAAACTTTACTTTCGTTTATAAGATTTGCCAAAGTATAATAAAATGTTGTAAAATAATAAAATAAATTTGTAAAAAAATAGCAGGAATACAGAAACATACGTCGAATAAGGAACAAGATAATTGAATTTATGACCAGACTGCGTTGCAGCTTCTAGGAGGTTAAACAGTGCGTAGAGCGATCTGTCCGGGTAGTTTTGACCCGGTTACTAATGGCCACCTCGATATTTTTGAACGGGCGAGCCAAATGTTTGACGAGATCATTATCAGCGTTTTTCATAATCCGGGTAAAGATAAAGCAATGTTCACCATGGAGGAAAGGGTAGAAATGCTCAGGGATGCGACAAAACATATCCCTAATGCCAGAGTAACCTGTTTTTCCGGTCTTTTAAATGAATTCTGCAGGCAGGAAAAAGCTCCTTTTATTGTAAGGGGCTTACGTGCGTTTTCTGATTTTGAATATGAATTTCAGCGCGCTCTGCTCATAAAAAAAATAGACAATAACTTAGAAACAGTCTTTATTATGACTAATGCTAATTACTCTTTCCTAAGTTCCTCTGGAATAAGAGAATTGGCAACCTTTGGCGGTTGTATCCATGGTCTTGTTCCTGAATGTGTGGAAGATCGGATCAAAAGCCTTGTTATAAGCAAAGAATAATATTAGAAAGAGGTTGAGTTTGATGATGATTGATAGAAGTACAAGTGCGACTTTAGACAGAATTTTTGATGAAATGTATAACCTTATTTCTGAGGCTAACCGTATACCTCTTACTGATAAGATCATTATCGAAGAGAGCGATTTGGCGGGTATCCTGGATGATTTGAAGGAAGCGATTCCCAAAGAAGTCAAAAGCGCTACCAGACTGCTTGAAGAACAAAAAGCAATCGTCACCAAAGCTCATGAAGAAGCTGACAATATTGTTTTGCAGGCTAAAACCGAAGCTGACCGTATTTTAGAATTGGCAAAATCCGAATCTGAAAGATTAATGCGTCAGGAAGAAATTTCCAAACAGGCAGAAGCCTTTGCTGAAGATGTAAAGAGTACTGCTTTGCGTAATCAGCAGGAAATGAAAGACGAAGCTGATGCTTATGTTGAGCGTGTAAAACACGATGTGCTGCAATATGCCGATGATATGCTTGGCTATTTGAGCGGTAGTCTGCAGTCCGCTTTACAGGCTGTAAACGATAACCGCGCTTCCGTTAATGCTGAACGTGAAAGCGTTATGTCTTCACGCCCTCAGCGTGATATGGAACTTCTGGCGATGGAAGAGGAAGAAGACGAAGAATAAGCTTTTGAAAAAAAGTAAGCCTTCCGCTCAAGCGGAAGGCTTTTTGTTTTTTTGCTTTATTATTTTTGAATATAGATCGGAGAGACAGTATAATCGTTGTTGTATTGTGGTTGGTGATTCTTTTGCAGAAGGGTCAGCAGATTAGTTGCCGCAATATCAACGGAAAGCTGCTGCTCGACTTTCTCTCCGTATTTTTCCAAGACGTTGCGCCCCAGTTTGATAATTACAGGCAGCTGAGCAGAATCCTGCATTTCTTTCAACAGTTCGCGGCCGCGGTCGTTAAAGGCCAGAACACGGATGTAAGCTGGGTCTTTGGCATTATCGAACATAGCGCGATACTGCTGCAGTAAAAGCTGCATCAGCAGTCTTCTGACACGTGAAGCGGGATAACGTTTGGTAACTGTGGCGCTGACTACGTCTTGGAATGTAGTGCAGGAAGCAGCTTCTGCCAGACGGTTTTCTAATCCTTCGCTGCATTGGCAGGCTGCGGCTATTTGGGACGGTGTCAAAGAACGCAGTTTGTATAAAAGCAGATGGTTCAGAATTTTATCACTGATATCCATTCGGTACTGAAGATCTGCCTCACGCAGCAGCTGGGCTGTAGTTGCCGGAACCGTGCTGAGCAGCGCTTCATCGATGCCATAGCCGCGATAATGCTCACGGATGGCTGTTGCGCCGGCAATAGGCCCGTTGATGGTTTTATCTTTATAGCCGCTGCCGCGGCGTTTAACGACGACAGGTTCTATCTCGTAACCGCCGTGCAGAAGCTGGCGGCAGTATTCTAAAGCCAGGATATTGTTAGGATGTTCAGCAATCGTCAGCATGGAAGGGTCTTCCGCCAGCGTAAGCTCTAAAGACTTGGCATAACTGTGCCCTTCATCCAGATAATGATGCAGTGCGTCCTGAAAAACAGGTTCGTTCAAAAATTCTGCGGTCAGCATCAGCTGCTGCGAATTGGCCGCTTCCGCACCAAAAGCAAGATGCGATACCATCCCGGTAGCAGCCAGTAATTTTACAGCTCCTGCAGCAAAAAATTCCGCACTGCGGCAGGTGAAAACTGTCGGTAGCTCTAAAACCAGGTCAACGCCGCCTAAAACGGCCATTCTGGCACGGGTCCATTTGTCAGTCAGGGCGGGCAAGCCGCGCTGTACAAGGCTGCCGCTCATAGCGGCAATGACAGGCCTGTTGCCGGCTATCCGCTTTGCTTCGCGCAGATGATGGGCGTGGCCGTTGTGGAAAGGATTATATTCTGCTACGATTCCTATTGCTTTGCTCATTCATATTCTCCCTCATTTATAATGTTTATACTAGCGATTATCATTTAAATAGTGTATACTATATGATATAATAAAACGTGCTATAAGCGCAAGCTAAATTTTGCACAAATGGAGGAAAACTGTGATTATTTTCGTTGTCAACTGCGGTAGCTCCTCAATTAAATATCAGCTTCTTAATATGAACGGCGAGCAGGTGCTGGCCAAAGGTCTGATCGAACGGATCGGTATGGAAGGTTCTGTTCTCAAACACACGCCTACGGGCAAATACACAGTAGATATCAGCGCCGAGATACCTGACCATTCTGTTGGCATCCAGATGGCGCTGGATGCCCTGACTAATGAAGAATATGGCGTTATTGACAGTATGGATGAAATCGATGCTGTTGGGCACCGTGTAGTGCACGGCGGCGAACGCTTTACCGATTCGGTACTGATCAGCGATGATGTTTTGAACGGGATCGAGGCCTGCGCTGAGATTGCACCGCTGCACAACCCGCCGAACCTGTATGGTATCAAAGCCTGTATGCGCCTGATGTATAATACTCCTCAGGTAGCTGTTTTTGATACGGCGTTCCATCAGACTATGCCAAAGATTGCCTATTTGTATGGCCTGCCTTACGAAATGTATGTCAAATACGGACTGCGCCGCTATGGCTTCCATGGAACTTCCCATAAATATGTAGCCCAGCAGGCGGCTGAAATGATGGGCGAGCATATGAGCGACCTGCGTTTTATTACCTGTCATTTGGGTAATGGCGCTAGTATTGCTGCGATCAAATATGGTAAATCCATCGATACCAGCATGGGGTATACACCGTTGGAAGGACTTGTCATGGGTACACGTTCCGGCGAGATCGACCCTGCTATCATTCCTTTTTTGATGGAAAAAGAAAATATGAATGCACAGCAGATCGACGATTATCTGAACCGTCGCAGCGGTATTTTAGGTATCTCAGGGCTATCCAGTGATTTCCGTGATCTGGAAAGTGCCGCTAACCGCGGTGATGAACGCAGTCAGCTTGCTATAGACATTTTCGCTTATAAGGTCAAAAAATATATTGGCGGCTATGTTGCTGCCATGGGTGGCGTTGATGCCATCATCTTTACAGCAGGTCTGGGTGAAAACTCTCCGTTTATGCGTGATAAGATCTGTAATGGTCTGGAATATCTTGGTACGCGTATTGATCCGGAACTTAACAAGCTGCGCGGTAAACAGATGGAAATCAGTATCAAAAGGGCGCGGGTCAAGATCTTTGTGATTCCCACGAATGAAGAACTGGTCATTGCCCGTGATACACTGAATATCTGCCGCCGCATCATTAAATTATAATAAAAGTTACGCTTTTTTCTTGACAAAGATTTAGAGCATAGCTATAATTGATACGATTGGTGAAATATGATAAAGATAAATGTCGCAGAAATCAAGAAAAGACTGGTCGGTAAAAAAGACTTTTCCTATGAACTGAAACCAGCAGAATTGAACATTACCGAAGCGGATCTTCCGCTGACAGGAACGGTGACCGTAAAAGGCACGATATCCAATGCCGGTGATGTTTTGCTTTTGGAAGCTATGGTTGAAGCCATGGTCAACAGGACCTGCGGACGCTGCCTTAAAGCCTTTACAGGTAAGAGTACGGCTGAAGTATTGGAAAAATTCTATCCGGCAAGTGCTGAGAATATCGAAAATGATGCTTTTATTTATGAATCTGATATCGTCGATCTGACGGAACCGATTCGTGAAAGTCTCCTGCTGGCAGAGCCCCTTCAAGCTTTGTGCAGGATCGATTGTCAGGGCTTGTGTCCGGTCTGCGGCGCCGATAGAAATAAAGGCGACTGCGGCTGTGATACTACCACAGTCGATCCCAGGTTGGCGGCATTAAAGCAATTCATCAAAAATTAAATTCACATTCATTAGCTTGAGGAGGTGTATCAAAGATGGCAGTACCAAAGAGAAAAATGTCCAAAGCTCGCCGCGATTCCCGTCGTGCGAACTGGAAACTTACAGTTCCTGGCTTAGTCGAATGTCCGCAATGTCATGAGATGAAAATGCCGCATCGCGTTTGTCCCGAATGTGGTTATTACAACGGCAAACAAGTTATCGTTAAAGAACAATAATCTTGCAGCTTTAAATCCCCGTACCATTAAGGTACGGGGATTTTTGCTTTTTATTGGCTGGTACTAAAGTGATACAGGCAAAGTAAAAAAATCTGTTTGAAGACCGTTGGGCATTTGATTGTGACTAACTTGTGAATTATTCGGAAAATTAAGTATGGAATTAAAATTTTTACTTGCTTTTTTTATTGTGAACTTTTATAATACCTCTAGATATTAATAGTTGGTACTAAAGTTGGGTGATAAAATGAATTCTTCCAAAAAAATAATACGGCAGGAACATCTGTCTAAGATGTTGGAACGCAATCCATTTTTGACAGACGAGCAGCTTGCTAAAGCACTTGAAGTCAGCATCCAGACAATCCGTTTGGATCGCCTGCGAATGAATATTCCTGAAGTACGTGAACGTACACGTCAGATGGCCGAAACTGCTCAGACAAAGTTGAAAGCCATCGACAAAAAAGATATTGTCGGCGATCTTATTGATCTGGAATTGAATAAGATCGGTATTTCGATGCTGAAAATAACGCCGGAAATGGTGCTGGAAAAAACAGGCGTCGCACGCGGTTACTATATGTTTGCGATGGCCAATACCCTGGCTCTGGCTGTAGTCGATGCAGATGCGGCCTTGACAGGTGTAGGTAATGTTAAGTATAAAGTACCAGTCTATGCTGGTGCAACCTTAGTCGCTAAGGCGGAGGTGATCCGCCGTGAGCATGATAAATATGTTATCTGGGTCAAAGTTCGCAACAATAACGAAGAAGTGTTTCGTGCTAAATTCATTATTGTATCACTGCCCAACGAAAGGATCGAGAAATAGTGAAAATTGCGGTTGATGTGATGGGAACTGACTATGGACCTCAAGAACTGGTTTTGGGAGCTGTCCAGGCTGTCAGAGCGTATGACTGCGAAGTCGTTCTCGTAGGCGACTCCGAAATTATAAAAAAACTGCTGGTGGAATATAATGCTGCTGATGAACGAAAAATCACAGTACATCATTCAAGCGAAGTTATTAATATGGATGAACATCCAGGTATAGCAGTAAAAACTAAAAAAGATGCATCTATCGTCGTTGCTACGAAGCTGCTGCGTGATAAAGAGTGTGATGCGCTGGTATCGTCCGGAAGTACAGGGGCAGCAGTCGCAGCAGCATTGTTTGGATTGGGACGCATCAGGGGCATCGAACGTCCGGCTATCGCGACTCCTATCCCAAGTCTTACCGGGACGACAGTAGTTTTAGACAGCGGTGCTAAAGTCGACGCCAAACCCGAACATATGGTGCAAAGTGCTATCATGGGCAGCGTTTATGCTGAGTTGATGCTGAAAATAAGAAATCCGCGCGTCGGGCTTTTGAATATCGGTGAAGAAGAAACAAAAGGTAACGAGCAGGCTCTTGCTACTTATCCTCTGCTCAAGGCTGAAGAACATATCAACTTTGTCGGTAATGTAGAAGGCCGTGACATTAACAAAGGCACCGTTGACGTAGTCGTCTGCGACGGGTTTGTCGGAAATGTAGTTCTGAAGTTTGCAGAAGGTCTTGCAAGTGCTATAATGAAGTTAATGAAAGAAGCCATTTTGAATGGCGGTTTTCTGGCCAAGCTGGGCGGACTTTTGATCAAACCGGCTATGAAGGGGCTTGCCAAGCGGCTTGATCCGGCTGAATACGGCGGTGCGCTGCTTTTGGGTGTCAAGGCACCTTTTATTATCTGTCATGGCAGCAGTAAAGCAAAGGCTATCAAAAATGCAATCGGCGTGGCTATAGATTTTGCTGAGCGTGATGTAGTTGAACATATTGCCGGCAATATCGTGAAATCAAGAAAAGGAAACGAGGAAATATAAATGGAAAAAGCAGTTGGTATTTTAGGTCTGGGCTGCTATGTGCCTGAAAAGGTGCTGACCAACCATGATCTTGAAAAAATAGTAGAAACTAGCGACGAGTGGATCGTTGAACGTACAGGCATTAAAAACAGGCATATTGCCGCTGAAGGTGAAGCTACATCGGATATGTCCGTTATTGCGGCAGAACGTGCTTTGGCTGACGCAGGCGTAAGCCCTGAAGAAATCGAACTGGTCATCGTGGCAACTGCTTCTGCTGACCATGCTTTTCCCTCTACCGCTTGTTTGGTACAAGACCGTATCGGCGCTAAAAACGCAGCTGCATTCGATCTGTCCGCAGGCTGCTCCGGCTTTGTTTACAGTCTGGGCGTAGCAAGCCAGATGGTAAAATCCGGTTTGTACAAAAAAGCGCTCATCATCGGTGCTGAAACTTTAAGCCGCATTATGAACTGGGAAGACCGCAATACCTGCGTTCTTTTTGGTGACGGTGCAGGAGCGGCGGTCATTGGTGAAGTCGAGGATGGTCTTGGTGTTTTGGGTATCGATCTCGGCAGCGACGGCAGCGGCGGTAAATATCTGTTCCAGCCGGCTGGAGGCAGCCGCAGACCGGCTTCTCACGAAACAGTAGATGCAAGAGAGCATTTTATCCATATGAACGGCAATGAAGTATTTAAATTTGCAATCCAGATCATGGGCAAAACGGCTAAACGAGCTTTAGCTAAAGCAGGCCTTGAGCCGGCTGATGTCGATCTTCTGGTTCCGCATCAGGCTAATATCCGCATTATTAACAGTGCTGCTAAACGTTTGAAAATGCCAATGGAAAAAGTTTGGGTAAATGTCGATAAATACGGCAATACTTCCGCTGCTTCTATTCCCATTGCCCTGTGCGAGGCGCAGGAGCAGGGCGTACTTAAAAAAGGCGGTACAGTACTGTTGGTTGGTTTCGGTGCTGGCCTCACATGGTCTTCCATTGTGCTTAAATGGAGTAAATAAACCTGCAAGAACAATTGAGCAAAAGACGAAAGAGAGGTTTTCCCAATGAGCAAAATTGCATTTGTATTCCCGGGACAAGGTTCCCAAACTGTAGGTATGTGTAAAGATCTTTACGACAATTATACTTGCGCGCGCAAGGTTTTTGAAGCTGCTGACGAAGCTTTGGGGTTCTCCATCAGCGATATGTGTTTTAATGGTCCGGAAGATCAGCTGCGTTTGACCTTTAATACTCAACCGGCTATCCTGACTGCCAGCGTAGCCTGTGCTGAGGTGCTGAAAGAAAACGGACTGAGTTGCGAAGTTGCTGCTGGCCATAGCCTGGGTGAATATTCTGCTTTGGTTTTGGCAGGTGCTTTGGACTTTGCTGATGCTGTCCGTATCGTTCGTAAACGTGGCCAGTTCATGCAGGAAGCTGTTCCTGTTGGTGAAGGCAGCATGGCCGCTGTCTTAGGTCTTGAAAGCGATAAAATCATTGATATCTGCCGTACTGTTGAAGCTGAATGCGGTGAAGCTGTACAGGCAGTAAACTTCAACTGCCCTGGCCAGGTCGTTATTGCAGGCTCTGTAGGCGCAGTGGATAAAGCTTTGGCGGCGTTGAAAGAAGCCGGCGCCAAACGCGCTGTTCTTCTTCCCGTAAGCGCACCTTTCCACAGCACTCTTATGCAGCCGGCTTCCAAACGTCTGGCTGAAGTTTTTGAAACTATTACCTTCCACGACGCTAAGATTCCTGTCGTCGCTAATGTAACTGCAACTGAAGTTACCAAAGGAGAAGAAATCAAAGAATCTCTGATCCGTCAGGCTGCTATGCCTGTACTTTGGGAAACCTCTGTCAACCATATGATCGCAGGCGGCGTCGATACTTTTGTCGAAGTCGGCCCAGGCAAGGTTCTGTCCGGTTTTACTAAAAAAATTGCCAAGGGTATGGCTGCTTTGAACGTCGAAGATGAAGCAAGCCTTGAAAAAACACTTGCTTATTTTAAGGAGGTTCGTTAAAATGCAGTTAGAAGGTAAAATCGCACTGGTTACAGGTGCTTCCCGCGGTATCGGTAAAGCTATCGCAGTGGCGCTGGCTGCTGCAGGAGCTGATGTCGCTGTCAATTATGCCGGTAACAAAGCTGCTGCTGAAGCAGTGGCTGCTGAAATCGAAGCTATGGGACGCAAAGTTCTGCTGCTGCAGGGTGACGTTGCCCAGCTTGAAGTCTGCACTGAAATGATCGATGCCGTTATCAAAGAATTCGGCCGTATCGACATTTTAGTCAATAATGCAGGCATCACTCGTGACAATCTACTGATGCGTATGAAGGAAGAAGATTGGGACGCAGTGCTGAACACTAACCTCAAAGGTGTTTTCAACTGCACTAAAGCAGCTGTCAAATACATGATGAAACAAAGAGCGGGCCGTATCGTCAACATCACCTCTGTCGTAGGTGTAATGGGCAATGCCGGTCAGGCCAACTATGCTGCAGCAAAAGCAGGCTGCATCGGTTTCACCAAATCTGTAGCTAAAGAAGTTGCAGCCCGTGGCATCACTGTTAACGGTGTTGCACCTGGTTTTATCAAAACTGATATGACCAGCGTTTTACCAGAAAAAGTAGTAGCCGATATGGAAGCCGGTATCCCGCTGGCGCGTCTTGGCGAACCTGAAGATATTGCCAAGGCAGTATTGTTCCTTGTAAGTGACGATGCTGCTTACATAACCGGTCAGACTTTACATGTTGACGGTGGTATGGTAATGTAATTATGCAATTCTTAAAAAAAGACCTTTGGAAGGAGGTGAATCGTAAATGAGCACTTTCGAAAAAGTAAGAGACATTACTGTCGAGCAATTGAGCGTTGACGCTGATGAAGTAAAGATGGAATCATCCTTCATTGATGATCTGGGCGCTGACTCCCTCGACATCGTTGAATTAATCATGGCTTTCGAAGAGGAATTTGAAGTTGAAATCCCTGACGAAAAAGCTGAAAAAATCCGCACCGTGGCTGATGCAGTCAAAATGTTGGATGAAGAAAAATAATCTTTTAGCAGCTCAAGGGAAAGCTCTTAGGAGCTTTCCCTGACAGTTGCAGTAGTCCTGAAATGGGGGATATTTGTTGAAACTACCAGTACTTAAAATAGGTGATTTGACAGCCGAAGTACCGATCATACAAGGCGGAATGGCTATCAGACTGTCTACCGCGCGTTTGGCGGCAGCCGTTGCGCAGGAAGGCGGAATAGGACTCATCGCAGCGTCCGGCATGGCGTTTGACGAGCTGCGTAAAGAGATCCGGCTGGCCAGAAAGCTTACCGGCGGGAAAGGCATCATCGGCATTAATGCCATGGTTGCGGCCCGCGAATTTCTTGGGCTAATTACCACTGCTGCCGAAGAAAAAATTGACCTGATCGTTGCCGGTGCCGGTTTTTCAAGAGATATTTTCGCCGTGGGGCGTGAACATAACGTAGCCGTAGTGCCCATCGTTTCCTCTGTCAAACTAGCTAAAATATCTGAAAAGCTCGGTGCAGCCGCTATTGTAGTGGAAGGAACAGAGGCGGGAGGACATCTTGGGACTCAACAGTCCATCAAAGATATTCTGCCTGATATTGTCAAGGCGGTCAATATTCCGGTTATCGCCGCCGGCGGAGCTACTGACGGTGCAGCTGTAGCGGAGCTTCTTAAATTAGGGGCCAGCGGTGTGCAGATGGGCAGTCGTTTTGCCGCCAGCGAAGAATCCAACGGTGCTCCGGCGCTGAAAGAATTATATCTCAAAATGACCAAAGAGGACGTTGTACAGATCGACAGTCCCGTTGGCTATAAAGGCAGGGCGATCCTTAATCCTTTTGCCAAACAGGTTCTGGAAGGTACGCAGCCGCGTCCCCGCACCTGTGATAACTGCCTTAAACAATGTTCCCGCAGCTTCTGCATCATCCGCGCGCTCACCAGAGCTCAGCAGGGCGATGTTGAAACCGGCCTTGTTTTTACAGGTGCCAATATGTGGAAGATCAAAGAAATTTTACCCGTGAAAGAAATTTTCAGAAGACTGAAAGAAGAAATAGCAAAAATTTAATTTGAGGTGATTTATTTTGAAAAGACGAGTCGTTATTACCGGTGTTGGCCCGATTACTCCAATCGGCATCGGCAAAGATGAATTTTGGGGCAATCTGATCGCTGGTAAATCCGGTATCGGTCTCATTACCCAGTTTGATGCTTCTGATCCTGGCTTCACCACTAAAATTGCAGGCGAAGTTAAAGATTTTGATTTCGCTAACTATGGCGATAAAAAAGAAGGCAAACGTATGGATCGTGTGACCCAGTTTGCTGTAGCGGCTGCTAAACTGGCAGTGGAAGATGCTGAACTCGATCTGGAAAAAATTGATCCCGTTCGTGCCGGCGTTTGCGTTGGCAGCGGCATTGGCGGCATCCATACCTTCCTCGAGCAGTCTTTAAAATATGGCGAAAAAGGTCCAGGCAAAATCAGTCCGTTCTTCATTCCGATGGAGATCCCGAATATGCCTGCCGGCCAGATTTCTATTGCTTTAGGCTTTAAAGGCCCTAATACCGCTATCATCACAGCTTGTGCTACCGGCACTAACTGTATCGGCGACGCTCTGCGCACTATTCAATATGGCGATGCCGATATTATGATCGCAGGCGGCACAGAAGCTGCTGTTTCTCCTGTTGCTATAGCAGGCTTCGGTAACATGAAAGCTCTTTCCACCAACAACGAACATCCTGAAAAGGCCTCCTGTCCGTTCGATAAAAAACGCGACGGTTTTGTTATGGGTGAAGGTGCCGGCGTAGTAGTTATGGAAGAGCTGGAACATGCTTTGGCACGTGGAGCTCATATCTATGCTGAAGTAGTAGGCTTTGGCATGAATGCCGACGCTTATCACATCACTGCTCCTGATCCGAGCGGTGAAATGCCTGCCCTGTGCATGCAGCAGGCTATCGACGATGCTGGTATGAAACCGGAAGACGTTGATTACATCAACGCTCATGGTACTTCTACCCATCGTAATGATTTGAATGAGACTTTAGCTGCTAAAAAGGTTTTTGGCGATCATGCTTATAAAATGACTATCAGCTCCAACAAATCCATGACAGGACATTTGCTGGGCGCTGCAGGCGGCGTAGAAGCAATTGCTACCGTCATGACCATTGAGAATGGTATTATCCCTCCGACGATCAACTATGAAGACCCTGATTTAGAAGAAGGTCTGGACCTCGACTATGTTCCTAACGTAGCCCGTAAAGCAGAAGTAAGAGCGGCTCTGTCCAATAACTTCGGCTTTGGCGGCCATAATGCCACCATTCTCTTCAAAAAATATCAAGCTTAATTGAGAATAGAGTGATTTAAATGCAAGACACGCGCAAAGAGCAGCTGCTGAAGTTCTGTCAAAGCCTTGGCATCGAAATGCACAAGCTGGAACTTCTAAACAGCGCTCTGACGCATACATCATACGCTCACGAATCTAAAGAATTACCGCGTCCGGAACATAACGAACGCGTAGAATTTTTAGGCGACTCCGTGCTCAGCGTTATCGTCAGTACATATATGTACTGCACTTTCCCCAACCTTAACGAAGGAGAACTTACCAAGCTCAGGGCCCATATCGTCTGCGAAGCATCTCTGGCTGAATATGCCCGTAAAATAAATCTTGGTGATTACCTGCTTTTAGGAAAGGGAGAAGGTTTGTCGGGAGGACGCGAACGCGCTTCTATCCTGGCCGACGCTTTTGAATCTGTACTTGGGGCTTATTATTTAGACCAGGGTATGGAAGCAGCCCGTGTATTTTTACTGGGGTTAATGAAAGCCGAGCTGGATTTTATCTGTACGCACGGCATTTGCAGTGATTTTAAAACAAGGCTGCAGGAAGTTGCGCAGCAGGATGGCGATGTTGATATCGTCTATGAGCTGATCGGTTCCAAAGGTCCTGAACACAACAAACATTTTGCCACCATTGTTTCCGTTAACGGTAAACATATCGGTTCAGGCGAAGGCAGGACGAAAAAGGAAGCGGAACAGCAGGCTGCTAAAAGCGCTCTTGAAAAAATGGGCGCGCCTTTGACAGGCTTTCCTAAATAAAATAAACCCTTGCCGGTTTACCGGCAAGGGTTTTCTTTGTCTGCTGTTCAGCTCAGTGTGAAGGTCCATACAGGTTCAGCAGAACTACGCCGCTGACGACCAAAGCCATACCGACGGCGCCGATGGCGTTGATGCTTTCGTGAAAGACCAGCATTGAAATGATGGCTGCGGCAACGACACCGATACCTGCCCAGGTTGCATACGCAATGTTCAAATCAATAAACTGCAGTGAACGGGACAGAAAATAAAAAGCGCCTGTGTAAGCTGCAACTACTACCAGCGAAGGTGACAGCTTAGTAAAGCCCAGTGTGTATTTCAAAAATGTTGTGCCCAGTAATTCCAAAACAATAGCTAAACCTAAATATACAAATCCCATGATATCCTCCTAATCATCTATGGCGTCACGTAAAGCCTTCATCCAGGCAAAGCCGCCTTCCAGCAGTGCGTTGCGCTGGGCGTCAGTCATATTACGCAGCGCCCGTTCTTCAAAATCATCCATTTTTTGTAAAAGCCCGTCGGCATAAGCAGCACCCTGACTGGTAAAAACCAACAGCTTGACGCGTTTATCAGTAGGGCTGATTATTTTTTCGACGAAGCCTTTGTCTTCCAATCCGGACAGAATACTGTTGACCGTCTGTTTGGGCAGCATCAGTTTTTCGCAGATCAGATGCTGGGTACAGTCATTTGGAAATTCCTTCAGCAAATACAGGGTCAGCAGTAAATTGTTATTGAGTCCGTGTGATTTGGCCCAGCGTTCATAGACGGCGTTTGTGCCGAACCAAAGGTCGTAGTAGCCGTGGCGTATCCGTTGCAGCTCTTTATGCATAAGCGCCCTCCTTTTTTAATAAAGTCCGAAATCGGACTAATTGAATTATAACAACATTTTCTAAAAAAGGCAAGTAAAATTTTGTGAATGACACCAGGGCGGATGGCTGGCATTGACCTGGAGCGGTGATACGGGTATAATGCAATTATCAAGCATGTTGATAAAAATGCAGGCGCACTAATAAGCCGCATTATAATAAACGTTTAATGCAAGGAGGCAGGGCAGTGGCAATCATACCTGTGTTTATACCGCATGCGGGCTGTCCGCACCAGTGCGTGTTCTGTAATCAAAAAACTATCAGCGGTCAGCAGACTGCGTCGTCGAGAGACGTAGAGCAGCAGCTCGAACGATATCTGCAATGGATCAAACCGGGCCCTTTCAACGAAGCGGCTTTTTACGGCGGCTCGTTTACAGGTTTGCCGGCCGACTTGCAGACAGAACTTTTCCGACCTGTAGATAAACTTTTGGCGGAAGGTGTTATTGGCAGTGTTCGCTTATCTACCCGACCAGATTATATTGATGCCGCCCGGTTAGAGCTGCTGCAGGCACACGGCGTAAAAACGGTAGAACTGGGTGTGCAGTCGCTGGACGATAATGTTCTGGCAGCGGCAGAGCGGGGGCATCAGGCTACCGATGTTTATAAGGCTGTTTCTTTGCTGAAACAGTATGGCTTTGAGATCGGTCTGCAGTTAATGGTAGGTATGCCTGGTCAAAGCTTTGACAGCGTCAAAGCTACGGTTGAGCAGGTGCTCAGGCTCGGTCCTTCTTTTGCCCGTATTTATCCCTTGCTGGTAATAAAAGGCACGCCGCTTGAGCATATTTACGAACGTGGTGAATTTGAGCCTCTGACACTGGAAGCAGCAGTTGAGCAAAGTGCTTATGTATACAGCAAATTAACCCTGGCGGGGATCAAAGTCATTCGTGTTGGCTTGCAGGCCGATGAAGAGTTGTGCAGTGAAGGTAATATTGTTGCTGGACCGTTCCACCCATCTTTTGGTGAACTTGTGCAAAGCTTTTTGCTCTATGCCGAACTGACTCCGCAGCTGCAGAGGCTGCTTTGCCAAGGCGCGGGAAACATAGTAATAACCTGCCCGAGCAAGCTGGAATCAAAGCTGCGCGGGCTGAAAAACAATAATCTGCGGCGCTGGCAGCAGCTTGCAGGACCGGTTCCTGTAAATATCAAGGCCGGGCCTGATGCAGAACGTATTATGATAAGCTGGAGGTTGGACGATGAGTGAATGTCAGAGCTTTGACCCGGTCGCTGACACAGACAGCAGGCTGCTCATTCTCGGTTCCATGCCCGGTGTTCGTTCCTTGCAGATGCAGCAGTATTACGGACATCCGCAGAATCGTTTTTGGCCGTTGGTGACGATGCTTTTAGGCTATGCTGAGGTTCCTTTGGATTATGCGGATAAAAAGCAGATGCTTTTAGATAACCGTATAGCTCTTTGGGACGTACTGGGTTACTGCGAACGTGAAGGCAGTCTTGATTCAGATATTACCTGCGAGCAGCCTAACGATCTGGCCGGATTTTTGCAGAATCATCCGCAGATACATACTATCTGCTGTAATGGAGGCAAAGCTGCCGCCGACTTTAAAAAATATACCAGACAGCTCGATCTGCAGAGGATTACTGTGCATTTCCTGCCTTCTACCAGCCCGGCCAATGCCCGCTGGAGCCTGACTAAGCTTTTGGAAGCGTGGCAGGTTATCAATACCGGCTGTTAAAAAATAAAAAAGCCTTGAATACTTTTTGTATTCAAGGCTTTTACTTTAGTTATCAGTTAGTTTTTCCTGGATATGCCTTCAGTGCTTCACCAAGGATATAAATTGCCTTTTTCAAATCATCACAATTGAGAACATAGGCCAGCCTAGCCTCATTAACCCCCAACTCAGGGTCGCTGTAGAAACCGTTGCCGGGAGCGAACATAACAGTTTCGTTATCAATAGCAAAATTTTCCAAAGTCCAGATAGCAAACTTTTCAGCATCGTCTACGGGCAGCTGCACCATAATATAAAAGGCTCCCTTCGGATCGGAAGCAACTACGCCAGGCAGCTCTTTAAGGGCGGCAACGATCGTATCGCGGCGTTTTTTGTACTCTTGATTCACTTCCTCCAGATAGCTGACGGGAGTAGTATATAAAGCGGCTGCGCCGACCTGTTCTAGAATCGGGCTGCACAGACGGCCCTGGCAGCATTTGATAATCTGCTTGGCAAGCTCTTTGTTTTTGCTGATTATGCAGCCAATACGGGCGCCGCAGGCACTGTAGCGTTTAGAAACCGAATCAATGATGATCAGGTTGTCGGCAAGCTCGGGCATTGTGCCAAAGCTGCGGTAAGCGCCGTCATAAACAAATTCACGGTATACTTCGTCAGCGATCAAAGCCAGGTCATATTTGCGGACGATTGCTGAAATCATATCCATTTCTTCCTGTGTATAAACAACACCGGTCGGATTACCTGGATTAGTCAGTAAAATAGCTTTTGTTCTGGGCGTGATCTGCGCTTCGATAGCAGCAGCGTCAGGCAGATGGTAACCGTCAGTAACATTTGTCTGTATAGCGTTGATTTTAGCGCCGAACTCTCGGGCAAAAGTAGTATAGTTAGCATAAAACGGCTCGAATACCATGATCTCATCTCCTGGATCACATAAGGCCATGACAGCAAAAATCAAAGCTTCGCTGCCACCGTTGGTAATAAAAATATCATCGGCAGCAAAAACCATACCTTTTTCGGCATAGTATTTTCGTATCGCTTCGATCAGAAAACCTTCGCCTTTGGAATTGCCATAAGCAATTACCTGCTCGTCATAAGTGCGGATGCTTTCCATAAACTGGTCAGGAGTTTTGATATCGGGCTGTCCGATATTCAGATGGTAGATTTTTTTACCCTTCGCTTTAGCTGCATCTGCATACGGCGACAGCTTTCTGATAGGTGAAGAAGTCAAACTTTGGATACGTGCTGAAAGTTTCATGTAAAATCCCCTCACTGCTGATAAATTTTGTCCGGGCGCCAGGACCCGGGGTTATTCTGGCACTTGGCAGCATTTCTGCTGTCTTGCCAAGTGTTCATATTATATCATAATTAAATCGTTATTTTTAGCATCAGGATAAAAAAATGTAAAAATATTTTACAAAACGGCCTGAAATACAGCAAAAGTGTTTCAAAAAATACTTTTTGCTTCTCAAGCATAACGGCAGCATTTGATTAAAAAAGTGCGCTGAGTCATATAATTGTATGAAACCTTCATCTATGGTAAAATATACTGATAGAATATTGCAGATTGGGTGATTTTGTGCATTTAAAGTCATTTTCGACTTATGGATTCAAATCCTTTGCAGATAAAATTGAATTAAGCTTCGGTTCGGGCATTACGGCAATCGTTGGACCTAACGGCAGCGGCAAGAGCAACATTTCTGATGCGATCCGCTGGGTACTGGGCGAGCAAAGCGCCAAATATCTGCGTGGCAGCAAAATGGAAGATGTTATTTTTTCCGGCAGCGGCAAGCGCAGGCCTTTGGGTGTTGCCGAAGTGACGCTGGTTTTTGACAACAGCGACCATCGCCTCAGCCTTGATTTTGATGAAGTAAGCATTACCCGCCGCGTTTTTCGCAGCGGTGACAGCGAATACTCCATCAATAAAAAGAACTGCCGTTTAAAAGACATTCTTGACCTTTTGGCAGATACTGGTCTGGGACGTGGTTCTATGTCCATTATCGGTCAGAATAAGATCGATGAAATACTGAACAGCCGTCCTGAAGAACGCCGTGCTTTGTTTGAAGAAGCCGCTGGTATTGCCAAGTTCAGGATGCGTAAAAAAGAAGCTATGCGGCGTCTGGACGATACCGCTGCCAACCTGACCCGCATCAACGACATCAAAGCCGAAGTCGAAGGTCAGGTCGAGCCTCTGCGTCTTGCTGCAGAACAAACACGCAAATTCAATCTGCTGGATAAAGAACTGCGTGCCTGCAAACTGACCCAATTTGTGCACAAGATAGAAAATATTGAAAATATTCGGCAGAAGCTGAACACACAGGATGCCGAACTTGAAAATAAAGTACTGGAACGCGCTACTGCCGTCAGCACACAGGAAGCTGAATGCAGTGCCTTACAAATGGAGCTGGATAAGCTCAGTGAAGCTTATAACCGTATTCAGGACGATATCAAAGAAAAAGAAACAGCTCTGGAAAAACTGCGTGGTCAGGAAGCTGTGTTGGCAGAGCGTGTTCGGCAAAGCGAAAAATCAGGACTGCGTTTGGAAGAGCAGGGCAAAAAGCTGCAGGAACAGATCGCAGCTTTGGATACTCAGCTCAAAACGATGGTCGTGGATTATGACCGTTTAGAAGCGCAGCAGGCTGCCGCACAGCTTTTGGTAAGCAGGCTGACCGGAGAACAGGCAGAAAAAGAAACACGTATCAGCGAAGCTGAAGCGGCAATGGAAGATATGAAAACAGCTGCTTTCGATAATATGCGTACAATGGTCAATCTGCGGAATGAGATCCGTGGACTGGAGCAGGAGCAGGAACAGCGGATGCGTAAGCGTGACGCCCTTAAAAAGAGCATCGCCGAAGCTGAAACTGCAGGCGAAGAACTGCAGACCCGTTACCATAATATGAACGACGAGCAGAGCAATGTAGAAAACTCTTTGGAGCTTATTAAACGCGATGGCAGGGAAGTGAGTGCTAAAGCTGCCGAAGAAACCGAAGCGCTGAATAAAGTTCTGTCTCAGCATAAAGACTGTCAAAACAGGATCACAGCGCTGGAAAGCCGTTTGAACCTGCTGCAGAATATGCAGAAAAGCTATGAAGGTTTTGGCTATGGGATAAAAACAGTGCTGCAGTCGCAGGAACCCTGGCGCAGTGACGTTATCGGTGTTGCCGCCGAGTTGATCGAAGTGCAGCCTGAATATGTAGTTGCAATAGAAACTGCATTAGGAGGAGCGGCGCAGAACCTTGTTATGGGCAGCTCGGAAGCCGCCAAAAAGGCCATCGCCTATCTTAAACAGCGTCAGGCCGGCTGGGCGACCTTCCTGCCGCTTGATACTATCAAATATTATGAACGCCGCAGTGAAGAAGAGGCACTGGCAAAACTGCCGGGTATTCGGGGATTTGCTGCCGAGCTGATCGGCTATGATATAAAACTGGCGCCGATATTTAAATTTTTGCTGGGTCGGGTGCTGGTAGCGGACAATATGGATGCCGCTTTGGCAGCCGCCAAAAAAAGCAGCTTTCGTACCCGGGTCGTTACTTTGGCGGGGGATGTCGTCAATGCCGGCGGTTCGCTGACCGGCGGTAGCAGGCAGCAGAAGGAAGCCGGCTTTCTGTCGCGCGGCAAAGAGATCGACGAACAGGAACAAAAGGCAGGTGTCTTGCGCCGTGAGCTGTTGGGATATCAGGAGCTGCTTGAAGAACACGAAGGTACCTTAAAAGTTTATAACAACAAACTGGTGGAACTGCGCCAGGACCTGCAGCAGAAGGAAATCCGCAAAGCTGAACTGGGCGTAGCTCTGGAGCGTTTAAGCGCAGAGCAGCGTCAGGCTGCGGAACGGCTGGAGCTTCTGCTGGATGACCGTAATCAGGTTTCTCAGGAATATATGGCAGCTCGCCAGCAGCTTACCGACCTGCGCCCGCAGCTAACGGCTCTGGAAGCCGAAGACGCACAGGGCAAACAGCTGCTGGATGATCTGCAGAAACAAACGGCCGCAGACCACAGCGCGCTGGCATCTATCCGTAATCGTCTGCAGGATGCCAGGGTCGAACTGGAATCGACTGCCGCACGGACTACGATGATGGCCGAGCGGATGCAGCAGCTTGATGCCGATATGGGGCGTATGCAGCAGGAACTCGCTGCTAATGAAGACGAGCAAAAGCATTTGCTTGACGTGATAACGGCCAGCAAAACCAGCACTGAACAGCTGGCTGCCAGCAGTACCGCATTACTGGCCGAATTACAGACCGTTGTCGGCGGTAAAGATGCATTCGGGGCCAAACGTATTGCCATTACTGAAAAGCAGGCAGTGGCAGGCGAGAGGCTGGATTCTTTGAAAAAAGAGCTGACTGTTGCTGAAACCAGGCGCAATCAGGCAGCGATGGAAATGGTACGTCAAAACAGCGACTATGACCATGCTCTGGAACAGCTGGCGACTGAATACCGTATTACTCTGGACGAAGCACGTGCCAGCGGTGATCTGATGGATGAAAGCGATGCGGCTTTACGTCGGCGTGAACTGCGTCTAGAGCGTGAAATTGAAACCTTAGGTCCGGTAAATCCTGCGGCAATCGAACAATATGAAGCTGTCAGCGAACGCTATGAATTTTTACAGCGTCAATACAGCGATCTTTCAGAGGCCAAAGCCAATCTGGAAGCAGTTATCAGCGAAATCAACTCCGGTATGGCCAAACGCTTTAAAGAGGCCTTCGGAAAAATAAACGAATATTTTTCCGACTGTTATGTGCGTTTATTCGGCGGCGGTACTGCTGCTTTAAAACTTACTGACCCTAATGATGTTTTAGGCAGCGGCATCGATATCGAAGTGCAGCCTCCCGGTAAAAAACTGCAGAGCCTCTTCCTGCTATCAGGAGGCGAGCGGGCCCTGACGGTTATCGCCCTGCTGTTCGCTCTGCTCAGCTATCAGCCTTCGCCTTTCTGTATCCTTGACGAAATAGATGCGGCGCTTGACGAAGCTAACGTTGACCGCTTTGCGAAATTCCTGGCAGCCTATGCCGAAAGCACGCAGTTTATTGTTATCACACACCGCAAAGGCACTATGGAAGCCGCGCATGTTCTGCACGGTGTTACCATGGAAGAATCCGGTGTTTCTAAATTACTATCTGTCAAATTGAGCGAAAAGGAGTGAGAACATGGGATTTTTAGAACGACTGAAAGACGGCCTCAGCAAGACCCGCCGCAACTTTACTGACCGTATCGAAGAACTTGTAGGTATGTCGGCTAAAGTCGATGAAGACTTTCTGGAAGAACTGGAAATGATCCTTCTGAGTGGTGATGTTGGTGTCAAAACCACAGAAAAGCTTATCGATGCTGTTCGTCAGGCTGCTAAAAAGAAAGAAATCGAGGGGACGGAGCAGGTTATGCCGTTCCTCAAAAAATATATTGCCGAAATGCTGCAGGACGAAGGACAGCGTACCCGTATCGGGGCCAAACCTACTGTTATTCTTGTCGTGGGAGTCAATGGTGTTGGTAAAACCACTACTATCGGCAAGCTGGCCAACTATTTTCATCTGTTCAAATACAAAGTCATGCTGGCTGCCGGCGATACCTTCCGTGCCGCCGCCGCCGAACAGCTGCAGATTTGGGGCGAGCGTGCCGGCTGCGAAGTTATCCGTCACGAAGAAGGCGCTGACCCGGCTGCCGTGGTTTTTGACGCTGTCAAAGCCGCTATTGCCCGTAATGTCGACGTACTTTTTATTGACACTGCCGGACGGCTGCATAATAAAACCAATTTGATGAACGAGCTGGAGAAAGTACACCGCATCATCAAACGCGAGATACCAGAAGCTCCGCATGAAACCTTTCTCGTGCTGGATGCAACGACAGGGCAGAACGCTATCAATCAGGCTAAAGTCTTTATGGAAACCGCCAACGTCACCGGCGTTGTGCTGACCAAGCTCGACGGTACGGCTAAGGGCGGTGTCGTTATTGCTATCAAAGAAGAACTTGGCTTGCCTGTTAAGTGGATCGGTGTCGGCGAAGGCATTATGGATTTCCGGCCTTTTGAAGCCGATAAATTTGTCGACGCCTTGTTTGATGGTGACAAGTAAAAATGCTTGACAGCCTCTGCGATTTTCGATATAATACCAAAGTCGGATAAAATATGTAAAGATTTTGGTGATTGAAATGCAGGAAAACAGTTTGGAGCAAAGAGTACGGTTAGGACGTTTGTTCGACGCCTACGGCTGCCTGCTCACCGAAAAACAGCAAAAATGTCTGGAGCTGTATTTCTGCGACGACCTTTCGCTGGCTGAGATAGCCGATGAACTTGAAGTATCAAGACAAGCGATACATGACCTTATCAAACGGGTAGAGCATACTCTGGAACGCTATGAAAGCAAACTGGCGCTGCTGGCCCGCGATGATCACGATAAAAAGCTGCTGGAAGAAATGAGCCGGCTGCTGGCTGACCACCTTGCCCAAAGCGGTGGCTCGGCAGAACTTCAACAAGTACGCCGCATTTTAGACGAATTGAGCGGCGAAAGTAGGTAAAAATGGCTTTTGAAAATTTATCTGAAAGACTGCAAAATGCGATAAAAATGTTCCGCGGCAGCGGCAAAATAACAGAAGACGATCTTAAAGCTCCGCTGCGCGAAGTGCGGATGGCTCTCCTTGAAGCCGACGTCAACTTTAAAGTCGTTAAAGATTTTGTTGCCAATATCAAAGAACGCGCGCTGGGCGAAACAGTTCAGCAAAGCCTGACTCCTGGTCAGCAGATCATCAAGATCGTCAACGATGAACTGACCCAGCTTTTGGGCGGCACACAAAGCAAGCTCACCGTAGCTGACAAACCGCCTACAGTCATTATGCTGGTAGGTCTGCAGGGTGCTGGTAAAACTACTACCGCCGGCAAGCTTGGCAGCCTGCTGCGGAAAAAAGGCAAAAAGCCGTTGCTTGTAGCGGGTGACGTTTACCGTCCTGCGGCTATCAAACAATTACAGGTTCTGGGTGAACAGCTCTCATTGCCTGTCTTTGCTCTTGGCGATCAGGTATCTCCGGTCGAGATAGCGCGCAAGGCAATGGATAAAGCATTCTCACTGGCTTGCGACACGGTGATCATCGATACCGCGGGCCGCTTACATATCAACGAAGAACTGATGGACGAACTGCGCAATATCAAAGCTGCCGTCAATCCGCATGAAATATTGCTGGTTGTCGATGCGATGACAGGCCAGGACGCAGTCACTGTAGCCGAAAGCTTCAACGGCGAGCTGGGCATAGACGGACTTATCGTTACCAAGCTCGACGGCGACGCCAGAGGCGGTGCTGTATTGTCAGTAAAAGCAGTTACCGGACGACCGGTCAAATTTGTCGGTATGGGTGAAAAGCTTGACGCTTTGGAACCTTTCCATCCCGACCGTATGGCATCCCGTATTCTGGGTATGGGCGATATCCTGTCTCTGATCGAAAAGATCCAGTCCACGACTGACCTTGCCAAAGCTTTGGAAATGGAAAAGAAACTGCGCAAAGACGAATTCACGCTCGAGCAGTTCCTGGAACAAATGCAGCAGGTCAAAAAAATGGGCTCGCTGGAAACTATTTTGGGGCTTATCCCCGGTATGAGCGGCATCAGCCAAAAGCTGAAAGAAGCCAACGTTGACGAAAAAGAATTCGATCGCGTTGAAGCAATCATCCGTTCCATGACCCCGAAAGAACGCCGTCACCCCGATATCATCAACGGCAGGCGCCGTAAACGTATCGCAGCAGGCTGCGGTATGCGCGTGCAGGATGTCAACAAGCTTCTCAAAAACTTTGAAGAAAGCAAAAAGATGATGAAAAAGATGCAGGGTATGGCTAAGTTTGCTTCAAAAGGCGGTTTCAAAATGCCTTTTATGAACAAATAAATTTAAATCAACATCTGGTTTAAGGAGGTGAAATAGACATGGCAGTTAAAATCCGTTTAAAACGTATGGGCTCTAAAAAAGCTCCTTTTTACCGTATCGTTGTTGCTGACTCCCGCTCTCCGCGTGACGGCCGCATCATCGAAAGCATCGGTTTCTATGATTCCACTGTACAACCCGCTACCGTAAAGATCGACGAAGAGAAAGCTCTTTCCTGGATGGCTAAAGGTGCACAACCTACTGATACCGTTAAAAACCTTTTCAGCAAAGACGGCATCATGAAAAAATATGCTGAATCTAAAGCAAAATAAGAAATGAGGCGTGATTTGCATGAAAGAATTGGTAGAAGTCATGGCCAAGTCTCTAGTGAGTAATCCGTCTGCAGTAGTCGTGGAGGAGGAAACCACCGGAACATCAACGGTGCTTCGCCTCCATGTTGCTCCTGAAGATATGGGTAAAGTTATTGGAAAACAGGGCCGCATTGCTAAAGCAATCAGAACTGTCATGAAAGCTGTTGCAACCCGTGAGAATGTAAAAGTTGTCGTAGAGATTGTCTAAGACGTATAAGGATGGTAAACGATATGGATAAAATGTTTGTACGTGTTCCGGTTGCAATAAAAGCAAAAGTAACAGAAGATCTCAAGTTGAAAATTATTGGAGATGTCCAAAACACCATAAAAACGATTAATCTGGATATCGAGCACTTCGAATTCCAAGCCAAAAAAGCTCTTTCTCAGGCCGCCAGCGACCTGAGCGTACTTCCTTCACTGCGTGAGCAGATTGAAATGGAAAGAAACAAGATCAATGCCGCTAAAGCAGAAGCCGAAGATAAACTTAAACGCGCTGAAGCTTTGGAGATCGGTGCGGAGATCGGTCACGGTACACTTGAACGTACTGTCGAGATCACCATAGGCACTGATATCGACGCTCTGATGGGAGCCGAGATCCTCACTGAGGATGGCAAGATCATTGCTTTCCGCGAATGATATGGAAAAACAAGTAGTTATTGGCACTATTATCGCTCCGCACGGTGTGCGGGGCGATATTCGTATTCTGCCGCAGACAGATCATCCTGAACAATTTTTAGAGCTTTCCTCTTTGCTGCTCGAAGACGGCCGTTCGCTTCAGATCACCTCTGCCCGGTTCCATAAACGTATGGTACTGATGAAATGCAGGGGTGTGGAAACAATGAACGATGCCGAACTGCTGCGCGGCAAAAAGGTTTTAATCAACAGTGAAGATCTGCCTCAGCTTGAAGAAGGCGAATATTATGTAGCCGACCTGCTCGGACTGCCCGTATTCGATACGGCAGGAACACAGCTCGGCACATTGAAAGACGTGTTCAGCACCGGCAGCAACGACGTTTACGTTATTGCTGTACCGGAAGGCAAGGACATCCTCGTCCCGGCCCTCAAAAAGCACGTTAAGGAAATCAATATTACAGACCGTAAGATCGTGGTCGAATTACCTGAATGGACAGATGCACCGTGAGATTTCTCTTTATTACCTTATTTCCTGAACAAATTGAACAAGCGGCCGGTCATAGCATTATCAAACGCGCCGTCGATGCGGGACTTGTAGAAGTCAGCTGCATCAATCCGCGCGATTTTGCAACTGACAGGCACCGTACAGTGGACGATACGCCCTTTGGCGGCGGTGCCGGCATGGTTTTGAAGCCAGAGCCGATGGTAGCGGCTATCCGCATGGCCAAACAGCAGCTGCCTGCAGCGCGGGTTATTGCCATGTGCCCGGGCGGGCGCACATTAAAGCAGGATATCGTTGAAGAATATGCCCGCAGCGGCCAGGATCTCATTCTGGTCTGCGGTCATTATGAAGGCTTCGATGAACGGATCTTCAACTGGGTCGATGAAAAACTTTCCATTGGTGACTATGTACTTACCGGCGGCGAACTGCCGGCACTGATAGTTATGGACGCTGTAGCGCGCTTTATACCGGGCGTGCTTGGAAAAATGGCCAGTGCCGTTGAAGACTCTTTCAGTACGGGACTGCTGGAATATCCTCAGTACACTCGGCCGGTGGAATTTGAAGGACTGGAAGTACCGGAAGTGCTGCGTAACGGCAATCACGCTCTGATCAATCGCTGGCGCCGTAAAGAAGCCCTTAAAGCGACTTATCTGCACAGGCCTGATCTGCTTGCAGAGCTTGGTAAAGAGGATGTGTTGCTGCTTAACGAAATCAAACAGGAACTCGCAGGTGATAATAATGGCTAACCTTTATCTGGGGCTGGTGCATTATCCTATTTACAATAAAAATATGCAGGTCATTGCTACGGCCGTCACTAACTTCGATATCCACGATATTTCGCGTACCGCCCGCACCTATGATGTCAAAAAATATTTTTTGATCCATCCTCTGGAGGTACAGGCTGAAATCATCAAAAGGATAACTGACTATTGGCAGCATGGTTACGGCAGAACCTATAATCCTGACCGCAGCAACGCGCTGGAACGTGTAACTTATACGTCCAGCATTGAGTCGGCTATTGCCGCGGTTACTGAAATAGAGGGGCAGGCGCCGGTTACGATTACTACCGATGCCCGCACCTATCCTAATACAGTGACCTATGGCTTTGTACGAAAGTTGCTGCACAGCGGTGATAAACCTCTGCTGCTGCTTTTTGGTACCGGCTTTGGTATGGAACAGGAAACAATGAACAGTTTTGATTATGTACTTGAACCTGTTTATGGTCCCTGCGACTATAATCATCTGTGTGTGCGCTCTGCGGCTGCGATTATTTTAGACCGGCTGGCTGGTGAGGCCTGGTGGGAAAAATAACTGTCAAAATGCTTAAAAAATAATTGCAACTAATTGAACAGTATGATATAATGTCATTTGTGTAAAACGGACGGTCCGCTGTGGTGTGTTCGCACATGAACGTCTATGATTCGAGGAGGAAATTATGAATATTATTGAAGTATTGGAACAAGAACAGCTTCGTTCCGACATCCCTGACTTCCGTGCAGGCGACACCGTAAAAGTTTATGTAAAAGTAGTCGAAGGTACTCGTGAACGCGTACAGATGTACGAAGGTGTAGTAATTGCACGCAGCGGCGCCGGCGTTCGTGAAATGTTCACCGTTCGTCGTATTTCTTACGGCGTAGGCGTTGAAAGAACATTCCCGATCCACAGCCCACGTTTGGAGAAAATCGAAGTTTCCCGTCGTGGTATCGTTCGCAGAGCAAAACTCTACTATCTGCGCAGCCTTACCGGTAAAGCTGCTCGTATTCGCGAACGCAGATAATCGGTATCAAATTACAGATCGTAAATCAAAAGACCCTTTCAGTTCAGCTGAAAGGGTCTTTTTGTATTTTAATCAAGATAAATTCTACCATAATGGATAAAAACAGCATTACCATATAGGTAAGTAAAAATGTGCATCTTACTTAATAGTTATTGAAAAGTAGCGGCTGAAATATCAATAGCATTGCCTTAATAATTGAGCAATTTGCAGTTGTCTAAATAAAAAAACAGACATTCACGTTTCGTGAATGTCTGTTTTTTATTTGCCTGATCCTTAATGCGCCAAAAGCTGCCGCATTTTATCAAGTGCTTTTAGCCGGTGCTTAGTAACGTTGCGTACAGTGCAGCCCAGACGTCCTGCCACCTCGGCCGGCTTCAGGTCATCTAAAAACAGCAGCGTCAGTATTTTCCTCTGTTCTGCACTTAACTGCCACAGCGCTTCCTGCAGTTCCAGTGAAAGTAAAAAACGTGCCAGCTCGTCCAGACGCTCACCTGCTGCACAGCCTGTCTCCAGCAGGGCGATTCCGGCTTCGCTGTCCGTATCTGTCTGGGCTTCGTTTTCCCAAATTCTGCCCTGCTTCTGCATCGCGTCAAAAACAGCAAAATGCACCTTACAGCGTGCCAGCCCGGGCCAGTTTTCAAAATCAGCGCCCTTATACTGCAAAACCAGCTCAATAAAGGCCAGAACGGCGATACCTTCTGCGTCTTTTCCCAGCGACCTGTAAAACATCTCACGGCGGGCCTCACTTTTTAAAAGCGGCTTAAAATCAGCGCATAACTGCAGCAGTGCTGCTTTATTACCAGCCTGGGCGGCGGTTATCAATGCTTTCAATCTCTCTGCCTGTTCAGGTAAATTTTTTATAACGATCAGTTCTCTCTATAATTTTATGATACCCGGCTATACTGTAAAACGTCGCGCGCAACAACAAACAGTCTAAACTTTTTCGACGAAAATTAACACCCTATACAATCAGGTGTTAATTTTATGCCTTTACTGCTTAAAATAATGGCGGGAGGGATAGCATGCAAAAATATATAGGCCGGCAGCTGAAAACAGCGCGGCTAAATAAAAAGCTGACCCAGGAACAGATCGCTGAAGCAGTAGGCATATCGGCCAAGCACTATGGCTGTATCGAACGCGGCGAGGTAAGTACCACTGTAGCCGTACTGACACGGTTGCAGCAGGTGCTGGAATTTGAAGTGTTTATAATGATCAAAATTTAGTCTGCTTTGGCAGGCTATTTTTTTTCGATGTTTTCGCCTTCTTGCGGGTGAAGTACGCACACGCACTTGCGGTGCGACGCAAGTGCCGCGGAGCGTAATAGCGCGGCGCTGAAAAAAATTTAGAAAAACCTTCCTCGTGTCTTGTCGGGGGGGACATCTGTGATATTATAAATAAAGATTATATAAAAAGTTAAAAATACAATGTTTTATACTAAAAATATTGCTAAGAAAAGTGAAAAATAGTTTTGGTAAATGTTTACTGTATTTTCCTGCCGCATAATGGCAGAAAAAATAAATTGCTATGATAACCAAGCATAAAATTTAAGGAGTTGGTTTTTGATGGAGTTCAAATCAAACAAAAAGAAACAGCTGGCTTTGGCAGTAACACTGGCTGTAGTAGGTACGGCCTGGGTAGGCTTGCCGGGTAAGGCTTTTGCGAAAACCGGCGATGCCGGAATTATTGAAAAACCTTTGACATGGAGCGAATACCAGGAAAAAGATAAAACCGGTGGTGCAATCGACGTATTGCGGAAAGATGTTAGTGGTGACGATGTTTTAGTAGCTCAATGGCATTCTTCCTGGACGGACAGCCCTAATTATGCAGGCGGCGATATGGCAGGTAAAGCTATTACTATTGGCAGTATGAAAGTGGAAGGCATTATTGCTAAAGACGGCGTGGGACAAACAGGAGATCTTTCACAAGGTGCTATTACCGGCTCTAACGGTGGTTTAGGCTATGCTGCCGGTGTTTTTAACCAAAACGGTTTACTTAATGCGACTATCGCAGTTGGTACTTCGACGATAAATGCGATTGGCGGAGCGACTGCTACCCAATATGCTGATCCTGACAATAAACTTTATCAGCGCCAGGGCGGCGAGGGTAAATACACAGCTGCTAATACTACAGGTATAGGCGGAGCCGGCGCTATCGGCGGCAACGGCGGTAAAGCTATTGCCGTAGGCGTGGCTGTAGGCGTAACTCCCTCTACGGAAAAAACTGCAGGCAATGTCAGCGGCTCTGCCAGCAGCAATGTAAATATCACAGGTGATTCTTTGACAGTCAAAGCCGAAGGCGCACAAGGCGGTCATGGCGGTTATGGCGGTACAGGCGCGCAGGGTGCTGATGGTGCGGCATTAGACAAACATCAGGCTGATGCCGGAGCCAAAGGCACAGACGGAACTGACGCACTTCCGTCTGATAAACCTGCTAAAGCTGCAGATGGAACAAGTGGCCCCAGCACTCCGGCTGCTGCTGGTACTCTTACACAAGCTGGGGGTAATACAGGAGCAGGTGGTTCCTGGGTCCAAACAGGTTGGATCACTACTGCTGGTACTGCCGGTATTGCTGGTACTGCCGGTCAAGCTGGCGGTAATGCAGAAGACGGTAAAGCTGGAGTCGACGGCGCACAAGGTAATGCAGGCCAAGCTGGCGGCAATGGCGGTGCCGGAGCTAACGGCGGTAATGGCGGCGATGCTGTAGGCCGTGGTTTAGATATCAATAATGTAACCGGTGGCACTATCACACTGGGCAGTTTAAGTGTGGATGCTAAAGCTGGCAATGGTAATGCTGGCGGTACAGGCGGCGTTGGCGGCCAGGGTGGTGTCGGCGGTATAGGTCAGCAAGGCGGTAACGGCGGCGTCGGCGGGCAAGGCGGCGATGGCGGTGAAGGCGGCGACGGTGGTAACGGCGGCAGCGGCCAACAAGGTGGCCAAGGTATTAATAATGGATCAGGAAATGGCTTCAACTGGAATGCTACTGTCGGAGGCAACGGCGGTAATGGTGGTAATGGTGGTGCTGGCGGTACTGGTGGTGCTGCTGGTAACGGCGGCGCAGGTGGTGCAGGTGGCACTGGTGGTACTGGTGGCATTGGCGGACAAGGTGGAAATGGTGGTAACGGCGGTGATGGTGGACAAGGCGGTATTGCTACAGCCAGCGGTTTGATTGGCGAAGGTAATACTAACCTGAATATCGCTATTGGCGCTATTACTGTCAATGCTACAGGCGGCGACGGTGCTAAAGCAGGTATCGGCGGTGCAGGCGGCGACGGTGGTGCAGGCGGTATGGGCGGACAGGGTGGTAACGGCGGCGATGGTGGTGCTGCTGGCACTGCTGGTGTCGGTGGTCAGGGTGGAACTGGCGGCCAGGCAGGTGCTGCTGGTGCTGCTGGTTCTAACAACTCTATTCCTATCACTAATACTGCTACTGCAGGAACTGCAGGCATCAATGGTGCTTCAGGTGCTCAAGGCGCAGTTGGCACAGCAGGCTTAAATGGTGCTGGCGGTGATGCTGGCCAAGGCGGTACTGGCGGCCAAGGCGGCACTGCAGGTCTGGCTGGTGAAAGCGGTGCAGGCAGCAGCGCGTATGCTGCGGCTGTGCAACTCAAAAACACTATCGGCGTGCTCAATACTCAATCTATCATAGTTAACGCTGTTGCCGGCAAAGGCGTAGGCAGCTTTGATATCAACGAGGCAGTAACAGCTGCCGGTGGTACTGCTGTTACTGATAATACAGGTACGGTTGGCACTGCTGGAGCAGAAAATGGCACAAGTACTGATACCGGTATTGTAGGCAATAAACTCAGCCAGGATGGTATTGTTAATGCGGTTACTAACGGTGGGGCAGGCGGAGAAGGCCTTACTGCTACTTTGAACAAAAATAATATGGGAACCAGTGTTGCCCAAACCAGCAACGGTGCAGAAGCCATCGCTATGGGGATGGAAACCACGGGTGGTGAGTTGGGCATAGTATCTGACGCTGATTTGACAATCAGTGTAGAAGCTAAAGATGCATCTAAAACCAACACAGCGACTGCGGTAAAAGCTGATGGATCTAAGAATGTTTATGCTATTAAAGGTGATATGACCGTTAAAGCTGCTGCAACTGGCGACGTTGATCTGACAATATCTGCATTAGGCACAAATCCGGAATTTGTTTATGAAGCTAACAAAACTAAGACGACCACTGCGGCCACGGCTTTTGATGTAAAGGGCGGAACGATGGATGTTGTAGTTGACGGAAAATTAACCGTTGAAGCGCTTTCGGATAAAGGCGAAACAAGCAATACTTCTACAGCTATCAAAGTTGATAATACTGTAGTTAATGTACATAGTTCCGGGGCGATAGACATCAAAGCCGGGAACGGTACGAAAGCGGCTTACACTGATATTGGCCGGCGTTTAGCTTATGGTATCAAAGGCGACAATAATACTTTGTCCTTTATTAGTAATGCAGGTGGGATCAGTGTAAGCGCCATCGGTAAAGATGGCGACTATGCTGTTCAAACGGCAGGCAGCACTGTAACTTTTGATGCTGCCGCAGCTGCAATCGTATTTACAGGTGATGTTGAGGTAAAAACCAGTACGTTCAATTTAAAATCTAATACGCAGATAAATGGTAATGGTAAAGATTCTGGAGATAATGATTCGGGCAATAGTGCGGGTAAGTTGGATATCCAAAGCACGACTATGAACCTGACCGATAATCTGGCTGATTTGACTGTAGCTGATAAAACTACTCTTGCCGGCAGCAGTGTCTACTTCTTCGACGATAAGAATCAGGCAGATAAATATAACGGCACCGACTACCGGACGATCATTACCAAAGATTTGGAGGCAACAGGTACAAACGGACTCTTTATGCGTACCAATGCCAACGGCGTTTACGGTCAGTCAGCTGGCAACGATAAGATCACTTCTACGAATACGGCAACGGGCAATGGCACTTACAATATCACCGTTTTTGACCAGGGCATGCGCAATGGTTATAACAATGCAGCTGGCGCGTTAGGCAAAGGCCATTTGCTGACTGATGTGGTTTTGATAGAGAATGCTGATAACGGAGGCACTTATAAAATCAAAGAGATGCAATACGACAACGGGATCTGGTCTTATGAATATGAAGGCAAAGCAGAAGTCGTTTCTAATGACCTGAACCTGACCGAGATCACTACAAAGGCCGCAACTCAGTCCACTGCTCAAAAAACAGCACAGGACGCCAACAAAATGGCAGCCGGCGCGGCAGTGACTCTGTTCGGCGCTGACGAGACCCTGATGGAACGTTTGGGCGACATTTGCAACTCCGGTGACGACAACGACGGCGTCTGGGCCAAATACGTCGGCGGCAAGATCAAAGTCGACGGTATCAGTGGCGATAACGAATTTAAATACAACGGATTAGCAGCAGGTTATGACCGCGAGATCGGCAGTAACTGGCGCATCGGTCTGGCCGGTCAATACGCAAAAGGTGACACTACATTGAGCGGCGGCGACGGCGAGATCAAAACGGCAGCAGGAGCTTTGTATGGCACCTGGACCGGCGACAAAGGCCACCATGTAGACATCGTTGCTAAAGTAGGTAAAATGGACAGCGAGACCAGTGCTTACGGCGGCACTATCGCCCAGAAACTGGAAGGTGATTTTGGCAGCAGCGCCATGAGCTTTGCCGTTGAATATGGCTATCGCCAGCAGCTGGAAAACGATTGGTTCATCGAGCCGATGGTTCGCGCCAGCTACGTACATCTGGGCGGCGACGATTATACCGTAACTACCCGTGACGGCAGCATGAATGTAACTAACGACAGCATGAACAGTATCGTTCTGCGCGGCGGCTTCCTGCTGGGTAAACAATTTGCCCAGGGCAGCAACGTGTATTTGAAAGCGGCAGTACTGCACGACTTTGACGGCGATATCAATACCAGCATCCGTGCGGACGGCAGAAGCGCCGAATATAAAGACAGCATCGGCGGCACCGCTATAGAATACGGTATCGGCATCAATCATAAATTCAATAAGGACTCCAGCATGTATATGGATATTGAACGTGTCAGTGGCGGCGATGTAACTAAAAATTGGGGCGTCAACGTAGGCTTCCGTTACAGCTTTTAAACAATGAGGACTTGTTTTTTAAATTGCAGAAGCCACTGATTTCAATATCAGTGGCTTCTTAATAATTGAAGCAAAAAATAAACAGCGGCTGGTAAGTGATAAAAGATAAAAGTAGAGAAAGTTGTTCAGCATAAAACAAGGAGATGGGATTATGAAAGAATATCAAAAACATATGGCAAAATTGATCACACTGGGACTACTTTTGTCATCTGGGGGGGTAGTGACCTGTGCTGACGTGCATGCGCAGGATTTGGAAATAACTTCCTCGGGGACCGTGGGCCATGAGCAAAAAAATTTTTCAAAGGAATATGACAAAGTAGAGATTACAGTTAATGACAAAGGAGGTACTGATGCTACAGCTTTGTATGTTCACGGCACAAATACTGCTTTCAAGGGGAACGAAACCTTCAATCTGGTGATTGATAATCCTGCAAGGTACCAAACTAATCAGTATACAGGAATTTTAGCAGTTGCTGGTGGTAAAGTAGACGCTGTGAACGGGGTAAATATTCTTATCAATAGCCAGGGCAGTGACCATGGCGGCGATGTATCTCATGTTGGGTTACATGTAGAGGATGGAGGCACAATAAATTTAGGAAACGGAGCAGCATCCACAATTACGATCAATAATAAGGCGGAAGATTGTTATGTTAACGGTATTTGGGCTAATGGTGAAACTTATACTGGTGGCGTTGGGCAAGCTGCTATTGTTGGTAAAGATTTAAACATCAATATCAATAAGGATAATGCAGAACAAAAATTAGCTTACGCATCCGGTATAGGTATTGCTAATGGCGCTAAGGTGGATTTGTCCGGCGATCTGAAGATGCATATTGAAACTTCAGATGAAATCGAAGGCCTGACTTTAAGAGGGAGCAATAACGCTTTTAATACTAACAGTTTTGCGTTGTATGCTAAAACGACAGCTGGCAATAATGCAATTATCGGTATTAACGGTGGTGCTTGGGATAGCAGTAATAACGATATAAACATTTCCGGCAGTACTGTAATTAGTTTAGACGGTAAGAATGATGTTACTGGTATTAACTTTATAAGCCAATCTCAAGGTAAGTTTGGTGCAACAACTATTGATATAGCTTCTGCATCCGATAGCAGCAGTTTAGAGGTAACCGGGATTAGGCAGAATGCTTCCCAAGCCCAATATGACTCTCTGGATATCAAGGCTGATGCTTTAGACGGTATAACGACAGGTATGGATGTTTATGGAGCGGCCAGTGCTATCGTTGATAAGACACTGAATATAGATGTTACAGGCAATAGCGCAACTGTGTATGGCGTATCTGTTACAGGTCAAGGGAAAGTTGATGTCAAGGGAAGCACTAATATTGTGATCAGTAATCAAAATGTTGCTGCTAAGTTATATGGTATCTATGCAAATAACAGTAAGCCTATAACTATGGATGACAATGCTTTTATAAAAATTGATGCTGCTGCAGGTAATGGTAAAATACTTAATGCTGTTTACAGCAGAGAAGATGCCGCTGTTACTTTTGTCAAAGGATTGACTGCTATCAGTGAAGGTAACGCCCTTTATGCAGAAGGCGGCAAAATTACTGTTAACAACGGTGGTGGTAACGATGTACAGTTGATCGGCAATATAGGCAGCAGTTCTGTTAGTGGTAAGGATGGGCAAATTACAGCTGATTTTGATACAGCGCAATCATTTTTGATCGGTAAAAGTGTGGTCGGCGGCAATTCTACCAGTACTTTAAACTTTAGTAATAATGCTGTTTGGAAAATGACTGGTGACTCTGATGTTACGCACTTAACCGTTAAAAACGGTGTGGTACTGGATATGACGGCAGACAGCGGCCGTTACAGTAATTTGGATGTTACTGATCTGACTGCGGACAAGGGCAATTTTATTATGTCCGTTGGCGCTGTGGACGGCGAAGGCAAATATAGTGATAAGCTGAACATTGTAAATTCTGCTGCCGGAACGAATACGCTGCAGATTGTTTCCAATGGCGGTTTGGAAGCTGCTGCTAATAATAATGCTGTTTTGATAAGCGGTGCGGCAGCAGATACTAAATTTATAGTTGACGGGCCTGTGTATGCTAATGGATTGTATGAATATGACCTTGAGCTGGCTATACAGGAAAATCAAGGGAAGTATGATTGGAAAATAGGGTCTTATACTAAAGCAGCCATTGACAGTGTTAACAGTTTTGTAGCTGGTAACCAGATGGCTTATAGCGCCTGGATCGACAGCAACGGTACATTGCGCCAGCGTTTAGGGGAGCTGCAAAGCGGCGCTGATAACTGTGTTTGGGTAAGGATGTTTGGCGGCAAGCTGGGCGGCGATGCTTTCACTAACAAATATAAAACCTATCAGATCGGTTATGATGCGAAAGCCGGTGACTGGCTGATCGGCGCTGCCTACGAATATACGGACGGCAGTCTGAACTATAACAGCGGCAGCGGTGAGAACAAGATCGGTGCTGTCAGTCTGTATGGGACTTTGCTGGGCCAAGATGACAGCGCTTTAGACATCGTGCTGAAACGCGGCCGTATCTATGGTGATATGGATATTTACGGCAAATACAGCGATAACGGCGATTACTCAACCGATGCTACTTCCTTTGGTTTGGAGTACAGTAAACGTTTTGACGCCGGTAATGATGTTTTTGTTGAACCGCAGCTGCAGCTGACTTATGGCCGCATTGACGGGTATGATTACCGCAGTGCTAAAGGCGTTAGCGTAGCTTACGACGATATCAACAGCTTGATCGGGCGTTTAGGCGTAGTGGCAGGCAAGGAGTTCAAACGCGGCAGCGCTTATGTCAAAGCTTCCGTATTGCATGAGTTCAGCGGTGACGGCGCTGTAACAATGCTGGCGGCTAACGGCGAAAGCTACAAGGCGGATAAAGAGTACGGCGATACCTGGCTAGAGCTGGGGTTGGGCGGCAATGTAGCCTTGGGCAAAAACTTCCAATTGTACGGTGATGTTGAGCGCAGCTTCGGCGGCGATGTTACTAAACACTGGGGTGCTAACCTGGGCGTACAGTACAGCTTCTAAGGCAGTAAGCTGAGTAGTTGGCAGGCAGTATGGCAGCAGAAAAATAATTTGATGCTGACAATACTTCTTACAGCTGCTGAGAGCGGAGGAAGAATATGGAAAAAATAGATTACAGAAAAATGGGGATGGAAATCAAGATTCGCAGGCTGCGTGCTGATATCAGTCAGTCTGATTTGGCAAAACAGATAGGTGTATCGCAGTCGCATTTATGTAATGTGGAAAATGGTCGCCTGTCGCCAAGTTTACGTTTGCTTTTGAGTTTGCGTAAGCTGCTTGGCTGTACGATTGATGAACTGCTGATAGGGGCAGACACTGAGTCTAAGGGGAATGGATAAAGGTTGGTTGATTTGAAGTACAGCTTTTAAAAGGAAGGCGTTTATTTCAGAAGCCTGTGCAGGATAAAACAAAACCCCGGCGCATTGCGCCGGGGTTTTTATGTTTGTCCAAATTGTCAAAGGGCAGTAATTATTTTTTGTCTACAAGTTTGAGCGGTACGCCTATTTTAGCTTCAACTTTTTCGCCTTTGGCTACTTTTACAGCAGCGTCCAGACCCTGCTGGCCCATCAGTTCGGGCTGTTGAGCGATAGTTGCGGCCATAGTGCCTGTTTCTACTGCTTTCAGGCCGTCTTGGGTGCCGTCAAAGCCAACGATAAAGATTTTTTTGTTAGCACTTTTGGCTGCTTCGATAGCGCCCAGTGCCATTTCGTCATTTTGAGCGAAAATAGCCTGGATATCAGGGTTGGCCTGCAGCATATTTTCAGCGACAGTCAGGCCTTTGCTGCGGTCAAAATCAGCAGATTGTTTGGCAACAACTGTAAGTTTTTGGTCGGCTACTTTATGGAAGCCTTCGCCGCGTTCGCGGGTCGCAGATGCGCCGGGGATGCCTTCGAGCTCGGCTACTTTTACTTTTTCACCAAGTTTTTGGATGATGTATTCGGCTGCCATTTCGCCGCCTTTGACGTTGTCAGAAGCGATGAAGGAGGCTACTGTGCCTTTATCGGTGCTGCGGTCGAGCGCCAGAACGGGGATGCTGGCTTTGTTGGCAGCTGCCACAGAAGTTGATACTGCTGCGGAGTCGACCGGGTTGATGAGCAGTACGTCTACTTTTTGCTGGATTAGGTCAGAAATATCATTGGCCTGTTTTGCGGGATCGTTTTGCGCATCGACGATTTTAACATTGACTCCGAGTTTTTTTGCTTCTTCTTCGACGCCTTTACGTACGGATACGAAGAAGGGGTTGTTGAGTGTGGAGATGGAGAAGCCGATGGTAGTTGTTTTTTTGCCGTCAGCGGGTTTTGCAGCTTTGTCACTGCTGCCGCAGCCGGAAGTGAGCACTGCCAGTACTGTGATGGCAGCTACTAAAAGAGTCCAGATTTTTTTCATTGGTGAGTGCCTCCTAAGCTTTTTTGCGGTCCATAAGTACCGCCAGTAAAATTACAATACCTTTGACAACTTGTTGATAGAAGCTGGATACGTCGAGAATATTGAGGCCGTTGTTGAGTGTGCCGATGATAAGCACGCCGACCAGTGTACCTGTGATATAACCTTTGCCGCCGGAAAGACTGGTTCCGCCTAAAACTACGGCGGCGATGGCGTCAAGTTCATAACCGGTGCCGGCAGTCGGCTGGGCCGAATTGAGACGTGAGGTGAGGACTGCGCCTGCCAGAGCGCAGAAGAAACCGGTGATTGCATAAACAAAGATTTTGACACGTTCTATTTTGATGCCGGCGATGAAGGAAACTTTTTCGTTGCCGCCGACTGCGTAGATTTTACGGCCCAAAGGAGTTTTCCTAAGGATGAACCAGGAAACGGCAAATGCCAGCAGCATGATGATTGCAGGTACTGGCAATCCCATGAAAAAGCCCTGACCGAAGTCGTGGAACATAGTGTCGTCACTGAGACCGCTGATAGGGTTACCATTGGTATATACCAGTGTCAGACCGCGATAAATGGTCATGGTAGCGAGCGTAGCGATAAAGGGTGCTACTTTGCCATAAGCAATGACTAAGCCGTTGACAGCGCCAAGGCCCATGCCTATGAAGCAGGCAGCAAGGATCGCCAGCATCGGATTCATGCCGCTGACGATCAGGCTGCCCATCAGGGCGCTTGAAAGTGCCAGCAGGCTGCCGACAGACAGGTCGATGCCGCCTGTCAGGATGACAAAGGTCATACCGAAAGAAATAAGGGCGTTGATGGAAACCTGACGCAGCAGGTTTTTCAGGTTATTGGGATCGACAAAACTGTCGTTTAAGGCGGCTATGACGATAAAGGTTACGACAAGGGCAATAAAGGGGCCCATTTTACGGATACGTTCTTTAATATTCATTATTTACTGTCCTCCTGTGGCAAGGGTGATTATTTTTTCTTGTGTCGCTTCTTCGTGGTCCAGCTCTCCGGCGATCTTACCTTCGTGGATAACGAGGATGCGGTCGCTCATGCCGATAACTTCCGGCAGTTCGGAGGAGACCATGATGATGGCGACGCCCTGAGAGGTCAGTTCGTTCATTAGATCGTAGATGTCGCGCTTGGCGCCGACATCTATACCGCGTGTCGGTTCATCCATAATAATGATTGATGGATTCATACCGATCCATTTGGCAATGACGACCTTTTGCTGGTTGCCGCCTGATAATGCACCTGCTTCCAGATCGATCGATGCGGTTTTGACACCCAGTTTTTTAGAAAGCGCTTCGGAGAAGGCTGTTTCGTTTTTGGCGTTGATCACGCTGCGTTTAGCAAAGGTATCGACACTGGGCAGCGCAATATTTCTGGAGATGGAGAAGTCGAGGATCAGGCCCTCACTTTTACGGTTTTCGGTGATGAAGCCGATGCCTGCTTTGATGGCATCCTCCGGTTTTTTGATACAGACTTTTTTCCCATGCAGGTAAACTTCACCGTGCTTGCAGGAATCAACGCCGAACAGGGCCCGCATGATCTCGGTCCTGCCTGCTCCCATCAGCCCTGCTACGCCGAGGATCTCGCCTTTACGCAGTTTGAAGGAGATATTGTTGAACAGTCCGTCTTGACAGAAGTTTTTGACTTCCAGGACTATTTCGCCGGGTTCGTTTGTGCGTCCGGGGTAATATTCGGTAATAGAACGGCCGACCATGTCGCGGACTACCTGTTCCATATTGGTTTCGCGGGTGGGTTTGCTGCTGATAGCGTAGCCGTCGCGCATTACGGTGATGGTATCGCAGTGGGCGAATACTTCTTCCATTCGATGCGAGATGTAGACGATGGCGACGCCTTTGCCCTTCAGCGCATGCATTACGGCAAACAGTTTTTCTGTTTCACGTTCTGTCAGGGCGGCCGTAGGTTCATCCATGATGACGACTTTGGCGTCAAGCATCAGGTTACGCATGATTTCTGTCATTTGCTGCTGACCCACGCTGCATTCGCCTGCTTCTGCGTCAAAAGGCAGTGTAATACCCATTTGACTGCATTTTTCTTCGGCCAGCCTGCGCATTTTTTTGAAGTCAAGCATTCCGAAACTGTTGGTTACGTTCTGCATCAAAAACAGATTTTCGAGAATAGAGAGATTGGGCCAGATATTAAGTTCCTGATGGATGAAAGCGATACCGCATTTTTCGGCTTCGAGTGCGTTTTTAAAGCTTATTTCCCGTCCGTCGACGCAGATCGTGCCGCTGTCGGCTTTATGGATACCCGTAAGGATATTCATAAGGGTGGATTTACCGGCGCCGTTTTCACCCATCAGAGCGTGGATCTCTCCTGATTTTAAGGTCAGGTCGACGCCTTTGAGTACTTCGTTGGAGCCGAAGGCTTTTGAAATACCCTTCATGGTGATTTCCATTAGTCGCAAAACTCCTTTGCTGTAAAATCGATTTTAGAAAATAACGTCTGCGTGCAGGATAATGTTGGCGTAGGGGGTGATCTCGCCGGTGCGGATCACTGCTTTAGCAGTTTTGGTAGCGGCTTTGAAGGCTTCGTGGTCGCTAAGGATCTGTTCCTTACCTTCAAAAAGCTCCTGCATTTTCTGCCATGTAGCAGGATTTTTACTTTCCATTTCGGAAGCGATATGTATTTTTTCGACTTCCATATATTTCAGCACTTCTGTAAGGACATCTAAAAAGGAAGGAGTACCTGGCTTCAGAGCCAGATCGATTTTGGGGACACCGGCCGGAACCGGAAGGCCGCAGTCGCCGATAACGATAGTGTCAGTATGGCCTAAGTCAGCCAGGACTTTGGCGATGTCGCTGTTGAGGATTCCTATTTTTTGCATTCTCCAAGCATCCTTTCTACATCTTTAAGATAGGGCATACCGCCTTGTGCGCCCAGCTTCTGAACGGAGAGGGCCGCTGCGGCGTTGGCAAACCGGATACTGTCGTCTAGGCTGCGTCCTTCGCATCTTGCGACGGCAAAAGCACTGTTGAAGGTATCGCCTGCGCCTGTGGTATCCTGGGCATTAACGACGAATGCGGGAACAGTGTGTACTTTGCCGTTTTTAGCATAAGCAACGCCTGCTTTGCCAAGTGTCATAAAGAAGCGTTCTTCCTGCATCAGCAGGATTTCTTCGCTGGTCTTACCGGGATAAAGGGCTTCGGCTTCGTGTTCATTGGGGGTCACATAGGTGACTTTATCCAGCCATTCAGAAGGAACGGGCTGCACGGGAGCCGGATTTAAAAGTACGCTGATTCCTGCCGCTGCACATTTGCCGATGATGTAATCGATGGTGGGCAGCGGTATTTCGTGCTGGAGCATGACCAGGTCTGCGGCGGCAATGACGTTCCAGGCAGTATCGATATGTTTGGGCATGACCAGATCATTGGCGCCTTTGATGACGATAATACTGTTGTCGCCTTCGGCAAGGGTGATATGGGCAGTACCGCTGTTCTGTCCGGGCAGGACGCTGACATAACCGGTATCGACGTTGTTGGTTTTCAGGTTGTTGATGATCATGGTGCCGTAAGCATCGTCGCCTACGCAGCCTATCATGTGTACCTGGGCTCCTAAACGTGCGGCGGCAACGGCCTGATTAGCACCTTTGCCTCCTGGTGAAACTATGAGCCTGCTGCCGATTATTGTTTCGCCGGCTGCGGGTCGTTTGCCTGCTTCTACTGTGAGGTCGATGGAACAGCTGCCGATAACAGCGATTTTGACCATGATGATCTCTCCTTACATCTTGGAAACTTTTAATTTTGTTATAATAGTAACATTATAATATTCTACACAGGCGGGTTATATCCTGCCTATTTAATGATGATTTTGGAAAAGCTAATACTTATGTATTTTACCGCAAGCGACTGTTTTGGGCAAGAAAAAACACTATATTAATGTAAAATTTTTTCGACAATTTGTCTTTGGCGATTGACAAATCCACTAATGTTTGTTAACGTAGAAACGGTGTTGCGAACGTTGTGAGTACGTTTGCAAAAATAAAAGAGACCGCACCGATTCAGTTGATGCGTTGGAATAAGAGGGAGTATATATGAGTACTAAAAAATCAGGAACATCTTGGCAGGATACTATCAGCGACTGGCTGGTTTCGATCATTGTAGCCGTAGCGCTGGCTTTTTGTATCCGTACGTTTGTGGTAGAGCCTTATATGGTCGAGGGTACGTCGATGTATCCGACGCTGGAAAGCCACGAGCGCCTGATCGTCAGCAAGTATAAATATTTCTTTACCGAGCCGAAAAAGGGTGAGATCGTTGTTTTCCGTTATCCGAAGGATGAAAGCCGCGATTTTATCAAACGCGTTATCGCGACCGGCGGTGATACTATTGAGATGCGTGACGGTAAGGTTCTGGTCAACGGCAGTGTGATCGAAGAAAATTATATTTACAAGGATGATCCGAAGGGCCCGAATAAGTCTAATTACAGAAAATCTGTTGTGCCTCAGGGGCATATCTTCGTTTTAGGAGATAACCGTAATAATTCTGAAGACAGCCGTTTTGCCGATGTTGATTTCGTGCCGCTGAAGCTTGTAAAAGGCGAAGCAGTTGTTGCTTTCTGGCCTGTTGAAAGATGGCGTATGCTGCCTTGATAGGCGGTCGAGGAGATAATTATGGATTTTAAGATACAATGGTTTCCCGGTCATATGACGAAGGCGAAACGGATGATGGAACAGCAGTTAAAGCTGGTTGATGTTGTGGTTGAAATGCTGGATGCGCGGATCCCACGTTCCAGCAGCAATCCGATGCTGATTCAGATGCTGGGGGATAAACCCAAGGTCGTTGCTTTGAATAAGATCGATATGGCTGATCCGGAAAAGACTGAAAAATGGCTGCAGACTTTTAAAAACAGCGGTTTGCCTGTCTGTAAGGTAGATTGCAGCACCGGTAAGGGCGTAAAACAGATGGTGGCTGCGATCCAGCAGGTGGCCAAGCCTGTCACGGATAAGTGGCTGAGAAAAGGTGTACGCAATCGTTCGATCCGTGTTATGATCGTGGGTGTGCCGAATGTAGGTAAGTCTACTTTGATCAATCGTTTGGTCGGTAAAAATAAAGTTGTGGCAGCGGACAGACCTGGTGTGACTCGAGGTCAGCAATGGGTGACTATCGCCAAAGGTCTGGAGCTTTTGGATACCCCAGGTGTTTTGTGGCCGAAATTTGAAGATCCGGAAGTAGGCTTTTGTCTGGCAGTAACGGGAGCGATCAAAGAGGATGTTTATGACAGGGAAACAGCAGTAGAGCTGTTGCTTGAACGTTTGATGCATATCTATCCGGAGGATCTGCGTGTAAAGTACGCTATTGATTTTTCAGAAGCTGAGCCTGTGCGTGAGGTAATGGCTAAAATAGCTGTCGCGCGCGGCTGCCTGAAGGCCGGCGGTGTGCTTGACATTGATAAGGTTATCCAGCTGGTATTGCGTGATTTTCGTACAGGACGCTTAGGGCGTTTTACTTTAGATGAACCGAGTGAAAATAATTAAGGCCGCTGCAACGCGGCCTTTTTAATTAGGGGTGGGAATAATGAAGATCAGCGAGGTAAAGGAGCTTTTGGCGGGAGAGCCTGGCCCGGATCAGGTGGCAGAACTTGCTGCTGATGAGCGCAGCGGTGTGCAGAAGCTGGTTGTCGCTTATCATAAAAGGCAGGAAAAGCTGCGTTTAGAGCAACAGCGTTTTACGGAGATGCTGGCCTATGAACGTAAATATTACGCTCAGGGGGCACAGTATATTGCCGGGATCGACGAAGCAGGACGGGGACCTTTGGCAGGGCCGTTGGTGATAGCGGCTGTTATTTTACCGCAGGAGGTATTTATCAGCGGACTTAATGATTCCAAGCAGCTTTCGGCAGTAAAGCGCGAGCAGCTTTATGACGAAGTACTTGCCAAAGCACTGTCTGTTTCTGTAAATGTAGTCAGTATCAGCAATATCGACGAGCTGAATATTTATCAGGCTACGAAGCAGGGAATGACTGAGGTTCTGGAACATCTTGCGATTAAGCCGCAGGTGGCGCTGGTAGATGCAATGCCGATCGTATCGGCCGGTATTGAAACAGTTTCCTTGATTCACGGTGACGCGCTGAGTGCTTCGATAGCTGCTGCTTCTATTATTGCCAAGGTCACTCGTGACCGGATGATGATAGAACTGGCTGAACAATATCCTCAGTATGGTTTTGCCGGTAACAAGGGTTATGGCAGCAGGGAGCATATGCAGGCAATTGCTGAGTTTGGAGCGACTAAGTGGCATCGCCGCAGTTATGAGCCCATTAAAAGTATGCATCTGCCTCCTGCTGAACAGGAAGGTAACAGGCTGTTTTCGCCGGTGTCAGAGAAGTGACGGAAGCGCGGCAAAGGCTGGGGAAAAAAGGTGAGGAGGCTGCCTGCGCTTATTTAGAACGTAAAGGTTACGTTATCTGCCGTCGTAATTACCGCTGCCGTTATGGCGAGATCGATATTATTGCCGCTAAAGGCGGCGAGCTTAGTTTTGTAGAAGTAAAAACACGCCGCAACCTGAATTTTGGGCTGCCCCGTCTGGCGGTTACATACGCCAAGCAGCAGAAAATCAGGAGTGCGGCGCTTTTTTATTTGCAGCAGGAAAACAGGCATCAGCAAATGCTCAGTTTTGATGTGATCGAAATTTTAGTTGAGGGCAATGTGGCAAGATTACACCATTTACCGCACTGTTTTTAAAATAAGAGGAGGCGTTTTTATGTACGCTAAAGTTTATGGAGAAACAACCTGCGGTATCAATGGTGAACAGATCATTGTCGAAGTGGATATTTCTAACGGGCTGCCGAGCTTTGATATTGTGGGTTTGCCTGATACGTCAGTCAAAGAATCTCGGGAACGGGTACGGGCTGCACTGAAAAATTCGGGTCTGATCTTTCCGATGACCAGGATTACTGTAAATCTGGCTCCGGCTGATTTGAAAAAGGATGGTTCCGGTCTTGATCTTCCTATTGCTGTTGGTATTTTAGTCAGCAGCGGTGTTTTACAGCAGGAGCAGGTTGATGATACTATTTTTGTGGGCGAACTGGCACTGGATGGGACAATCAGGCAGATTGCAGGCGTATTGCCAATGATTCTGCATGCACGTGACATTGGCAGGAAAAACATTGTGATCCCTGCAGGCAACTGCGCTGAAGGACGGCTTGTTGACGGTATTGATGTGCTGATACCTGCATCGCTGCTTGAATTGGTAGAGCATCTGCGGGGTGAAAAGGTTCTGGATGTACTGGATAAGGAAGCTATCTGCGCGGCAGCAACCAGTGTCTATGATGTGGATTTTGCGGAAGTGCGCGGGCAGCAGGTAGTAAAAAGAGCACTGGAAATAGCAGCGGCAGGTGGACATAATATTTTGATGGTAGGATCTCCCGGCAGCGGTAAAACTATGCTGGCACGTCGGCTGCCAACTATTTTACCGCCGCTGACAGAGGCTGAGGCGCTGGAGGTAACAAAAATCTACAGTATTGCAGGTTTGCTGCAGCGGCAGGAACGGGTGATGCTGGAACGTCCATTTCGCAGTCCGCATCATACGATTTCTTCAAGCGCGCTTATAGGTGGCGGCAGTGTGCCGCGGCCTGGAGAAGTGACATTGAGCCATCATGGTGTTTTATTTTTAGATGAGTTTCCTGAATTTTCGCGTACTGCTTTGGAGGTGCTGCGTCAGCCGCTGGAAGATGGTTATGTGACGATCAGCCGCGTACAGGCATCGCTTACTTTTCCTGCTAATTTTATTATGTGCACAGCGCAGAACCCGTGACCGTGCAGTCCTCAACATAGGCAATATGATTTGGAGTGGTAGCGAACCGATATTCAATATCAACAGATATTTCAGGATAATATTTTTCAGGGGCCGATTCTGTAGTTACTGTAATTTTTTCGACAATAAGTTCTATAATGGCTCTCCTGGTTTCGAATGATAATTTTTCTGGATCAAGATTTTGGCATCTATCTGCAAATTCTTTTAAAAGAGAAATGGTTTTTTCTTTATTTTGTTTAGTGGCAGCAGATTTTTTGCTGTCTATTTTCATTTTTAGACGTTCCTGTAACGTTGCTTCCTCCGTGGAAAGCTTTTCAAGCTGGCATGATAAATCTGTTTCGGAAATAATTTTCTTTCGATACAGCTCAATTATGGACGCACGTTCTTCTGATAATTTTTTCAAACTTGCTTTGATTTGATCATGCTCTTTTTTTACTTCGTTTGTAGGTGATTCCTGTTCTTTTTCCGAATCCATGTTAAGAATTTTGTTTGGGGACTTTAATATTTTTATGCAGTCTTCTAATACAAGATGTTCAAGCCAGTCTGCTCTAACATTTTTCGATATACATTTTTCGGTGTTATGAGCCAGATATGAATTTTTTGCATTACATACGTAGTAGGGGATTTTTTTACGTCCGCTGCCTGAATAAGCGGTACCCATATAAGTACGGCCGCAGTTACCGCATTTGATAATGCCCCGTAATAAGTATTCCCGAACGGCGTTTCTCATAGCGGTAATTTGATTTATTTTTAGAGCTTCGTTGGCTTTTTCCCATAGCTCATTACTTACTATAGCTGGGACCGGTCTAAGTATTATTTTACTATTTTTGTTTGTAGCACGTTTGCCGTATTTGTGGGTACCTTTATAGGTTGTTGATTTTATTATCGATAATATTCGGCTAGGATACCAAATGGACGAAGCATTCTTTTTACGTTTTCCATTAATGCCGTTTAAATCATAGCGGGTAGGGATATTCAGTGCATTTAAATAATCGGATATTTTTATTGCAGACATTTTTTGATTTCCGGACAAGTCAAAAATTAACTGAATAACATCGGCTTCAGATAAATTACATCCTGGCATTATATCATCTGAAATCCGTAGCTGTTTATCAACAACATGATAACCAAATGGGACGATACCTCCGAGCCAGTTGCCGAGTCTGGCGGCACGTTGGGAGCCGGCCCACATTCTGGATAAAATCGTGTCACGTTCTAATTCCGATATTCCAGCTAACGAAGTAAGCATAAATCTGCCGGTCGGGGTTTCTGTTTCTAAAGGTTCTGTCATACTGCGTATACTTACACCGAGTTCTTCAAGATCATGTACTGCGTTGAGAATTACACGTACTTTACGGCCAAGACGGTCGATTTTGTAAAAAAGGATTGTATCAAATTTTTTTTCTCTAGCATCTCTAAATAAACGGCTACCTTCCGGACGTGCTTCAACAGGTATTGTTCCGCTGATACCATCATCACAGTAATAGTCGAAAACTTCTAACTGATATAGATCCACATATTTAGCTGCGAATTCTTTTTGGATTTCGATTGTTCCACGTTCAGCTTGTTCTTCAGAGCTGACACGACAATAGACAGCTACTGGCATTGGCGATCTCTCCTTAAACGTATGTTTGTATATAGTAGGTCAAAATTTGCAGCTCCGAAAGAGCTGCAAATTTTATTAGTGATTAATTTGATTGAAAATAGCTAACCAAATATTCTGTTTTTCTACATCATCATTTTCTTTTAATTTTAATATTTTGCTTTTAGCTGCCTTTGCTAGTTCAACTTTATAGCCAATTGGTAATTCAATATTATATTTTTCAGCATTTTGTTCTATTTGTGTGATTAAAGGAATCGCTGGATCATAGATATCTTCAAAATCAAATTCATCGACATCTCTGAAATATTTATCTATAGCTTTACTGAGACAATTTAATGGAATAATATCTTCGACTTCGATGTTTTCTTTTTTCGTAAGGTCACCTAATAATATAATTTTTCCTGGTTCATCTTTGTATAAATCTTTTATAAGTTTATTTTTAAATGATTTACCACTAGCATCAGAGTCTAAAAGCACAAAAGGTAAATTTGTATTAGATGATATAATACTGGCTATTGCCGCAACGCCTTTTACTCCACCAGCTGGCATAAAAATGATATCTTTTGAAGGTGTGAATTTGCCGCTGGAAATAAGTAAGGTTTTTATAGCATTGAAGTAGTATTGGTCAGAAGCACCTTCAACAATGACTGGATTACAACCATTAAGTAAAACGTCAGAAACATTAAGACCTAATGCTGCATGCACTGCATATATAGAATTATCTTTTTTTGGATCAGTATTAGCTCTTAAATTGTTAGATAATACAGTATATCCATTATCATCAACATAGGCAATTTTTACGTTATCTATATTATCAGTATCTACTAGAAAGGGAGAATGTGTAGTGTGTATAATCTGATTGGTTTCAGATAAACTTTTAAAAAAGTTTAATAAATCTTTTTGGGCTAATGGATGCAAGGACAAACCAGCTTCGTCAAGTAATATAATAGAATTTTTTAATTTATTTTGCGTTTCTACTAAGAAAATTAAATAAAAGCTTAAGAACCATTGTAAACCAGTGCTTCGTGATTCAAGTGCTACTTTTTCAGGGCGTTTTTCATCTGAAACCCAAATTTTAAAAAATTTACCATCAGCACGTAAATCAAAAATATAATTTCCTTGTTTCCACCAATTTTTAAATTCAGAAGTCAATTTTGAGGAAGCTGAATTTAGTAGGACGGTTCTTTCCTCTCTCTTTTTAGCTAATATTTCTATTTCTTCTTTTGCTAAATTTTGTTTATCTTCACCTAATTCTAATATTTCTTTCGGGTTTAAACGTATGAACTCAAATAGAACTTTCAATGTTCTTGCTTTTGCTGCAGCGACCCCACTTATATCTGTCCTGTTTAAATTTTCAATTACATGGGGAAGGTATATTTCAGAGTCAAGATTACCATAATTTGAATAGTATACAAAGGATGGTAGTGCGTTAATTACTTTTTTCCATACCTCATCATTTTTAATAGGTGGTTTTTCTAATGCTGATATCTTTTTATCTAAAATATTTTGAATTTCTAATAAAATAGGTTCGATTTCAGATTTTGCACTCGGTTCTTGTGAAATAGAAACTATCTCTTTTATCTCAAATAACCCTTCTTTATTTAATTTTTCGCATGCATTTAGATTCGTTTTTACTATATTTAAAGCGGCAACAACAGCTGCTTTGAATTTTTCTTCTTTGTGTACGGAAGCATTTATATCATTGATTTTAGAAAATTTATCATTGATAATCTCTTTTAAATCACTGATATCTAGTTCTGTATCGTTCTTTTCATTCGGAAATTCATAATTATAATAGCCATTATAATATCGCTCAATATAGAGTAAATTAAGTTCACTGGCATCATGATTGGTTATATCTGTTAGTTCATTCAACAGCGGATCATCTTCATCGATTTGAAAGTAGGTTTGTATAAAAGGCAGTTTGTCGCATTTGTTTTTTAAATCCGAGTAGTCATTTCTTGGCAAATCTTCCAATAAATTTATTTCCCCTCCACTTGCTGGATTTAGCTTCCATAATGCAAGTAAGGCGTTTGACTTCCCCGCTTCATTGACGCCAATAATATTCGTTACATTAGAACAGTCAATCCACGTACTGTCTTTTATGGAGCGAAAATTGCAGACTCTAAATTTAACTAATTTCATAATATATAGCCTCCTTGGAAAATTGTATTGTATTGCTTATTGTTTTTATGTTAAAATAAAATTGTCAAGCAATTACTCTAGGGCATGCCGTATTATTATAGTTATCGTAAAAGTTATTAAGATTGGAACGATGCTTTTATAATATGCTGGTGTAGTTGCTTTTCCTGTATTTCTGTATAATGTTATTTTCGTGAGAAGTGGGATTATGCTGCTAACAAGAAATAAAATAGATAGATTAACCGTTTTATGGAACACTGAAGTTATAGATCTAAAAACCGCATTAGAAGAAAATAACATAAGTATAGAAATAAATCAGGATGACTTGAAATATTTAATCATTAAGTTATGCGAATTAAGATTAGATCTTGACGATAGTATTTCTGATAATATAGATATATAATTGCAGCCCATGTGGGCTGCTTTTTATTTCTGTTGTTTTGAGGATGTATTGTTTTTGATAATTCATTATTTTGAGTTATCAAAAGCGTCTTACATTTTCAAACTGTGACAAATTGTCACAGTTAAAATTATGACTTATTCCCCTTCAACATTTTACGGACCGTTTTATCAAAGTCTGAAGTTATTTTTTGAGTTTTATTAAATTCTTCATATTCATTTATAGCCTTTTGATCAGCAGTTTTTTTTGAAACTTTACCTTTGTTTGGTAAAATTTCAAAACGTCTGAAAGAGAGGAAAGCATTGATGCTTTGTGAAAAGTCCTGCATTGTAAATGTATTTTCTTCTTCGATTAAATCTTCAACATAATCAAAAAAGCTGGTTACGGTACGTTCAAGGCGTCTAATTTCTTTTTCCGTCAGGTAGTTTTTAGCAACGGTTACATCAGATTGCAAAATTCTTCCATTGGGTGCATTTTTCCACGTTGTAAGTCCCATATTTTCTTTATTTCGATCTGCAGAATTATAAATTATTTCAGCAGCGGTTTTACCGGTAATGGCATAGTGAAATTTGTTTTGTACCATTGAATAAAAATCATGGGTTATGGGGGAGTTTTTATCATAATCTATACTGCATTCAGCAAAAATATCAGTTATTTGTTGCCATATCCTGCGTTCGCTGGCACGAATAGAACGGATACGTTCCAGCAATTCTTTGAAATAATCTTTGCCGAAAGCTGTTTTTCCTTGCTTTAAACGTTCATCATCTATAGCGAAGCCTTTAATCATATACTCTTTCAAAACCTGCGTAGCCCAAATGCGGAATTGCGTAGCGCGGTGGGAGTTCACTCGGTAACCAACGGAGATAATAGCGTCTAAATTGTAAAAATTAGTTTCTTTAGTTTGGGTCTTGCCTTCCAATGCACCATGTTGAGTGGTTATTTCCATTTTGGAAATAACCACTTTTTGATCCAATTCTTTTTCAGAAAAAATATTTTTTAAATGTTTAGAGATCGCAGGGGTGTTAACTCCAAAGAGTTCTGCCATAGCTTTTTGTGTAAGCCATATAGTTTCGTCTTTGACTATGGCGTTGATAGATATATTCTCATTTGCAGAATTGTAGATTAAAAATTTAAAGTCTTTATTAACCATACCTAAGCGGCTCCTTTACGTAAAGTCACTAGCAATTACTTCTTTCAAGTTTTTTATTTATCGTCAGAGCTACTCCTTATGCAAAAATTGCAAATTGCTTTTTGAGGCCTAGAACATATTTAAAGTTTATAGTCGTTGCTTATATATTTTTGGACTTCGGTGGCGATATTATCATCAACTGTTTCAAAAAATTTATCCAATGTTCCTGATAGTACCATTGCAATAGAGACTATTGTTTCAAGCTTGGGAGTTGTTTTCCCTGAAATGATATTTTGGATGGTTGTTGTGGAAAGGTCACTTTTACGAGCTAGTTCAGGTATTGAAATCCCATGTTTGATGGAAAGTTCTATTATTCTTCTTATGATCCAAGCGTTTAATTCCTGTTGTAGGTTCATAATTTATCCTTTTTTATTTTAGTTGTTTTTTATTATGCTATTACCACTAGCATAAAGAGCAATCATTATACCTATCACCAAAGCTGTAAGCAGTGCATATTCTTTGACTGATAAGGATTGTTTATATTTTATTGCTCGGTAAATACCTTTGGCGCAAATAGCGCATAAAACACCGAAGAGAAAAATTGCAAATAAAATATTGATCATTTATTTTCAGATTTTTGCTTTTCTTGGAACTCATAGGCTAAGTTCATAAATTTCATTATGGATTCACCCCATGTACCTGGTATTACTGCTTCCCAAAGACCGGGTACTTTTTTTGTGTATATAACATCACCAGAAGAGTTATATACAACATCAGATAATGTTCTAAGTTTTCTTTTGTCTAAATTGTATTCCCAAAGGCTTTTAGTAGAAGTATCATCTTTGGCAGTATAAGTTAGAACCCATACTCTAGTTATTCTGTCAGAGTATTCTTTTTCGAATTCCATTGTTTGAGCATCTAACCAAAATCCAATTTTATCATCAGAGCCAATCCAAAACCATCTATCAGGATCAGGCTGTTCAAAAGCACTGCAGATGGAAGAAACTGATAACATCAGAATAAAAACTAACGCCAGTATCTTTTTCATATGTCAGGACCTCCTGAATTTTTGAAGTTTTTCATAAGCTGTATGTATTCATGTTGGTATAATCCATCTTTTTGAATGATATTATTATATGATTTTGTCGTAAAAGAGTTGATTTCTATCAGAGCATCATAATTATTTATGCTGCAATATTTTTTGCATTCAATAATTGCTTGAGTAATATTTTCTTTTTCTATTAACGCCTTTATAAGCTCAATATGGATTCTTACGACAGAAATATTGTTATCGTTAACTCTAGAATCATAAAAATAGTTTTCTATTTTGCGTAATCTTGCTTCTTTTTCGGCGTCGCCATCATAACCAACTGTAGTGAACATTGCAAGTTCACATCTTCTAAAACTGTCATAAAGCATGGTTCTTATAAATTTTTTATCAGTATATCTAAATGGCATTGATAATGGATAAATATTCTGATGAATATCAAATAGACAATGATGTAATTTTTCTGCACAGTGAATTACTATTTCATAATCGGATGGAAATCTACAATGGTTTTCGATTTGATGAACATAATTTAATGCTAATTCAATTTGATACATAATTCTTTCTTTAGAATTGTAGTTATAAAATTTACCTAGAAAGAAAATAATTATGGTTGCTGCTATACTGCCAAATATACCAATTGTTAGATTCATAAAAAATGTGAAAATAGTGTCTTGGAATAGTGAATCTATCATTTTAGACCACGTTGTTCTAACATATAAACTTTATCGTTTTCAAACATAATTCTTACTAAAGCACCGTTATCTTCCCAATAGTAATGCTCTAGTTTACGATGACCGATTAAAGCCGTGTTACTCTCGTTTGAATTGGTCAATTGACCCGGCATTTTAAATAAGCTGGCTACTTTCAAATAAGAGTCTCCTTTATGAATTTTTTTGAAATTATTTAGATTTAATTCATATGTACCTTTTCCAAAAATTATTTTTGATGATTCATTTTCGTATTTAAGTTTGTTGTCAAATATATTGGTGTATATGAATTCCAAATCAGTCATAAAATTTTCGTGATTTATTTTGGTTTTGTCTTTTAATAATGCCATGTGTTTAAATAAATCGTTAAAGGAGTCTATAAGGGTTAGCAGAGATTGTTTTTGATTTTCTAAATCGGAAGATAACTTTTCGGATTGCAATTTTTCTTTTAGTTTAGATATTTTAGGAATATACTTAGAGTCAATAATTTGGGCAAACTCAATATCTAATTCTTCTGCATCGTTATATTTTTCTCTGAGTTCAGCGAGAGTTTTTTCATAGTCGGAATATATTTTTTTCGCAGGCTGGTAATACTCTTTGTCTATTCGTTGAGCTTCCTCTTTTGAAGAGGGGCCACCACATCCGACAACTAAAAATGTTAATAATAATGTAATAAGAATAAATACATTTCTTTTGAAATGTTTCACAAGACTCATCCCCTAATAGATTTTATTTAACATTCAATTGTTATTGGCTAATTAATTCGTTTATTATTTGGTGAACTATCATTGGATCAGGACGGCGATCTTTTATCAATGATTTGAGCTGTTCGGCATCAAGATTATGACTGTATGAGAGTAGGTGGATAGCAAATTCGTTTGCTTCGTTTTCTCGGCGGCATGGAACGTAGTAAGGTTTATTTGTACTTAGATAGTAACCATATCCTGAGTGTAGACGTGCATGACCTATCTCATGACATAAAACTATTTGCTTTTGAAGCTCGGATAAATTCAAATTTAAAACGATACATTTTCTTCTTAGTGGGCGGATTAGAAAACCTCTAATTTCTGAAGGTAAATCCAACTCATAAATATCGAAGTTTAAGCATTTGGCAAGCTGGTATGGATTTGCCGTATCATACTTTAGTATAAGATTTTCGACCCGCAATGATATATTGAACATGATTATTTAAGCGTAGACCTATTTTTTAGGTTTACGCTTATTTTTTTCTTTTGCTTGCCAGAAGACAAATTCAAGAGCATTTTTTAATTTCTGTTTATCTTCTTCGTCCAGGTGATGTACTTCACCATCAAACATAACTTCGGTGTTTTCGAGAAATTTTGCAAGGTCTTTTGGTCGTTCTGGGTGATCGTTCATAGATATTTTAGTTTCTGTAGTACTAAAATAATCGATTGGGACATTAAAGAAATCCGCAATTTTTTGTAATTTGTCCAATTTTGGTGTGTATTTTCCCTTTTTCCACTCCGATAAAGTGGATGATGCAACGCCTGTTTCTTTGCTTACTTGTGCTGCCGTTTTTCCATATTTATCTAGTAGCTCTTGAAATTTTTCATACATAAATATCACTCCTAAACTAAGAAAGTCGAAAAATAAATATTGACATTTTCGATAAACCGAGTTAAGATTAACTAAACTAAGAAAACCGAATAATGAGTTCGGATAAACGAACCAAGGATGCATTGTTAATTAATGTTATTATATCGGTTTTCCGAGATAATAACAAGAATAATTTGAGTTTCTTAAAGGGGGTGTCAAAATGTACGAGAAGTTTGCTGCTCTTTTATCTAAAAATGATGTAACTGCCTATCAGGTAAGTAAAGAAACAGGTATATCTACTTCTACATTAACAGAATGGAAGCAGGGGAAATATACACCAAAATTAGATAAATTAGTGAAAATTGCAGCATATTTTAATGTTCCAATTGAGTATTTTTTAGATGAAAGCGCGTGAGGTGATTGTTATGGAATCAAAATTTAATCAACTATGTGTTTGGCCAGCAACTACGTTAGATGGATATAGCAAAGAAGACCTTGAACAGTTTTTGTTGGATGAATTTAGTTGCAGAATAAAATTTGCCGAAGAAGTTGTTACTTTACCATGTTTAGAAAAAAATGAAGAAGGTGGAAGGCATGACCTGTTCTTCTACGTTCATGATGATGATATTGGTAGGTTTGCTGTCAAGCGGCTTCTATATGGAATACGTTGGTGGGAAGACGTTCTTGGCAATGGTAACGGATATCAATATTCAGAAGATACCCTAAAAAAGTATCAAAAAACTTGGTAAAGCAGAATGAAAAAAGAAAGGAAAGCTGGTGAGAGTTTAATGGAAAAACATTATGTGAGCAGAAGTGAAATTGCTGTAGAAAGACATTTTGGAAATGGTGCCATATCAATAGAGCAAGTCATTGATTTAGTTAAATTGCTGGAACGGGATATAGGAGGAGGTGAGTTTAATTGGAATGTCCTATCTGCCGGCATAAGATTAAAAGCTGTGAACATGTCTACGTCTGGGATGATATAAGCAAACAGAACATTAGGATTTGCAGCAATATAAAATGTGCAGAAACTTTTAAGCGCGACTTAAGACGGCGCCATAAAACATGTACAACATCTAAAGAAATTTTACCATGAAGGAGGTCTAAAAATGGCAATTAATACAGCTAATCCTTATTTACAAGCTAGATTATTTAGCCAAATTGGACGTATTCAGGCTGCTCAAGAATTAGCTTTGGCAGAGAGTACTCTGAAAAATTATGAATTAGGTTTATCGCCGGTACCTGATTCAACGGTTTTAAGAATGTCTTATCTTTATCGTACACCGTGGTTAAGAGTTCAGCATTTACAGAAAAATGTAGTTTTTTGCGATATTTTTGGACTGATTCCAGAAAGCCCAACATTAGCTTTTGGTGTACTGCAAATGCAAAAAGAAGTTAGCGATGTTGTTGGAGTTTTACCGGCAATAATTAGTGATGTTGTAAATCAATCAAGAGTAAGTTCGCATTTGATAAGTGAACTTAGAGAAGCAGCTGTTGCTTTGCTTAGTATTTTTGGGCGAGAAACAAAAAAAGAAACCGCCTGTGCTGGTACACAAACGGTTTCTAGGGGTTAGTAGACAATTATGTCTAAGGTCAAGTCAATTATAGCACATTATGCGATCTTTGCAAGAAGTAGGTTGCGTTGAAAAATTACTGTGATGTATGTTCTGCAGCTATTGAACCAGTTACCGAACTGAAAGTATGGAACGCAGAAGAGAAGAAGATTTATCGTTTCTGCAGTTTTGAGTGTTTAAAAAAGATGCAGAAAAAGAGCAAAAAACGTAGGAGGTAGTTGTATGGCCAGGGATATAAAACAACGATGTGCCAGATGCGGAAAGGCTATATCTGATTGGCATTATGTCAATAATAAGCCGGTATGTATCGATGATCGTTTGTGTTATCGCCGGCAAAATAGAAAATATAGAAAGCAAAAATCTAAAAATAAGGTTTTGGCAAGAGTTAAATCTAGATATGGAGGTGAACTGTAATGAAATACATTATTGCTTTGATTGGCGTTATTTTGGTGGCTTTAAGCATTGCTAATTCTGTTGATGCTATCCAGCCTGAAGCGCAGGTAGAAGTAGTTTCTTATACTGTGCATCATGGTGATACTCTCTGGTCTATTGCTAACCGTTATGCGCCAGAACATATCAAGGATATAAGAGAATTTATGTGGCAGATTTGCCAAGATGATCGCAACCAGAATTTGTTTAAAGCTGGTCGTTTTTTACAACCAGGAGACCAGATTTTAATACCGTTAAGTATAAAAAAATAGACGCCGTGTTAGGGACGCAGCGCCTATAAAGTGAAAAAACATAGAAACGATATGTTTCTACCCAATTTTTATTATAGCATATCGTTTCGCTGTTTTCTATAATCATTATTTTTAGAAAAAGGAGCAATGAAGTATGACTTATAAAACTTGTCCTAAGTGTGGGTCTAATTTAGATGCAGGAGAACGCTGCGACTGTGAAGATGTGGAGCTGACGTGTGAAGGGTGTTCTCATTGTTTACCTATCGGTGAGGGCGATCATATTTGCGACAAAAATGGAGTTCCGGTTATCGTTTTGTCGGAATATATTCCGACTGAAGATTATTTATGTTGTAGAAGAAAGGATAGATAAAAATGGCAAAACTGATTATGACTGTTGAGGAAATGCAAGATCGTAGTAAATGGCTGGAAATGCGTAAGTCTGGTATTGGCGGCAGCGAAGCCGCTGCAATCGTGGGACTTAATCCGTGGAAGTCGGCGTTTCAGCTTTGGATGGAAAAGACAGGGCAGGTTGAACCGGAAGATTTGAGCGATAACGAGTATGTTTATTGGGGCAATGTATTAGAGCAGGCTGTTGCTGATCGTTTTTGTGAGCTGACAGGAAAGAAGGTTCAGCGACGGGGCATGCTGCAGGATGACGAATATCCGTATATGCTTGCCAGTGTTGACCGGATGGTAATTGGTGAGAACGCAGGTCTTGAGTGTAAGACGACTAACGCCTTTAACAGTAAAGTTTGGGATGATGATGAACTTCCAGATAGTTATTACATTCAATGCCAATGGTACATGATGGTTACTGGTTGTGAGAAGTGGTATATCGCTGTATTGATTGGTGGAAATAAGTTTATATGGAAAGAAGTGCCACGTAATGCGGCTGACATTGAAGCGTTAAGAAAGGCTGCAGTTGATTTTTGGTCAATGGTAATCACTAATACTATGCCGCCTGTAGATGGAAGTAATGACTGCAGTAATGCTCTTGCTGATAAGTTTCATGGAGAAAGTGGTAAAACTATTGATCTTCCAACCGCCGCTAAGGCATGCATAGAGCGTCTACGGAGTATTAAAGAAAGTATCGGTAAACTTGAGGAACAAAAGAAGTTAAGTGAGAATGAATTGAAATCAATGTTAGGTGATGCTGAGGTTGGCATTATAGGTGAAGATAAGGTTACATGGAAAATCCAAGCGGGAAGAGTGACTGTTGACAGTAAAAGATTGAAAGCAGAACAGCCTGCAATCTATGAATCATACAGCAAAATTGGAAATCCAATCAGAGTATTTAAAGTTGGTTAATTATAAAGGAGCGTGTTTTAAATGGCAAATACAAGCGGTGGGTTGTTATCTACAGTAAATAAATCTAATGAAAATAAAGATGTACAGAAAAAGAGCGTTGCTTTAATTATGAACGAAATGCTTGATAGCAATGGTATTAAGGCAAGAATCAATGAATTGCTTGGCAAAAGATCTGCACAGTTTGCCGGTAGCTTAGTTAGTTTAGTAAATGCTGACGCAAATTTGCAAAAGGTGTTTGCACAAGCTCCGATGACTATTATTCAAGCTGGACTTAGAGCGGCAGCTTATGATTTGCCTGTCGATCCAGGTCTTGGATATGCATATATTGTCCCATTTAATAATACAGTTAAAGATAAAGATGGAAAAGAATTTAAACGTATGGAAGCTACTTTTATTATGGGTTATAAGGGTATGTATCAATTGGCCATGCGTACAGGTGTGTATAAGAAGTTAAATGTTGTTGATGTTCGTGAAGGGGAACTGAAAAAATATAATCGATTAACAGAAGATATCGAAATTGAATTTATTGAAAATGAAGATGAGCGTGAAGTTAAACCAATCATTGGATATTGTGGATATTTTCGTTTGGTAAATGGTATGGAAAAAACTATTTATATGACGGTAAAAGCATTAGAAGCTCATGAATTGAAACACCGAAAAGGCAAATATATGGGCAAGGGATGGCGTGATGATAAAGATGCTATGTGTCGTAAAACCATTTTACGTAAATTGATTGGTAAGTGGGGTGTTATGAGTATTGACTATCAATCTGCATCCCCATCCATGATTGCTGCGGCTGAAGCGGTTGCCAAAGGACAGTTTGATGATGATGATATCCCAACAATAGAATCTACCGCTACGATTGAACAACTTTCTGATGGGCGCACAGTTGACTTGGAATCGGGCGAAATTGCTTTTGCCGGGGATTTTACTGAGGACGAATTACAAGCTGCTCAAAGCGGAAGTGAGGATAAATAATGGCGATATATCGGCATAGACATTAACCCTGAAACTGTAAAGCAGCAGAAGCAGATATACCGATAAATTTGTTTTAGGAGATTGATATGAAAATAGGTCTTGTTGATGTAGATAATCATAATTGGCCTAACCTGGCTCTAATGAAAATATCAGCTTGGCATAAAAGTCATGGGCATTCAGTCCAATGGGCTGGAAGCTTAGAGCATTACGACATTGTGTATATGGCAAAGGTTTTTACTTTTACGCCGGACGATATTCAATCATATCAGGCTGACAAAGTAGTCAAAGGCGGAACTGGCTATGATTTAACTAGTAGACTGCCTAAGAATATTGAATGTGCTTTTCCCGATTATGATTTATATGGCATCAAAAATATGGCATATGGTTATTTAACTAGGGGTTGTCCTCGTAAATGTCCATTTTGCATTGTTGCGAAAAAAGAGGGAAAACAAGCGTATAAAGTTGCTGATTTATCGCAGTTTTGGCGTGGACAGAAGCACATAAAGCTGCTTGATCCTAACCTTTTGGCGGCTCCTGAATGGCGGGATTTGCTTGGACAACTGGCTGATAGCGGTGCATGGGTAGACTTCACGCAAGGGCTTGATATTAGGCTTATGACAGACGAAAAAGCCGCTGCTATTAATAAAGTCAAGTACAGTATGCTTCACTTTGCTTGGGATAATCCTGCTGATATGGGAACGCTGGAAAAGTTAAAGGAATACAGATCTGTGTGGAAAGGCAGTCAGCGTAACCGTAGCGTTTACGTGTTAACAAACTTTAATAGTACACACGAAGAAGACTTGTATCGTGTGTATACCTTGAGGGACATTGGCTATGATCCGTACATTATGATTTTTGATAAACCTAATGCGCTGGATAAAACAAGGTACCTGCAGCGTTGGGTTAACAATAAACAGATATTTAGGACGATTAAGAAGTTCGAAGACTATGATCACACGAGAGGGTGAGATAATGGCGAATTTAAAAAATTACACTTCAATGGCTAATCCGTTAAAGACCGCCGCGGAGATAGAAGCAATTTTGATTATCAACGGGGCTAAGTCAATTCAGAAAGATTGTTTCGGCGGTAAAGTTATAGCATTGAGATTTCTTGTTGATACGGCTATTGGCGAAATACCTATAGCACTGCCGGTCAACGTGGAAGCAGTACAGAAAATTTTATCAGCTCAAAAAAAGCGCAATAGCAATGTAAAAGCTACAGCTGAGCAGGCGGAGCGTACAGCGTGGAAGTGCCTGAAGGATTGGGTTGAAGCTCAGATGGCTTTGATACAAATTGGTATGGTGAGTATGGATCAGATATTCTTGCCTTATGTAATAAACAGGGGCGGCAAGACACTTTATGACACAGTGCGTGAGCATGGTTATCTATTGGATAAAGGAGTTGAACGTACATGAGAAAACGTGAAGTTATTATCACTTTATTATTTGTTTTCGCTGCAGGTTTCCTATGGCATCTTGGTTGTGCTTTGGCAGAGGTAGCAGTAGAGTGGCATATTTGGAGAGGCTGTGTGATATTTTGAATATATTTGATCCTGACAAGTATAACGAAATTATGTCTTGTAACGCAATATTACTAAAATGGCCGCTAGGGCAGGTAAGGAGAACTTTTTATAAATCAAGGCCTGCTGGCGGTGAAATACGACTAAGAAGGACAGGCGGTTGTAGAATAATTTGGCCTTGGCAGACATTTTCTGCTAGGTATAAGAAGAACGGCAGGAAACTGATTAAACGGCGGATAAAGCTGCATCACCGCAGTATTGAAGGCGTTGTGGTTGAATGGTTTCCTTATCAAAAAGGAGTGAGTGTGCGATATGAATAAAGTTGTTTTAATGGGAAGATTGACTCGTGATCCGGATGTTAGATACACACAGACAGGCAAGGTAGTAACCCAGTTTACATTAGCGGTAGATCGACCGTTCAAGTCTGCCGACGGAAATAAGGAAGTTGACTTTGTGCCGGTAGTGGTTTGGGGTAAGATTGCTGAAATGATTGGTAATGGCTGTCATAAGGGGCATAGGTTGCTTGTAGACGGTCGGCTGCAGATCCGCAGTTATGATGCCAAGGACGGTACAAAACGCTGGGTAACGGAGATCATCGCTAATAGCGTGGAATTTATTGAGCGTAGGTCGGATACAGCGAAACCAACAGGTGAAAAAAGTGAGATGGAAGCATTCGGTCAGGCCGTACCGTTTGACGAAGAAATACCGTTCTAGGAGGCGGAAATGCAATACGATTACGAAAAGGCAGCAGCGATAATCAATGCTTTTAGGGATTTGGTAATGGAAATAAAATCCATTGATAATGCTTGTCAGACAGAAATCAAAGAAGCTGATATGGCTTTTTGTGATATTCGGCATAAATGTGAGATTGATTATCCCAAAAACAGGAGCACACGGACCAAAATTTGCAGGTTGATGAAGGAGTACAGCGTAAGACGTCGGAACGCAAAAGAAACTCTCGAAGTTATAACGCCATTGGTACGATTTTTAGATAAAAATACTCATGCCAGTAATTTGATATGTCGAATGGCAAACGAAACTCGCAAGGCCTTAGAAAATACCCGCACGGAGAGAGTAAATATTAAAAGGATGATGAAAAATGGAAATAAGAACAATTAGATTAGTAGAAGCAAGATTATTCCAGCTAACCCTTCAACCAATGAATGATAGTGAATATAGCTGCAGAACCATTGCTGTTGCTGACGATTATTGCAAGTTGGTTAAATGGTATCAAGCTCAGATTGTATCCGATGGAAGTGGTGTAATGCGGTTCAAGCCAGGATCTCCATTAGAATGGTTTTATCCTGCGGCATCTTTGGAACTGAATCGTTTAGACGCTTATGATCGTGGGATTTCTGATGAGTGGGTAGAGCTAAGTGTATACGAAGATATTTTCGAGAGTAAAGATTATTATGTTGTTCGCTAAGCATTGGGATTGAAGGTGGCCTTATGGGTAATCGGATAATAAAAGAAAGTATATGCAGCAGCCCTACAATTGATCAACTTAGCTGGTTTGAAGAAGCGTTCTTCTATCGGCTAATTGTTAATTGTGATGATTATGGACGTATGGATGGCAGAATTCCTATTATTAAATCTAGGCTGTTTCCGTTGAAGGATATAACAAAAGCGACTGTTGATGATGCGCTAAATAAGTTATCGAAGGTAGGCTTGGTGGTTCGCTATGAAGCAAATGGGCAACCGTACTTGCAATTGGTAACTTGGGGTAAACACCAGCAGATTAGAACTCGTAAAAGTAAATATCCTGATCCACCTGTTACAGCAAAGACGATTTTATCCACAGGTGTTGAGAAGTCAAACGCTAACACTTGCAATCAAATGAAATCAAGTGAAATCATTTGCCCGCCTAATCCAATCCAATCCAATACGAATACGAATCCAATACAATCCAATACAGTACTATATGAGTTAGTACTTAATACTGCAGGGAAAACCAAAGAGCAGTTAGTGTCTGACGCATTTGATGACTTTTGGGACTTATACCCCAAACAAACGGAAAAAGAAGTTGCTAAAGCTGCATTTCATTCTCTTGTTGATATTGGGGTTTTTCCTGATGACGTTGTTTCAGCTGTGCTGAAGTTAAAACGTGAAAAGGTTGGTACTCAGATTCGTTATTATAAAAAGCCAGCAGATTTTTTGAGTTTTGATGTTATATCGAGATATCTGCCTAAGTATCTAAATAAATGTCCTATTTGTCAGTCTGCTGGATTTGTCCCTGAAGAGGCAGGAAATGGTATGAAACAGTGTGATTGTGCAGATAGGTACAATCATTTGGGGTGGCATTTTAAAGAATCGTAGGAGGGAGTGGTATTTTTTATGGATAAAAAATTGATATATATTGCTCATCCATTTGGTGGTGATGATGTAAACGTAAAAGCGTGTGAGGATCTAGTTCGTAAGCTGACGACTAATTGCAATAACTCTTATGTATTTGTTTCGCCAGTACTTAATTTTGGTCATATGTATGTGGATGTTGATTATATCGATGGTGTAAATATCTGTTTAGATCTGTTGAACGCTTGTAACGGATTATTACTTGCTAACGATTGGCAAACATCCCGCGGATGTTTGGCTGAGTACGCTTTTGCAAAGGCTAAGGGAATAAGAATTTTTAGCCTAAAGGACTTTAACTTATGATTGATTACATTGTTTTATATACTTCATGCTTTGTCTTTACTGGCATATGTGTTGCCTTTGTTTATAAAGCCTTAACCAATAATAGATTTTAGGTATACGCAAGATTACTTCACATTGGAGATGAACAGCTTGATAAAAAATAAAAAATACCCAAGGACCAGTTTAAAATATTGCGGGATTCCAATGGAAAAAGCGTTGGACCAACATGGTTGCGATATAGTTCGTGATTTCTTTGGTAAAGTTCTCAAAGCTGCTACATTAGCTGCAGAGAATAATATACATATGGATGGTCAGGCAATTTCTAATTTAATGGCAATGTATCGAAATAGGGTGATTTGATGAAAAAAGAACGCTATATGTCAAAAAACGAAATGTTAGATGCTATGAAGGTTGGTACATTCTCGGGAGAATTAGAAGCTATTGCTAATAGAACACCTGAATCGGAGTGGAGAAAGCGCTTGCGATCTGCAGCAACTAATTGCCAAAAGGTGTTAGAAGAACGATTATTTTGCTTGGATAAGGATCAACTGCAGACTGTACAGCGCCGTCATAATCATAACAAAATGGTTTATGTGACCAGTGACGATAAGAGATATGTACCAACTGATAAGGAGAATCCCCAGGAGCTTGTGACAGTATCTATTGATGATTTATATACGGTAATAGATCATGCGTTTGAATCGTGTCATCTATGTACACAAGGTATTAAAGTTGAAGAGTGTCGATATCGTAAGTTATACCATCGGTTAGGTGTTCCGGTCGCAAGAGATAATCCTGCAGCTGGTCAATGTGAATTTATGTGGGAGGAAAAATAAAATGAATATTGATAAAAATAAGTTAGTATCAGCAAGAGAGAACGCCCTGATGAATCAATTTGAACTGTCGCAAGCCAGCAAGGTAGATTTAAGTCTTATAAGACGTTTGGAAAGCATTGGCGGTGTGACGCCGAAATCCATTGCCGAAAAACTCGCTATTGCATTAAGCACCCGGCTGGACGATATAACGACCAGCGAAGATATAGGGCAAGAATCTACTGTCGAAGGCGGTAATTTATCCGATGGCGGTGTTGCCGTTTCAGAGCAGAAAGCTTTTTTGTTGGTTAATACAAGAAGAAGCTTAGGCCAATCTCCGGCACCGAGGCTAATCAGAATTGATCAGATAACATCTATGAGTGTTGATTTTAAAGAGCCTAAAATTTGGGTGATTTATGAGACCGGCAGTAATGGAATGACCTCTACAGTAACAGAATATTTTAAATCATTTGATGATCGGGACACAGCATGGGCTTCTATTATGACCAAAATATCTGAAACTAATAATGTCATTAGGAGTGATTCAAATGGCTGTGATAACGAATAAGGAGAGATAGCAATGATCTACATAGGGGTAGATGTAGGTAAAAAAGGTGGATATGCAATCATAGATGATGATCTTGTAATTGCGTATCCCTATGATGATAAAGAATTTGTTGAATTTATGAATAGCATATGCGACCGAAAAGCTGTAGCTTGTATTGAACAGGTTGGCGCTATGCCAGGGCAAGGAGTAACGAGTATGTTTAACTTTGGCAAATCAGCTGGATTTATCGAAGGTGTATTACAGGCGCTTGAAATTAGATATCAACTTGTTAGGCCGCAGGTTTGGAAAAAAGAATTTGGCCTTAATGGCAATAAACAGAAATCGATAGAGGTGTGTCGGAAGTTGTTCCCGGACGTTAGTTTATTACCAACATCTCGTTGCAAAAAATCACATGATGGCATATGGCTGAGGCTTTGTTGATGGCAGAGTATGCCAGACGCAGGATGTAAAGGAGTGCGATTTGAAAATGATTGATGTAAAAATTAAATTGTTAGACGGCGGTATTATGCCAACTAAAGCTCATAATGACGATGCTGCATGGGACTGCTACGCAAGAGAAGATACTACCGTAGGCACAGCGCCTGTATTGATTGGCTTAGGTTTTATGATAGAGCCACCAAAAGGCTACTATATGGAGATTGTACCCAGAAGCAGCACAGGACTTAAAACTAGACTACGTCAGCCGAATTCCGTAGGTATTATTGATAATAACTATAGGGGAGAAGTAAAAGCCATGTATGAGACGAAAGTTAATTGTTACTGTCACCACAAACTGACTACCGAAATCAAAGCAGGCGACCGTATCGCGCAGATGATACTGCGTAAGCAAGAAGAAGCCGAGCTTGTAGAAGTGGATGAGCTTTCAGAGACCGAACGGGCAGCGAACGGCTTCGGAAGTACGGGGGTGAGATAACATGAAAACATCTTCCTGCATTCGCCCGCGGTCGCCTTACGAATCTGAAATAATTGGGCAAATAAAACATACTTTAAGCAATGAATTTAAACTTAGTAACGAAAGACAGCGAGAGATTTTACAGTTTATGATAGACGATATAGACCGCGAAGAAAAAGTTTCGCTAGAAGTGATTGAGCTACTTGAAAAAGATATCTTTGTTTACAAAACTATGCTTGTTCTTGCTGCTGGACTTTGCATATACTGTTTATTCTTTAGATGATAGGATGTGTTTGTATTGATTGAGTACGTAAAAGTTAAACACGACGAAGAATGTTATATTTGCCATTCTTCAAAAAATGTAAAAACGCTTCGAGTGGCTGCCGACGGCAGCAATGCTGCAAACACCATTGCTTTCTGCGACAAATGCGCAGGAACAGTCAGCAGAGTGTTAAATGTTCCAATGACTTTTGAAAGGTCGTTGGACGGTGAAGCTATATGCCCGCATTGTAAAACAATTCTCGGTGATGGTGATGATATTGGATATTTTTTTGACAATACTTTCTACTGTGAATTTTGCGGCCAACGGCTGAAAAGGGGGATAAAATGAAAAAAGCGTTTATCTGCCCGCATTGCAAAAAGGCCGTAGGTTGGCGGGAAGTAACTCCGATACATGGACATTATTCAGTGTGTTACGACGAAAACGGCGACTTTTTTGAGGCTGCCTATTCGGAAGGCATGAATTATTATTATAAATCAACTACATATGAATGCTTGAAATGTAACCGAAATATCAAAGGTGCAGTTTTGAAGTACAGGAAGGAGTTAGAATAATGATTAGCAAGTACATTAAACAATTTATGGACGACAACGATTTATCAGTTAACGAAGATTTTACGATAAAAAGCATTAACGGAAGTAAAGTGCTAATCAACGGCAATGAATGTTTCAGGATAGTAGACATTGATAATGGAAGATTAATAGTCGTATCGGACATAAAAGAGAACTCACCCGCTATGCTTTTAGAAGCCGCGCTTGTCCAATTGCTGCGGGAAAACTACTTTGTTGAAAAGAAGCCTTTTGGTCCAGCAGTCGGAGAACGTTATTATTTCGTAGACCAACTTGGTTCTGTAGTAGATAGAATTTTTGTTGGGTCAGCAGAAGACTTTTTGCTGTGTAAATACATCGGCGTTTACAAAACCAAAGAAGCAGCGATAAAAAATATATCACGGTGCCTAAAGCTTTGGGAGGAAGTAAAAAGAAGAGGAAGTAAAAAGAAAATGAAGATTGAAGATATAAAACTTGAAACGTGCCCTTTCTGCGGCGGTGAAGGGGAGATTATCCATAGCAAGCTGGATGATGGCTATATTTATTCAGAAGGCGTTCATGCTTTTGTAAAGTGCAAAGAATGCCACGCCTGTGGGGCTATGCCGGAAGTTGATTATTGTCACGCCGCAAGAGGAAATCCGGGCAGACTGAAAGCAATCGCCAAAGCTATTGAGCTGGCCGTAAAGGAATGGAATCGTAGAGATGGGAGAAAGACGAATGGGTAAAGTATATACGTGTTTAACTCATCGGTGGATAGAACAGTTGATTCGAACCATTAACGAAACATATATGTGTGGGTTTTTAGTATTTTGTTTTGGTCGGAGGTAGTAACAGGTGATACATATTTAGGAGTCATATATGATTTAAGTAATAAATAATGGAGGTGCAGCATGGCTAAAATAGATGGACCTTGTAAAAATTGTAATGAACGTCGTGCTGCTTGTTGGGATAAATGTGATAAATATAAATCTTATAAGGCTACTGCTGAAAATATAAAATTTGAAAGGCGAAGGTACGAACAAAAAGAAAGGGACCTTGCTATAGATATTAGTAGAGCTATTGGGCGCACAAGAAAACATCGATGATTAATTTAAAGAAAGGAGCGTGAAGATGTGGCTTTAGAGTATAAAGTTGTTTATCAATATTCTAATGATCCAGAGTTACGGCAACATTCTGAAACGGTTGATGCTGTTGATGCTATTGACGCTATGAATAAAGTTGAAACTATGATTAATGCTAAGACAAAAGAATCATTTGAAATTATGGCTGTTATTTTGAACGGAAGAGTAATTAAGTAAGTTGATAGTTTGAGATGTAGAGAGGGAAACATGTCTAAGGTCAATACATGTTTTCGGAGGAAATATATATGAGCATTATCAGCCGGAAGACACTGAATATAATAAATAAAAAATATAGGCAAAGAAATTCTATCGAACAGGCTGTGTGGAGAACAAAACTAGAACGGCTGGACCGAGGTTCTTATACTGGTAATATCGGTTACTCGCAGCCTGATCCTACTGGTAATGCTGCTATTAGAAATGCAGAAGAAGTTTTGAAAGTAGAGATAACCAATGAACATGGATTTATAGTGACCATAGATTATCCTGAACGCTGGCTGAAGGTGATGGATACAATGATATATCATTACCAACAAAATGACGATGATCGGCATCAAAAGACACAGGAAATAATTATGCGGCGGTATTTTAAAGGGGAGTCGCCAGATGTAACTGCTGGTCTGCTGGGTATCGGAAGGACAACTTATTTTGAACTATTAGACAAATTTTTGGCTGATACAGCAGCTGTTGCATTCCATGAAGGAGTATTGGAGCTCCCGATAAAATTGATTGACTTTAAATATGAGAAGTAAAGAAGTGAGTTCACAATAATTTCACAATTAGCCCCGGACTTTTTATCTTTTACACCGTGGTAAAATAATAGTGTAAAATTTTATAAAAAGTAAAAAAGCCGGGCGGACCACAAAAGAGTGAATCCGTTCCGGCTTTTTATATGTCATAATTGTCGATTTTTTAGGAGATAAGAAATGAAAGAGATTGCAATACATTGTGCCTATGACGAGCTTAAAAGTATAGCTGAAGTTGTACCTAATCCCAGAAATCCGAATACGCATCCGGAAAAGCAAGTGAAGCTTTTAGCAAAGATAATAGAAGCTCATGGGTGGCGGGCACCAATTACTGTTTCAAAACGAAGTGGCTTTGTGATTCGTGGTCATGGCAGATTAGCTGCAGCTCAATTACTTGGTTGCGAAACTGTGCCGGTGGATCTGCAGGATTATAAAAATGATGCCGAGGAATGGGCGGACATGATTGCTGATAACCGCATTGCAGAGCTTTCGGACATTGATCAGGATGAGCTGATGCAATTGGTTGTTGACCTGGACAGTATGGATTATGACACAGGGCTGTTAGGTTATTCTGATAAATCAGTTGCGGAGATGTTGGCTGAATATGCAAAACAGGACATCAAAGAAGATGATTTTGATGTCGATTCTGCTTTAGCTGAAATTGTTGCTCCGCAGAGCAAGCTTGGCGACATTTACCAGCTTGGTCAGCACCGATTAATGTGCGGCGACAGCACAAGCGAAGTTGACGTGCTGAAGCTTATGGACGGCGGACTTGCTGACATGATATTTACAGACCCGCCGTATAATGTAGATTATCAAGGCGGGACCGATGAAAAACTAAAAATCCAAAATGATAATATGCCGGCAGAAGAATTCAACGAGTTCTTGCTGGCAGTCATGAAGAACTTATTAAAAGTCACAGCGCCTGGTGGTGCGATTTATGTTTGTCATGCCGATAGCGCCGGGAGTGATTTCCGGGGAGCAATGACAAAGGCTGGTTGGTCGTTAAGGCAATGCCTTATCTGGGCAAAAAATCAGTTCACACTGGGACGCCAAGACTATCAATGGCAGCATGAACCTATTTTATACGGATGGAAGCCTGATGCTGGCCACAACTTTTACGGCGGACGGAGGCAGAGCACCGTTATCCCTTCGCTGTTTCCGGTGACAGTTACTGAAGACGTCGATGGCAAGAAATTGGTAACATTTAACTTTGGTATCGGTCAGGTAGTATTAAAGGTACCGGAATATATTGTTGTCGATACTGAGGATGCTGCTACTGTAGTCCATGTCGAAAAACCGGCCCGGAACGGAGAACATCCAACAATGAAGCCGTTAGCCTTGTGCGCTAAATTTATCGCCAATTCTAGCCTTGAAGGACAGTCGGTAATAGATTTGTTCGGCGGCAGCGGAAGCACGATGATGGCAGCTGAGCAGATCGGCAGAAAATGCTATACGATGGAGCTTGATCCAAGATACTGTGACGTGATTATCAGGCGTTACGAAGAAATGACCGGGAACAAAGCAGTAAAAGTAAATAAGTGATTTTCACTTATCCTCTCAATAAGCACATTTGCTAATTGGGGGGGTAAGTCAGCCAATGAAAAAAGAGCCAGGCGTTGGAGCGCCTGACTCTTAGGCTGGAAAACCTCTCCCAGCATAGAGAGATAGCACCAAGTCTGTGGCCACAGTTTTGCAGCTGCTATCTCAACTAATAATTATAATCTAACTGGGGTGAGAAAACAATGGAAAAAGAAACGAATGTTTGCAAAAATGATGCTTTACGGAGGGCTTTGTGGCGGCGCGCTACTGGTTATGAAGTAGAAGAAACAGAAATAATTGCTTCAAAGGATGGAAGACCGCCGAAAATAAAGAAACGTAAACGTCATATACCTCCAAGTTTGGAGGCTGCTCGAGAGTATCAACGACTTTATGGGAAGTTAGGGCCTATAGAGGAATAAAATTTAAGATTAATGCAAAAGCACTCATTTTACTATGAGTGCTTTTGTTATACATAGAGAAAAAGGAAGGTGGCGGTTGATGCCTAAAGCGAGAAGTCCTGAACGTGATCGGGCATATGAAATATATAAAGAGAGTAATGGCCTTATTACATTGAGGGAAATCGCATCACGGCTGGGCGTACCTGAAAAGAGTGTTTCTGGATGGAAATGCAAAGATAGTTGGGATAAAAAAATTAATGGAGTACTCCAATCGAATATTCGGAGTACTACGAAGAGAAAAAAAGTCGCTAAAAAAATCATTGAAGATGTTGAAAATAACGAAGAACTGAATGATAGAGAGCGACTTTTTATTTTGGCATATTTGGAAACGCATAATGCTAAAATATCATGTTTACGAGCTGGCTATGACGTCCAAGAACGTTATGCGCGTCAGCTTGGATATAAGATATTAAACAGAGATAGAGTGAAAGTAGAAATTGAAAGATTAAAGAAAATGCGTAATGAAGCGATGTTTTTATCATCAGAAGATGTGCTTGAAAAGTATATGCAAATTGCATTTGCTGATATTACTGATTTTATCGAATTATCTGGTTCGGGTGAATGCGTTAATATAAAAAGCCTTGATAAATTGGATGGTGGAGTTATTGAAAGTATAAAGAATGATAAATTTGGGATTTCACTTAAACTTTCAAACCGGAATAAGGCGCTTGCTTTTTTGGCCAAGTATTTTGAAATGAATCCTATGGATAAACACCGGAAGGAATATGATAATAAGCGTTTAGAGTTAGAGCGTGTAAAACGTGATGATTCAAATGGACAGCAATCGAATGGAAGTGAAGGTCCTTCGGTTGTTTTTTATTTACCGGATAATGGTAGAGGTGATAATAATGGTGGTGTGAAAAATGATTAATGAAGCACCTAAAATTATTAGACCACAAGTAGGGCCACAAGAACTGTTTTTATCAACCCCAGCTGATATTGCTTTCTATGGAGGTGCTGCCGGTGGAGGGAAAACATATGCTTTGTTGTTAGAATCACTTAGACATACAAATAACGATGGATTTGGTGCAACTATATTTCGTAGAAATAGCAATCAGATAAAAAATGAAGGCGGTTTATGGGATACAGCAAAAGGGTTATATGTTCCAATTGGCGGCATACCTGTAGAAAATCCACAACCTAGATTTAGATTTAAATCTGGATCAAAAATATCTTTCGCTCACTTGCAACTTGAACGGGATAAATTTGCATATCAAGGTGCTCAGATTCCTTTGATTGGGTTTGATGAAATTACACATTTTACATCCGGTCAATTTTGGTACATGTTATCACGGAATCGTTCTACATGTGGAGTGAAACCATACATCCGTGGAACGACCAATCCTGATGCTGATAGCTGGGTAGCTCCGTTTATTCAATGGTATTGGGATGCCGATACTGGTTATCCAATCCCAGAGAGAAGCGGAGTGATTCGTTATTTTACCAGGTTGGGCGATGAAATCATTTGGGGGGATACACCGGAGGCGGTTATGGCTCATTCCCCTGAGATTATCAGAGAACAGGTCAAGAGTTTCACTTTTATTGCAAGTAAACTAACCGACAATAAAATTTTGATGGAAAAAGACCCTGGTTATTTAGGTAACCTTAGAGCTCTTGGTGCTGTGGAACGTGAAAGATTAGAACATGGAAATTGGAAAATACGACCTGCGGCTGGGCTTTATTTTAAACGATCTTCTATCCAGATAGTTGACGCTATTCCGAATAATGTAATTGCTTGGGTACGATCATGGGATTTAGCTGCTACTATTCCTTCTCCAATAAATCCTGATCCTGATGCAACGGCTGGGGTATTAATGGGTAAAACAGATAACGGTCTTTATATTGTAGCCGATGTAAAACGTGTTCAGTTAGCCGCTGCCGGAGTACGCAACATAACCAAAAATACAGGGGTTATTGACCGTGCCAAATTAGGTTTTGTATATATTACGGTGCCACAAGATCCAGGTCAAGCTGGCAAAGAACAAGCCGAAAGTTATATTAAGCATTTTACAGGATTTGCTGTTGATACTGTTCGGCCAAGTGGCAACAAGATTACACGTTCAGAGCCATTTTCAGCTCAATGGCAGGCTGGCAACGTATTAGTCCTCGCCGCTGATTGGAATGAAATGTATTTCTCAGAACTCGAAGCATTTCCTGAGAGCGTCCATGATGATATGGTTGATGCATCTAGTGATGCTTTTAATAAATTGCAGAGCATTAGTCCGTGGGGAGGTTTAACAAGCTAATGAAGAAAAACAATAGTAAAAAGAAGTCTGTTGATAGAACAGATGGATTTTTTAATACTTTTATTAGCCGAGGTGCGCGGCAATATACTAGAGATAATAGTTTCTTTTTGGAAGAACCTTTAACCTACCAATTTTTAGAAGGTATTTGGTCAAATAGGTTGGTTCAGAGAATATCGAGTTTGCCAGCAGAAGCTGCCTTGAAAAATGGCTATAAAATTGAGGGAGACAAAGAAAACCTTATCATTCAATATCTTGATGAAAGGCTTGCTGAATCTATTTTGGCAGAAGCTTTAACATGGGCGCGGCACTTTGGCCGTAGTTGTGTTTTTATGATTATGGATGATGGGGGGACTGAAGAGGAACCAGTAAATTGGGATCGTCTTAGATCAATAAAATCAATGGAAGTATATGATGCGCAAAGCATTATTGAGGATTTTAGTGGATATTTGATTAATGATGATCCGACTGATAAGCAGTTTGGCAAGCCAGAATGGTATCAGATAACGCCACCGTTGAGTGGTAGACCTCTTTATATTCATCACAGTCGATTGTTAATATTTGATGGTGACTTATTACCGAAAAATTTGCGGATTAGTCGTAATGGTTGCGGTATGAGTTGTCTTGAAGGTCTTATAAAAGGAATATATAGATGTGATACAGCTCAGGCGACAGCATTACATGCACTTGAACGCATGAGCACATCGCTTACAAAACTAAACGAATTGGGATCTAAATTAGCTACTCCGCGTGGTGAAGAAGAGGTGCAGCGGCGTTTGGATTTAATTGATATGGCACGTAATATTTTAAATACTATTGCTTTATCTACAGATGATGAATATCAGGTCTTTAATGTACCGATGTCAGGAATTCCTGACGTCTTGGACAACTTTGGACAGTATATTTGCGCAATGACAGGTATTCCTTTTACAGTGTTGTTTGGACGTGCGCCAGCTGGTTTAAATAGTACGGGTCGTGGAGATTTGGAAAATTACTACAATGATGTCGTTGGTAAAGTTCAAAGGCGCCAGTTAAAACCTCAATTGGAAAAGTTAATAAAAACAGTTCAGCTGTGTAAGGACGGACCAACTGGAGGAAGGGAACTTGAAAACTGGACTATTAAATTTAATCCACTGTGGATACCAACTGAAAAAGAGGTTGCAGAAACAAATAAGTTAAACGCTGAGTGTGTAAAAGTTGAAATAGATACGATTAATTCTTTAATGGAATCGCAGCTGCTCGATTCAAGTGAAGTGAGACCATATTTGGCAGAAAAATATGATCTGCCGATTAAGGGGAGTTTGTTGAATTTGAGTGATGATGATGAAATTGAATAATCCGATTAGATTCCTACGGCCATCTGTACAAATTTTATATCCAAAAAGCTCAGAGCGTGAATATTATCGTTTGCTGAGAGCCATGGTTAGAATGTTGAATAAGTTATCTTTAGAAAATATTGAAACATTGAAAGATGTATTAAGGTATGATTCTACTGATAGTGAACGTATATCAGGCAAAGTGTTAGAAGAACTTGAAGTTAGTGGTGTAAAGGCCGAAGTGATGTCTGGTATTAAACGGGTTATGAAAGGTGTAGATAATACTGCGAAAGATAATTTGCGCCGTAGTTTTAGAAACTGCCTTCAGGTAGATGTATTTATAAATGATACAGTATTACTTGAATCTGTAACGTCTGAATGGTATTCTCAGCAATCTCAACATGTAAATAGTATTGTTAGCACTTATACAGATAAATTAGCGACTATAGTCAGCAATGCAGTTCAACGAGGGTCTTTGTACAAGGATGTACAAAAAGAAGTAAAAGATCTTTATAATATAACGGATAATCGTGCAAAGTTCATTGCTCGTAACGAAATTGGAAATTTGAATGCAGTTACAACAAAAAGAAGGCAAGAAGAAGCTGGAATTTATTGTTATGAATGGCGTACTTCAGAAGATGAACGTGTACGTGCATCTCATGCAGAACTTAATGGAGATCTTTTTTTCTGGAATGATAGTAAAATTGGAGAAATCAATGGCAGAAAAATTTACCCGGCACCAAAGCTACATCCAGGAATGGATTATAGATGTCGGTGTATTGCAATTCCAATTATTGATTTAAATAACTGGAATGCTGCTGCTGTAACTCCGACCGGAGAAGTTAAAGCGAATAAACGTCTTGAATTAAGTCCTTATGAAGTTAAGGAATTTAGGTTCTTTAATAAATTTGATGATGTTCCCGATTCAGACCGAGTCAGAAAATCTATAATTGATTTAGACGCTGATACAGGTATAAAATTTATTATGCCTGTAGATTTGAATAAAAAAATGCAAAATTTAACTAAGGATGAGCTATTGCCACAGATCGCAAACTTGCCTGAAAAATTGCGGGAGAGGATAAAGGAAGTTAGGATTTTGGATATATATTGCCCTGCAGATGAGAAATGGATTGAGGCATACCAAGGTTTTACCCATGCATATGCAACTGCGGAGGAATATATTATTACTTTCTGGCGCAACAATAGAGAAGCACTTCCCGAAGGACGGCTTCAAGAAATTTTGCTTCATGAGTGCGGTCATCTGTTGGATATTTTATATAGCGGCGTTTCTTCTAGATCAAAATGGTTAAAGGCTATTGAAGAAGATACCAAAATACATGGGCTACCAGTAAATGAATATGCTAAAAACTCTCCAGAAGAAGATTTTGCAGAAAGTATAATGATATATTATACTTATGGTAGCAAAGCACTTGCTAAATATTATCCTAATCGTCATAAGATTTTGAAGGAGCTGCTTAAAGATGATTGAGCCCAAGAAATTTCAAGAGAGAGTAATACATAAAACTCCGCATGGTGGTACGTATAGTATTGCTAGTTTTTATGACGGTAAGACTAATATGCCCTGTGAGAGGGAAGTGTCTAATGTATGGATTATCACAGAATACAATGACAAAGACGAGGTGATACATTCTAATAGAATGTATCGAGGTGATGGGATCAAATATAGCTCAATACCAGGCTTTTTGTTAAAGAAAAAATAAGAATTATAGTTAATCTAAGCGCTTACAATTGTAAGTGCTTTTTTTATATCCATTTTTTATGAGAGGGGGTGATAAAATGCGGAAAGTGCAGCGATATGACAGTATGCAATTTGTTGCCGGTGCTGTAACGACACCTGAAGGGTTTTTACTTGATTCTCCGATTGTGGCCAGAACAGGTATTTATACTTATCTACAACCTGACGGTTCTGTAAGGCGCGAATATAGACCACCGGATGAGGTATTTGCTGAAGATGCTCTCGTTAGCTTTAAAGGGAAACCTATTACAGTATTACATCCTAAAGGTGGGAGGGTAACAGCAGATACTGCACATAAAGTAACCATAGGAACTATAATGTCACCAGCATATAGGAAAAATGATACTGATGTAGCTTGCGATATAATAATCCATTCGCCACAGGAAACTAAAGGTTTCCGGGAGTTGTCTGTTGGTTATAGCGTAGAGTTAGAGGAAACTCCTGGTTTGACGCCAGATGGTGAACCTTATGATGCAGTACAACATCTGATAAGGTGTAATCATTTGGCTGTAGTACCAAGTGCAAGAGCAGGGAGAAAGGCCCGGCTAAATTTGGATGGAAACGAAGTATTAGACGGTTTTGAAAGTGAGGGAAATAAAAACATGGTAAAAATCAGAATTGATTCCAATGAATTTGAAGTTGAGCAGGCGGTGGCTAATCACATTACTGCATTGACAAATAAATGTGACGCTGCGAATGCAAAAGCAGATGCTGCTGAAACAAAATTTACTCAGGTTAAGACTGAATTGGAAAATGTAAAGACAGATGCTGCAGACCAAAAAGTAAAACTTGATGCGGCAGAAGCTGAACGAGATGCTCTGAAAGGTAAACTTGATGCGGCTACAGCTGAAAAAGAAGCTGCTATAGAAAAAGCTGTTGGAAAAGCTAAGGCAGAGGTTAAGGAACGTGCAGAGTTGGATGCTTGTGCTAAAAAAGCGCAGGTAGAAAAAACTGACGGTCTTGATAATAAAGCTTTAAAAATTGCTATTGTTAAAGCTTTGCGTGGAGATAGCGTTGATTTTGAAGGTAAGACGGATGATTACATCAATGCCTATTATGACAGTATCAAAAATGATTTGAATGATACTGACGAAGCAGTACGGCAACAACTTAACAAGGCGCGTCAAAAATTAGACGGGCAGGAATCTCAAACCCCTGCTGCAAAACATCGTCAAGATATGATTGACCGTATGACCAATAAAAAGGAGGAAAAATAATATGCAACTGAAATATGGTGAAATGGATGTAGCCCTTGTTGGGCAGATTGCTGATTTGAGCAATAAAACAATTGATAGCTTTGCTGCAGAAGAAGCTCTTGATCCAGGAGTGCCGGTCATTCGTGGTTCGAATCCAGCAAAGCAAATAAAAAAAGCAGGAACAGGTACTCTAAAAGATGTAATTGGTATTACGGTTCATCAACACAAAGAACCCGATGATCCGTACTATCCTGTTGGTTATTCCGTGGGAGTAATGACTCGTGGTCGCATTTGGGTACCGGTTACTAAAGCTGTAACTGCAGGTAAGGTTGCCAATTATAAAATTGCAGATAATGGTTTTACTGATGAGGCTGTTGCAAGTGGAATTGAAGCTGTTGGTGTATCTTGCGTTTTTTTGACTAGTAGTGCCGCTGCTGGTATTGCTGAAATTGAAATTGGACATGCAAATGTTACTGTTACTGCCGGTGCGTAACGAATAAAGGAGGATGTGTATATGAGTAATGTAATGAGATATGATGAACAAGACTTAATGGCCTGTAAAACTTCTGGATTGTTTCGTGAAGATGCAGGAGAAAGCGTATTTTTTGCTCAGGAACTTCAGAAAGTAAAAGCCAAAACATATGATGTAAAAACTCCTGCAAATAATGCAATGAGCATTTTCCCCGTTACTAGCGAAGCAGATCCAGGTGCTGATACTGTTGCTTTTGATAGCTACGATTCTGTTGGCATGGCTAAGATTATTACAAACTATGCTGATGATCTGCCACGTGCAGATGTTAAAGCCCAGCGCACAATTGTCAAAGTGTTTGATATTGGTACTTCTTATGGTTATTCTATAAAAGATATTCGCCGGGCGAAAATGACGGGGAAACCGTTGACAACACGCAAAGCAGAATCTGCTCGCAGAGCTAATGATGCTTTGGTTAATAAGATTGCATTTCAGGGCGATGCAGAACATGGAATTCTTGGTATTTTTAAACATCCAAATATTACAAAGTATGTTTTACCTGCAGATGGTGAAGGTTCTGCTACTACTTGGGATAAGAAAACACCAGTACAGATTCTTCGTGATATGAATAATGCGGTTTCTATGATTGTTGATGTAACCAAAGGCGTTGAAATTCCGGATACTATTTTGTTGCCAATTGATAAATATAATATCATTGCAACTACGCTTTTGCCGGATTCTGGCGGGCAGACTATTTTAAGCTTCTTCCAGGAGAAAAATCCTTATATTCAAACCATCAAGTCTATCCATGAAGCATCTGGTGCTGGGACTGGTGGCAAAGATATTATGTTCATCTACAGAAATGATGCAAACGCACTTTCTTTGGAAATTCCGCTGCCTTTTGAGCAGCTTGCCCCTCAAAGGGAAAATTTGGAAATGGTGGTCCCTTGTGATTCTTCCACTGCCGGTGTTATGGTATATTATCCTCTGTCTATCTGCATGGCAGAAGGTATCTAAATTAAATAGCTCTCCAATTTTAAGGAGAGCTATTTTTATATCTGAAAGGAGTGTAAAAATATGTTGTTAAAAAATATTTCTAAACGGTTAATTGTTGTTGAGGATAAAAAAATTATTCCAGGATATTCTGCTGAGGTAAGTGATACTTATGCCTCTCATCCGATTGTAATTGATATGATTGCTAATAAAGAATTAGAAAAAGTGGAAAATTGTAAAGCTGCTTCGATTGTTAGTGAAGGAACCAGTAATAGCCAGGACCCAGAAGTAGTTGATTTTAAAGATGTGAAGGTGTCTGAATTAGAGGCTTATGCTTCTGAGCATGGTATTGACTTAACTGGTGCAAAGACCAAAGAAGAAAAAATAGCGTTGATTAAAGCAAATGAAAGTAACTGATCATGGATGCAGAAGAACATAAATTTGTTGAATTATTTCGCTTGTTAGCACCTGATTTAGCAGATGCTAAAGAAGATATGATTATAGCAATGCGTAACCTCTGTGAACCGATGGTGAATAAAGAAAGGTTTGGCGATTTATATGATCAGGCTTTAGCATACCTTGTTGCTCATCGGTTAGCGTACATCAATGTTATTGCAGAGAATGGGGCAGGATCTTCGGCTGCTACTGCTGGCAGTTTAGTTTCTGAAAAAGAGGGCGATTTGGCACGTTCTTACAGTTCTTCAGGGATTGGCACTGGTTCTTATATTGACAATTTAGATAAAACTGCCTATGGCATGGAATTTAAACGTATAAGGGATATGTGCATAGTTTCAATTGTTACGAGGTTTGGTTAATATGAGCGATGTATTGGATATTGATCTCGGATGGAAGGATCTACTCAAAGAATTGAGAGGATTGTCTAAAAAGGAGGTTAAGGCTGGTATTCAGGGGGGGAAAACGAAAGATGGAACTGCAGACATTGTTACTGTTGCTGCAGTTCAAGAATTCGGCGCAATGATATTTCAGCATCCAGGTGAGGTTACCGTTTACCGAAAGGTAAAAAAAGATGGCAGTTTTGCAAATAATGGAAGATTTGTAAAAAAATCGAAAGCGAATTTTAGTAGTACTCATAGAAGCATGGGACGGTTAATTCTTATTCCAGAACGTAGTTTTATAAGGGCAACTTTTGATGAGAAATATGATGAAATTGGTGAACATGCTGAGGCAGCTGTTACGGCTATCATTAATGGCGCTGACGTTAGTAAGGCGCTTGCACGAACCGGACAATATATTGAAGGGGAGATTAAGCGCAAAATTGGTAGCGGACCGTTTACACCAAATAGCCCAGCAACTATTAGAAAAAAGAAAAGTAGCAAACCTCTTATTGATACTGGTCACATGAGACAGTCGGTTCGTTATGAGATTGGAGATAGATCAGATGAGTAGCTTTAGAAAGCCGTTAACGATTTATCGTTATGAAGGAAAACCGATTTTACAGGGTAACGGTAAATTTATTCTTCCTGCTCAGGAGAGTTTTGTTATAAAGGCATCTGTGCAACCGTTAAAAGCTACGGAAATGGATGCGTTACCAGAAGGTAGGCGTGGGAGTCATGCTGTAAAAGTTTATTCTGATACGGAATTATATATGGCCGACCAGGGGACTGGTATACAGGCTGATCAATTTGAGTGGCTCGGACGGAAGTATGAAATTGTTGCTGCAGATGCATACCAGTGTGGTGTAATAAGTCATTGGAGAATGTATGCAGTGGAGGTGAGATCTCATTAGTGAAGTTAATGCCAGAGAAAAAGTTATAGATTTTTTTGCATATTGCTTACGTGATCTATATAAGGGATTACCGGTTATACAATCGAAGCAAGATATTGCAATTGAATACGAACGATACCTTCTTATTGATTTGATGGCTGAGAAGAATATCGGCAATAGTGAAAAATGGGTACCTGAAAAAGAAGAGGTACATATTTTAGGATTGGTAGAAACAACTTTAAACATAAGAGCCTTTGGCACTGGTAGTGTCGAGGTTCTTTCACTTTTAAATGGGTACTTAACATTACCAACTATAGTCGATAAATTTCAAGAAGCTAACATTGCTGTAAATAGTATTGGTAGTGTCATGGATCTTACTGATTTAATTGATGGTAGTCGTTACGTTGAAGAAGCCGCAATTGATTTAACTGTTTCTTACGATAGAGATGCGATTTGTAATCCTGGCTGGTTTGAAACGGTATTTATTGAGGGCAAGTTAACTGAAAAGGGAACCAATCATGTGATTGCTTCAGGTGTTCATTTTGAAGCAAATATAAATATTGAAAAGGAGAATGAATAATATGGCTAATCTTGATAGAATCATTAATGCCCAAATATCTTTAAATACAACAGGCATTAGTAGTGCTGGATTTAGCACCTTGATGATTGTTGGTCCACATGCAAACAGTTTGAGCCGTGTGTTGACTATTACTGATGTAGATGAGTTGATGGATATGGGATTTACATCAACAGATGCTATTTATCAGGCGGCAAGCGATGCATTTGCGCAGACCCCTCGTCCAAGTGTAGTTAAAATAGGACGGTTCCAATGTGATACCGTAAAGGTAAAAATGCCGATGGCTGTTGTAGAAGGAGCAGAATATGGTGTTTCGGTACAACGTTTAGATGGTAATGGCAATTTGATTGAAATCAAAGCAAATTATACAGCTCAATCGTCTGATACTGTAGATAAGGTAATGACGGAATTATCTAATAAGATTGATGAATTGGATACTGCTCCTAAATTTTATGCGGTATCTGTAATGGAGGATGAACTTGTTGTTAAATCCACTGATTCCAAAACAAGCTTTGTAGTCGTTCCAAATGGAAAACTAGAAGTTAGTAGCCAGGAGCCAGCTGCAAATATTGATGTGAGCAGTAATATGGCAATGATTTGTGATGCTGATAATGACTTCTACGGTATTTGTTATGTGGATCGTACTGAAGATGCTGTTTTAGCTATGGCAGAATGGACAGAAGCTCATATTAAATTATATGGTGTTACGGTTACTGCCCCTGGAGCGAAAAATGCGGAAATAACCAATGATATTGGATCTAAATTACAGGCAGCTAACTATTATAGAACTCATTGGTGGTACCATGAAAAAGATAATGAGTATCCTGAAGCTGGCATTGCTACACGTTGTTTTGCAATCGATCCTGGTGGCGAAACTTGGGCCAATAAAAAATTATCAAGTATTACTGTGGATAATTTGAATGAAACTGAATACAATGCCATCAAAGCTAAAAACGGTAATACGTTTGAGAAATTCCGTAATGTTACAATCACTCAGAATGGCAAAGTTGCTGCAGGGGAGTGGATTGACGTTATTCGATTCCGTGACTGGCTCGTAGATACAATTCAGACGGAAGAGTTTAGTATGCTGATCAACAGAGACAAGTTGCCGTTTTTAGACTCAGGCATTGGCCTTGTTGAAAGTACACTTAATGCGGTATTAGTTCTAGGACAAAAACGTGGTGGTATTGCTGAAAACGAATTAGACGATGACAATAATGTCATTCTTGGCTTTAAGATATCTGTGCCTAAAGCGGCAAATATTTCGGCCAATGTAAAAGCTCAACGTGTGTTGCGTGATGTGCAGTTTACCGCTCGTTTGGCCGGTGCAATTCATGCGATGGAGATCAAAGGTTCTTTAACGTATGAAAATATTAAGAGTGCATAATGGAGGTGTAAGATATGCCGAATGTAAAAACATATGACCCCAAGAAGGTAATGGTAATTTTTGGGCCGGTTGTGTTGACTGGTTTTGCTGAAGATACGTTTATTAATATTGAAACAGATGGCGATGGTACAACGGCTGTTGTTGGATGTGATCAGGAAATCGTTAGAAGTATTGATCCTGGCAGCATCATCAAAAAGGTTACACTTTCTTTGTTGCAATCAAGTGATAGCAATGATGAATTAAGTGCTATCCATGATGTTGATAACCAGGCAGGTGCAGGTTTGATGCCTTTGGCAATCAAAGACCTGTCTGGAAGATTGTTGATGATGAGTGATCAAGCTTGGATTACGAAAAAGCCAAATGTCAATCGTGGCAAAAGTGCTAGTGAAGGGAAATGCCAATGGGTACTATTAGCGGCTGTACCTGATTCTGCTTTCCTTGTAGGGGGTCATAGTTGATGGAATTAGCGAATGTCGAAATAAAAGAAAAAGAGATTGGTGAAAATGTGTATTTTGTAAGACCATTTCCGCCGCAGAAATCTTTGGAACTTCTTGGTGATTTACAAGCTGTTGTGACATCTTCACTTGATACAGCAGTGGATAAGAAAGATGATATTGAGTCTAACACTGAAGAAGAATCTGTGTTAGATAGAAATATCAACATTGGTGCAATTATTTCTGGTGTTGGTAAAAATTTAAAGGGACCAGTCCTGGTAAACTTTGCCAATAGGATAATTAATAAAGACTTTATTTCTGTCAAAAGGCCATCAGATGAAACTCCTGTAAAATTAGAAAAAAATATTTCTGATAATATTTTTGCAGGGCGATTAAAAGAAATGCTTCAGTTGATGTACTTCGTCTTGGAGGTAAATTATGCTGATTTTTTCGAGAATCTTCCCGACCTTTCTGGAATCCTTCAGGAGCTTGGGATAAAGAAGAAATAACAATACCAGGTAAATTAAGACCTGATTTAAGTAGAGAGTCATTGATATGGCGTCCGGTATTAGCTGGGAAAGTAACAATGACGGAACTTAAATTAGGTCTTGTTAATTTGGTTGATTTGTTGAAAATCAATGCGTTGCTCGACATGGAGGCTGATATACAACGTTATGCAGCAGAGCATCCCAAAAAGGATGGTGATGAACATTGAAGCTAAGAGAGTTGTTAATAGGTATTGGGTTTAAAGTTAATGAACAAAATATAAATGCAGTTGAAAGTAAAATAGGAAAAATCAAAAAAAATCTTAGTGAAGTTGGGACAGCATCTACTAGAGCTGCTGAAATGACTAGTAAAGGCATGGCCACAGTTGGTAATACATCTGAGCGTGCGAAACAAAAAACAGAAAGCGCGTTTTCTGGTATTGAATCTAAAGCTCGTGGCGCCAATGAAGAACTGCACAAGATGGATAGTACTTTAACCGGCTTAAAGAATAAGTTTGTTGGTGCATTAGCTTTTTTGGGAGTTAGTTTTTCTTTAGGGAATATTATCAGGATGGTTGATGAATATAAAACTATTTCTGGGCAGGTTAAACTAGTTACTAGTTCACAAAAAGAAGCTGTGAGTGTACAGAAAGATCTGTATCAAATGGCGCAAAGAACTCGTCAGGAATATGGTGCTACAGCTCAGCTTTATACGTCTGTTGCACGCAATGCAAGTGAACTAGGAAAGAGTACGTCTGAAATATTAGCTTTTACTGAAGATGTGTCAATGGCGATGATGATTGGTGGAGGTAGTGCTGCTTCACAGCAAGCAGCACTAGTACAATTAGGGCAAGCACTTGGATCTGGTGTTTTGCGCGGTGATGAACTTAATTCTATTATGGAGCAAGCGCCGCGGCTTAGTAAACTTATTGCAGAAGGGATGGGGACAACTGTTGGTAAGTTACGTGAAATGGGGAAAGACGGAAAGCTTACTGCGCTTGATATTTTTAATGCAATAAGAAAAGGTTCTGAACGACTAAAAATGGAGATGGGAATGATACCGTGGACTGTTGATCAGGCCGTTACTAAGATGCGTAATTCCATGCAACGTTTTTTTTCTGGAGTGGAGGAACGTACTGGTGCAGTGAGTTCAATTGCTGAAGGATTTGATAGAATAAGTAGTTACATTGATGGTATTGACATAGATGGATTTGTAGCTGGCTTTAGGTTACTAGTGATTTATGCATCTGCGTTTTTTATTGTTTCGAAATGGAATAGTTTATTGTCTGGAATGAAATTGTTAAAAGATGTTGTCTTAGGGATAAAGGATGCCTATCTTTTAGCAACAGGTGCGCAAGTGGTGTTTAGATCTGGTAGCATGAGAAGTATTGCTATGGCGATTGTTCCTTTTGCAAAATTTGCACTGATTGCTGCAGCTATTGCTGTTGTGATTTTGGCTATACAAGACTTCTATACATGGATAGAAGGTGGCGATAGTATTATCGGGCGGCATACTAGATCGTGGCAAGATTTTATAAAAGAATTGAGTCGCCGCTGGGAACAATATAAAGAAGAATTTTCTAAATCGATTGCGCCATTGGTAAGTGCAATTCAACCTTTTATTAATACCTTCAAAGATATTGCAAATTGGATAGGTAACTGCATTAGCAAATTTGAAAGTTTTCAAGCGAAAATAGCGGCATGGAATCCTCGTAAAAAGCTTTCTGAATTTGGAGATTGGATTGGTAATATTTATCTTGGTGGAGGGAACAAAAACACTGGTAATGATCATATTGCTAAAAGTGTAGCTCGATCAAATACGAGAAATTATTCTGATCAAAGTACACATACTAATAATATAAATATATATGCCAAAACAAATGCAACACCTGCTGAAATTGGAGTTGGTGTGGCTAATGCTATTACTCCTGATGATGGTTATAAATTCGATTTAGGTTCTGGGTTTGACTATGGTTTTCCTGATACGGAGGGGTAATTAAATGTTAGCAGATATTCTAGGGATAAACCCCAAGAATCCAACTGAAATAGGGACTTTGAAGGTTGATATTGTAAGAACTTTTGAATATCAGATGGATCAAGAGGTAACAGAGCATCCGGTTGAAACTGGGTTTGAAATACATGACTCAATTATAAATAAAGCAATCAAGGTTGATATGACGATAGGAATTTCGTCACATCCAGTAACATGGTTTTATAAAAATAGTCATGGTCAGCATAAGTTTGCTAGTGGGTTATCGGCACTTGAGCAAATCCGTGATAATAAAGAGCCAGTTACCATAGTAAGGCCTGATAAAATTTGGTCAGATATGGTTTTAACAAGCGCAAGGCCAGTTCGTAATGATGAAAGTAAATCAATCATATGGGTAAATTGTGCGTTTGTTCATATAACGAAAGTTGCTACACAAACAACTGAGGTACCGGAAGATATTGTTGATGAATCTGCAAGAGATAGTGCAGGAGAAACTGCAGCTGATGGTGGTACTGCAACGCAAACAGATGTTGGAAGTACTGGAATAGATTCAGCAGGAACTGAAGATGCTGTAGAGGAAAGCTCATCGAACAAATCTTGGGCAGCGCAGAGCATTGATGCAATCAAAAAATCGCTTGGATGGTGAACGTATGGAATTAATAAATTTCAATGACGCCAATGATATTGTTACCAAAGTTGTCTTAGATAATGTCCAGTATAGGATTCGGTTAACTTGGAATGCAGTCGGTGAATTTTGGACGCTACATTTATGGGATAACGATAAAAAACCGTTATGCTGTAATCTTAAGATGGTGCCAAACTTTCCGCTTTTGATGAATCATCACAGGCCAGGTATTCCTTCAGGGGAATTAATTCTTCTAACAGACCTTGAAAAGATAACTCGTAGCAGTTTTACGAACGGCGCTGCCAGTTTGATTTATGTGACGGAGGCAGAGTTTTATGGGAAAACAGTTTGACCGTGTTTATCGTTTACTGGTTGGGGTAGAGGGCAGTGATGGTATTATTATTGAAGGTAAGCCTAAAGAGAATGCGTTAAATATAACATTTGATATTGACAAAGACCTGACAAAGCAGACTAACAAATGTCGCTTGCAGGTCTTTAATTTATCTGATAAAACAGCAAAGATATTTGAACGAGATGATAGCATTTGTATTCTTGAAGCTGGATATAGCGAAGATATCGGTCTTAGACGTATTTTTGTTGGCGCAGTTTTAAAAGCATGGACATCTCTTAAAGGAGCAAATATGGTTACTGAATTGGAGCTATCTGATGGGCAAATTGCAATCCGTGATTGTGTTGTGTCTTTATCATATGCTGCAAGTGTTTCTGGGCGAAAAGTTATTGAGGATGTTGCTGCTGCAATGGGATTAGTTGTTCAGTTCGCTGAGGATTTGAGCTACTGCAGCTATGCTAATGGCTTTAGTTATATAGGTCCTGGGAGAACTTGCCTTGAAAAAGTATGTGCTGCATCGGGGCTGTCTTGGTCTATACAAAATAATGTGTTGCAAATAATAGAAGATGGCGGTAGTACTAAAGTTATAGCGATAAAGTTAAATGCAGATAGTGGACTTATTGGATCTCCAGAAAGGATCATTAAAGCTGCCAAAAAAATAAAAAAAGCATCAAGTAAAAAGTCGAAAAAAAATAAAGGAAAAGAGAAAAAGGCTGGCTGGAGAGTTTGTTCTTTGCTGCAGCCGACACTGAATCCTGGAGATTTGATTTATCTTGAAAGCAAGCCAGTAACAGGTTGGTTTAAAATTGAATCTTTAAAACATACTGGAGAATACAGAGGAAAAAAATGGCACACTAATATGGAAGTATATGAGATTGGAGGTGAGGATAAAAAATGAATTCAACTTCTAGTAGAGCAATTTCAAGTGCTGGAAAAGCGAACCCAAATCCTAGTGTTGAAGCTATTGATAAAGCTATGAAACAGCGTATTGGTGAAATCCGGACGGGAATGCCTGGGGAAATAATTTCGTTTGATGCTGGTACTTGTATGGCTACAGTAAAACCATCTTTGCAATATCATACCGCAGATGGAGATATTTTAGATTATCCTTTGATAATAGGCGTACCAGTTTTTATGCCACATGCAGGAAATGCTCAGATAACTTATCCTGTAAAAGTTGGAGATAGTTGTTGGATTGCATTTGCTGAACGCAGCTTGGATGAATGGCTTGGTAAAAGTGATGGTGATAATCATGATCCGAGGCAGTATGATTTAACTGATGCAGTATGTTTTGTCGGAATGAAAAAAGTACAATCAATATCTGCAGATAACGTTGAAATCATTAATGGTCCAACCTCAATTAGTTTAACGCCTGATCAAAAAATTAATATTGTTGGTGATGTAAATATAAAAGGAAATATTACTTGCTCCGGAACATCGAAAATGTCAGGGAATATTACTTGTAATGGTGATGTTATAGCAAGTGGTATATCGTTAAAGGATCATACTCATGGCGGTGTTGAAACAGGCGGTGGAAATACATCTGGACCGCAGTAAGGAGGACGAGCTATGGTTGATATTGCATTACATGCAAATGATCATGATATCTTGATTAAAGATGGAGATTTTTTGCTGATTGATAACGCCGAACGAGTTGCTCAACAAATAAAAGTTAAGTTACTGACTTTTCTCGGAGAATGGTTTTTGGACAATACTTGGGGCGTGCCTTACCTCGAATATATTCTTGTTAAGCAACCTAATCAAGATTTGATCAAACAAATTCTGAGTGAACAAATATTGTCGGTTGATGATGTGAAAAGTTTAAATGCGTTGGAACTGGATTATCAGGTCAAAGTCCGGACATTGATTATAAATTATGAAGTGTCAACAGAATACGGTTTGATTACCAGGAAGGAGGTGCTGGGGTATGGCGATAAATAGTAATACTAAGTATGGTGTTACACCACAAGGTTTTGTCAGAATGAGACTGCCTGAAATACAAAGTAATCTTTTTGATAGATTTGAGAGTAAAGTTGGTCAGGCAGTAAGCCGAAAGCCTAATAGTGTAATTGCTATTATATTGAGTCTAGTTGCAGAGGAGTCTGACCAGCAGTGGCAACTCGCTGAATATGATTATTATGCACGTTCACCGATGACTGCTGATGATGGAAGTATTGATAATACTGTTATGTATAGTAATGTTCTGCGGCGTGGAGAAGAATATACATATTTTTATGAAGTTTGTTATGGTCGCAATGGTTTTGTTTTACCTGCAAATTGCCAGGTAAAAGGTAGTGATGGAGAAAAGTATAATATTGCTGCTCCTGATATTATCACTCTTGACAATTGCGTAAGCGTTACTTTATTTATCCCGAACGTTACTGAAGGTGATTCGTTCGGATTTATATTAAATAAATCAGTGCGTGTTAGTTATACTGCAGTGACAGGAGATAATGTTGAGGCAGTTTATTCAAAACTTTTACAGCAAATATCTGGAGATGAGTGGTCTGGCAGCATTTTGGATGGGAACTTAGTGCTTAATCAGACTGATCGCAGATATGGTGGTACAGTAGTTCCTACGGAAACTTTTACTGTTATCGAAGTTGGGACACCAATCAAATTTGTGGCCGAGAATTATGGACCGTTAGATCCATTATTAAAAACAGTAACGTCTATTAATACCAACTACGATGGTTGGACTGCTGCTAGTAATGAATCAGCGGCTTATGTGGGTAGAAATCTTGAAACTACAACAGAATTACGTCAACGATATGCTGCAGCAGTATTCCGAACGAGTCGTGCTATGAAAGAAAGTATAAAGGCCGCATTGTTAGATCTCCCGGACGTAGATAGTGTAACTGTGTATGAAAATCGGTCTGACGAAATTGTTGATGGAATGAAGCCGCATAGTTTTGAGGTTATTATTCATGGCGGTGATGATATTCAAATTGCACAGACTATTTTAGAAAAGGGACCTATTGGTATTGATAGCAATGGGTCCATAGAAATGACTGTAATTGATAGTGAAGGGACTCCAGAAAAAGTTTATTTTAATCGTCCTAAAGAAATTCCGATTTATATCAAAGTTACAGTTTGGGAATATAAGGAGGAAAATTTACCAGGAGATTTAGTTAATACAATAAAAGATATCATCATTGAGAGCGGTAGCAACCTTGGAATGGGCAAGGATGTTATCGCTCAACGTTTTTTAGGACCTATTTATTCTAAAGTTAATGGCATCGGTTATATGGAGATAGTTGTATCCGAAGATGATCAGGTTTATACAGAGAAAAGTATTCCTATAGATCGTGGGGAGATTGCTGTATTTGATGCCGAACATATCACTGTTGCAATGGAGATTAAATCATGCTGACATCAAAAGAAAGGATGCTTAATTTACTTTTATCTCAATTCTCTGACAGAAAAATTATTAAAGCATTGCTTGAAACAATTGGAGAAGAATTTGATTTTCATAACACACTGAAAAAACAAATCAGGACAGAGATATGGCCAGATGTTGCCGTTGGTAAACAACTTGATATGTGTGGAGAGGTTGCCGATATTAGCAGAAAAGTTGATGCATCAATGTCTGTGGACTTTTTCGGATTTCCTGACCATGGTAATAATAGCTTTGGTAAAGCCAGATTTAGAAGATACGGAGAACCTTATTTGAGTTCGTCTGAACTTCGAGATAACGAATATCGTTTGGCTATTTTTTCAAAAATTGCTAAAAATACCACAGATGGAAGTAGGCAAAGTACTATTGACAGTATTAAGCGAATGTTTGGTGTGAGTCGAGTAATTGCTATCAATGCTGGTAACGCAAAAATGAGAATTGGTATAGGTAGGGTCGTTACACCTAATGAACTTAAGCTGATAAACGCTTTGGATTTAATAATAAGAGGCGCCGGAATTGGGGTTATATACATTTATTGGTTTAATGGCGGAGATACTTTCGGATTTAGTAGGAATGGCAAAAATATTGGTAATTTTGTTGGGTTTGGAAAAGGTACGTTTGCGAGAATATTACAAATAGAAGGGAGTTTGATATAAATGTCTATTGTTCAACCAGATTTTTCAAAAATATTTGCATCTGGCGCTGCTATTGGAGAGTTGCTAAATTGGCCAGATGAAAACTATTTAAAAGGGTGGGGGTATTTGAAGGAGTCAGAACCACCGCCGATGGAATTTTTCAATGCTTTGGCCAATTTATCTGATACTAAAGATAATTATTTATTTCAAGCAATAAATATACGTAAGAATAAAACACAGTATCATATAGATGACATTGCAACAACACCTAATTTGACATCTAAATATCAACTTATTTGTATTCAGGAAGGTGTTACTGCGGAAGCAGAACCTACTTGGCCTGATACTGATGGAGAAGAGGTTTTGGACGGCGCTTGCAAATGGCGTGTTACATCTAAAGTTGCTAATGGGATTACTATAGCAGGAGATGAACCAATAAATGCACGTGACTATTCTGTATGGCTTGCATTAAATGCAAATAATGATATAGCTAAATTAAAATATAAAACAGCACAGAAAACGTGGAAACAGTTGCTCATAGAAAGCAAATTGTCGGCTATATTGGATAGCCCTGTTAGAAGTTTAGAAAGAAATACAATATATAAAAAGAATGATATTTTATCCGATGCCACCTTACCAGGTGGTTTTTTAGTTTGTGAAACTGCGGGTACCTCTGGTGCATCTATTCCAAGCGCTATTACTAATGCTGCTGAAGGTGAAAATATAACTGATGGTACAGCGATTTTTTCGGTACATTATTTCTATAACTTGGCATCGCTTATTAGCCCGGCTTTTTCGGGAACTCCAACAGCACCAACCGCTACTAAAGGGACTAATACTAAACAGATTGCTACAATGGCAGCAATTATTAATGCATTAGCAGATTATGCAAAAAAAGAAAGTCCTGTTTTAACCGGGGCGCCTAAAGCCCCTACAGCGGAAAAAGGAACAGGTGGAGATATAATTGCAACATGTGCATATGTTTTGGCAGCGTTAGAAGGAATTGATCTAAGTGATTATGCAAAAACGACAGATTTGGACGAATATGCAAAGAAAGTTAGCCCAGCTTTATCAGGAACTCCTACAGCACCAACAGCAGCCAAGACGGTAAATAA
>ULRQ01067730.1_pt1 | contig 162193 bp, 208 predicted proteins | sample 1955491 | NCBI WGS metagenome assembly ULRQ01 (sample SAMEA4835684, study PRJEB28245) | human gut metagenome | biome: gut microbiome; material: fecal sample | place: Denmark | collected 2008 | reverse complement strand
GATTAAGCGTTCCGCTGGACATCTTGAAAAGCAAAAACACATAGAGAAGAATTAGAGCTCATCTGTACGAATTATAACACATTCGGACGAAGTTGTAAACTCCGTTTCTGCCTTAGTCACAAGCAATTTCTTCCCCTGTGCCGACATCATAGCAGGTTTCCTCGCGCACAGTGGTGTCAATCACGAAGTTGTCAGGGTTCGTGTCATCCAGCTCGTCACTTACAATCTTCAGCACATTGTCGCCGGTCCAAAACTCCCAGCCCAGAATACGAGAGATGTGCTCAATCGGCATCATGTAAGTGTCGTCTTGCGGAAGCTCAAAAGTATCATTCCAAAGGTCCATCGAGATGGTACTTGTATAAGTGAAAGTGTCGTCGTCAGGGTTTACCACTTCACTGATATTCAGGTTATCCAGGACGCTTTGCGGTGTATCTTTTGTAGGGAACTTGGCCGTATACTGATATACCATCGGAACATAGAGGATGTGGTTTTCTTCGATGTAGATGGTCTTGGAAGAATAGGCATTTGCCAAGTCACGCATCGAAATGCGAATCTTGCCATCGTCCCCCACTTCGTATTGCAGGTTCGGAACGATAGAGCCGTTCAGAATGACACAGCGCTCAGGTGCCACTTCTTCCCCGTTCAGGATAGCTTGGCCTTCTTCGCGATTCTTTACGGCGGCATCGTATTCATCCTGGTTATTATAAATGTATATGCGCTCGCAGGTCGTCTCTTTGCGCAACTGAGTCGTGTCGTTGGGATATTCAATTTCATCCGAAGCGTTATTGAGGTCAAACACTTCGTAGCCGGAGATGATGCACTTCTGGAGGCTGCCATCATCTGCAACATAATCATAAACAGTATGCCCAGAAAAAATGGCCGTCGTCCAATTCTCTTCTCCGTCCTTATGATACACTTCGAGATTCTTGCTGCTGAGTCTGTCTTCAACGATTTGCCAGTACGGACCATCCACGGTTGGAAGCTCTAGATAACCATTTACTGCAATGTTGTTTGGCTCCTTCACATCGAGTTTCGTAAGGGTGAGTTCCTTACGCGGCTCGGGCGTGGCGGCAGGTTCGGCAGTCGCCTTCGGCTCAACGCTGTTTGCGCTGCTGCTTACGGTTTCGGATTTTGCTTCCTCTTTAGAGCATCCTGCCAGAGCAAAACAAAGGGACACAGTCAGCACAGATGCAGTAACCTTGTAGATTTTCTTGCGCATTTCTTTCCTCCTTGAGAACCACTATTCTCTTTCTGTACGAATTATAGCACCGCCGAGAGAATCGTGTAAAGTCTCGGGAAAAAGAAAAAGCCCTGCCACCGAAGTGGCAGGGCTGTGTATTGGGATTAGAAGCTATGGTTGGCAATCGTGCGAGACAATTCGGTCCGCGTTTCGGGGTCAGAGGTTGCACCGCTTACAACAGTCCATTCGGCAGCTTGGACGTAATCGCCAATCAGCATACCAGCCTGAACCCAGTTTGCAAGAGAGCGCATCGAGTTCACGTTGCCATCCGTAGCGCCATGACGTGCGCAGACGGTTGCAATCTGATGGATGCACTGAACCATTTCCTTCAGCGGAACATCGTCTCCACAGCCGGTCATACCCTTGATACGCTTGACGATGACATCATCAGTCGGGCACTGCATGTCCATGATGATGTGGTGGCGGTCCATGAACGCCTGGTTCAAAGGACGGCAACCTTCAAGGTCAATATTGAGGGTGCTGATGATGATGCAGTCAGGATGACGATGCAGCATTTCGCCCGTCGGAAGAACAACGCAGCCGGTCTCATCCAGCAGGCCATTCAAGCCAGGCATAACCGCCGGGCGAGTGATGAGGGAAGGTTCCTGAAGCTCGCAGACCCAACCATTGCGGATGGCACGAACCAGAGGGCTCTCCACATACTTAAAACCGTTGTTGCAAGCATCAGCGCAGAGCTTCATCTGCTTGCGGAACAGTTCTGTCATGCACTCGACCTCAGTAGCATCAGGTTTCTCGCTACCGGTGATGGCCTCATAAGCGGCCGCCGGGTCCATGCTGATGTCGGTAGCAGACGGGAGGTCTTTGAACAGCTCCTCGTTGATACTGTCGGCGGACGCGGAGGAATCAACGGGCATCATGTCGCCTATCAGGTTGTACATTTCAGTACCTGCATTACAGGTAATGAAAGTGTACGGGAGGCCAAGACCCGCAGCAATCGCGCGAGCACCAGCAGTCTTACCAACAGACGGGTCGCCACGAAGCATCACGTTCGTCATCGGACGAGCCGTACCGCGAGTTCTGGCAATCAGATGACAAGTGGTGACTACCTCCTTAGGCAGGATATAATCCTCTCCAAGCTGCGGCACCAGAGACTTCTCTTCATCAGTCAGAACTCGGTTCTTGTCAGCAAACGCACCAACGAACTTTGCGGTTTTCTTAAAGGTAGGAACCTTGGTAGAGGAAGAACCGGAAATATCGAGCTTCTGGAACTCACCCCATACCTCATCGGGAGTGTACTTGGCGCTCCGAGTCTGTTCTTCCTTGAGAGCACGGCAAGTAGTTGTGCTGGGAGCAATGCAGTTGATTTCGTCTCCCATCGTTGCATCAAACGCCGTACCGGCCATCTTGCAGGCCAGCTTCTGGCGAGTTGTCTCGTCAATTTCCTGCGTCTCGCAGTAAGCCTTGAAGGTGGCGTCAAATTCCTGCAGCTTAGAGCGGAACATACCCCACAGAGCGAACCAGAACGGGGCCATGCCAATCTTGGAAACATCGACCTTGCCCATGCCACCAGCAACGCTGAAATAGTTCTTTCCATCAAACGCGACACAGATGACTTCGCCAACATTGGCGCGAGGGTCATCCATATAGATTCCGTTGTCAATCCACTCAGCAAGCGTGGTGTTTGCGGCTGCCTGGTAGGAATAAGCACCGAGCTTCGGGTCCTTCTCGACCATCTCGGCGCGGCACAACGCGGCGGCAAAAGCACCAGTCAACTTGCCTTGGTTGCACAAACCGGTAGTGGCTGCCGCAGCAGCCTGGGCTGGTGAGCAAGCATCTGGGTCGTTCAGAAACATTGTGCCGTCATACAGACGTCGGTCTTTCAGATAGGGCGGCAGCATGGAAGCCTGAACGTCGGACATGTTATTTTTCCACATGGGGGAAGCTTGTACTCTGGACATAAGATTACTCTCCTTTAGTTTCATAAAAAGTATGCCGGGGCTCTGCATTATAGCAAAGTCCCGGCGTGTGATTGTGATGGATACGCCCGTATAGCCTGTTAGCGCAGCTTGCGGGGTGATGGGATTAGAACGGCAGGTCCTCCAGGTCATCCACGGACTCAAAATCCTCAGCGCTGATGCCACCATAGTTGGCAGCGGAAACGGTGGGCTGAGCAGCCTGGGCAGGAGTGGCCGTTGCGGTCTGGTTATCATCTGCGTCATTCAAGAACTTGGCAGTGAGCGCCTTGACACGATACGTCGTGCGCTTCGTGCCATCCTTGGCGGTGAACTGATTCATAACCAGCTCGCCGATAACATGGATGCCGGAATCCTGCTTGAAGTTCTTGGAGATGAAGTCACCTAACGGTTCCCAGGCGTATACGCCCATGTAAGCGGGGTTGTTGACCCAGGTGTTGGTTTTCTTGTTGACGCGGTTGTGGGCCGCGCCGACACGGAATTCGGTGACATTCTTGCCGCTCGGAGTGGTACGTACGCGAGGGTCAGCCAGCAGGATGCCACAGATAGTAGCGTAGGCAAAGCTGCCTTTAGTCTTGGTGTTGACGCTCTCGGCGATGATGACATCGCGGTACTGCTTCTGGCCGTTCTTGTTCGTGTACTCGTTGGTCTTGAAGTAGCCCTCGATGTAGATGCAATGGCCCTTGGTCAGGCAACTGCGCACGTCGTCGTTCAGATTGGAGCCAAAGACCTCAACGGGGAAGAAACTGGCTGTCTTCTGGCCGTTGGAATACTGGTTGACAGCGACGTTGAACTTCAGGAACGGGCCACTGGTCTCCACATCAGTAGCGATGTTGCCACAGAGAACGATGCTGTTGGTGTTTTTCATAGAATGCTTTTTCATTGTTAGTGTCTCCCTTCAAAAGACTAAATTTTTATATAAAAAGAGCAGGCCTCCTACGATAGGAAGTCTGCCCTTTCCGACAAAATTGTTAAAAGTACGAAACACGCGATGGTGTCAATTTGAATGGTATCTGTCGTACAAGTACCATTCTATTCACTTCGCATATTGCGTCAAGCATTTTGCCGGAAAACTTAGACGATAGATGCGTGGTCCACGAGCCAAGTGTAAACCTTCTCGTACAGGACATTTTGGTTGAGGTATGCCTCACCATAATACGCCTTGGCCTGCTTGACAGACAGCGCGTCGCCACCAAAATAGTCGTTTACATCATCGTCTGTAACCTTGATTTTCTGCTCCTCTGCGACTGCCTGGAAAATCAGGAAATCAGAAACGCTTTCCTTGATTTGGTCAGCATAGGTATCAAGCAGAGCATCCATCGAATCAACGCCGACCTGCTGGAAATATTCGTCTTCCGTCATGTCGTAGGAAGCAATAGCGGCCTGAATCTCCTGACGATAGGACTCACGCTGGTCATCCAGCAACTGCTGCGGGATTTCGCTGATAGAAGAGTTCTCGACAACATAGTTGAACACAGCGGTACTAAGAGCATCCTGCTCATACTTTTCATTATAGAACTGGTTCAGCTTATTGACCGTATCGACCGCAGAGCCATCATTCAGAACGAAAGCATCCTGAGTGGCAATGTTGTCTTTCACGTTCTCATCAGTCAGTGTAACTTCATCGACCTCTTTGAGGGTGGTACGGAACACAGCTTCTTTGCCTGCCAATTCCAGCTCGTTGCCATCAAGGTCAGTGCCGGTCGGGTACTCGTCAGGGAAAGTGACGGTAATGTCAAATACCTCCCCGGCAAAGCGGCCAACCAGCTGGTCCTCAAAGCCCGGAATGTAGGTGCCGGAGCCAAGAACGATTTTGGCATCACTCGTGGTACTGCCGGTAAAACGCTCCCCATCCACAGTGCCTTCATAATCGACGACAACTTCGTCGCCTTCCTGAGCGGCGCGGTCAACAGTCACACGGTCGCCATAACTGGCAGCAATCTGAGAAATGGTAGACGCCACATCGATGTCGTCGAGATTCAGGTCTTCACGAGAAATCTCGATGTGAGTGTAGTCATCCGGCAGCGTGACAACCTTCTTTGCCTTGACATCCTTGTAGTAGCCGTTTTTCTTGAGGCCAATACTGTAATCAACAGTGACGGTCTCAGAACTCTCGGAAGTGGCAGTCTCCCCTGTTGCCGCAGTGCTGGCAGAACCAGAAACACTCGAATCAACAGTCTTGCCGCAGCCAGCAAACATCATGCTTGCAGCCATAGCAGCGGTCATAATCAATGCGATTTTCTTTTTGTTCATGTTATTCTCCTGTATGTGTGTTATTGTAAGCCAAGCACTGCCGTCAGCATATCGCTGCTGTTGGTGAACGCCATGACATTACCGTCATCGGACTCGATAAGGTAAGCTTCGGTGCCATTGGCATCGGCATAATCGCCGTGGGTCACAGCAGCGCCGGAAGCGCTCGTGCCAGCATCACCGAACTCAATAGCATCAGCCTGATAAGAAGACGGGGTGAATTTCACCTCGGAGTCACCAGCTTTGAGGACTGCCTCACTGTTTGAGAAGGATACGTCATAACCGTCAGCGCTGACAGACACGCCGTTGAAGGTCACGACACCCACATCGGATGCAGGGGCAGCACTCTCCAGAACAGAGGAAACGACGGTCTGAACAGCATCATTCACATCCTGGGCATCGCTGGCAGGGCGTGTACCAACGACAACAAGAACCTGACCATTGCCAACTGAACGCATACCGGAGACAGTTACCGTCTCGCTGGTCACTTCTTTGGCGTACTGCACGCCACCTTCGTAAGTGTCGCTCACCATACGGACGATGTAGGTTGCTCCATCCAGCTCAAAAGACAAACTCTTGCCATCATACTGGAAAGCATCGGGAGCATCCACTGCAACAGCAGCCTGAGAACCGTCTTCACCCTGAATCAACACGTTGGAGGCATTCAGTTTCCAGTTGCGGCCATTGGAGGTGATGGCGGTAACGGGAGAAACAGCAGCCTGTTTTGAGAAAGATGTATCCGCCTGGGCATCGCCACCAACAGAAAAAGCGCTGCCAATAGACGGGATATTTGTCTTGTTGGCATCATTGTCTTTCAGCATCGTCATACCCATAACACCAACAGCAGCAACCAGTACGACACAGCTGACACCGAGCACTACATTGCTGCCAGTGGAAGTTTTTTTCTTTTTGACAGCAACGGGAGCGGGTTCTTCGTCATCCTCTTCGGGGGCAGCTTCTTCCGCTTCGTTTTCCTCTTCGTCAGCATCCTCCAGTTTCGGAGGCTTAAAGCCCTTGAAGGTCGGAGATACGAACTCCCCTTTTTCGAGGTCATCCTCTTCCGAATCAGCAGTAGGCTCCTCAGCCGTATCCGCCGGGGCGTCCGCTGTATCTTCTTTGGCAGGTTCCTGCGGCTCAGGCGTCAAGGCCGTCTCGAATTTGGACGGCGTATCCTCTGACGGTGTATCTAATTTGGTTTCGAATCCATCCTTCGGCTCTTCGGCCGGAGAGACAGAATCCTTTTTAATTTCTTCGCTCATGTTTATCCTCCTGTTCATCAAGCGCGGTTGAAGCAAGCAACACGCACATTATAGGAATCGCCCAGACAGGTATAAACGATAAGTTCAGCACTGCCCCAGACAATCGTGCCGTCATCTTTTTGCAGCGCATCATAACCCGTCACATCGTTGTGGCCGTCAAAGGCATCAACGCAGACGTAGTTGATTTGCTGACCAGACGGCGTGATGACATACGCCGTAGAGCCGACAGACACGGAAGTGAGCGTTTCAAGCTCGTTATCGGCTACAATATTGCTGCCGCCGTCCTCAGGACGATGCGGGAAGATTGCCGCACTGTCAGAACGGTTGCAAGTCTCCTGCCAGGTGTTGTTGTAGAGTGCCACGTCAATGCCAGCAGCGGGAATGTAAAGGCGGCCGCAGAAATCCGCGTAATTATAGTCATCCGCATATTTGTTTGCGGAGCTTGATGCGGAAGAATCCTGCGAGGTCTGACCATCTTTCTGGTCTTCCTCTTTTTCGTTGTCCTTTTCCTCGGCTTGGTTGAGCTTCGATTCGATTGCCTGCAACGGTCCAGCGGTGCTGATACTGGCATCAAAGGACCCGACTTCCGTGTTCAGGACCTTGATGCCCAGCAACTCTGCTTCACAGGTGTTGGTATCAAGCGTCGATTCCAACTTTTCTTCCTGCTGCGCGGCAACAACAGCTTTCGTTACTGCCTCAGCAGAAGCCTTCTGGGCCTCTGCACGTTTTTGAGTTGCTGAAAGAGCAAGCACCGAAGTCAGCAAGGCTGCGACTGCCATAAGCAACGCCGCAAATTGTTTAAGAGTTGCCATTGTATTTCCTCGGTTCGGTTACGCCGTTTTACGAACAAAGCCGAGCAATAAACGGACAGAAAATGCTCAACCACTTTCCATTATTATCCGTTCGCACATTTCCGCAAGTACGGAGCTGTCTGAGCGTTATACCTTACATTTGATGACATCAGTGTTGCTCTCGTCGAAACGCATCTGTTCCCCATCAGACTGAATTGTCTGGGCTTTCTTGGATGAAGAACGCTTTTTTGAGCCACCAGAGCCACTCTTGGTTCGGTTTTGAAAGTCTCTGCCAAACAGTGATTCGGTTTGAGCATCCGTTTTAGAAGACTTTTTGTGTTCCGTTCGAGTAGGCTTGGGCCGCTCTTTCCGTGTCTCTGCCTCCGTTTGGAAAGGAATGGACTTTTCTACAAGAGAGCTGTCCTCTTCATCGGCTTGCGTTTTGGCATTGGGTTGAAAAGCATTCGTGCGCGTCACAGGGGTATCATCATCTTTCTTCTGCTTCTTGCGAGAAGAACGCTTGCCCTTTGTCGGCAGTTGTTCAGAATCGTCCTTTTGCTCTGGAAGAGCTGTATCCGCCGGGGGCTCCGTCGCAACAGGTGTGGTCGCTTTAGTGGCTTCTGTGACATCAGGCTCATCCGGTGCCTCATCGACAGGAGAACCAGGAACATCCAACATACTGTCGAGGTCCAGAGAGTCATCCTCGTCTTCGCCCAGCTCATCGTCTGTGGGATTGAAAACCCCATCGTCATGGGATGCAGAGAGGGTCGCTTCCATAGCAGCAAGTTCATCCTCTAAAGACATCGCGTCTTGGAAATTCGCACTTCCATCGGAGTCAGACGACAAATCCAGCGAAATCTCTGTATTGCTCTCGTCTGCCAAGTCTACTTCCAGTGCATCCTCTTGTACGTCAAGAATGGGCTTTATAGAAACAGTAGCCATTTCAGGCTCCGGCTCAATATCATCTATAGAGACATCAAGTAGCGAGTCTTCCCTATCCGCTTGGATTGCCTTAATTTCAAGAATTGCATTTTTTTCGGAATTTGAAACTGACTCGCACTGTTCATGCTGGACAGGAAGTTCTTTTGGCACCGCATCCTGAGGCTTTGCCGGTTCTCTTTGTGATGGCTCATTCTCGGGTTCGGATGCTTTGACTTCATCACCCGGCAAACCATACTTACCCATAATGTCTTGGAGGACGAGTGATGCAGCCGAAGGAATGATGTCTGTTTGTTCCTTGCCGTCTTTTGGCGCGGCTTTTGGACGTTTGATGAACTCGCACTCGTCATCCCACTTAGAATCAGGCAAGAATGGAATGTTGAGGTATACGATGCCAGTCGCCAAAATAATCAAAACAAGAGAAGCAATCCAAGATACCACATGGAGAAGAATTGCAAACGCATAAAGCACGATAGCAACACTGCGGGCCGTGCGGCAGTTCGCCTTGATTTTCTCTTCGTTTTGAATCATCAGCTCGATAGGGGCTTTCTTTTGCTTGGCATCCTCATATAAGGTGTAGTATTTCTTACCGTTTACCTTGTATTGACAGACTGACACGTTCAGTGACCCATCCCCACATGCGGCCAGAGCAGTCTTGAAATTCTTTGCCTGGCGACGCGAAATATGAATAGCCGGATAGTCCTTGCAGCCGAGTACATCTACCTTCAAGGCTGTGTTGCCGGAATCCGTGACGACAATTTCCAGCGCACCGGCCGCTTGAACCTTGTTATGACGGCGGTAGGTCTTTCCCATTGCAGTAATATCGGTCAAAGAGCGCCTGCCGTTCGTCACCTTGAAGCTGAACAACGAACAAATAAGGCACAGTAGAATCACCATCGGCAGACTCACACTTCATCGCCCTCCACTTCTGAACCATTTTCATCCGCCGAATCCGGTGCTTTCGAAGGCTTCGGAGCCTTACCGCCTTTAACGACCCTGATAACTTTGACATTGGGAGCCTCTTTCCTCGTCTCAGCCTTTGTCTCAACTTTTGCCTCGACCTGTGATTCAGGCTCAGACTGTGCCTCAACACGTGTCTGCGTCTGAGCCTGTACTTTCTTGCGTTCGATACTTACCAGATTGTCCTGTGTTAGAGCTTCCCCAGGTCCCGCGCAAAATAGCATATTATAAGTGGCACCAATATGGTAAGACCTGTCTTTCTGCTTTACCTGAAGGAAAATATCGAGCTTTCCGTTCTGGTTGATGTAATTGCCATCTTCGTCTACAGGAATAAACCGCCATGTCTCGATGATAGATAAGCCGGATTTCGACTCATCCGATGCAACAGCCATAGCCGTAACTTTTGTGTATTTGTTCTTCTTGGAATTCTGGATGGCGCTCACAAGGTCCACGGCAAAGTAGGCTGCAACAAGGAGTCCCGCTCCGAGCATCGACCAGCTCTTAGAATAAATGGCAAGAACGGCTCCGAGAATAAGCGCAAGAATAGCCATTACTGCTGATTTAATCAGCTTGGAAGTAAGCATGTCATTCATACGAATCATAAAGCAAGGGCCTGTCCGACTACATATCAGACAGGCCATGAGGACATCTTCTTATGTATAAGGAAGCAGCCCCGCTTGCTTGTCCCCTTTCTTTGATAGTTTACAGGTCACTGACCGTTGGTAGTGAGGGTAAAGCCGCTGCCATCCAGCAGGCTCGTGAGAACGCCATCGGACAGGTTGGCCGTGGACAGAGGAACCTTGTACTCGCGGCCGTCTGCCGTGCGCACCGTGGCATAGAAGTCAATACTGACATTGCCACTCAGGTCAACGCCATCCAGCGCATTTTCGCCAGTCCCGGCGGGAGTCTGCGTGGTAGTCTGAGGCGTAGTAGTGCTGCCACCATCATCAGAAGTTGCAACGGGAGGCACACCGACCTGCTTGCCGGTAACAGAGGTCAGAACGCCATTCACGCCGTCATAGAAGGAAGGAACAAAAGCATACATCAAGCCGCTGCCAGCAACGGCCACTGCCAGAACAGCCGCCACGATGATGCCAGCCTTACCTTTCTTCTTTTTGGCAACGGGCATCGGAGCAGCGCCGTCAAACCCATCCACGCTCTGTGCCGGTTCTGCAGGTTGAGGCTTCTGCCCTTTGCGAAATACAGTCTTCTTTTCCTTAGTCGGGGCAACAGGCTGAGAGACTTCCGGTTCGGGCTGAACGGGCGGTACAGCATTGTAGTCGATTTCGTCCATGCCAAGCGCAGTGCCAAGCTGCTGGGCGTAATCCTGCTGAGCCGGATACTGCGTGGGATTGGGCTGAGAATTGACGGCAGGCGCAGGAGCCGGGGTGGTAGCCTGCTGAGGCTGCTGATAAAGATTAGGCTGGGATGCAGGCTGGACTGGAGCCGGAGTCTGCTGGGCGGGTGCCGCCGGGGCGGGCTTATAGAACTGACCGGCCGGAGCAACGGGAATCGGAGCGGAGCGCTGCGTGCCGGGATTCATCTGAATGACAACCGGATTTGCCGCCGGGGCGGGCGCAGGAGCCGGAGTCGGTGCGGCCGCCTGCTGTTTTGCCAGAAGTGCATCGACCACTTCCTGCTTGACCTTGCGCACCGTGCCATCAGGCAGGATGACAGAGCGGTCCTCAAAGACCTCTACTTGAATTTTCTCGCCGTTGAAGGTTGTAGTCACCTTACCAACGGAACGACCATGATTCTGCGTGTTTTCCATCGTGAGTTCTCCTTTCCAAAAGAACCTATGTAAATTTGAATATGGATGCAATAGCGTCAGCACTACCTTTCAGCAAGTCGTTTCTGAGTGCTGCCACATACGGAAGAAGGAACCCCCTTTCAATGCGTCCGGTCATAGCGCCAAACGCGAACCAAAGCATAAAGGCAAGAAGCAATGCCCAGATGCAAAAAAAGAGGATAGTTCCAAACCGGCCAAGGAAAATCCAACCGCCGCCTGAATCCGATTTGCGGTTGTTGCATTTCGGACAAGAAGCGGTCAGATTATGTATACTGTTGATGTCCCCGTTCGGAACGAGGATACGATAAGCACGGTGCTTATTGGCGAGATTGATAGACACAAGATGGTCTACCTGCATCGTCTTGCGGAGCATAATGCGGCCGCAGTACGGGCAAAGATAGAACTTGCCGAAAGCGCCGGGATGCGCTTTGATGAACCTGTAACGGTAGTCATCCGAGCGCTCATAGCGAGGATGCTTAGACATGGGCAGAGTGAATCTCATGGGCGCGGTTTGCTACATCGACCCAAGGATGGGCTGCGGGAGCCTTGCGGGTCGGGAAGCCTTCGGGCAGATGCTTCGGGAACTTCAGGCCGTCAGCCTGGGTGCCACTGTTCAACTTCTCCCACTCATGCTCCCATGCGGCAAACTCCATGCCGTGGGTCTTCTCCCAAATGGACAACTCGCCATAGGACATGCCGCCCAGGTCCGCGAGCTTGGCACGCATGTTCAGGTCTGCGGCTGCGGTGACGGTCTTGTTGTTCTGTTTCATTTTTTCTACCTCACGTTTTCTCTGTTCCCGCTCCATCTTGCTCCGAGCATTGCTGCGCTGAGCGGCGTTGCGGCGGTTCTGGTTGTAGCACTCCTCGCAGAAAAGGCGATTGCCTTTAGCCACGATAGGCGCACCACAAATAACACAATGGACGATTTTACCAATTTCGCTTGCCATAGAATTCGCTCCTCCTTCGAGCGGCGTTGCACCGATTTGCAACCTTGCTTTGTTTGACTGAGAGAACCACACGCCCTTGTGGCGATAAGGTTCAGCGGAATATCCACAGCGGCTAAATGCCGCTCTGAAACATAAGAAGTCCTTCAAGCTATGCCAATTCCAGTTAGTTGCATATTTTGCAACCATGAATTTTTTGCGTAAAATAGCGGAATGGGTTTAAAAACCCCTGCTATTGACGTAGCTATCGCAATACAACTCGAAAAAATGCAAAAATAAATGCGTAACACCGAGTGAAATTGACGACATCTGTCATGCTATTGCCGAAAACGCCTAACAATTGCCGATTATTTACTGCTATGCACACTTTTTATAAATTGTACTTTTTGCAAGTTTGATTTCGCGCGTGCAGACTGGCATCCGTGCCCTGCCGATACGGGGTACAGATTTATAGCTTAAAGCTGATACAGAGCCTTACTGTAACAGTGACAGTAAGGATTCGATGTCGCAGCCCCAAAGAAGGGCAGACAGAGCTGTAAAAGCCCTGTGCTTCTTCTCGGAGAAGTAACTGCTGTTGATGCCGACTTGCTCTGCGAGCTTGGCTTCATCTGTCCCGTTTGCGCCATACTTCTCATTGACGACGAGTTGCAGAACGTCATAAAGTTTCGAGTCGCCGGGAAAGTCTTTCACCAGTTCAATAGCCCCGCGAATCAACTGGGCGTACTGGGCCAGAATCTGTGCCTGCTGGCAGCGAGCATCGCTTTCAGTGGTGTTGCCGCCGCTGGCAAGGATACGAACCGAGCGGTTCTCATCCGCAATAGAAGGGTTTGCAATGCGGGAATACTCTCGCAAGAGAACCTCTGTGTTATGGAAAAGGAAAGACGCCTCTGCACTCTGGGCCTCGCCCTCGTTGGGGGCCAGTTCCATGACGAGCGGCTTGATAGTGCTGCTGCCTACCTTCGTGACATCTTCCACAATGGAATCAAAGTTGTTGCGGATTGCAACCGCCGATACCGGGTCACTTTCCAGAATCGAGCCGCGCATCATAGCCATTGCCAGGCTGATTTTAGAAGGCTTGCTCTGGGGATTGAGGAACACCGCTTTGTTCATGGCATCATCAACAGCATCTACCAGCTCCTGGCAGCGGGCAAAAAAGACTTTGCGCATCTCAAGACGCAGCTGAGGTTTCGCGCAGCCGACGGAGCTCTCCAGCATCCTCTGGATGTTGCTCATGCGACAGATGGTTTCATCCGCGTTCTGTTCCCGCAGTTCATCAATGACTTTGTCAATATCCTGTGCTCTGAGAATCCACTGGAGAGCCGGATAGCACATCAAAGCGATAACCACGAACTTTTCGTCTGTGCCCTTGCTTGCCATACGGTTTGCATGACGGGCAAAAGCGCGAGAGCGGTTCACCCCGTTATATTCAATGAATGTGCGTCGAATATCCACTACGATTCCCTCCGAAGACAACACCGTTTGCAAAAAATCCTTGAGATGATTTTCGGTGTTTGCCAGTTTATTGTTGCTCACCGCGTCCATCCTTGTGACCCTCCTTTTTGCTCATTTCTCCCAGCTGCCTGTAAAGCTCTGCCTTCGCCTCATTGCGCACCGCAGAACCAAGCAGACTGTTCTGGCTGAAAACGAGCTGGTAGCCGCGCTCCTCACAGAGCCTGCGCAGCCGTTGACACAGCTTGAAGTTATGTACGGGATAGCTGATTCCCGTATTGATAGCGTTGAGATAGCAGCGGTAGTTGTCGCTGTCCTTTTCGTTCGAGGTGTAGACAAGGATTTCTCGGTCTGATGGGATGTGCCTCTCGTCACCTTCCTGTGCGCCGAGCACATAGATTAGCTCGTTGAGGAAGCTCTCCCCCATTGTTTTGTTGTCCGCCTTGGTCAACACACGATTGTGCGGCATCACTGTTGTGCCGTCACTCTTCGCGAACAGGACCTCACTTCTGGTCACGCTTATCGGCTCACCATAGACTCTTACCTGTTCAAGATACATAACCACGGGCCTTGCTTTAGTCATACGTAACACTCCAAACCTCTTATTTGTAAAAAGTGCAACCATGATTCTGGCCGTGTCACCTCACTGCCCGAACCACAATCGCCACTTTTCATGGTACGCAGTTCGCACAAACGCGCAAGTATTTTTTTAGAACGCGTCATTACTATATCTTGTGTAGCTTCCTAATTATAACACTATATATAGTGGTTTACAATCAAAGAGACGATTTGTACACAAAATATAGTATATTTTGACAAGTGTTAAATGATAATTCGCACGTAAGAAAAATGGTATGAGCTATGATGTTCTATAGGGAAACGGCAACAGGTTCTTATTTCTCTGGAAAGTAATACTTGGAAATTTAGCGCTCAAAGTTGTATTTTTTGCAACCATGTGGTATCATAATAAATATGAGGTGATTTATATGAGCACATTACGAGTAGACGAAGAAAACTACAGAGAGTTTGTCGAGACGATTTCGGATGCTCGTCAAGACTGGATTGACGCAGTCGGAGATGGAGCTATCACCATCATGGAACGTCAACGATACCTTTTGGGAATGTCGATAAAGACTTACTATACAGAATTTCTCGGTTGTAAAATGAACTATCGCACAATCCGAGACGTGGTAGACAGAACAAGCCCGGTCCCTACTGAATTGATGCTTTCCTTCTGCTTCACATACGGGTATGACATCAAACGCTTCTTGGAGGTTTCTGAGCTTATAAAACAGGGACGGTCATTTGACCATTACCAGCAAATAGGAGCGTCTATAGAAGCGTTGGGGAAAGAGGGCATCTATCAGCTTGCCGAAAGTGTTTTCAAAAACTGTACCGATGCAAACCTTTATAACAGACGTCGCTGCTCTGAGACATTGCAGGCATTTGCGGATGGCTTGAGAGAAGGACATGAGGATACAGATTCCTTGCGAGTAAAAAATGCCGCCAAGAAAATTGTACGGAAAGCAGAGAAGGCCACTCTGAATATAAGAGCAGAATTCAAGAAGTTGGCAGATACCATTGAAACGGTAGAATACAATATCCCACAGAAATAAAAAGAAGCTGTTGCACTGATAAGGTGCAGCAGCTTTTCTTTTGCGCTTAATAGAAGGCATCTGCCATAGAAAGCAGAGTATTCATACCGGTATCGGTCGCAGCTGGCGTGGGAGCCGGTTGCGAGGGATAATAGCTCTGTGTTGGTTGCGGGACCGGAACGGGCGGCACCGGAAACTTCTGGATGGGTTCGCCGGTTTTAACGGGAGTGGGGTCAGGGGCAGTTTTATCTTCCTGCCGGAGATTATGCTTATTCAGCACAGCTTCCATTGACTCTTCTACTACCCGGCGGATAGTATCTTCACTCAACCCGTTGCCATTGTTCTGAATGGTTGCATCCCCTTTGGCTGTAGTCTTCAGCGAATCGAGTAGCGCATCCACGATGATTGGTGTCCGCTTACCGTATCCGGCGTTTTTGAGGATGTCGTAAGCCGCTTTCTGGCGAGGGTCCGACATATCGAAGGAGACGGGCAGACGCAGCTGGTTTTTGTCGTTTGTAGCCAAGGTGTATCACCTCGCTATCAACGATTCTCGGCAGCCAGCTTGGTCTCCGCCATCATCTTGAAGCCAATCGCATTGGCACGGGGGTCCTCCACAAACAGATAGTCGTCACGACCCAGCTCACTCTCAATGACAGGGCGCATCAGGATGGAGCCGCCACCAATGAAGACAGGATAAGACAGGGTCAGGTCAACACCCTTCTCTTTCAGGGAACGAATCAGAGTCCGTGCGTAGTTCCGAGCAGTGTTGTGAACCAGCTCATTGATTTCGCGGCCCGGATTGTAGCCACGGCGCAGGATGTTGTCGATGCTAAAGTCGTCCATGTCAAGCTGGAAGCGGTTGCGAACCGCACGCTGGACCTCGTCATACATCTTGATGACACCGTTGTTGAAGCTCTCGCAGAAAGCCATATCTACCTGGCCGCCACGGCTGAACTTCACAACGTCGGTCGTGTAACCGCCAATGTCGATGATATAGGTGTAGGCTTCGGGGCGAGCCATGATTTGGGCCATGTGCGGAGCGATTGCAGCCACACCCTGCGGGAAAACCATAACGCGGACAACGCGAATCTCGAAGTGGACTTCATTGTAGGTGAACTCCACCCGACGGCCGTCGCGGCCAAAGTAGGTCTGATATTTCGGGGCCAGGTCATGGATGTGCGTAGGAGGCAAACCCATCGCCAGGCAGATGTCCTGCTTGATAGCCTGCTGACCGGGGCGAATCATGCCACATGCCTGAAACTCCTTAGCGATAGCAAAGAGGGTCAGCACGTAGTAGGACCAGTCGGAAGTCTTATCGTACATATACGGCACGCGCGACTGGGTCAAGCTGTAGTAGTTGCCGTCAAAGTAGAGCGTGTCGGACTTAACCGCCGGGGGAATATTCCCGTGGCAGATAAGGCCGGAGTTGAACGGCTCGGTGTGCGGCGTTTTGATGTTCTTGTTGCCGGTATCAACGGCAATGACCATAGGATTCATAATCAGTTCTCCCCTCTTTAGGTTTCCTCACGGAACGCCAGATACTTGGCCGTAGCCAGAGCCAACTGCGCGAACTCGCTCTTGACACCCGTGGTGACGAAGCGGATGCTCACAGACATCATGGCATTCCATGCCAGGTCAATGTACTTACGGCAGACTTCCGACTTACCGTTGATAAGGCGGTTTGCGTTCTCGTTCATGGCTTTTGCCAGTTCAGGCTCGGTATAGACGACCACATCGTGGATGTCACGCTCCTTGATAGCGTTGAACATCTCGATAGCACCCATCAGCGCAAACTCTTCCTCGTTCGGTGCATGACCGCTGCGAGAAGACTGAACGAAAGCGTCTCCCATGTCCACGCACAGACCATAAGAGCCAATGCCTGTTTCGTCATTGTAGCGAGCATACAGGAAGACATTAGCTTCTTCCGTCTCGGCTTTGCGGGGAGCTTCCCCATACGCAACGAGGCTCTCGGTGAACTGCGGGCCTTTCATACCGACCGGCCACTGCATATCATCCGTTTCCTGCTGCGCCAACGCCCCGGCGGGTTCAGAAACTTTTTCGCTGCCCGATTGAGGTTCATCGGAGACGGTATCGATAGGTTCTGCAACCTGCTCCTGCGCGGGAGGAACCAGAGGCGTAGAAAAGTCTTCTTCGGGCTGCTCCGGCATCGGTTCCGGGGTCGGAGTAGGTATCGGTGCGGCAGGCTCCACATCCTCAATGTCCGTCATATCGATTTCGATGGACGGTTCATCAACGGTGTCAACGGTTTCCTTCACAGCGGGCTGAACACGCTCGATGACAGCGGTCGTTTCAGGAACCGAAGTAGCAAACGTGGGCTGTTCTTCCGGCTGCGCGGCAGGCTTGGCAGCAAAAGCGTTCTGCACAAAACCGGGCTGTTTGGGCTGGCGTTTCTGATTGGGAGTTTTGGCCTGCTTGTGCGGCCGCTTGAAAAGGTTCTGTACGAACGGATTACCGTCACTGATTTCATCCATGTCCTGCTTGGTGACAGGCTGCTGCACGGACGCGCTGTTCTTTGCCTCCGGGGCACTCGGATTGTTCTGAGGAATCATTACGACGGGTTCATCCTCCACGTCGTCAACATCATAGTTGTCGTCAAAGACGTGGTATTTCTCGACAGCGGACTCGGCTGCTGCCTTCTCACGACGCTCCTGCTCGGCAGCTTCAGCTTCGAGCTTGCGCTTGCGGTTTTCTTCCTCTGCACGGTTTGCCTTAGACTGGTCGAGGCGTGCAAAGATGTCATTCAGACTGCTGTGTTCAGCCATTGGATACATCCTCCATTTCGGGTTTTACGGTTTCGGGCTCAGACACGACGCCGGTGGTCTCAACGGACGATTCCGTCTCCTCTGCCAGCTCTTCGTCCGAGTCGGGATATTTCGGGGCAGTCGAGATATTCTTCTTAAAGCAGCTCGGCCAGACGCAGTATTCCTTATTACTGCGCCAGGGGCAAGCGGTTTCGGTACAGAGTGGACGGCGCTTTTCCGACTTTGCGACAGCAGCAAATGCGCCGCCTTTCGTAGCGTGAATCTCTGCTCTACGCCGCTCCGAGAGCTTATCGAAGCCACGCTCCACGGCTTCAGGCGTAATGCCGAGGGTACTGGCAATCTCATCCGACGTGTGGTTCGACCGCTGGAGCGTGTCAATCTGGTCGAGCAGGTTCTTGGTCATTTTGGGGTGAGTGCGAAGGGGTTTGATGTCCATGTGTTCTATGTCCTCCTTATTAAGCGGCACGACGCTTCAGGTGCTTGCGATAGAAACTGCGCTTTTTCCAAGGCACATCCTTGGCCTCCAGCGGAGTTTCCATGAATTTGAGCTTCTTGAGCATACGCTGCATTTCGGCATCTTCCTTCGCAGCGAAGAGACAGATGCTTTCAGGAACCGCCATACTGATGATGAAATCCAGCATCGCGGTGGCGATTCCACGATTGCGATAGGGCTCCTCGACTTCCAGGCTATCGATGTAGAGATGCGTGGTAACAGGCAGAATCATGGCGATATTGTCATTCTTCTCGCGGTCGTAGCGCTCGTCTACCTCCGCGCTCTTGTCGCAGAGATAATTGATGGCGAGCTGCTTGGCCGGGATGCCGGGAGCAGACGTGGTAGCCGCAGGCATGAACTTGGTCGGAACCTGCAAGATAGAAGCCTTCATCGTAGCGACTTTCTTCGTTCCGTCCATTGCCGTGCAGGTGATGACCGTCTCGGACAGAAGATTCTGCTCGCCAGGACGCTGCCCACGGTCCTCGTAGATGGCGCTATTCGCGTCCGCCAGAACAACAATGGGGGTAAAGGTCTTGTCAACAACCGTGATTTTCTTTTTCATAGCGCATATCCCCTTTCTTACTCGCAGCAGAACTTACGTTTAGAACCGTCAAAGACCACAACCATCGAAGGTCGCATACCGGCACTGGGCTTTTTGTCGCTCTGGCCGTATGCCGCATAGGAAGGCAGCAACGAGTTGACGAACTTGACACGCTCGGGCAGGAAGTGAACCCTCACGCCGGGCTGGAGATAAATGTTCTCCTGAAACCACTTGGAATCGGTGGACACGGGCAGGAGCATGACGACGACGGTGTTCTTCTTCTTTGCTTCGGTGCTGGCCTTCTTGACCCAGTGGCGCAGACTGGCCGCGCCACTCGGCGGGCAGCAGTAAACCGTATGACCTTTCCAGTCCTGAGCAAGACCGTCATCCTGTGCGGTAAAAAACTTGGCACATTTGGCGTTCTCAGGACGGGCGCAAGCATCCAGATTGAAGTGGTACTTGCGGTCCAGCTCCTTAAAGAGCTCGTCGGGAGTTTCCCACTCCCCTGCAATAGTCCGGCTCACGGCGGTACTGACGCTCTTGGTGGATTTGTCGTTCATAAAGGGGTCCTCCTTTGATGTGATGATACGTGATAAGTTGAGATTGATTCTAATTGTACTTTTTGCAACTATGATTTCGGAAAAAAAAGAATAGGGCCGCAGAATTTTCAAACTGCATCGTCCTTTTTGCTCCGTAATTCCATTATCTGCAATTCGCACATTTCCGCAACAAGTTTTTGAAAAAAGATTGCCCCTTCGCCTACTTTTGGCAAAGGGACAATGTCACAATCTCAATCGTCTGTCACTTCTACCGGATTCGTAGTCCATTCTACATTTCCATCGGGGCAAGAAAGACTCAGCGTTACGGTAAAGGACGCATCATCTTTGGCAACTATGTAAACCTTGTAGTTGCCGCCATTGAGTTTGATGGTGTCATAAGCCGTCTCAAGGTAACGAGACTCGACCTTTTTGGTGTCGGTGTTCACAAACAGAATCTTGCAGCTTCCGATACCGCAGCTGATAGTGTCATATACATCAACATTAGCTGACTTTACATTGATGGTAAAAGAAAACGCCAGTTTAGCACCAACCATACTGGTTGCTCCGGCGGTATAGTCGATAGTGCCGTCATCCGTCAGGCTGCTTTCAGCCCAGTTCAATGCTTCGAAAGCGGAACTGCCACCGGCAATCGCATCTTCGTTATCGTACAGTTCTTTGGGGTCGGTACAGCCCGTGAGAAGACCAACGGCAAGCATCAGAGTCAGGAGCAAAGAAACAATCTTTTTCATGTCCTCTCCTTAATTCTGGTTCGGATAGCCGAATGTGATATGGCTGGTTTTAGCTGTCACATGAACAGTGGCTTCTGTTTCAAGGCCATATTCATTCTGGATTTTGACTGTGCTTTCGCCCACTGTGATGCCTGTAACCTCGCCGTTGACATTCACGGCACAGATAGCATTGGAGCCATTCTCGAAGGTGTACTTGGTGCCACCTTCGCCTGCTTCCAGCCCCTCTACATCGGTATACACATTGATGCTCTTAGTCTCACCGATTTCCACATACAGGTCATCGGCATACAATTTCTTAGGAGCTTCCGTAACCTTGAAATTCACAGTTTTGGACGGTCCCTTGTCAGAAGATATTGTCACAGTTGTAGTGCCAGCAGCGATGGGGATGATGTTGTTGTTCTCGTCTACACGGGCAATGCTCTCATCCCCCACAGTGACGGTCACAGTGCCCGCATCAGCGTTTTCTGGAATGGTGGTATATTCGACCTGAACAAGTTCGCTCTTGGTGGAGGCATAAATGTCATCAAGCTCAAAGCCCTGCAAAGGTTCTACCACGTTTACGACTGCCCCGGCGGTCAGTCGATTGTTCTGGCTGTAAATGCTGATTTCGGTCGTGCCGTGCCCGTTAGCCGTCAGGCGGCCGTTCGCATCAATCGAGGCCACGCTGTCTGCCATACTCTCAAACCGAAGACCCTTCCGTTCGAGGATTGCGGCCAGTTCATCACCCGTCACCGTAGTGCCGTCACGGAGTACGCCAGTCAGTTCTACCTGCTTGGACTCGCCCAGCTGGAGGTTGATAGGACTTGCAACCGAAATGGATGCCAGAGCCTTCTTATTGCCGCAGCTGCAAAGCATCAAAGCAGCACAAGCTGCAAGTGTCACCAATGTGATAATCTTCTTGATTTTCTTCACGATAAATTGTTCCTTTCGCATAGAATTGGCGGGGTGAAACCGTGCCCCGCCTGCATCTTCCATTATCTGCAATTCGCACATTTCTTCAACGCGCCAAATGTGTAATTTCCTGGGAAAAACAAAAAGAGGGCGGGCAGCCAATTTCTCAGCTGTCCGCCCAAAATTTGTACAGAAGCGACCATCAGGTCACGCTGGATTGTTTAGTTATCGTCCGAGGTTAGCCCACATCTTTCAGCCAATCCTGAGACTCGACTTTCTCGTACTCTGCTTCATCAGGCATCGTGCCACCGTAAGGAGCGATGGTGTAGGTGACCTTAGTAACAGGAGTGCAGACATTGGCATCGTTCACGTTGCCGGTAGCGGTGTAGACCGCCATCGGGATACGCATTGCCGTACCAGTAATCTTGTTGTTGAGGAAGTCGCCAGTAGCCTTGGGAATGACCCAAGCCGTATCGCTATGGTCGATTGCGTTATCACCCGAGGTCAGGACTGTATCACGCAGACGCATGTACAGCTCACCACGGCGCAGGGTGTTCTTGCCCATCGTGTAAGCGGAGGAGGCATAGTCCGTACCCGTGTAGTATTCCATACCAGGGACGTTCTTAACCGTCCAGGGGCCGCTCGTCTTGATGTTCTTGACCTGAATAGCAACCGTAGAATAGTTGGTGATGCGGTAGTTGGTAGGCTCAACCACAGTGCCGTTGGAGTTGGAACCGTACATGCAGACATACAGAGGTACAGTAGCTTTAAGCAGCGCCGGGTGGACGTACAGGTTGCCCTTGTGGATGATGAGGTCGTAGTTCTTCACGGTCTCGCCGTTCGGGTTTACGACTTCACGAACCGTCAGAGCGTTGCCCAGAGTCGGGTCGGTGTTGATGTCCACGATGTAGGGAGCCAGCGGCTTATGGTTGTAGTCGCAGAAACCGCAGGTCTTTTCATCGTATGCCCACTCAAAGCTGTCATCGGTCGAAGTGCCATCCGCATACAGCGGCACAGACTTCTCGTCGCAGTCAGTGACAAAGGGCAGGTTCGTCTTGCTCTCAGATACCGTCTGTTTCTTCCAGTAGTCGTAGCTGTCTACAAACTCCTGCGTAATAGCGGTTTCAGTGCCGTTATTATCCAGATACAGAGCGCTGCTGACAGTGTCATTTGCTTTCAGCTTGGTATCGAGAATCGGAGTAGCATCAACGTCGCTTACAACGTCAATCAGGTTCTCGTCCACGTCTTCCATCTGAATATTCACATGGAAGTTCGGGTTCTGGGAGTAAATCATCTTGTCGTCATCAACCACAGTGACATGCAGAGGACGCTGTGCAACCTCAAAACGACCGTTCAGAACCATTACGATGTAGTTCTTCAAAACGGGGTAATTGGCTTCAGTCAGACCAACATAGGTCAACGGATAAATGCCAACAGGAGTCGTTTCATCGGGGACCAGGTCCTCGTGACCATCAACGAGAGTCTTGAAGTGAGACTTCTTGTAGGTCGGGTCAAGAGTCAGCGTATCGCCCTGCACCAGACCATCCAGCTCCAGCCAGCAGCCATCAGAAGCTGCCGTGCCGTAACCGTAAGCCTTGGTATCGTGCCACGGGTCTTCGCCAACGCCATCACCGTACAGACCGCGCCAGTTCTTCACCTGTGCAGTCAGGTTTGCGCGGGCAATCGCACCGGAGTAATCCTGACGCTCGATAAAGTAGTTCTTCGCGTCCTTACCAGTCAAGGTCGGAGTTGCATCAATCGTGATGGGGTTTTCATCCAGCTCATACGGCCAGTTGGAGCTAACAGTACCATCAGCGTTCAGCTTCTGGCCTGCATCCTTCGTCTTGTACTTGCCGGATGCGGTTTCACTTGCCAGCTTGACGTCGTCGCCTTCGAGGATACCGTCAATGAGGATGTCCTTGATGGTGGCATTTGTCGTGCCGTCATAGTGCTTGATGTTGCGGGGATAGGTCGGGTCTTCCAGATACAGGCTGTGGACGTACAGACCACGAGCGGAAATGCTGCCGGAGTAGTCCTCAGTGCCGATGTAGTAGTTGGTGCTGCCGTTGCCGACGAGCGTCAACTCACTTTCACGAACAATCTTATAAGGACCACCTGCATCGCTTACACGGTTGCCGTTGCTATCTGCATAGTACCCGTCAACAACCGTGGTGCTCAAGCTGACGTTATCGCGGTTTGCCATACCGGTTGTGATGCGGGCATCAGGGATGGAAGCATCCGCCGTATGGTCATAAGCCTTGCTATGAGAGCCGACAACTGTCAGAGCCTTCGGGTAAATATCGAACTTGACGGAAGAACCAGTGCCGCTTGAATTACCGTTCGGGTAAGTCTTGCCGGGTTCGGTGTTCTCGTACTTGTAAGTGATGATATAGCCCTGAGCCGTGCAGTTTGCAGTTGCGGTATAAGAGCCGCAATCAGAACGAGGATTCTGGTTCTGGTCCGTAGACGCATCGATTGCAGAAGCCAGCGTGCCCTTCTTATTGCTGTAAGTAATAGAAGTAGCCTTGGTGACCTCGGTCATCTGGTCACTGGACAGGTTGCCAGAGAAGCTAACGGTAGCGACATCAGCCGTGCCGTCATAGGTCTTGTTCGCAACCGTGATGTTCACGGTAACACGAATCGGGTCGGAACCGCTCGTCGGGTCAGTGTCCTCGTAAGCAGTATCGTAAGCGTTATGGCCGTTGCGAGAGAAGCGGTCAACTGCGGAACGAACCGTCTTGACGGTAGCATAGCCGTTGCCGGGTCTGAAGCCATCCTGATAGCTACGGAAGTTGCCACCAGAAGAAGTAGCACCGCCGCCGACATCAGAATAGGCTTCCAGTACAGTCACAGACTTGCCGTTTGCACCTGTAAAGGTACGATTGACAGAAGTGATGTAGTTGGAGCCGCCGTTGCCATCACGCTTGCAATAAGCCCAGCCATCACCCCACCAAATCTTACTACCGGTATTAGCAGAGCCGCCCTGCCAACCGCCACCACCGCCAGACGGGGCTTCGCAGTTGTTTTCGGAAGAGTTGCCGCTAATACCTGCTCTGAAGCTGTCGAACATACCACCGGAAGAACCAACGGCAAATGTTCCATTACCACCGCCGTTACCGCCGTTGACAGGAACAACACCATTGCGCAGCGAACCACTCGTGGAATCGGCCGCACCATGCTGGTTGCCGCCACCGCCACCTGCAACGCCGAGCATATACTCAGCCGCAGTCGTGGTGTCGCCATATTCGGCCAGACGACCAGTACCAATCAAGCCGATTGCTACTGTCGTAGCGCCGCCGCCGGAAGCACCAAGCAAGTTGCCGTGGCCGTTACGAGTCTGCATAGGTGTACCACCTTTGCCACCGCCATTATAGCCACCAGCAAGCTGTACATGAACTTCACCGTAGCCACTCGCACCGCCGTTTTCCCAATAGCGGTTATCGATAGTGCCAGCGCCACCCTTTACGAAGTAGAGCTGTGCGCCCTGCTCCGCCTGGACAATCAGTTTGACGTGACCGCCAGAAGAGGTGTGCGGATTCATTGTACCGCCACCGGCACCATAGAGGTTGATTTCGTAGGTGCCAGCATAGGTGAAGGTATACAGGCTGTAAGGGTTGCTGGCGCTGCTTGCGCCTTCCAGCTTGTCATCGACCTTAGGACCGGAGCCCTGCTCATCGATGTAGAAGTAGACCTGGTCCATATCTGCATCAGTAGTCGGAGCGTCGTAGCAGACATAGTAGACGGCGTTGCGCCACCACCATTCCCAAGTGGCTTTGTCAAGGACATCACCGCTCTTGGTACGGTAAGCGAAGCCGTGCGTGCCAACATTCTTGATGTAGTCGTCATCATTAGCTGTCACCTGTTCGAACAGGTCGCTCCAGTGGTTGCCATTGGAGTCTGTGACAGAGTCGTCGATAACGACCGTGTCGCGGCTATCAATCGTCGTACGGCTGTTTACAGGTTTGCCTGCTGTGAAGTAGGTCTCCATGTAACGGATGCCGTTCGGAGCGATGATAGCGAGGTTCTTATAGTTGTAAACCGCGCCGCCATTATTAAGAGCATCATTGATAGCTGTAATGCCTCTCAGAGAAGAGATGTTCTTATAGCTGCCATTCTCTGTCGTAATGGTGTTGTGGCTTGCAGTTGCCTTGTTAGGGATATTTGCCTTGATGGAGATGGTGTAATCCAGCACAAGCTCAGCGCCATAAGAAGACTGACCAAGGTCATTGTACAGGTGAGCATTGGGGTCGGAGGAATCCACCGAGCGGTTGAAGTTGTATGCCACCGTGCGGCCGCAGGTATACGGCTGCATATTGGCGGAATCCCAGTTCTTCATGTACCGCTCTTCTGCTTTGCAGAGGAAGTAATAGTGGGTATCACCGAAGTCCATCGGGTTCGTGGCGTTATCAATGTACAGAGACACGATGGCGTTCCACTCGCTGTAGGTCTTATTGTTGAGGTTTGCGGAGTCGGTCGGGTACATGGCTTCCAGCTTGATATAGCCGCTGAACTTATTGAACGCCTTACCATTGCCGTTCATAAAGCTCATTTCCATGTTATCGACATTTTCACTCAGCTTACTGATATTGCCGATGCGCTGGCCGACCTGACTGTAGCTCAGCTGGATAGAACCGTCCGTGCTGTTCGTTACGTTCTGGAAGCGGTCCAGACGACCACCGCCAGCCACGTTGCTGAACATCCAAGTGATAGCAGGGGCAGAATCCTTGTTGCCAAAATACGTGATTTTAGTAGTGTAGACTGCCTTGTTATCGTTCGCAGCACCGTAAACCGTGCCATTCTTATTCAGAACATCAGGAGCAATGGCATCCAGCGGGATGTCACTGGAACGACGACCAGAGTTCGGGTTGCTTGCCTCAGAAGTCCAAGCCAAGTTACCGTTGTTGGCATCGAAGTTGTTCAGCAACAGAGACTGGGCTTTCAGCGGAGTCATCTCAATGGGAGGAGCGTACACAATCAAGTGACCGGTACGGCTGTTCGCCTCATTGTTTGCAATCGTTGTGTTGTTGCCAATCTCATGGGCAGGAGCTTTGTAGTTGAACACGCAGCGGAAGTCCAGACCATCCCAATCCATTGCGGCATCCTTAACAGTCAGAGTGACCGTAGAATGCTTCTTCATGGTAGAGATACCAGACTCGCGGAGATTGTTCAGCGGGTCCCAGAAGTATGCAGGCCAGAACTGGAGGGAACCCATCTTATCCGCAACAGCCTGCGTCATATCTTCTACTTTGGTGGTGATTTCAAAGCTGCCCGCCGGGAACAAATTGGCATCACTGCCGATATCGACCCAAACATTGTTCTCGTCACGATACTGAACGGTGTAAGTCACGCCGTCCGTAACGCCCTTCCAATAGTACAGGTCGAAGTTGAAAGCGGCAGATTCGCCAACAGAAACGCGCTTATCGAAAGCCTGCTCGATGAACATAGGACGAAGCGCTACTTCGCAGTAGCCGTTCTTGCCATCCTCGGCTTTGTCGAGGCTCGTATACTGCTTGCCACCAACCGTAAACTCGCACTTAAACTGAATCTTCTCACCGCAGTAGTCGAGCGTGTTGTACGTTACAGTGCTTTCGGTGTAAGGAATATCAGCGTTCGTAGCCGCCTGGGTAAAGGTGGTCTTGTTGATTTTGCCCTTGACGACGCCATCATAGGTGGTGAAGGAAGTGCCGGGGCCGCCAATCTTGAACCACTGGCTGGGGCTGCCACTCTCGGTGATGGCACGATAGTACCAAATCACGTTAGAGTCAGGAACAGTCTGGTCATAGTACAGCTTGCTGCCAACGGTCTTGTTGACGGGGCCTTCCCAGTCTTTGTAATCGTCAATCGGGTCTGCTGTAGGCTTCAGCAGTTCCAGAGGATGAGTCTCGCAGTCGTTCCAGAAATGATTCGGAACGTCCACGACAATCATGCCGTACTCGGTGATGCTGCGGCCATTGGGGTCAAAAACCTCGGCACGCTGCATACCAGTCGTGGGCACGTTGGAGATGACGTACTTGCTATCACCATTGACCACGCAGTCGTAATCTGTGCCATCAGTTGCATGAACCACAACGCGATAGCCGGTGTAGTCAGAAACACCGTCATCCGGGAACAGAGCGTTCAGGTCGCCAACAACACGAGCGATACCGGTGATACGGACGTTAGGCTGGTTGTCCAGCTTCAGAACGGGCAAAGCGCCAACGGTCTTATCGTTACCAAGGTTCCAACCATTGTTGCTGCCCGTGGTGTACATACCATAGGTATCAGAGGTGTTGTCGAACAGCGGCTGACCGTTGCTTGCGAGGTTCACATGGTACGCATCAGAGTTCCAGTGACCGGAGAAGTTTTTGATAGGAGTCCAGCCCTCCGGCAGAGTCAGGTCATCAACAACCTGATAGCAGCCGTTCAGCGGATACCAGAAAGAGCCACCGGCCTGCAAAGCAGACAGAACCTGCATGTAGTTGACAGAACTTACACGGATAACGAAGTGGCTATCCTCCTGGCTATTCTGATTCGCCGCGCAGATTTCGCACTGTTTGCGCTGGGAAATGTACATGACGGTGTTGGAGAACAGGCGAGCTTCACTTACCGTCGCAGAGTTTTCGGGTAAATGGCCGATTTGGTTCATCAGGAAGTTGCCCGTACCAGACAAGTAAAAGTTGCTTGTACCAAACCAGCTGCGGCCTGTTGCGGGGTCGGTAATGGTCTTGGTGGTAGGATTCGGATTGTAGCCAAACTCGGCACCAGTGATGTTGCCACCAGCGTAATCAACCCAAATAGGACCAAATGCAACCTGAGAGTTTGTATGGGTCTTAGAAGCATCCAAAACGCCATTCAAGTCAAACGGGAAGTTGGTGGGATTACGATACTTGACCGTCTGATTTGCCTGCGTACCAGAGTACGGCTTCAGGCGGATGTTCAGCTGGTTACTACCATACATGATGCCAGCCTTGCCGTAAGAACTATGGCTACCACCGGTAGACAGAATCATGGAGATGGCATCGGTAGGCAGAACCGTACCAGAGTCGATGTTACCGCCATTGGCACCCATCAGAGCGTTCATGTTCCAGTGGCCGTTATCAATGTTAGGAACAGAGTTCAGAACATAGTAACGGGTAGAACCATCGTTCTTATCGGGACCAAAGCGGCCGCCCTCTTTGTAATCACGAGCGCCAGGGTCCGTATAACCAGCATCATGTGCATCATACCAAGAACCAGCGTAGGCGTACATAGTATCGTGACCAACGCACATGCCGTAGCCCTGGCTCAAGAATGCCTTAATGGCATAGTAGGCTTTGCCGGAAAGGTCGGGCTCCTGATTAACGCAAACGCCCCAACCGATTGAGTCGATACGATAGTTGCCTTCGGCATCCATCATATACATATCAGGATTAGCATTAAACTGCTCGACTGCTACTGAAAGTACAGTGATATGCTGATTCAACTTTTCTCCATTGGGGCCTTTCAGCCAACCATTACTTGAAACAGTCGGATGTGAAAGGAACTTCGCATACATACGACCGGCATCAGAAACCCAAGGGTTCAAAAATACAACAGCATCTTTATACTTTGTGCCAGAAGCGCCTGTACCATAATTGTCCTTATCCGCATCGCGAATAACAGCGGTATAGGCAGGAATTTCAATGGCTGTACCCGTAATAGTCCATGCGTTGTCACTATTATGAGGACGGAAGTAGACAGTCTGACCGTACCATTCGCTATTGACCTCAAGCATATTGCCATCAGTCAAAGGAAATTCCATGTACTGACGAGTAGCGCCCGTAGGATAACCGTTGTCATCCAGCACGTTTGCTGTACCAACTTTGGAGCCACTCCACGCACCGCCAATCTGAGTCCAGTAGCGGTCTGCGGTAGCCTTGTCGAATTTACCAGCATTGAACCACTCAGTAACCTGGTCGTACATATTCTTGGTGATGTACTCGTAGTTGCCGTTCAGGCCGGTAATCCACTGGTTGTCAGAAGACAGTGCAGGACCGCCTGCTGAATAAACAGCAAAAGAATCGGCCAGAGAAGCATAAGTGGCGGGCATATTGTCCTCGTCCGCAGTCTCTTCAGTAGCTTCATCAGAAACCACTTTGAACTGGACAGTAGACAGGATGATATTGCCTTCCTTGTCTTCATCGGTCAGCTCAGTGCCAAGGTCCTCAAGTGCTTTGAAGTTTTCCTCACGATAGGCTTCATCCACCACTGTAATCAGACAGCGGTAGCTTGCAGACAGGTCTTCCTCAGCAACCTCAAAAGTGTAGGAGGCTTCCGTAGCACCATCAACATTCTGCCAGTCAGTGGTCAAAGCTACAGTGCTTTCATCAGAAAACTCCCACTTGCCATCATCATTCAGACGTGCAGTGTAAGTGTTTTCCTCATTTGTCGCATAGACCTCGGTCGTGCCGTCGTCAGTCTTGCCTGCCGTAATAGCATACCCATCCAGAACAAAGTTCGGAGTATGCCATGCCAGCTGCACATCGCTGGTGTCAGCACCAATGGCATCGAGAGCATCAACCACTGCATAGTACATCTCGCAGCCCTGCCAAACAAAGTCCGGCGTATCTGCAAGAGTCTCTGCCTCAGTAGAATCTTCCCAAACGAAGTCATACCAAGTAGGCTCCCCCTCTTCATAAGGATAGATAGCATCGGCTTCGTTTGCCACGAAATCTTGCTTCTTCTGCCACTGGTAGGTTACAGCAACGTCATCACGGTTCAGCAGAGCGTCAAGAGTGACGGTGTCCCCTACATTCGCCGTGATTCTGTCACCATACTCAGGCGTGACAGCCTGGATGCCGACAAAGGTCTCAGCCGTTTCCGGCGTGGCTGTGTTCTCGTCAGATTCGTCGGAATCCGTCAGAACCACATCCTCGCCGCCTGTCGTATCATCCTTGACCGTGTCGGTCGTGGAGTCATGCGTCAGGTCAACGACATCCGTAACGGACGGCGTCGGCTCAGGAGTCTCAGTCGGCTCGTCTACGGCTTCGGAGTTAGAAGTGTCGGTCTCGTCCACGGATTCAACCGCATCCACTTCGCCCGAAGCCGGGGCCTCTGTAGCATCTTCGGAAACAGTAGTGCTATCCGCCGCAAATTCGTCCGCAAACGCGACGGTGTCAACGGCGAACATAGAAAGCAGCATACTGGCCGCCAATGCAATAGAGGTCACTTTTTGTGCAATTTTGTGCATAATGCGTGTGTCCTTTCTGTACAGTGAGCGATTCCGCGAAAGGCTTTGGCAGAGCTTCTCACAAGAAAAATCGTCCCTGCACGATTAGCTTTTTGCTTCCGTACATTTTCATTCTATGCGGTTCGCACGTTTTCGCAATGGGAGCCATTCACAATTTTTACGCAAATAAAAAGTGCCGTTCTTGCAAAGAAAAACGACACTTTATGTAAAACTATCTGGGTGGTAAATCTACAAATTCATGGTATAATGCAGATGCTAAATATAACGCTCTTCCTTAATTATGCGGTTCGCATACAATGAAATTAAAAGGAGGAGTATAAATGCCTACAAAACATGATGCAATATACGATTATATAATAGAGCTTTTGCTTAATTCCTATGTAAGTAATAATTTCAAAACAGGATTGGAATTGTGCCATTACAGACTTGCCAGCTCTATCAACAAGCTCGACAAGGAAAGTGTTAGCACCGGCATGCGGTATCTTGACGCGTTGATGTTATTTAAGGCTAAGATGAAAAAGCACGATTACCAAGGAGCTTGCGGAAAACTTCTTGATGCTTTTGGGCATGTTTATAGTGTGAGTAGCATTTTAGAATCAGAAGACAGCAAAAAAAGAACAGAGTTAAACGCTTACTGTGCTAATATTATATTGCAAGTTTTAAATGAATCTATGGAGGTCGAAAGCCGTGAAATGGGGAGCGATATTTAATAAATCCGAAAAAATATCAAGCATTAAAGAAAACCGCTTAGTAAAAATCGAAGCTCTGCTGCGAAATGATACCTGGATTTCAGATGCCTATAATTGTATTTCTGTCCTGGATTCTAATTTATATTCTCCTCCTGAAAAGGCTCGTTACAGAGATTTTTTAATTAGCGCTTTATCCGAAGAAATGGCAGGATTTTATACGTATAGAGCATATAGCGAAGATGGAAGCTCACTTCTATCATTGGTTGAAATGCCGTTGTTTATTGCTAAGACTGCCATACGTGAAACATTCACATCCGAAAGCAAACATATAATAGTTCTCCCTGATATGCCGAAAAGGCTTGTTCAAGCTATTCAGGACATCGATGAAAAAGGCTATCTTTCGGAAGAAGAAATCGCCACCGGAACTCTATACAAAGAACTCAATCTCGTTATCACTTATAACCATCGACATCATGTGGCTGCTGCAATTAGTCGGGAATGTAGTGACAATATACTGTTTCATGGACCTGTATTGTCGCAAGAAATTGCAGCATCGCCAATATATGCCACAAGTGATTTTCACTTTGCAGACAAAGAAGGCAACATCATAAAAGAGCATTCCGACCCACGACTCGTGTTGTGCTGCCTTCTTGCAGAACAGGCAATTGCATTCAAAGCGGAAATATGAACCACCAAATCAAAAACAGTATCATTTAATTTCAGCATACATACTAAAAATAAAAGAGGCGGCCTCCAATTGGAAGTTGTCTCTTCATTCTTATGGAAACAAAAGAGGGCGGCGCAGGTTGTTGATGCCTGAGCCGTCCTCGCTTTTTTGTAATGACTTTTAAGTTAAGTTCTCAAGTGAAGGGGCTGCACCCTATTCTACTTGAGGTAATACTCACCCTTTGACTTCTGCGTTAGCAAAGAATGCCAACGTCTTCGGGAGGGCAACTCTTGTCGGCACCACCTTCAATCACCTGGCCGCCGTTTGCACCACTACCGTCAGTAGCGCCGCCGCTCGGCTGAGACGGCTGAACAGGTTCGGGGTCAGGTGCCGGAGCAGGGTCGGGGTTGCTGGGCTGTGCAGGCTCCGGATTCGAAGGCTGCGCGGGCTCAGGATTGCTCGGCTGAACCGGAGTCGGGTCCGGAGCGGCCGGTGCAGGTGCCGGATTGCTGGGCGCAGCAGGAGTAGTGGTAGTGCTTCCTGCAGAGCTGCTGCCGGTGTTCGTGGAGCCGCCGGTCCAGCTGGAGCTGCCAGTCGAAGTATTACCCTTGCTGCTGGTAGTGCCTTTGTTGCTGCTGGAGGAAGAAGTAGCCTTATCCGTCACGGTGACGTCGTAGTTAGCTTTCACATCCTCGTTGGACTCACTGGTGGCAGTGATGACTGCATTCCCACTGGCAACGGCCGTTACCTTCCCATTGGAGTCAACAGTCGCGACCTTTTCGTCGCTGGAGGACCAGGTGACGGTCTTGTCGGTTGCCTCGTCAGGTGTAACAGTAGCCTTGATGGTCACGGAGTTGCCGACCTTCAGGCTGCCCTTCGTCTGGTCGAGTTCAATCTTTTCGACCTTGGTGGAGACAGTAACCTTGGTCTCTGCCTTCATGCCATCAGGCACAACGCCAAACGCAGAATCCACATCAGCCAGGTCCTCGGGCATCATCGCGATACCGTCGTCGGAGGCAGCCTCGGAGGTGGTGTCCTTATCGCCGGTCACAACTGCTTCCTGGACAGCAGACTCGGCCGTTGCAGGAGCATCTGCAATAACATAAGCCGTAATGGTGCATTCGCCGTCAGCTACTGCCGTGACAAGACCATTCTCGTCCACCGTCGCAACGCCATCATCGCTGGAAACGTATGCGAGCTTGACCTCGGTGGCATTCTCCGGGATAATCTTGGCGTCCAGGCTCTTGGAATCCTCGCCATTGGTGTAGAGCTCCAGGGTATCAGGAGTGTCCACGCCGGTGGGCAGGATGACGACCTTCACGTGGGTCGTGGAAGAGATGCCTGCATCCTTCACAGCAGCCGTGATGTCGGCTTCACCGGCACCAACCGCGGTGACCATGCCGTTTTCATCGACAGTCGCGACGTCTTCATTAGAAGAGGTCCATTCGATGGTGAGCTTTTCAGCCGCCGCTGCGAGCTTCTCGTCCGTATCAGCGGTCTCAGCCGTAGCGGCATCACCGGTCACGAGAACCGGAGTCTCTGCCGGGGCCTTTTCCGTGCCAAAATTGATGGGAAGAGTCACGCTCTCGCCCTTTTCAATCGTGGCGGTTTCGGGAATCGCCATGTCGGTCACTTTGACGCCGCAGCCTGCGAGCGACAGCGCCATGACGGCGGCAATTGCAGCCGTCAGGAAGATTTTTTTCTTCATATTCTTTTTCTCCTTCTCAGCATCTTATGCTGAGGCATCTAATTGTTGATAGGTTCAACCGGTCCTACGCAGCTTTGTATTTCGTCACCGACGATGCTGTGAACCCCATTGGTCGCCTATCCTTCTGTACAGCTGCATTATACCATTTCTGCTGCCGTAACAGCAAACAAGATGCCTATATATTCACACTTTAGTAACAATTTGCTTTGGTTGTTGCTTTGCCTCATTGTAGAGCATGACAACTTTGATGTCAAGCATCATAGATACAAAATAAGGACAGCCCCTCGTAAGGGACCATCCCTATCTTTAAATCTCGAAATACTGGTCGCCTGTCACATTCGTTTTGCTCTTTTCCGGATAGGCACAGTACGCACGCATCGTATCGGTACGGTTATCATACACGCCGCAAATGTAGTGCTCGCAGTAAGAGCATTCATCGGGACCCTCGCACCTTTTGTTGTCATAACGGCAAGGCTTCGGATACGTTCCCTCGGGAACAAAAGCTGTTCCGAACTCAATCTTGTGTTTGACCGGCTCGGCTTTAAGCGTCTTGCGCAACATATCCAATGGACTTCTGAAAAAGTCCAGCATGTCCATTGTAGGACTAAGTTCAATGAAATGGTTGTAGTCAACCTTAAAGGTTTTGTAGGTAGGCTTCCAGGTTTTGCGATTCACGCTGGACCAGTTGACGCGCCTGATAAGTGCATCTGCATCACTCTCGCCAAAGTAGAAACAGATGCTTACCCAGGCTTTAAGGCTATCCTCCTGCGGAATAGGCCCGTAGCGAAGAACAGAAAGAGGTCTGGTCCAGTAGAACTCACTGAAGTCATCGAAGAAGGCGTCCTCGTAATAGATGCTCCCCCTTTCAAACTGCTCGGAGACATCAAATACCCACGCGACCTTATAGCCAAGACTGTTATAGAAGTTATTGCGAGCCGTGAACTCACTTGGGCTGATGGGACTGTGCTGGAACTCCACGACCACATTATCCTTGAAGACATCGGCGCGGTGCGTTTCGCCGTTGTGGGTCATCACAACCTCACGGCACTCAAGTGGGAACTGTTCCTGCATGTCTCTGTGCCATTCGCTCATATCATAGTTCCATGTATCCGGGCAGGCGTTAGCCTCATGTGCAAAGTGCCAGGCGTTTACGTCTCCTGCCTTCAAAATCATCTTTGCTCCACATACGGGGCAAAAATAGTCCTCAATTTTGTTGGCATCGGTCGCCCAGACAATAATGCCATCTACATCTCTTGCTGCAAACATGTTATTGCTCCTTCTGCCGTCTTACGGCCAATTACTCAAGTATGCCTTCTTGCTTTGCTCTCTTGCCGTTGTAACGTCTTTCTCCGTTACATCAATACCGAAAGCAATGAGCACATACGCATAGCAGCGAGCGTTGATAAAATAATTCGGATTGTCCAGTATTTCTGATTCGTCTCGTCCGGTTGCTTTCAGGATAGCCGCCGCAACGCCCGCGCTTCGAGAAACGCCAGCATCGCAGTGAACAACTAAATGCTTTATCCCCTTCGCCAACTCTTGGTTTACGAAATCCTTGATTAGTACCGCGTCTACTATCGAAATGCCGACGGGCTCGGTTGTATCGTAAAATGCTACGTGAAGGGTGTCGCAAGGAAAACTGACATTCGTCTTACCTGGCGTGGTAATACTGATGACGCAAGTATCTTTGCCGAATGAATTTGCCTGACGTATTACTTCCTCGCGAGAAAGGACTGTTACCGTAAAGTGGGCCTTATCCAACGCTTGGTAAAGAGTCATCTGCATTCCCCTCCGTAATTTCGTAATATTCCTTGTGAACGGTCGTGTCATCAGAACTACTATCGCTACCGATTTTTTTCAGGCGCTTACCTACCAACACCATGCGGCCGTTGTTGATGTTGTAGTCGCAAGTTACGAGGAAGATGAACTTGTCATTCTCGTAGTCGAATGCCATCTCTTTGTAAATCGAGGCTCGGTCTTCAATCGTGGTGAGCATATCCTCGGTCTTGGCGGCCGAGAGGTTATTACACCACTCTTGGATGTCGATGAACTTCGGGTCAGTGGTGTATCCGGGAATGACCATGAGGGCAAAGATTTGGTAGTATTCCTTTCCGTACTCCCCCTCCCAGCAAACTGTGCCGTTTTCGTTGAAGAACTCTTCGTCCTTGAACTTATCGAGAGAGCCGAACATCGTGCCGTCATTCATCTTGTGACCATAGATAATAAGGTTTCCATGCTGCTTCGTATCGCAGCGTTCATCCAAAAACAGTGTGCCGGGAATGCTGTGCTCACCGTAGATGTCAGTTCGCAGATAAGTGTCGTTGGTTTCACCCTGCACTACGGGCCCGGTTGCGGTTGTACCGTAGACCGTTAGCCAGCCCTTGTAATCTGGGTTGACAGCCAACATACCTTGTGACCAGTCCGTGTCGTTCTGCTCGGCCGTTTCTCGAATCGTTTGCAAAGTGGCGGTAAGCTGCTGCGTCTCTTTGGTTTGCATGATGCTCCTGATAAGCAAGAAGCTAAGCACGAATATGGCAATGAGCGCTACAATGCTGATAAGTCGTGACAACCCACCGACCACATTCCGAATGATGTCTTTTGCACGTGCCATGATATGATATTCCTCGTAATTGTTATTGACTTGATGCGCATTAGCGCTGATAGTTCCATTGTATGCAATTCGCACATTTCTTCAACGAGCCTGGCTGAAGGTCGTTTCAGAACAAAAAACCAATATAGATGGCTTCTATAAACGATTGAAAAACACGACATTATCTGATATATTATAATAAGGTAGGTGTAGCGGATGGAAAAGGCAAAAGCATGCTACAGTCTCAGCTCAATCAAAGAGTGCCAAAAGCGTGTCAGGCAATTCTCCTAGTCTACACGATATAAGGGTGAGCACTATTCTCGTTGTATCCGTGTGAGAGACCTGTATGTGTATTGCCAATACGAATTAAAGAGTTTTTTGTTTGACCCTGACTATTCTCCTGCCCGAGATTATATTGATATGCTTAATGCCGACAGCTGTACCAAGAAGGAATTGGACCAGCAGCTGCGCCTGTGCCGGTATTACCTCGAAAACCAACTTGACATGATTCTTCGTGCAATCGAACGGCACGAAGTCGATGCCAACCCATGACATTCTCCCATCTCCTTTCTTTATATAGAAATGACCCCGGTGCTTTTCAGCATCGGGGTCGCTTCTTTATGCGGGATTCGCAGCCGTGGTTTCTTTCTTCTTACTCTTCTTGCAAACGGTGGCAACGCCATCACTCACAAGGTAGCAGCCACCCGCAACCAGCAAGGCTTCGAACAGGGTCTTCTGGTCGATTCCCACATCACCCATCTTGGGGATTTCCTTAACAATGGGGATGGTTTCAGGAATATCGGGAGCAAGATACACGGTGAACTTCGTACCCATCTTGGGCGTGATGTTCAGTGCGGTATCAACATCCTCGGACACTTGGGCCTTGTTGGCCGTGCCGTGGTCCATGTTCGGATGCTCAGAATCGGCGGCGAAACCCACGGCGGTCGTCAGCATTGCTGCCATCGAAACCGCTGCGAACGCTTTAGCAAGACGTTTCAAAGGTCTTCCTCCTTTACAAAAATGCCCCAGCACAAACGAGGAGGTCTGTACCGGGGCGGTTCGGCATAATTAGCTCAACACGGAAATCGTAATCTTGGCAGCCGCAGAACCTACCTCGATGGGATTCTCGGAATCAGAAGTGTCATAAGCCGTAAAAGTCGCGGTGCAGTCATAAGTGCCTGCTGCCAGGGCCTCGGACAGCTTGTCAGTCTGGATGTGGTAGTTGGGCTGGATAAGACCGCTGTTGTAAATCTCTTTGCCGCTGTCGTCAAGCGTGATGCTCACGACCTGGGCGTACTTGTTGCTCGGGACATTCTCGATTTCGAGCGTACCCTCAGAATCTCCGGTCTTGAATACGGGATTTACATTGATGGAAATAGCCATGGTGCCATCTTCTACCACCCGATTCAGTTCTTCCTGAATCTCAGCCTCGCTCTTGCCATCGAGCTGGCCCAGCTGTGCGGCAACGGAATCTTCCAGACGGTTGTCCGAAATCTTTCCGCTCTTCTTCCAGATGAACAGGCCTGCGCACAGCACAAGCAGCAGAACCACACAAACCGTGATGGTACGGTGCAAAAGCTTGTCATTCTTCTTCGAGGTCTTCTTGTCGGTGGATACGATATTGTTCGCCATAATATTATTCCTTTCCAAGTGTGATGCTATTAGCTAAAACCAAAGCCGTCGAGCGGCAGGTCACTCGACGGCCAACTCTCTAACGAGTCTGATTTATGCCGTGATTCTGAAATCAGCGGTTGCTGTTCACGCCGTTAGCGGTAGCAGTCTGGGTGTCGCCGGTCTCGAACATCGGGATGATGCTGTAGGTGACGCGAACGACAGGAGTGCAGCCAGCGTCGTTGACGTTGGAGCCAGCAATCTTGGCGTTGGTAATCAGGGGCAGGGTCGGAGCATCGTCATGCTTAACAGCCTCGGTGCCTGCACCAGACTGAGAAACCTTGTCCTTGGCAGCGCCAGCGATGAACCAGCCGTTTTCGGTGATGTCCAGAGGAGCAGAGCACTTGGACAGGTCGATGGCAGAAGCATTGTACATAGCGGAGGCAGGAGCAATGCTCATGGCAATCTCGCCGCGCTTCAGAGCAGAGGTGCTCATGGGAACGACGCGCCAGGTAGCGGGCTCAGCCTGCAGCTCAGAAACCTTCAGAGCCAGGCCCTCACGCTTGGAGTTGTCGGTCATAGAAGTGCCGACATCGAACTTCTTGCCGAAGTTGCAGCTGGTCTCGCCATCGGAGATGACAAAGTCCTCAGCCAGCTGATGGTTGGCATCGATGGACTTAACAGTCTCACGCAGCTCATCGCCGGTCAGAGTGCCAGCAGCCTTGAAGTCCCACTTGCCATCGATGAAGATGACATAGCACTCGCCGGAAGCGTTGATGTGCTCGTCAGCGCCCATCTGATGGTAGTTAGCGGGCTCAGTCCAGCCAGGCTGGGTGGCGGGGTTGCTGTACCAGTAGGTGTAGGACTTGGTGGTGTCATCGTAAGCGATAGCGAACAGCTCGTCGTTGGAGTGGTCGGTATCGTAGATGCGGCTGTAGTGGGTCACCTTGGCAATGTCAGCGATGTAGGTGCGGCTGTTCTTGTCGATGGTGGAGTAGTTGCGCAGCTGGTAAGCATCCTTCGTCGGGGTGACGACGTTGCCGGTGCTGCGGAAGCCGTACATGCAGACGTACAGAGGAACTGTTGCCTTGACGTTGACGTGGTTGACGGTAGCAACGGTGATGTCGTACTCGACGCGGCCGTCATCGGTCTTCACGCCAGGATGCTCTACCTCGGTCGGAGGAGTCTCGGGGGGAATCTCGGTGTCGTTGTCCAGGTAGATGTAGAACTGGGTGGACATGGACGGGTCTTCGTTGGTAGCAGTGTCAACACCGTTTGCCTTGGTGTCGTCGCTGACCTTAGCCTCATCAGCAGTACCGTGGTTCCAGTTCACCTTGCCGTTTGCCTCCTGGCAATCAGCAATCTTGACGAAGTGCTCCAGCTTGCTGCCATCGCTCTTGGTGGTGGTGTAGATGCCGTACTCGCCAACGGTGTTGTAGGAACTGCCCATGATGTAGGCGGCAGGGATGGCCTTGAAGCCAGCGGTGTCCTGGTCGGCGTAGGTGACAGAACCGTCATCGTTCACCTTGTAGAAGGACTTGGTGCCGATGCGGTACACGGGGGTAGAGTGCAGCATCGTCTCATCGTTGGGATGATTGGCGATGGAGCTGTTGTCAGCAGGCTGCTGGAAATCCTCAGCGGCGAATGCCGTGATAGGGGCCATGCAGCTTGCGACCATCGCCATGCCAAGAACGGCGCTGGCAACACGCTTAAAACTTTTCATCGGAAAAGCTCCTTTCAAAGAAAAAGATTTGTTGTTATTCCCATTCATCCCATCCGATTTCAGTTCCTGCATACATCCATCATCAAGGAAGTTTGGCTTACCTTGCGAACCCCACCGCTGCATTCTGAATGCAACCATGAAGCCGTCCCTCACGGGGCGTTCGATGTAGTTGCCTGCACCGAACCACTGATTCCATTATCCGCAGTTCGCAAGTATCCGCAAGCAAAAAACATCATCTTTTTTTCATTAAATTATCACGTCTTACACTATTTTAATCGAAAATTCTGTCCTACTATCGCGAATCTACCATGAATTTGTATTTTTGGGCGCTTCAAGCGGCTTGAATCCATTCAATCAGTTGTAAGCAAAAAGAGCAGGAACCAAAGTTCCTGCTCTATGAATTATTCAGCCGTCTTGCCAAGAATCAGGTCGTAGATACCGGGAACATCGTAAGGACTCACGATACGCGGAATCCGCTCTCCAGCCTTGGACGGCTTGAACTTGTCCGGCTGGTCGGACACGATGACATCTGCCTGCGCCCATTCGGTATCCTTTAGGAACTTGGCATACCGCATACCGAGCATTTCCTTGATGGAAAGGCTCTTCAGCTGCATGGCATAGGCGCAGACATCCACCGTAGGCTCGTAGTCGGTGACTACATTGCGGCCACTAACGCGAAGCTGGCCCACAGTCCTGTCTACGGTGATGACCTCGCGGTTCAGCAAGTCAATGACAACTGCTACCAACTGCTCCGAATCCGTGGTCAGAGCAAAACGGTCCTTCACCGTGGCAGGCTCGAACTGCTCCCCCGTCTCACCGTCACGAACCATCACGCCACAGAAGGCATTCTCCATCTCCGAGAATTTCTCACCGGAATAGGAGTTGACAGCAATGGCTGCATAGCGAATCCCCTGCTGAAGACATTTCTTGATATCGAAGTCCAAATACTCGACAGCGCCATTCGGGCCACTGCTGCGGCGGTCGCCGGAATGAATCGCGCCAAAGCGTTCATCTTTCGGTGCGCCGTAATAGACAAAGCCCGCTTCCTGCTCACCGTAGAAGACTACAGAGAGGTCAAGGTCGATGCCATCCCACAGGTCAGGACCATCATATCCTTTCCAGAACAGGAAAGCACGCAACACGTTCCCATCGGGCAGCTTCGTCCGAGAACCGCAGGCCGTAGCACGCATAGCCGACGTGATTTGCCGAGGATTATCCGGGAAAATCAACTTGTTGCAGCGGCACTCCGGGTCGATATAGACGTTCTTGGGCTCTGCATCCTCTGCACGGAGAACCTGCCACAGCTGGTTGAAGATGTCACGAGCCACACGCTTGCACATATCCTCAGAGATAGGCTCTACTTCCCTATCCAGAGTCTTAGAGGCAGCACCATTGGCCTTGCCCGTAGCCAACTGAACCGAGTTGTTGCGATTACGGAAATGGTTAATGAGCTGGATAAGCACACGGGGCTCGACGCTCTTGCATACCGAGATGAAACGGAAAAGCACATCCTCCTGTTGGCGTTCATCGGAACAGTTGCGAATTGCAAAGTCCAGATAGCGGGCAAACATGCCGGAGCGCAGCATGAGGTGCGCGGTGAGCAGGTCCATGTTGACAGGCTTTTTCAAGAGTTCCTGCAACTTGGAGTTGTAGGTCTCGATACGGATGCCGTTGCGGACCTTGTCGAAGATAGCCTTGTCCTCCGGGAACCACTTGGCATACTCGCCCGGATGCAGCTTCTCGCCCAGGCGCTTGAACTCCTCAGGACGCAGCGCGAAGCCCTCATTCTTCTCCACATGTTCCAAGAGGTACAGCAGTTCACGGCGCTCGGCACGCTTAAAGCTGCGGAAACGCGGCGCTTTGGAGAGACTCACATCCTGGTCACTCATCGCAGCAGCCAGGCGCAGCACATCCGTGGAGCTCTTGAAATCAAGGAAGCAAGGCTGACCACGCCAGTTTGGGCGGCCGATAAGGAAAGAGGAGTACAGTGCCAAGTTTTCCTTGCACGGAATGTGCTTATCCTTCATCATCGGCACCAGATGGTCAAGGAATTCATCCCCGCCCCGCGTCAGAAGGTCCTTGATAGTCTCCTGCTCGTCACGGGACATGGGGCTGTTGTTCGTGAGGCTCTGTGCCACATAGCGGTAGATTTCATCGGCATCGCAAGCCGGAATCTGCTTAGGAACAGGCAGGGTGTCTCTATCCAGTTCTTTACAGAACTTGGACGGGTCGAAATCCGGCTGCCACTGGCCGAGGGTCAGGTAGTTGAGCAGGTTGACAACATACAGGTCAACGAGGTCAGCTTCCATCGCGTCATCAGGGAAGTTGGGCCAAATGGGCGAAGTCTGGGAAATGGTCTTGGCATCCTCCGTGATGTAGCCATACAGCGCAGACCAGGTGGCGAGGAAATCGGCATGAGTCGCCTTGCAGCATGCCATGAACAGGTCGTGCGACATGATATAGCCGTACTCCATCAGTTTCATGTTGCCGGAACAAACATACCGCTTCTCGACGGTTCTCTCCCCTTCTTTGGCGGGAACAGGCGGTACGATACCACGATGATGGGCAAAGGTAACGCGGTTCATATCGAAAACAGTAAGCATAAGATACCTCCTGAGAAAACAAAAAAACCGCATCGAGACGATTCTCGACACGGGTAGTAGTTAAGACACATTTAGGATACGGAGAGCTTGCTCGCTACAGTGGTTGGAGTCAGTCACCCGGTCAATGCCGGGTGCTGGCTTCATAATTATTCTTCTTAGAAGGAAGCAAACAAATAGCCGTATTGTGATGTGCTTAGAATACCGTGACGGAGAGCAAAACCACGACAAAGTTTCAAAATCTTTTATTCTAAAAGAAGGATGTGGTTTTATAGCCATACACAGTTACTCAAGAAAAGTGATTGATGCCATATCTTGAGTGAATGCATACATTATACCACAATATATAGTTATTTGCAAGGGGGCGGGCCACAACAAATTGTTGCATATCTGTAAATTGTATTGCAATATTCGTTATGACTTTTTGAGGTTGTGAAAAGGTTGATTAGGCAGCCATCAAGCTCACATTTTCGTCTGGCCGACTCTCTGCCATACTGCTATCCATTGTATGCGAGAAACTTTCGTCCAATTCTGAATTTTCCAAAGTGGAAGATATACCATCGGTTGACTGTGAGTTCATTTTGTCTGTATTAGGAGTTTTGCCAGTTTCAGCTTCTCTTGCGAGCGCTTCTGATTCGTTTTCTACTTCGGAAGTCACTATATCAGAATTGACAGTCGCTTCATTATCCGGTGCAATTTCATCATCAATTACCAAGCTCGGTGCTGTTCGATAAAGCGAGTCTCCTGCTCAGTGTTGTCTTTTCCATTGTCAATCGTGCCATCGAACGGCTCGCCATCTGCAATGGTGATTTCGCTGGACGCAGCGGGTACATCCGCGACCCCGTCAGTATTAGAGCCCTTGCCCAAAACGCCAGTGCCAACGAGGATACCTCCGACAACAGCCAGCAAAGCAATAGCTGCGATGATGATAATGAGGAACAACGGAATAGCTGCTTTTGTCCTTTTATTATCGGCAGTTCGCACATTTCGACAAGGTCAAAACCTATGTTATTTGGGGTAATACAGCAAATTTGAGCATTTTTGTGAAATATGTATGAAAGCCAAATCCTCAATTGTGCTTTTTAGACAACAAAAAAAGCGGTCCCACCCCATCTCTGGAGCGAGACCGCTGAGTTTATATGATGAGCACTGTAAGGTGAACAGTGCTATTCGTTTTAGAAAAGCGAAAGCTGCTCGTCATCATTTCTTGAAGACTTAGAAGCACCTTTGCTGCGTTTTGCCTTATGTTTGGTGGTATGATGTTCGTCATTATCCACCGCAACCAGGTCAAATGGGGCTGCCACCACGGCACGAACCGAGCTGTCCGTCACCTCAATGGCATGCTCCAAAATCGGCATGAGCTTTCGCCATTGCCACTCCTGCAAGTCGGCACCTGGCGTTGCAACAATAACTGTCGCGTTCGCCAGCTGACCTTTCAGAGCAGCCTGCAGAAAACAACCGTATAAGTAACCGAAGTGAATATCGTTTCCAAAACTGTCGGTATCTTTCATGCGGCAAATCATATCGGCTGCAATGCTGTTTTCGTCCTTACCGGGGCAATACAGCACATGTCCGAGTCTAAGGCGATGTTCCTTTGCATTCTCCAAATAGCGTTCCTTCGCATCAGGAAACCGAGTTGCAAATTTGTCGAGACCCGTTCCGGCCCAGACACCCGTCTCGCTGCATAAGCAGCAATAGATTTTGCGTCCGGGGATACTAACAGGAAGCGTTTTGGAGTATTTGTATTCTACTGCCATTCTGAATCACCTTAGTCCAGATGACGGTAGTAGCTGATGTCGTACCCGAAAGTGTCCTTCACGAGCTTGCGGACCAAGTCACCGCCATAGCTCTGAACCGTAACACTCTGGTCTGCAATCGGCATGTCGATGTCCATAAAGATACGGCCTTTACCGCTATCACGCAGCAGGTCAAACTTATGAGCCAGCTCCGTGCCGGGAGTCGGCACCCAGTTGAGCCATCCACAGTCGAGCATCTTGGCTTCGTCTTTATGGGCATTCTGTGCATCAAGAATCGCATCACGCGTTCCGACCTCGTGCAGGAGGATGTTGATGTTCTTGTAAACTTCTTCCATCTCTTCCTGTGCTTTGCGGAGTCCTTCAGGCCCTGCTTCACGAATCTCACGTGCAGAGCGCATCTTGGCAGCAACAGCACCGTTCGGGTTGACATGTTTGAGAATGCCGTTGATTTCCGGGATGCGCAAGTCAGAGTCAAGAATCATCTCGCAGCCATAACTCTCAACGAGTCTGTTCTGGAAGACCGGCAGCGCAATGCCCCAGCCGTTCACTGAGAGATTCTTCTGGTTTGAGCTGAACCGGGTCAGCGTAGGGCAATCGAGATTGACCCACTCCTGAACAAAGCCTTTGGCCCGAGACAGGTCTGTGCAGCGGCGGGTGGCGTTTGCGGAGGAGAACTCGTACCAAACGACTTCTTCCTCATTGGCATAGCGCACATTGCCAACCGGCGGGGCCTTGAGGTCTTTGCCCCGAATCATCTGCATGCCATCAAGGTCGTTGGCTTCCAGAAAGGCAGCCAGCACCCAAGGGCTGACGGCCACCGTGTAGCCTTTCCCCTCTTCGTACTTGGACGCAGGCTTGATGCTGCGCATGTCTCTTTTGTACGCCTTGAGCGGCGTGTTTATTGGATTCCAGTTATCGTCAAACGTCTTGACGAATGCCTTTGGTCCGTTGTTGGTATTGGCAAATTTGATTTCTGCTTTCATCGTTTTTTATCCTCTCTTGCCGTTAATCCGGCATCGTATCGACCTGGACAGTTCCCTCTTCCGTTACGGCCTCGAACCCGAAATGGCACCACCCATATTCATCCGAAAGCCAATCAGAGACATCGTCAAGGTACGAATCCAAATCATAGTTTCCACGTTCCAAAAACGGAGGCGTGTAGACCTCGGTAGGTAAGGAGGCAAGAGCCTCCATGTCACCGTCAGTATCCCACTTGATATTTTTGATAAGCATAGCTCACACCTCCGTATAATCACTTGTATCAATAGCATCGATGCTGGCTGCTTCGATAAGGCCACGAATCCACTTTTCTACGCGATTACTGTAGGCAGCGCCATTGAGATACCTTTCGACAATGCGAGCAGACCGTGCGCACTTGAACTGCACATAGTCATTTGTAGCAGCATCATCTTCAAACGGAACGAAGACAGCTAACTCGTGACCATCCACATCCGTATTGATGCCGACTAGCACCTTGAGGTCGGTGCAGAGTGACACGTTTTCAGCCTGCTTCAGCCTCTTGCCGATGTCATTGATAATAGCCTGAGCAAGGCACGGCAGAGCGGCACCAAACACATTCATTACGGTATTATCCGAAACCTCGAGATGGAACCCGGAAGCCGTCTCCATGACCCAGTCCTCGTCGTACAGGATGTCGAGCAGTAAACCGCATCGACTATTCATAGTAACGACACGCTCAGAGAAACCGCAGTCCGTATTCAGGGCATTGTACACAGCCGCCACAATCGGAGGAAGGTCCTTTTCGCTGCGGTGTGCCAGGGCCGAATCGCCCGGAAGGAAAATGTCACCGTTGATGTTGGTCCAGTAGTAGATGTTCTTGATATTGCTCATATTGATTATTTCGTTCATAGTTGTCTCCTCCCGAATTAGTAGTGGGTGAAATTGTCAGAGCTTTTGGCAAAAGACTCGTACATCTCGTCAAATTTCTTGATGGACATGTACTTGAACTTTCCCATAAGCATCTGGAAAAGACGATATGCAGGTTCGTCTGCGACATTTTTTCTGTCCAAAACGGACGCAAGAACGTCCGCATCCGAAGAACTCAGATATTCGGCCAATGCGCATTTTTTCAAGTGCCGCAAAGCGTCATCCAGAGTTTTCGCATCACAATCGTTGCATTCCCAGAAAAAGTTCGGCAACGTGTGTTCTTTGCAGGCTTTTTGAATTGCTTCAAAAACCATACCGTCCGGCTCAAGACTGCACTCGCCTTCGTCATCGAGCAGAATGGCTTCATACTCATGCTCCTCACCATCCTCACCACGCAAGACGACATCGCATTCACCGATTTCATCGTCATCTGCGATAGCGCCGCAGATTTCTATATCAAATACCCGGTGACTGCACAAGTCCGCCTTGCAATGAGAGTCGAGATAAGCGCCCGATGCGCAATAGCGTCTGAACATAGCGTCAACGACCTTCGTCTCAGGCTCTTTTTCTGCCTGGCGGAACTCTTTGAAGCCGCGCAAATTCATGGCAACCGAGACACCGTTGGGGCTGACCGCAAAAACATCCTGAACAATGTGGCCTTCGCGTTCCAGGCGTACAATGGCTCGGCACAGCTCTATTGCCCCGTTGTCATCCTTCGCCACCGCAATCCAGCGGTAATCTTTCTGGTCCATCCGAACCCGATAAAGAGATACATCGTTCATGTCATACACAGTAGTCATAAGAAATCCACTCCTTTTTGTTATTTTTTATTAGTTGCGTTTTTGTCAGTTTTCTTGGCGTATTCAGCCTGCAAGGCTTTTTGCTGTTCACGTTCTTTTGCCTTCTCTTCTGCCGATTCTTTACCGGCAAAGTAAGCCACCGCACAGGCAGCAATTGCATAAAAGAACATGTAGGTATCAACCTTGCGGACCTGTATCTCACCATACTCAAGAAGCTCTAAGAGCCGCCAAACAGTGCCCATCGATACAATGAGCGCGAACAATACGTGTCTTTTCGTCATTGAATTCCTCACTTTCATTTCTCCAGCAATCAAAAAAGCAGACCCACCCGAAGATGAGTCTGCTTTAAGAAACCAGATTGTTAATGCACGTAGGACCAAAGCCTTTCGGATAAATGGTATCTATCGTACAAGTATCATTGTATCCGCTTCGCATATTCGTGCAAGGGATTTGTGCTCAATTTGCAGCTGTCACAAACATCCCTTGGAGCGTATCTGCATTCGTCGCAAGGAATTTGTATTTGTGTTCGCCTACTGTTGTTATGAACGGCACATATCCCGTCTTTGAATCTTTGATATTGCCGTACTTCAACGCCAAGCCGTTTGGCAAGGTGATAGTCTTCGATAGGATGGACATATCGATGTTTTGCTTGAACTCCGAAATCAGCACAGTATTCTCGCCATTCTGCAGTTGCATATAGCTGCCATCCGTTTCAAAGGCCACATCCTTGGAAAGCATTTCACCAAACAAGGTGATTTGAGGGATGATGTTGGATACTACTGCATCAGACAGCAGTTTTTTGATAGCTTCTGTTTGTTCTGGCTGATGCTCCTCGTCCAAAGGCACAGATACCGTCAGGTAGACGTCATCGAATACGCCCCGAGCGCCCGAAAGGACCGTCTCAGAACCGTTCTGGAAGGTGGCAATGGAGTTGCTTGCCTCGCCTCTAACAAGCGCCAGGCGATACTTCCCTGCCCTCGCGGCGGAGTCTCCGAGGCGATATGTGACAGTGACGTTATTCTCCAGGTCAGAGGCAGGTACATAGACCTGAACCTTGTCGAGTGCCAACGGCAGGTAAGAGTCTTGTGTCAACCGCACACCGTCCTGACCTTCTACAAAATTCATGGTAGGAGAGAACTCCTCGGCAACAGCTGATTCTGCTGTTTCAGCATTTTCTGCCGTTGCCATCTCAGGATAAAGCACTTCCTCAAACAGCTGGGCGTAGTTTACCGTCTTTTGCAATTCATTCAGTTTGCGGTTCATCCTTGCAGCATCAAACATTGCGAATACAAGCATAATGCCCATGACTATCAATGAAATAATTGCAAGACGTTTCATTTTGTTTTTATTGTTCATCTTATCATCTCCAGAACGTAATCGTCACATCGTGATAGTTTGCGCCATTGCAGGTATACATCAAAATACCTCCGCCCGTTGTAGCGCTTGCTCCGTCAGCGTAAAGCAAATCGTAGTCGTTGTTGATTCCCTTGCTGATGCCAGTACAGGTGAGCGTTTCAATCGAATCGCCTTTGTAGATATAGGCTTTTGTGCCTGCATGGCAGCTTTTGATTCTGGTAAAGCCCTGGTTCCAATGGTCTGCTACCAGCATAGAGCTGCCAAACGGAAAGAATGCAGCACTATCTACTGCATCTACCAGGCTTTGTGCCATACCGTTAAAAAGTGCCACATTGACGCCGACTGACGGTATCACCAGACGACCATACATACCGGGTCTGCGCTGCATCTCTGCTTTGACCGATTCATTCGATACCCCGCCGGTACTCTGTTTGAGCTCCTTATCACAAATCGTCGAAAGATTCTTTGCATCTGATGCGAAGCTCTCATTTGAGAACGATGCCATTACAATTTGTGCATCCGTTCTTGTCAAAACGTCCGATGCAGATGCGCGGAACGGCTGGTCCCTCACTGTCATTCTGGTCATTTGTACGTTCTGCATCAACATGTTTATTTGACTACTTAGCTGCTCTATACCAGCTTTCATTTTTAAGTTTGAGAAGACAAGGCATAGGGTGCATAACCACAGAAGGCATAAAAACGCAAGTTTTATTATTCTTTTCAAGATAATTTGTGCTCCTTCGCCAAGAGTAGAAGTTTCAAAACAACTTTTATTCTATGCGATTCGCACGATTCATCAATACAGTACCGGGCCGGGCATCATCATTACTTGCTGCGCAATGTTGATGCAAGAAATGGTGATAACTGCAATCGCCAAAGCGCCAAGAAGCATCATAATCCAGTTGAATTTCATAGCTTTCCCTCCAACACAATAAAAGAGGCCCGATGACTCGGACCTCTCGGTTTTACTTTACATAGCTTTCAATGCAGAGACTGATATACCTTTTGCCGTTCGGGCTTTCATACGGCTGAACACCGACATTGACTTTTGAGGTTCCGGTGCCATCCTTACTCTTGATGGTAGCCTTTACAGTTTTCCCGGCAAGGAGCGCCTTGGCAGCTTTGGCATCAATTTTCATCTCATTGCTATAGAGCTTCGAATCTTTCCAGAGCGCCGCCTTACAGGAGTTGTCTGTACAAGTAAAGGCCTTAGCCGTTTCTGCCACATCACTGCCGCAGAACGGACATTTGCCAATTACACTGCCGGATGCACCACCGTGGTCAAACTCCAGATGATATTCGGGGCGCTCCCCAGAAAAGTCCACATCCAGGATGCAATCGTACTTCTTGCCTGTTTTGGCACTGGTGCAGCCTTTGAGATTTGCTTTACCTTTTGTGAGCAAAGACATTGCGATGGTCTTGGTCATCTTTTTGCCCAGCTTATTGAGGATTTTACTGTCTTTCCATATAGTCACACAACAGCGTTTGCCATCTGCATCCTTGCCAATACAAGACCAAGTCTTTTGCGTCTCAACCACACTGTTGCCACATTTCTGGCACTTGCAGACAACCGGCAGATTGCCGACCTTACCACCTGCAGCTGGAGACGTTTCGATGGTCACGTTCTTTGCCATGATTTCTTCAAGCGTTTTCTTGGTAAACTCCAAAACCTCGGTGCGAGTCAGGTTACCATCCTTGATAGAGTGCAGCTGTTTCGAGAGGTTAACGGTGACGGGAACATCCAGAACAATACCAAGCTTATCCATAATTTCTACCAGCTGGAACCCGGCGGGCTCACCATAGTAAACCCCCTTCTTGAGGGAGATATACTCGCTCTTAACGCAACGGTCTACCGTATCGGCGCGGGTTGCCTCAGTGCAGATGGTGGCATCAGAAAGGATTTCTTTCCATTCCTCGTCGGAATATTCTGCATCCTCTTTTTCAGCTCCACGCATCGGAGCGACCATCCAGTTGTTGAGTGCCTCGACCGTATACCGTTTCGGTGGAGTGGTCATCTTCCCTACCAGCTGGAAGTTCACATTGACCGCATCACCCTTGTTGAGCTTCGGCAGCATCTTGTCGCCGCTCGACGGCTTCTCGAACTTCCGCCAGCCGGGTGTGACCTGCACATCTCCTTTAAGGGTAAAGTCTTCATCGTAGCAATGGATGACAATGGTAGTGCGGTCTACCGTACAGTCTTCCTCGCAGAACACGGCACAGAAACGGTTCAAGATACACTCATATACGGTTTTCTGAGCGCCACTTAAAGTGCCGGGCCACTTGCCCGTCGGGGTAATAGCGGAGTGGGCTTCGATTTTACTGTCATCATAGATGCTTTTGCTTTTCGGCTTATTGATAAGACCTGTGATGCCATTTTGCGCCAGCCCTTTGATAGCTGCATCCACCTTGACAACCTCATTTGTGGCAAGGTAGCTGCTGTTTGTTCTGGGATAAGTAACATAGCCGCCTTCGTAAAGAGTCTGCGTAGCGGCCAGCACATCCGCCGGAGACAAGGTCTTATCAGCTTTACAAGCAAAGCTCTGCAAATCACTCATGGAAAATAGCTTGCCAGGATTCACGGTCTTGCGTTCAGTCTTGACGCTCGTGACGGTTGCGCCCGCTTTATTAAAGGCATCTGCCAGGGCCTGTGCTTCAGCTTCATGTCCCTCCTCAAACGTCCGCTTGCTGGTCAGCTCAATGGTTTCGCCGTTCGTCTCTTCCTTACTGGAGACAGCAGAATACGGTTTCGGGACGAAATCCTTGATAGCCTTCTCCCGCTCCACGATATGCGCAACAATGGGGCATACGCAGCGGCCGATGCGGATGAATTGATGAGCCTTGATGGAAGCGTAACGAGTCAGTTCAATACCCAACAGCCAGTCCATCTCGCTTCGAGCTTCGGCCGAAGAGGAGAAGTTTACATACCCCGTGTTGGGCTTGGCCGTTTCAAATGCCTGCTTGATGGTTTTGTTGGTCGTGTCCGGTAGCCAAAGGCGGTAGATGGTCTTTTGTGTTTTCAGACCATGTTCGATGATTTCATCGACCAGTCTCTGTCCTTCACGGTCTGGGTCACCTGCGTTGTAAATCACATCCACATCTTTGCGGTTCATCAGGCTGTCGATGACACGAATCAGACCTTTGACCTTTTCTTTTCCTTCATACTGGAAGGCCCAGTCATCGGGAAAGAACGGCAGCCGGTTCATAGACCAGCCAGGCTTATTTTGCGGGTCATAATCCGGGAAATAAGCATCCAGGTCAATCAATTCGTATAAGTGGCCCACGGAGGACGCAACGATATAGTTGTCACTCTCCAGCCACGTATTTCTATCTTTACCCTGCCGCTCGAACTTTTCGTTTTTCCACCACTGCAAGGCGGATACGATGCTGCGTCCAAGCGAAGGTTTTTCTGCAATAATCAGTGCTTTTGCCAAGGTTCACACCTCCTGTGTTCAAGCAATGATAGCATGATTCGCAATTTTTTTGTAGACCCAATCGCGATTTGCCAAAACATTGGTCCACCGCTTTGGAACATTCTGAACTCCGTAATAAATACCCGCAAGGCCACCGGCCAGTGCAGCGCTCATAGAAGTATTTCCACCGAGTTTGATAGCGTAGAGTACAGTGTCTTCGTAGTTCTTGCCACTAGTGAAAGCAGCAAGGGAAGCAATAAGGGTCGATGCACTTGTCCCGTCAAACTCCCCGTGCCGTGCGGCTTTTACGGGGTCTTTGAGCGAATCCAGCACCGGGTTCAAGGATGTAAACAGATATTTTGTACGAAGAGTGTCGATGGCTTCCTGGACAGCCCAGTGCTTATCGCATTCTCCCAACATAAGCCGCCTGGCGACAGCGAGATAAAGACAAGCGAGAAGGACTTGTTGGTCTTTGGCATCTGTCAGTCCCGAAATCATCACCGCAGCGGAATACATTTTATCCTCGCTGACAGGAAGGAATGCAAGCGGGAAGACTCGGCTGAAGTTACCGCAGTCGTCTATATGGTTATGGTTCATACCACAAAGGGTGGCAGCCTTCCCCTGCCCGTATAGCTCACAACTGTCAAGGACACTTGCAGGCGGGTTCAAGTGTTTGCCTGCTGCCGTGAACTTGCAGCTCTCCTTCCAAGAACAGTAATTCTGCATCAAAGCATCAGGGTTCAGCACGAGATTATAGTCATAAAGACTCTGCATTGTAGCAAAGAGCAAGGCGGAGTTATCCGACCAGGTTCCAGGAGGCTGGAAATGTTGCTTATACCCGATAAGTTCTGGTATTTTGTTCTGGAGGTTTGCCAGCTCCTCACGCCGCATTCCATCGAAGGGCAGCCCGGCGGCGTCGCCCACCACAAAGCCGAGGATTCCTGCCCACAAAAAATCTTTGTAGTCAGACGGAGGTTCGTAATCGCGAAAGAAGTTGATATTTGAAAAGATAGACATGATATGTACCTGCCGAGAATTACAGAGTATCGAAGCGCGGGATGGAGATGCTGACAACACCGTTGTCATCCATTTTCAGCGACAGGCTCTTAAACAGCCGTTCTTTGAATGCCTTCTGCTCCTGCTCCGACATAGAGATGCAGGTTGAGGCCAGTACGTTGGAAAGCATCGTATTGAGGTTTAGACCGTAGGTCAGGGCGTGCTGCTTGACGTAGTTGTCACACTCAAGGCTCACAACATCTTCGCGGAGCTTCTTGCTTGCTTCCGAATGATAGAAACGGTCAATGAAGCAGTACGGAACATCATTTTCCTTCAGATGGTCGAGCATCGCGTTGCTTGTCTTCTCGTGCTCAAACATCACGAAGAACCGAGCCGTTGTGAGGTTGCGAATCAGTGCCCAGTAATCGGAATCACTGGAGAACAAAAGAAAGCTGTCCGCCTGGCCGACATAGTGTTCCTGACAGCAGCGAACGATGAGGTTTGCATCCACCACACTCTTGACACCCAGCACACGCTCCGTCATGCAATGGTCGATGGTCGCATCCGTATAGCGGTCAATGAGCCGCCAGATGGACGATGCGTTCACATCATCGAACAGGATGATTTTCTGGATTTTAGGCAGAGCTTCCGGCGAGAGGCTCTGGAGCAGAGCATAGAACTTCAGGGGATTGCAGTTCTCGCAATCAACCAAAGCAACGGTCTTCTGGCTCTGTGCCAAGAACCGCTCGATGTTCTGCTGCGTGAACTTATTTTCCTGGCGGACTTTGCTCACATCAGAAAAGTCCGTTTTGTTCTGCTGATACAGCCGGTTCAGGAACTTTTCATCGTTACAGAGGATATTCCCGTAATCTTCGATACTGAAATTCCATTTGAGATACATGCCGAACGGATACCGGTCCATCGTAGCAACAAATTGCTGGCAGATTTTGCATTGCAGCTTGTCCTGCTCCACAACCGGGAACTGAAACAGCTTTTCGATATATTCCCACATAACCCAGTCGGGAAAAAACTTGGCGCAGGCAATGATACGCTTGCGGATTTCCCGCGCAATCATCGGCCGATACTTATTTACGGTAAAATTGGCATTGATGATGTCAACGTCCGAGTCCTGAAGGATTTTGATGGCGTCTTCCGTTTCCTCGATGGCATCAAGGTTTTTGACGTTGGTCTTCATTTCGCCTTGAATCTTGGAAAAATGCCGGTTCAACATCGTGTAGATGTGGCAGAGGTTCCGAACAATGCGGGCATCCTGCTCTGCTTCGAGGCTGTCATACACTTCAAGCAGCAGCTTTCCATCTTCAAAGAACTGGCGCGGAACGCCAACCAGATATCCGACTTTCGATACGATTTCCCTACTCTTGATGAACATTTTATCATCTTCCGTGAGCATATATTTTTTGCCCGGAGAAGCACATTTACACATTTTATATCACTCCTTAGTTTTGCGTAGGTACGCATCATTTGCAAGCAAATTTATATAAAGAAGCCCGGCATTGAGTTGCCGGGCAGGGGTTATCTGAATTTTTCGTTGATTTCTTCGGCCGTTGCGGGGCGCGGGTCGCGCATTTTGGAAATGATGTAGGGACTACAGAACTCATTCAGCCAATCCACATCGTTGCGGTCTACCTGACTGAACTTCTGGCAAAGCACATGAACATGGACACCCGCCTTCATAGCGGCCTTGAGAAGTTCCCTTCGACCGTTGAAGATGTCGTGACGGCACTGGTCATAGAAGAGAAACACCATCGGGCGGTTGTTCTGGAATTCTTCACTCTCTGCGTTTTCGTGCATCATTTGTGGGGTGCCAAGGTTGGCAATGTCAATTGCCTTGCCGATTGCCTCACCCGCCCCATCCTGAAGTGCAAAGAGCAGCCGCCCATGCGGGGCATTCCCGTACTTGGAGCGAACCATGCGGCAGATACGGTCAAACTCCTGGTCGAAACCGATGTAAAGGACCACGTTGTTCGGGTCACGCAAGCAATCGACCGCTTCTCTCGCGGCCCACAGAGTCTTGCCAGCACCTGGACGACCAGCAATTACGCTGATACGGTTGTCAATGTTCATAGATATGCCTCCTTACTCTGCATCCGGCTCCTTCTCGGCGTCGGACTGCGCAGGCTCTTCTTTGGCATCTTCGGCAGGAGTATCCTCCGCCTTGTCGTTGGCTTCATTCTGCTCGGCGGCCTGGGTATCTTCCTTTTCCGGTTCGTCCTTGTGGGCATGAACTTCGATGACAACGATAGCAGGCATCTGAGGCTCGCCCTCGCCTTCCTCGTCATCTTCTTCCTCTTCGTCCAGCTCCTCGGCTTTTTTGCGGCAGTAGTCGCGGGCTTTGCGCAGGTCTTTTTCCAAATCGAAGTCATCGTCATTGGCCGTCGTGACCGCACAATGACCAATGACTGCGCCCAGCGCAATCGCACCAACGGTAACAGCACCAATAGCTGCCAGAATATTCTTAATCATGGTTTTCTCCTTTTCTTGGTAAGGGTAAATGTAAATGGCTTACATCTCTCATTTTACGGAATTCGCACGAATCCGCAATGAGGGTCAATCACCGTATTTTTGAACCTTCCGGAACACGAGCTTCCCGTGAACGTAACCGTACATTCCCCAAAGGGTGGTAGAGATAGAATCACGGCGAAGGTCTTCGGGAACCAGATTTGTAAACCGATTGATAGCACCATGAAGTAGAGGGTCTGAGCTGGTGTCAGCCTCCAGCAAGGAGTCGATAGTCTCGGGCATATCCTCTCGCAGAAAATGGTAGATGTCCTTCCACTTGAGGTCTTCCGGTTTGCATCCCGTCATCATGTAGGCGCAACTCACAATCAGCACATCGCACAGCTTATTGATTTCGTAGGCATCATCCGATACAGAAGATGCCTGCAAGATAGTGGCAGCCATATTGTTGCAGGCGGACAAAAGCTCCCGCTGAACCTCGAGCTTATCCGTCACTCCCGGAAACACGTATACCGCCGGGTCTCGCCTGTAGTATTCTTCAAGAGAACCAACGGGAATAGCCGTTTCAGGCGTTCCCCTCTTCCAAAGCCACAACATTATCTTCACCTTCTTCAAAGTCTTTGATGGATTCCAGCACAAGGCGCTTTCTAAATTCGCCCTGCGTTGCATTGACATACCGAACAGTCCAACCGAGGTCCGCTTCCGATAAGTGGTATTCGCCAAGGAGTGTATGACTTAAATCTTCAATTTCAGCCAGTATAACGAGTACAGAGGTCGCAGATTCATCCTTGGCAACCGTATCAATAAGGTGCTTGGATTCTTCGACAATTTTTTCGGCCAGAGCTTTACGATATTCTTCGTCATCAAGCTGAATGGTGTTAAAGAGGTCGTTATCCTCAGTAAACAATTCAGGAAACTTGTCCCTGACAAGGCCGCTGCGCTTCTTTGCCATTTGCTTTCTCCTCCTCACTCTGCTTCATAGCCTCAACTATGCGTTTTGCTTCCCGCTCCTCCCAGAACTTTTCCAGCTCAGCTTTGGTAATAACCTTTAGGAAGACCTTGTCATTTTTTGCTTTCCGAATCATCTGCAAACTCTCCCAGTAGGTGTCCGGCTCGATTTGGTTAAGTGAGTAGATGGGAAGCTTCTTCGTGTCCCAAATGTAGGCGGCGACCATTGCTCTGATACGCTCTCGTTCATCGAGAGACATGATAGAAGGTGCTTCATCTACCAAGACACGGACAAGGGCCAAAGGCATAAAGATGGGATGCCCGACCTGATTGGGCTCAAACTGGTAGTCCAGGGACTGTACCACGAAATCAAGAGTGCGCCACGGCATTACCTTGTCGGCATCGCGGATGGGATACTCGAAAACCTGCTGGGGAACAAACTCGGCCTTGATAATAGTGGCATCTTCCGGCAGGTCACGTTTGAGAGATTCAACCACATTGTGCAGGGCTTCGTCTGCGTCCTCGTCAGTAAAAGGCTTGTCCTGGCGGCATTTGACGACAAAATTGTTGGAGGTAAAGGTGTCACCGCGCTTGGTAATAATGCGGATGTAAAGCTGTTTCGGGTTCAAATGGATATCTCCTTAGATGTTCGATTATTCTTGTCTGATTGTTGTGAAGCTCTGCTGACTCGTTTCTCAAAGGCAGTGGCCGTTTGGCTTTTATTTGCTCTGGAAACAACTTTGCCAACGATAACCGCGAGGCTTACGAGGATGGCGGGTGCCGAGGCGAGTAGGACCGACAGGCCCACCGCCTTGATGACCCATATCCCTATGTCTATGGTAAAATAGCTAAAGTGCGTCATGGCAACCATAAATGCAAAGACGCTGATAGAAACGATAGAGCCTTTGATGTCTGCACTGGAAGGGCAAGCATGGTAAGCTATCTGGCCCATAAGGAACAGGCACAGCCAGAAGGAAGGACGCTGCATACAAGCCCAACTTAAATGCTGCCACAGATACCAGGCAATGTAGCCAAAAGCACATACGTTAAAGCTGCCAAGGATTCCGGGTGCTATGCCTATCAGAGTCTTCTGCGCTGTCTGCATCAGGAAGAAGCCGCGAGGAGTATAGTTGACATAGCCAAGAACCGCTTCCCCTTCCTTGCGTCGGAAGTTGTAGAGCTGCACGCCATCGATGCGAGCACCGGTAATGAGTGCTACAAGTAAATGCGAGAACTCATGGTGGATGACACCCACGGCAGTCCATCGCGTATCGTAACGCTCAGCCGCCTTATCACCAAATGCTTTGTCGATGAACCACAGGCTGCCTACACGCCCTGCCCACTCCATTGCCAAGATAACCAGAACCGTAAGGACCAGCACAACTCCACGATATACTTGCAAAAACCCAATAACACTACTCATGCCTCAGCTTCACCTCTTGACCTACACGCTGCTTGCTGCAACTCCCATAGCGGCGCAGGCAGCAGACTCTCATGCGATGGATGAAGAAGACTCCACGGAGCTTGACTCGGCGCTCTACGGCGTAGTCACAGGACCGGTCACACACCGAGCACAGGCGGATATACTGATACTTCGGCATGGCTTTTCTCCTTCGCTCGTCATGTCTATATTTTACCAAGAAAATGCGCCATTTGCCATCTTAGTGTCCCATGTGTTACAGTTTGTCCATAATTGGGAACGCCCGTAGCAGCGCTGAATCTTTCCAGCTGTGCTCTCAGTAAGTTGCACATTCTACAACCATGATGCACCGTGGGTAATACCTCAGGTGTTCCGTCTGCTCCACCGCTAAGGTCAAGGGAACAGGGGCATTGATGCTATGCCACGGCAGGAGTGAATGGTGCTATCCCCTACGCTGTGTCCCCCATAAGCACGGCGGGACCTATCCGCTATGCTATGCGCTGGATTCTACCCCACGCTGCGTCACAGCATGAGTGTTCTGTGCTGCATAGAAGCTATGCCTTAGCCGGATGGATAGGTTCCATCTGCTATGCTGCGTAGGGTCGGGCGGCAGGCAAAGGACTGCATCTCTCCTCTACTACTCTGTAACAACAGCCGCCGCCCTAAGAACGCACACAACCTGAATCTTATAGGCCATAAAACTTTCAAATCTGCGAAATATGCTTTTCCCCGTGGGCCTATAAGCGGCACGCACGGGTCGTTCCCTGCCAGATATTGACATATCCTCCCGGCCAGTCTGTATCGAGGAGCAAGTCCTTGATGGAATGGAATTTCGAGCGGGTTGTCTCTTGTTTGTATTTGGCGGCTACGCTCAAAGGCTCATTCTCGGCAGCTACGCTTCCATCCTTGACCCAGGACTCAGCCTTGAGCTTAGCAGCTACGCAATCGAGTCTGCGTTCAGCCTGCTCCATAGCGGTAGCGCATTTATCCTGAACAGTTGCATACGCCGCGTCGATTTCTGCCTGGAGTTCAGCCACCTTCTTATTGATGGCCTTAGTTGTCTTGTCGGTCGCTTCCCGCAACTGTTCTGCACTTGCCTCTACTTTCATTTTGAGGTAACGGTATACGGTCGCAATATGTACATCAAAAAGCTCTGCAATTTTCTTGGCGCTGTATCCGTTGCCCAAAAGAGTCTGCATTTCGAGGGCCTTCGCGTTGCGGCGTTCTGACTCGGCAGCCACGATATCAAAGCCGAGGCCCAATGCCTGCTTCTTGACGGTCGGGATGGATACTCCCAGCTCAGAAGCAATCTGTTTGATGGTCAGGCCATCATTGAACAGACTAATGATGCGGGCGTATTTATTCTGCTTTGCTTCACGGCGCTGCGCGGCTTCATATAGACGACGGTGGTGACTGATGCGGGTATCGGGAACGTCTCCGGCCATGATAAGGAAGCCGAGCATCGCGCGGTCCGCCTTAGAACTTGCGACGGGATAGCTGATACCGCCGTATGCGCGGATGTCTTTGCTGAAAGCGTCTGATTTTTGTTTAAGGCTCTTGAACTCAGCCGTAGGAATGCCCAAGGATTCGGCGATAGTATCGTCTTTGAAGGGGTGCTTCATCCAGTCGCAGATGTGTTGTACCTCACGCTCGGGCAGAGGCTTCACAAAGGTATGGTTAATAAGCTGTGCCTTATCATAAGACGCAGCTTGGTTATTGTCGCAGGTGGTAGAAAGTGCCACCATTAAGATTCTATGCCGATGTCCGATGGGGGTAGGATTCTTCTTGCACCACTCATAGCAGACATCAAAGCGTTTTTTGAGGAAATTGCTGTCGCCTTGTACGCGATAGCCTTTGCGCCCCATTCCCCACTCCATAAGACGGATGGGAAAGCGTGCTCTGGCCCAGGCCAACTTTTCTTCGGGCGTCTCGTTCCAGAAGTGCAGGACAGCCTCCTCAGGCTCGTCATTCAGCTCAATCTCATAAACCTCAGCAAGAGTCTTGAGGTCGTGATATACATACTCTGCGGGAGGGGCATATTCGACGTGGCAGAAGCGTCCGGCTTTCGGATTATACGTAGCAGGCAGGCGCATGATATGGTTGATGCCCTGAACGCTGTTATCTACCGATACATCAGCAAAATCTACGCCCCAGGATGAGACTTCCTCAGTCAGAATGGCTCGGATGCGTTTATGAACTTCTTTGTAAAGAGCCTTCGATACGTGGTCGTTGGGGTTGGCAGGGGTCAGAAACAGCCAGATGGCAGCGCCACGGCCCGTGTTGACAATGAAGCCGTCAGGAATCGTATCGAAATCCATCAGGTCCTGCAGACGGGCGCAAATGGTGGCAGGCAGCTGCGGATTGGAGTTCTCGGTATGGCAGTCAATGTCGAAGGCCATCGACACGAGCTGCGAAACACGATTCTCTATACGGATTCCTTTACGGCGCAGGCTGGAGGTGGGATAGAACGTGTTATTGGTCACATACACGCTCATGTCCTTGGACATATAAGTTTGGCGTCCAGTTTTCTCGGAAGTTTTTGTGATAAGATTAGCGACTTCATCAATCGTCTTGGAAGGGTCAAACTGGCGAATCGTTTTGACGGTCTGGCCCTCATATTTCGTGCTGAACTGGAACACGCCCTCTGCGCCGCAATCACGCATCGCGTTATAGAAGCGCTGGTCGTTCTCCGTGATGGTGATATGCCACTTCCCGGCGGGAACTTTGTTATTCTGTTTTACAGGAGTCTCCCACTTTTTGAACGGCAAATATTCCATCCCAAGTTCCTTTATACTGTATGTTGTTGAATATCGCGCATCAAACTACAAGATGCGCTGACTGGTATTTTTCATGGTATGCAGTTCGCACGTTTCCGCAAGAAGGCTCAGCAAACACCATTCGTCAAAATAGACAAAAATTCAAAGTGATTGCAATTTGCACTTTTTGCAACCATGATTCGTAAAGCTGATTCTGCGCTATAGGGCAAAATAGGGCATTTTATGCCATGAAACGCAATGCAAAACGGTGACATTGAGAACGAATTTTGGCAAAATGCCGAAAATAAAAAAGCCCCACGGCATAAGCCGAAGGGCGGAAGGATAGGTTATTGCGGCGTGAAGATGACATAATAGTCATTTTCGATGGTCTTTTCCCAACCGGGGAGCACTTCCATGAACTCGATGGCAGGAGCGTTTGATTCCTTGCTCAGAAGTACCGCATCGAAATCCCACTTGGAAAGTGCATCTCTATAGGTGGTATCCGTGGTGCCGGAGGAGAAGGCTAACTGAATGGACGCATCCAGAGCATCTTCCGGGAACAAGTCTGCGCGGCTGTCGCAGAACGACTGGAAGCCGTGGTAGATGGCATAGCCACCGTCATTGTAGGAAGTATACATTCGCTGTGGATTGAGGGCATGCAGCAGCTCAACGAATTCTGCATCCATCTTATCCCCTGTCTTTTCGGGATTGGTAGCAATGAAAGGTGCATAGATACAGCAAGCAACCACAAGTGCAGCAGAAGTCACGATTGTCCAGAATTTGGACTTGCCGGTGAATCCCATTGTGAAGCGGCCGCCGTTCTTCCACATCCGATTTTCTTGCTCTTTCATCATCACAGAGAGGAATCGGAAGATAAGGGGTATCATAACGACAAGCAGATAGCTGCGAATCCGCACATATCGGGAAGTAAGGAGCAAGCAACAAAGAATTGGGAGAAACTCAGTAAGACGAATCTTTGTGCGAGACGCTACAATTACAAAGAGAAAAGCAATGCAGAAAAAGACTACAGGGTCAGCCAGGGCACTCGGCTGCCATTCAGAAACATACCGCTTTGTGGCCTCATTGTTCGTGATGAAGAAGTAATAGTAGAGCTTGAATCCGTAAGGATTCAAAAGACCGGCCAGCATGTTCACGACAAGGAGCGAACCCATCTTGCGGGCTCTTGCAGTAGGCTGTTCTCGTTCGTTCACAAGACCAAAAGTATTGACATCCGGCAAGAAGCTCATTGCAACAAAGAGCGTATTGAAGGCGAACAGGATGGGCAAAGAGCCACCGTGAATGTTGGCCCACAAAATAGCTACAACAGGCAGAAGTCTGTACTTCTTTGACTCCGGGTTGCGGTATCCGTCATTGAGCAGATAAAATGAGATAGCAAACAGCAAGATGCCAATGTTCATGGGCCGCCCGCCCCATGTCATCAATGCGGTAACGAGGCACACGAACAGGCAGTTCTCAAACGGGTCGTTAAGTTCTTTTCCCCAAGCGAGGTCCACAAAAAGTGCGTAAGCAAAGGCAGATAGGAAAACAAATATGAGTTGCCCATACATAGGGTTCGAGTTAATAAGAGACAGCTTGTAAAGAATGATACTGCCGAGCCATGAGTGAGCGGTTTCCTGTAGGCCGAGGCTATCGGACAACCAGGAGAATGTATCCTGCGTAGGAATGCTGTGTGTCTGGCATATTTCACGGCCCAGTACGATATGCCAGTAGTAATCGCTATCCCCAACCCCGTTGTACTCAAAGATGAGCACGCAGACAGCAGCGGCGATGAGGGCTGCGAAGAAGTAGAGAGCCCTGTTTTTCTTTTGCGAATAGTGCATGAAAAAACCTCCGTAATAAAAAATGGGCAGACCCAAAGGTCCGCCCGCCGTATTGGTTCTGATTTCATTCTACTTGATTCGCACAATTCGGCAACAGACCGTGCTCCGCAAGCTCGTTCAGCACAAGCCGATATACGTGCATATTGGGACAATAGCCGTGACCGAAATACGAAGAATCATCTTCACCCAACGCTTTTGTCAACGCTGCGGCAACCGCCGGGCTCCTCGAATATCCTGCATCACAATGAACGATAATCTGCGAAACTCTGTCATTGTACTGAGCAAAAGTCCCCGCAATCCGTGCTGCATCATTCTTTGACATAGGTTTCATGCCTCCGATAGATTCGGAAGTATCAATGTCATCAAACATCAGAAACTCGACGTGAGCAACCATCTTGTTTTCCCCGCTCTTTAAGATAAGAGGAATCTGGTCGTCTGTACTGGAAATGGAAATGATGAGTGTCGGCTCGCTGATGTTCTCAACGTCGAAATCCGGTCCGTATCCCAAATATGCAGCGAGACACTGGGTACGATACATCACTTTGATTTTCATAATCTCACCTCTTGACATTCATCTTATTCTAATCGCATGTTTCAGCAACAAAAAGAGCCGCTTGCCCGAAGACAAGCGGCTATGTATGAGATTAGTGCATCGACTTATAAGCGTCGCCAATACCGAAGAGCACCGCAGCAATAAAGCTGAGGCTTGTGGCATGAACAGCAGCCACATCCATGTACGCCAGTTTCATCAGCAGCTCGGTATGGGTGGTGAGCAGGCTCGTATGGCTCATAACCACCAGAGCCACAATCAGTACAACAAACACTGCTGCGCTGGTTAAGCTGAAAACGAAGGCTACCAGTTTCATGCCGGACAGGTCAAAGTCGAAATTCGGCCGATGACTGTAAGGCATAACGGAGTTATAGAGCGTTCCGTTGCGGGAGCAGTGGTACAGGTAAAGCCCCGTTATGGCTGCAATGCCAAGGGCCGATACGAGGATGGTGCTGCACAGGCTGATAGCTCCGCCAATGACGCCGATGAAGAAGCTCGCCTCCGTCACAGTGAACAGGCTGAGCAGGCTCTTGATGCCAAACAGCGCGAGACCTGCAACGAAAGCAACAGCTGCTGTTGCCAGAGCTGTGCAGATAACATGGAAACCGATGTAATCTTTTCTACGATACATAATAAGTACCCTCCTTCTGGGTATTAAAAAGAAAAGTGTATAATACAAAGCGTGTTTTGCGCATTGTAGCGATGGAATTAAGCCAGGCCGTGAATGGTGTTCAAGAGATACGTCTTGTTGCACTGATTCTCACACCACATCTTCTGAGCGGCTATATCCGAAGAACAGAACCGCTTGTGCATTGCATGGAGATAACAGGCTTTGATTTCAGCATCCGAAGAAGCTGCTGAAACGCGAGCACAGCGAACATCCATGTCGGTGCAATTGCGCTCAAAGAACGCTTCAAGCAACTGAAACTCCTCGTGGGTATCATGCACGCCGTCCTGATAGATAGAACCGTCCTCGTTCAGAATCGTTGCCTGTGTATTTTCACACATGTGATTGTGCAGCATGGTATTGACCGTCTCAACGTCAAGACGGTATTCGCTCGGCGTCGGGACCATGTAGAAGTGAAACAGGTTCGGGCAGAGATGATTCATCACATAGCGGACCTGCTCTTCTTCGGAGCCTCGGCTTGCTGCATCGGCAAACCACTGTGGGAACTTGGCATAGCAATATGAGTTTTCCGGCAGGTAGAGCTTTTCGAGCAGCGCCTCGACACGTTTGCCCATCTCAGAAGGCTCATACTTGTGAAGGCTTGCCATCTGAGTCAGGTGATGAGACCAGTCTAAAGGTGACATGAATTTGCAATTTTTCATCATGTTCTCCTTTACGCTACTGCCACATCGTACGACGCGACACCTGCCATCAGGTAACAACTTTTGTTGCCCATCAGTGCAGAAGCAACCTTTTCGGCGAAACCAAGGTAAGCATCCATCAAGGTGCGGTCGCTCAGAAGATAGGCGCTGAAAGACATATTGGTCGTAACAGAGAGATTGCCGAAATGGTCAGAAGTCATGTTCCAGCGGTTCAGCTCGCATACCTTCTCTGCTTTCTTCAGGTCTTTGGGCATCGGAACAACGGCTTGGACCTTGATGCAGGTCTTGCCGTTGATAACGCGGATGTTGCGGTATCTGCCGCCAAGAATTTTTGTCATGGGATTACACTCCTTAGGTTGTGATTTTGTAAAGGCGTTTACTCTGTCGCAATGTCTATTGCGAAGACTGCGTAGAAGTTGTGGAAGGATTCATAGCCGCCCTCTTCCATTTCACCGACAACGTATTCGGGAGATTCATCAAACGCCGAACAATCGTCCATAGTGAAAGGAATCGTGTCGTGGTGGCAACCGTTCTCCTTATCCTCAGCGAACAGCTTGTCGGCTGCTTTCATAGCAGCGTCGAGGGTCAAATGTGCTCCGCAGACGCCAATGGAATTGAATTCGCCAATGTTCTCATTGGAGTAATGGTTGAGCACAATGTAGACCTTTCTTGCGCTGGACTGGGTCTCCGACAAGGTCAGAAGCGCTCCTGTAGCGCCGTCCACGTAGCCAAAACAGTAGGCCGCGTTGTAACAGGTTGGGTCTTTGTAGCTTCTTGCTTCACGGTTCTTCGCATCGATGGTTTTGAGAACTTCGATTTCTTTGTTATTCATAAGGCACCTCCCAGTGCGATTGCGTTCATGTAGACAAAAAAGGCAGGCCCACCACGAATGGTGAGTCTGCCTTGATTGAAAACAGAACTGTGAATATTAGTACGGCCAGAAATATGGCATAGCATAGATGGTATCTATCGTACAGTTTCTATTCTATCCCGTTCGCAATAATGGTCAAGAAAATTAGCCCTTGTACCCTTCCGCAACCTTTTTGGCGAGGTAAACCTGGCCCTTGGGGGTCACGAGAGTCTTACGTGCCGTGTGAGAGGTGCGTCCAACATAGTAGACCACTTCCTTGACCTCGAAGATACCCTGCGTGATGAAGCGCTGATATGCCACGTTGGCGGCATCCAAATACCCTTCGCTGCGCAGCCAGGCCATCAGACGGTTGCGGCCGATGTTGATATGGTCGTTGGCAAGGCACTTGGCGAACTGGCCGAAATCCACGCTGTTGACCGAAGCACTCACAGCGCGATGGAACTCTACGCTCTCCTGCTGTACGCCGATGACCTTGTCCTGATTCTTGACCGCCTCCAGAGAGGTAACAAGCAGGGCTTTGGTTTTGGCATCCGTGTTCGGGAGCCACTGGTCAACGAAAACAACAGGGTCGTTGACGTATCCACCGGTCTGACGGATGGTGGGAAGCAGTTCATCAAAGACCCAGTTTTCGAACTGTTCAGCCTCCGGCTTGTTGGAGCGGCAGATGAGTCGGTATACGTTTCCCTCGGAGATGAATTTGACAATGCGAGGAATCCCAGCTACTTCTACGCGCCCGGATTTGATACCGTCCTGGCGGCAATGAATGTTCAGTTCACGGGTTATGTTGGTATACCCCAGCGCCTTGCAAACGTCAATGGCGCAAAAGAAGAACTTATTATCCTCGCAGATAACGCGAAGCTCACCAAACATCTCGGAAAGAAAGACCTCAGGAATTCTGGTCATAACAATACACTCCATTTCTTTTTGAGTGGGGTAACAAACAGTTACCCCACCTCGGTTTTTTAACGATGCTACGAGCGAACATTTTTGCAAAAGTTTTCGCGAAATTATTCGCCGGGAACATACTTCGCAAGGACCTCGGCCCCACACTTGGAACAAGTAAACACGTCATCAGCATCGGGCGAATGAGTAACTTCGTCGCAGTCGGATTCAGCTTTGATGAAGTCACCATCCTCGTCCACCAGCCAAGTCTGAGTGACGTGAGCCGTCACATTGAACGTGTTGTTGCCGCATTTGGGGCACGGACCAACCTTGAGATTTAACATAGTGCTTTCTCCTTTCCAGTGCGTTATTTATCTGCAAACATCAGCGACAGAACAATGTAGTTCTCAGGATGAGCAATAACATCATCGATGTCATTCTGGTACGGGAAACACTTCCAGGTAGAACCATTGTAGTATAGCTCGCAGCACTCACTGTTCAGATGGTTGTCAAGCATTTCCACGGCGCAGCGCAGCATGTAGGAATCGGTAGAGTCAGTCGGGATGGCAGTAAAGCACTGAGCCAGGGAGTTGGCAATGGTCAGGTCGGTATGTTTCAATGCGGTGGACGCAAGAGTCAGAGCAGACTGCATCATCCTGGCTTTCATACCAACAGCGAAGCTGATGACATTGGCGGGGTCTTTCAGGCCAATGAAGACTTCTCCAACCGGTTGGGGTACTTCCTTGACAAGGATGAAATCATCATACGAATCGTCATCGGTAGGCATGAGGTCGAGAATGTTATCGATGAATTTATCCTCATCGAATGGGTTGGGCATACAACTCTGAATGGTGTTGCGGTCCAATTTGATTAGGCAGGTGAAACTATACATGGCTTTGTCCTTTCTGTCCGCACAAACAAAAAAAGGCAGACCCACCAGAAGGTGAATCTGCCTGAAGTGCGAGACTGTGAATTTTTACGTACGGCCGAAATGGCATTATAGATGGTATCTATCGTACAATTTCTATTGTATTCCGCTCGCATATTACGTCAACAAAAATAGCCCGCCCACCCATAAGGGCAGACGGGCAATAGACTAAGGATTACTCCTTAGCCGACGCAGTACAGCTATCCCAGAACTTGTCGTCCAGAGGAATCGGGTTGAGCACATACTTTACGCGCTCATTCGTCTGGTCGTAGACGAGGTAGCTGCCATCGGCAGTGGTGCTGATATTCACGTTGATGGGTTCGCTCTTCTTCAGAACATTCTTGAAGAAGTCCAAAGGAGCCTCCATCCCCGCTTTCAGCAGATATTTGCCGAGCTCCGTAGTTTCATCGCCACGGATGCAGGTAATAACAAACAGTTCTTTGTTCATAAACTAAAACCGTCCTTTCCAGAAAGTTTTGTGATATGTATAGGTAACCGAAGTTTGGGAGCCTTGAAATCGAAGAAGGAATTCCAGAATGCTTTGCGCTCCTCGAAGTTGTAACCGCCTTTTTTGAGAGGCGTTTTGAGGCACTTTACAGCTTCCTTGTCTGTGGCAATCGAAAATGCGGTGTAATCCTTGTCATCGATATACCACCCGGCGGGGAAATTTTCGGGGTTTTCCTTGCTTGCTTCGTGGTAAATAACCACGCCGCCGTTCATCTCTTGAAGAATACCAAGCCCAATGCTTGTTTCAAGGATTTCGCGGGCAAAAAGCTCATTCAGCATCGTCGGGCACCTTCTTTCCCTTTGCGTCGTAGCGCGTATCCCATTGAGCAATCTGCTCGTCTCCTGCAATACCACGGAGACTCAGCAAACAACTGTTTTGCGGGTGACACCAGATGGTGCTTGGTGCTTCGTTTTCAAGAAAGGCACCACAAAAGGGGCAAGGCTTCTTAGGACTGATTTTGTTGGGTCGCAGCATGTTTATACCTCCTCGTATTCAATGTCATATTCCTCGAATGTGTCGATAGCATCACGGTAGAGAGAATCATCTACCATAATGCGGTCTCCACTATCCAAGTCGTAATCGATGTCGTAAAGGTCAAGAGCATCACATGCTTCGTCCAAATCGGGCGTATAAAAACGAACCATAACTTTCACCTCATGTTATTTGGAAAGCTCATCAAACGAGTCATCGACGGTTTCTTTGTGTCCGCACGAATTACAGAGCAAGCAACTGCAAGCCTTGTGGGTACGGCCAGTCGGAATACTATGATTGTCCAGTTCTTTTTCTAAGTACCAGACAGGTTTCATGGTAAAGCCGCACGTGGGGCAAGGAATACAAGGATTAGGCATAAGTACCCTCCTTATTCGTCCATAGCGATGGCATCGGTCACTTCATAGTGACCATTTCTCATTGAATAAGAAATCCGCTCGCCAATCTGTGCTGCCATATCGGCATCACCATTGTTCAGCGCCTGCTGAGTCTTTTCGATGGCGTCATCGGGGTCCTCAGCGTCGATGCAAACAGTAGTGGAAATAGAGACGACTACATTGAAACTTTTCATAGGGTTCTTCTCCTTACTCTTACTCGATTTCGATATGTTTTTTATACTCGGTCCAGAAAAAGAGTCGCTGCATAGCGTTCAGCTGCTGGGTTTCATCCGAATCCTTATTAAGAGACGCAATGTAGCGGTCTCCGTCAAATGGGTACGGAACCTTATACGTATCACCTGCTTTGTTGACAATGACATAGCTGTTTTCATAAATCAGATGGGGCTGGCCTTCAGCACAAAATTCCTCATGGCCTGAGCAAAATACATAGATACGGCTGTAAACACTGCAAGCGTGCTTGTCATACACCTTGATGTATGCGGCTTGGAACGACTCATCCGGGTGAGACCGGTAGTGCTCAGCGATTTCCTCATCGGTGGCAAGAGACATCCTCTTGACACAGAAGCCTTCCAGGTCCTTGACCAGTAACTGCTCACCTGCATCACGGAGAAACTCCATAATAGGATAGAAGTCACCGGCATCGCGGCCGTAGCCTTCCCCGCTCATGGCGTAACAGTAGTTCTTGCGGAACAGATGATTGTCGATGGAATCCCGGTACTGCTCGATTCCCTGATGCGTGAAAGACACGCCCATCGTTTCATACGCGGACGAAGGAAGATGCACGAGAATCTCGCAGGAGGAGACATCACTTACAGGCGTGTACATGTCAACATAGTCAGCCTCGTTGGCAAGACTATGAGCATCAAAGATGCGTTGCATGTCTTCGTCATCCACATCGTAAGAGCCGAAGAGTTTTTCGTAGGAGACGAACGGAGTGGGATTGTTCTTATTGAACATTGCCACGTCCTCATCCGTCTTCAAGCCCAACCTGTCCTTAACCAACTCACTCACCGTATCATAGATAGTGCCGAGATAGTCGAACTGCGCCCCATCGAGGTCACAATCCGAATCACAGGCATCGGTCAGCACAAGATTGTGCTCAGAGTCCGCCTGCTGCATCAACAAATGGATAGGCGTTTTGGTGCCGAAATTGTCGATGGAGCCGGGAAACTGAAGAGCGGCATACGCTTTCAAAGCACTCTCGCTCTGCGGATTTACGTTGATGGCATTCATGGTCACGCCTCCTCTTTGAACAGCTCAGCACAGTGTGCTTCTTCGCGTTTGCGCATTTCGGAAAATGTCATGGTGTCCATGTGAGCATTCAGGTAGGCCAGCTCTTTTTCAGCAGCCTCCTTCGTCTCGAACACCGTAACATTCAGGAGCTCATCCCGAAGAACGAAGTTGTCGGAGCAGTCGGACAGGTCGCCGGTAGTGTACACGCAAACCTCAACGGAGCATTTCGGTACACCGCTGTTTCCTTTGGAAGGAGAATATCCGCGCCAAATGTTGACGCTCTGGATGACACCAGGGTAGATGACATTTTTGGAGTGAGACTTCGAATAGATTCGGCCGTTCTTGTTTCGGCCACGAACCTCCGTGATAACCCAGACGGGCTTGTCAACCAGCGACAGAGCGTTGGAAAGATTGATATTATTGAACATTTTTTATTACACCTCTTGTTTTATTTTTCTTCAATAGCGATTGGCGGGGTCATGTCGAGCAGCGTGTCGATGTTCCAGCCACAGAGGGTCAAGAGCACATCGGACGCGGGGCTCTGATTCCGAATGTCGTTTGCCAGGTGGAAACCGATGTGCGCATAGGAATCGTCATCGTTCGCAATTTCACGCTTTACGGTTTCTGCGAAATTCTCTGCCAGTTCCGTATTGTCGGCAATAACATTCATAGCCTCTGTTGCAACGCGGTCTTTTACCGCGAACGCTCCATCGGCAAAATAGTCACATTTCGGGCAATGGGGCTTGGCCCTCACTCCGCTGGAAACTGAAATAAGTTTGCAGCCACACGAGGGGCAAACAAAAAAGTACGGATGATTTGACGGTAAGGACATAAAAACACGCTCCCTTTTGATATAGTTTTCAAGAAAAATTGTGTGCAGGCAGCATTGGGGCCTGCACGTTGTGATAATTTTCAGAGGACTATTGCCCCCTGTCGGACAAATTTAGTAGCTTTTGTTATTGACTCTCGTAGATGAGTCTCTGCCCACAGACTGGACAGCGCTCATAACGAGGGTTCTCGTAGTAGCCGTCATCACAAACACCACCCAGGTCCGCATCACAATGCGGGCAGAGGTTTGGAGACCAGCTTTTCGAGATGGGCTGCTTTTGGATTTGCAGCTCACACGCCTCGATAGCAGTACGCAAAGGCTTACTGCCCCTCTCCCCCATCAGACCGCCATTGAGCAGCCTGGTGAGATAGGTGACTGCATGCTTGTATTCAGCTTCTGTCGTCACTGACTTTCACCATCCTTGTTAAACAGTGAGGCGATACAGTCAAGCAGAGCTTGAGCTTTTTCGGCAGCGTCTTTATCGTAGCACTTCCACAAGTCTCGGAACTCTTCCAATGCGGTGACAATCTGAGCGCGAGAGGAAGAATCCATCAGCTCGGTCGCTTTGCTTTCAAGGCTGTCGCATTTTAACGCCGGGTTGTCGGCATCGCAGAAAAGTACAAGCCCTTCAATGGTGTGAGCAATGTTAAGACATTCGTTGTAAATGAACTTTAGTTCCTCTTCGTCCTTGTCAAACTCACCATCAAAGGTATTGCCAATCACGTGAATGCCACAGCAATCCTTGAGCTGTACAAAGCCATCCGTACCACTGGGTTCACTCGTACTAACGGTAAAGCAGGCCAGCGATTCCGTGTACTTGACGATACCCTTTAATCGGATTTTTGCTTCATCGCGTCTTATCCAGAAGGTAATGATGTCGTCTTCGAAGACTTTGGTGCCGATAGAGTCAATGATGCCCGTGTACTGGCCGACGGTTTCGGCATACACGACATATTTCTCCACTTTCGGCTCCTGTTGGTAGATGATGGCGTAATCGTACCCTTTGTTCTGAGGGAAAACGCCTCCCAGGACCCAAACGCCGGGAAGTGGTTCGCCGGATATGGAAGTTCTGTCACCCTTGCGCCGCACTTGGCCGCGAAATAAAATTTTTCTGGTTGCCATAAAAATACTCCCTTCTACGCAAAAAGGCGGGCCTCTCGATTTCTCGGGAAGTCCGCCTCAAAGCGAAATTATGAATTTTTGTACGAACACATGTCGTGCCATAAGTAGATGCTATCTATCGTACAGCTACAATTCTAATCAATTCGCACAGCTTGGCAAGTGTGCCACTTCAATCTTACGCAACTTCATTGGGTGCTACCTATACTGAGAGATACAGGAAGTATCCACAATTTTTCAATCTTACGCAGCCGCGTGGGCTGTTACGTAAAATTGCACAGCAAATGAATTTTGCACATATTCAGCGCTGTGCAACTTGCCACTATTTGTTTTGCACTATTTTCGTTTGCTAATACTGCATTGGTATCACCTCTTCCAACTTTGCAGGTGCGAAGCCAACAGCACTTTTATGTTTACGTGCGGTTCGCACCGATTGCCTTGTGTCGTATATATTATCGAATTTTTATTCGTGATTTACCAACGTGCGAACGGTTTGTTTACGAAAAATATATATTTGCATCGCAACTACTGTAATAGCAAGAAAAGCCGCCCACCAAAATGGTGAGCGGCTGCTAAATTAGAGATGTTAGTGTACGATGAGGTGCGCTTTTCCTTGCTTGAACGTGAGCGCATTTGCCGTCTTAATCAACCACCCCTTCTTTTCGGAGTATATGGCCGTCAACAGACAAGGATAATTGTATCCTTCTGTGGCACTTGCCAGTTGGAACGATAACGTCAGGCTCATGCAGCGGTCCAAGGCGTTTCCCGCCGCGTCCACTTCTTTATAGAACTTGGTCGAAGTTGCCATAAGCTTCACACTCTGCAATGCCACAGCAAGAGGACCACAGTGCTCCTTCAACTCATCATTCCAGATGAGAGTCACATTCGGCCGTTCAATTCCGGTGAGGAAATCCTTTTTGTTCCCGATGTGAGGTGTAGGAAAGCTACACGGAGTACCAATGCCAAAGCAATTTCTGACGAAGTTGAACAGCCAATTCCAATCGACTTTGTCATAAATCTGGCGGGCCTCTTGTTCATCAAGCAGAACTTGCACTTTCTTCTTAGCCATATTACTTCTCCTGCTTGAACTTTTCTCCTTCTGCCGTCCGAATAAACCAGCCGGTATCCTGGCGGTACTCTGCGAAAAACAGGTCCGTGTAGTTGTACCCACCATCAAATTTTTTGTGGTAGAGAGAAAAGTCAATCTGAAGGTATGCGTCGGAGAAAGACCCGTTCAAGTCGGCATAGGAAATATCTCTTTTGTAGTAGTCCGGCTGCTTCATATACTCGTCCAGAATGTCCTTGTCGTATGTGACATCATGGAAATTGAGAGACGAGAAAGTCTGCAGATATACTTCACGATATGCTTTTCCGAACAGACCACACTTGTCTTTGAGATTTTCAGGCCAAGAAACTTCAATGCGACCACTTCGGTCCATCTTGACTTCGGGGTGCCGCACCATGCCAATGCCGTATTTCTCACGGACAAAGTCAAAGAGCCAACCCCAATCGAGGTTGTTGTAGAACTCGACCAGCTTGTCACCATAATCAAGACGGTTGGATTCAGTCACCATATTCATAAAAATCTCTCCTTTTATGTGGGAATATTTTAATAGACAAATAGTATTTTGAGTGAGCTTAAATCAATGGGCCATTGAAAGCAAATTCCGAAATTCCTTGCTTGTAGTAGTTCGGGTATTCAGCATAAAGAATAAAACCGTTCTTCTTCAGCAAAGATTCGAATTCAGCAATATGGTATGATGACACAGTGATAAGCGGGGCCGCGCATCGTAGTTCTTGACATGCAATTTTCAATAGGTTTGTTGCTATGCCTTGATTGCGATAGCCTTCCGCCACTCTCAGTGTGCATATCTTCTTCTCGACAGCGTTTTTCAATATCAGAACGGCAACTATTTTCCTGCAATCTGTAACGGCATAAATCAGTCGTTTCCCGTTGTCTAAGCCGGGGATGACTGCATCATAGTACCATTTTCTGAAAGCACCATATTCGTGGCAAAGGTCACTTAGAAACTCATACACCGCCACGATGGCTTGCGTGTCACTCGCCCTGATACGAACTAATTTCATAAAGAAACGTGCTCCACATCCAGCAGATGTCCGTCATCCGCCTTGCTCAGCCATTCACACCAGCTCAGATTGTCGTTCGGATAATCTTTGGCATGGCTGTGAACGTCTTGCAGGAAGATAGCGAGGCGCAGCTTGTCAAGACTGCGAATCGTATCCAGCCGGGTCTTCACAACGCCAACGGCAGCATTCCTCGCAGAGATGGCCTCATCGAGCTTCCAGAGTTCGTCGTCCTCGTCTTTCGGGTCTTGCTTGGGGAGAGTGGCATTGTCAGCTTCAACTTTGGCGCGAATGAAAGCCTCTGCTTCTTCGAAAGTATCAAAGACTTCGCGCTCGGCAGAGAACTCTTCTGTCTCAAATTGCGCCTCGGCCGTCAGTGCCCAGCGCTCGCTTTCGGTATTAGTGTCATCGACCAGGCCATCAAACGAGCAAAGCAACTGCTCCAGCTCTCCAGGCGTCATGTCTTCCGCCGGGTCAACCTCACCGTGAACAGCAAAGTACCCGTCAGGAACTTCGAGAATGTCGTAAAGCTCAAACCTGGTTTCGCCAATCTGACGCCGCCACTGGCAGGTATCAGGGTCAGTGCAAATCCAAGTCTGTGCTTCAACCTTTGCGTTGCCCAGCGCAGCAGCAAGAGCATCGAGTGCAGCGGATACAGCAAACCCCTCATTGAAAATAGGGGCAAGGCCAATGGGTTTGCCCGTGGTACTTGCCGCATGCCCGATTCTGGCATATTCTTTCGCCAGGTACGACTCGCTGACAGCCTTAATCTGCTCGGCGAAGTTGTCTTTGCTTACTGTAAAGGAATGTTCCGAAGGGAGAGTCTTCAGCGTGATGCGAACTTTTTTGCCGTTGTCACATGTTTCAAAAGCCCACCCTTGTTTTTCACAAATCTCTTTGTATTGCGTCAGATACATTTCTTAGTCCTCCTCATTGTTTTTTTGTATTGACAAGCTCATAAACACACAACGCGGCATCTCCGTAGCTGTAAAACGGGATGTCAAAAATCGTGCATATATGTTTGTCAGAACGCGTGTGAAATAGAGCCATTGCCATACGATAAGCAAGCGGTTGATGTTCGTCCTTAATACTGGGATACTTTTCTGCGAGCATCTCAAGTTCCAAGGAGTCGAGCTCTTCTGGATTTGCCATGATGCAGCAAACTGCATAGGGCCTGTCCGTCATTTCTGTTTCTTTGACGTACAAAACCTTGATGTAGGCGGCTCCAACCTGACGATAGTAGACCGGCTTGCAAGGGAAGAGCTTATCCCACGGTGTGACAGTGCCTTCCGCTTGGCAAAGCTCGGTGTACAACGCGGACAGAGAATTGCTGAGACGCTTACCGGCGTTCAAGCACTTCTCCATAGACCGTTCGCCGTGGAGGATTTGGAACACGCCTTCAGCGTAGGATTGGACATCGCTGGATAACAGGTCACTTGCAGCTTTAACTTCATCAAGGAAATTTTCCCGATTGGCATGGAAGCTGTAGGTGTCCCCTTCCTCGTTTTCTTTGCAGACGAATACAGTAGAACCATTATCCGTCGTCATCCAACCGTGTTTGTGACAAATTTCTCGATACTGGGCACAGAACATAGCTTTTCACCTCAATTCCAAGCGCTCAATGGCAGTTTTGACATTGCAGAAGCACAGAAGCTCTTGCCCATACAAAAAGCCATCAAAGCCGTCACTGTAGGAATAATCGATGCGGCCCTTGCAGTCGCGCTTGACCAACTTGTCGAACGCTGCGTGGAGGGTGGTTTTCCCTTCGTTTACGGCATTGGTGACAAGTTCATTGAGCTCTTCGCTCATGTCAACGCCCGTCGGGTCAGGGTACATCATACAGCGTGCATATTGGCGAAAGTCTTCAACCGGGACACTGTAGCCTTCGTCAATCTCCATGAGTATCGGTTTGGTTAGTTTAATCATTTCCTTTTTCCTTTCTTTGTTCGAGTAAACTAAAAAGCAGGCTCGCCCGAAGACGAGTCTGCTTTGATGAATACAGAAATATGAATTGTGCCGATGGATGTTATCTATCGTACAACTACCATTGTATAGATTTCGCACATATCTGCAAGTATAATACCGCTGTTGCGTACAGGAGTTAGATTTTTTCTACCTTATCCTCGTTGTAGACCACGTTTAAGCTGCTGCCGTTATCCCAGTGTATCAGCAGGCTGCCGATGTCATCGACACCGACAACTGTACCTTTTGTACCGACTGGCGGAGCCTGTATATCATCCATCTTCAAAAGACGAACGCGGGTCCCGGCGGGATATTCTTTGCGGATTGCTTCTACAATTTTTGTATTGGGAAACATATTGGTATTCCTCCCTCATATTGGATTTTCTTTTTCAAGAATTGCTTTAAGGAGCGTATGACACCTGAAAAGCTCGATGTCAGAGTTGATGCCGTTCAGCTCGAAACATTTGTACGGGACGTTGCCGTGTTTGCTCCCATACAACCAAGCATCGAGTCCAAGGGTGTCAAAGATATACTTGTAGCAATAACTCCGCTGCTGGTATTCTAAACTTTCAGCTCCGAAGGATTCTTCGTCCATATCATGGTGCAGACTTGCAATGTCATGGAGAGTAAGAGCTTTTGCCTTTGATATTGCATCGGTAAAGAACGAAATGCTCCCCACCTCCCAGTCGCTATACGGATAATTTTGGTCCGTGGAGTTCTGGAAATATACACACAAGGGCCACTTGTCAGAAATGTCTTCGTCCTTCATCATAACAATGCCAAGCAGCTGCTGCTTTTGCCAGTAGAGGAATCGGTAAGAAAACAGATTCTTGACCCAGTAACGGTCTGCCATATCAGCCAAATTCTCCAGCTGCATATTGCGTTGACTATACGGGACGTTTTTATCGCAAACATAGCGAGCCCTGATAGTCGGCACATAGTAGATATTGCGTTTCAGTTCTTCGGTGACTCGCTTTGGTTCCATGCGCATGCCGACATATTCGAGGGCAAGATTCATCGCTTCAGAAAGGTCCTTGGCTTGTGCGAACCCCATTGAAAAACCATAGCTCATGGCTTGTAGACCTCCTTTAGCCTTCTTTAATGTTTGAAAGAACACGGATGATATACCAAATGCGTTCGGCAATATTCTCGGCAGTATCAAAGCGTGTAATAGACTCCCCTTTCCAAGTCCCGCCATTGCCGTTGATGCCGTTGCGCAGCTTAATGCAGCGGCCACGGCTCTTGTCCCACTCGTGCAGGTTGACAGAGTAATCATCCAGAAGGAAGAATGTTCCGTCAATGCAAAAGTGACCGAAACGGTCTGCGGCCGCGTTTGCTTTGCTCGCGCCGCAAGGAACAAAGATACGGTGCTCGGTATCAATTTCGGGAAGATACAGGTCGAGCCAATCATTCTTCTCGCCCAACGCATACGGATTCTCAGGCATGTAAGCCGAAAGAGTGAATACATCCAGCTCAGGTAGCGTCTTGCAGAGAATTTTGATGGCATCTACCACTTCCTGGTAAGGAGGCAAATCCCGAAAATAGTTTTCTTGCAGAAGGTCTTCAAAACAAGCAGTTTGCTGCCAGGTGGCGAGCGTGCCGTCCATATCGACGAATAGGTGCGCCTTATGGTCGAATTCGTTGATGTACTTCATAGTTGGTCCTTTCTCGTTAAGGTTTGGTATTTACATAACAGAATAGATTGCAACATGGACATTCTGCCAGCACCCATTGCAGGTATACAGAAGGACCTGCCCTGCGCCGAGTGTGTTCATTACATCGTTGCCGTTTTCATCCGTGACTGTGTATCCGGTATTGTGCCCTTCAAAGCAAGAGACACAAACATACGCGGTATTGTCAACGTAAGCAACTGTAGAACCGGGAGCAGAATACTGAATATTTGTGTAGTTGCCTTGATTCCAGTGGTCAGCAATCGTGATTCCTGCGCCAGTGGACCAGGTGGCGGCCGAATCGGGTGCGTCAACAATGGACTGGTCAAGTCCCCATACCATAGCTACATTGATGCCAAGGTCTGGAATTACCAGGCGGCCAGGTTGGCCGGTTACAGTAACTTCGGGTTCGGATTCAGGCTCCACTTCATCAGGCGTTTCGATTGTTTCTTCAACGAGAATGTCATCGTCATCTTCGCAGAAATACTCGACAACAGGCTCCTCATCAGCGGTAGAGATGCTTTCTTTGCAGTCTGCTGCTTTAGGCGTTTCTGCATCATTTTCATCGATGGCAATAGTCTCTTCGACCGGCTGCGAGCTGCTTATGTTAGAGGATGTGCTCCCCTGCTCTTCGGCAGAAGCAAACACAACGGTTGCGAACCCGGCAGCCAGGATGAAGGCCGCGATGGTGTACATGGTCATAGCAAGAGACTTGTAGGTGTTATTCTTTTTCATGGCTTTACACTCCTGTTTGTTATTGATTTAGCGGATGGGCTAATTATCTATGCGTTGAATTAGCCTTTTTTTGCTGCTCAATGGCATCAAATTCCCGTACCATGTCATTATCGAGGCTGTAATTCACAGCCTGTTCGATGATGTTGGCATAGTCCGGGTCTTCTCTGTCAGAAAACATGGACCTGATAGTATCGATTGCCCCTTCGGCGGTCGGTGCATCTACGTGGAATTCGACAGGCACCTTGCATTTGATAATAAATGTTTTTCTCATGGTTTGTTTTTCCTTTCTTGCAAACAAAAAAGCAGGCCCATCTAACGATGAGTCTGCTTCAATTTGCATACAGTTTGTGAATTGTACGGCCAGAAATATGGCATAGAACTGTTATCTATCGTACAATATCTATTGTATTCCATTCGCACGTTATGACAACAAAAAAGGCCGCCCACCCGAAGGTGAACGGCCAGGTGCTATGAATTCGTTTTGGTTAGGCACTGCTTATTTTTCACTCAGCAGTTTTTGAGCTTTTTCACGAACAATTGTTTGAATGTCGCTGGATACTCGCAGGATACTGATGGCAGAATCAACAGTGAAGCTTCCAGAAAGGACGAGATTGACAACACTTTCTGCAAGCGTTTTGGTGCGTTCTTCTGCTGTCAGTTTATCTACTTCTTTACACATGGTTTCGAACGCCTCCCCTTGTTTTAGTAATTTCATTCTGTCAGCCAGAACTTTGTTGGAGATTTTGGTTGCATCCTGTTGCTGCATGTCTACCATTAACTGTCCAAGGGCAGTGCTGGTATCGCGATTTTTACCGTTTACGTAAATAATATACTGTCCGTCCAAAAATGGCTTGCCATTTTCTTTGATGTAACGGTCGATGTGATAAATCGGCAATCCACCTTCCAGAACATCATTTTCCGTGATGAAGATTACATACGATTCCGGGTAATCAGCATACGCCGTGCCTTTTCTGATGATGAGCTCGTCCATGAGTTCGCAATTATAGCGTGCTCTTTTCGGATTCGCTCCCTCGTCTGAATTCTGCACCTCAATATTGTAGATTTTTCCGGTGTCATCTTCGGCCAGAACATCAAAACGATAGCTTTTGCTGAAGAAGTTATCCTCTATCGGTTGTTGCTTAACGGATTTGACAACGAGATTTGTGTCCATGATAACCGACAGGACATGTTGTGCTACTGGAATATTGAAAGCCATTGTCATAAATCGGTCGGTCATAAAGGTGTATGATTTAACCGTTTTTATGGCTTCTTCGCTATAGTTTAGATTCAAATTTACCTCCTTAATTATACCATTGGTTGCACGAACGCGCAATATGGTTTGTTGCTATATCGGCATAATGATTTCTCCCTTCGGTCAAACAAAAAGCAGACCCACAAATTGTGAGTCTGCAAATTTGTCAGATTGTAAATTGTACGGTCGCTTAGCTGCGACAAGCAAGTAGCTGTTATCTATCGTACAATACCTATTTTAGTCTGTCCGCACATCCTGGTAACCACTGCCTTTTGAAGTGCAGAACAATTTTGCGGCCTGACAAAGCTGGTCCATGTCCGCCTTGGAGTAGCCAAAGTCAAAATAGGCCATTGGCAGTTTTTTGCCTTTTTGCTGCCACTCGCTGCGTAGGGCAATCCTGCTTTCGTTGGCGTAAACAAATATATCAGGAAACTTCGTAACAACGTCATGCAGAACTTCGTCATTCGTATCGCTGAAGATGTACCTGTCTGTTGCATTCGCCATCAGCTTTACGATTTGCTGCAAGTCATCTGGTGAAAAAGACTGAGTCTTGCAAGTGTTTAGGCAGTTCGCAAGAAGCGTTTCCGTATCGATTCTTAAACAGCACATTTGCTTCCCCTTTCAGCGCACGGATTCTATATTTTCAGCATACGCATTTCGCACGTTATGGCAACAAAAAAAGCCGCCCACCCGAAGGCGGACGGCTTAATGCTATTGGAATTAGTTCATGTCAGGTCTCGTCATCACATGGACACGATATGTTGTACCCGTGCTGTCATCATCCAACTCCCAGCAGCCAGTGAAGGCATCGCAGGGCTCAGTAAGTGCGACCTCTCTTCCTTTACGGTCATAGAGGATGGCTTCCGTAAAGGAATCATCCTTAGTGCCGCAGCAACGAATATCCATGTCAAAGCCATCAGGGAACGTGGCCGTTTCACTTAACGATACGCCCATTCCCTGCAGCTCTTCGCCACGAAGGTACTTCTCAATGGTTTTTACGCACTTCTCACTGATGTAGATGGTCTTTTCCAGAACGCGGGATTCGGGAAGAATATCGATAAAAATGTGGTATTCTGCGCCCTTGTATGGAACAATATAATGGTTGCAGAACTCATACATGCGGCCAGAACGAGCCAAAATCTGCTCAGAAGGTGCGTCACGAAGGGCCACCTCACTATATACTCTACCATCTTTGTCACATGTATAAGTGATTGTTACATCAAGGCCATCACGGAAAGGCTCGTTGCTGGAAAAGAAATCGCCTGCATTGGAATCCATGCCATAGCGGGAACCGATAACAACCGTATCGTATAAATCTTTTTCAAGAGTGGAATGGTGAACATAAATGCGTTCAAATCCTTTGCTTCTTTCATACATACGGGCCGTATACAGGATGGTCTCAACCAAATCCTCGACTGTTCCGGCAGTCATTGAATCCAGTGTACGGCGGGCCCACAAATCCACGTCATTTTCGATGATGCTGCATTCGCATACTCTGTGAAGGCTGGGATAGGTTACGCTGACAAGCTGCATACGCAGCACAGGTTTGTTCCCGCCGGGGTAAATGTCATCAATTGGGAAGTTCATGGGTTCCAGGCTGACATCATCGGGAACTTCGCCAAACCCGGTCCAATGGCAGGGGTTGCGGTCTGCGACGAACTCCTTGGCAACTCGTTCTGCAATACTCTGGGTGATACCATACCACTCCTTGACATCGCGGTCTTTCTCCAGCTTCTCGCTGGCTTTTCCGACTGATGTCAGGAAGTCGTAACCCAGGTCGTCTTGCAGGCGATTCGTTTCAGTCACGAGCTGGTCGAACAGACCGGCATCCTTGAGATACTTTTGGGCAAGCGTAGCGGAAATCTCAGCAGAATCGGGAATGTCAATGGCAGATTGGAGATATTCAGCCATCTCTTTTTCGTCTTTTTCCCGCTGGTAGTAGGCGGCAAGCTGCTCCAGCTCATCGTGAGTCAAGGCGATGTTTTCATACAGATAGTTTGCAATGTTGTGGAGGACAATTTTGTCTTCTTCAGTGGTAACGTACATTTTCATTTGCGGAACTCCTTTGTTTGGGCATACTAAAAAGGCAGACCCACCAAATGGTAAGGCCTGCCTAAATAGATGCAGAATTATGAACGGTTGTACGAAAGCATGATGAGCGTTCGGTGTTAGCTGTTATCTATCGTACAATTTTATGATACTTGGTTCGCACGTTTTGACAATCAGATAATGCAAAGGCTTGTCTTTAGACTTCCTCAAAGAATGGGTTGACCCAAAGAACCTTGCGGCCGCTCTCAACACGAGAAACGAGCTTCATCGGGATGTCATACCGGTATTTGTGTCCGTTTGGATAGTTTTCTTTGAGAAATTCCTCGACGGTATCGCCCAGCTTCTGCGGGGCAATATACCAGATAGAGAGCATTTTGTCGCATACCATCTGGCGAGAGGCAATGCCTGCAACAGGATACGAAACTTCCATCTGCTTGCCATTTGCCTCGATGGTGATGCGGACATTCTTGCACTTACTGGTGGCTTCCACAAGGTTCTTGCACTGAGATTCCCAGCTGTTGGGGTCAGCCTTGAACTCCTTGATTTTCTGCTTCGTAGCATGATACAGGGCGATAGCGTTCTTGCCACGGCTTTCGCTGAAAGGCTTGTTGTCACAGCCATCACTATAGCTATCATGGTCAAGAACAGCCACGACCCTTTCGGCCCAGTCAGTAGGATTCGCCAAGAACTCGATGCTGGCGGTATTGTCGATGCGTTCCAGAAACTCGCGGAAAGTCTTTGCCGTCTCCTCGTCAATATCGTAGGAATGCAGGACGTACTGATTCACGGCCTTTTCATAAGCCTCTCTTTGTAAAGAGGCGTCCTGAAGGTCGCTTTCTTCCAGAACCGTTTTGTTGTCGAGATACTGCCAGAGCGCGGTAGCCATGCTGTTGCTGGTTCCATGAGGCTGGATATTGACCCAGCTGTCATCGAACAGCGTCAGGAACTGGTACGTCTCATTGTAGAAGTCTTTGTGGTCCACGACGAAGGCCATGAACTCCAGAGGGTCGTTGGTCGAGAAAATCGTACTGCCCATGCTGTTGGGCCCAGAATAGCACTGATGCCCATAGAGAGCCTCGACGTAATGCTCGCCGATTGCCAGAGGAACGCGGACAATACGGTAGTAGTGTGTCTTGGCACTTCCAGTGACGAAGTTGCCTTCCAGAACAGTGGCCGTCGAATTCCGAATGAATTCCTGGAACATGTGACGGTCAATCATTTCAATAAACATAGTATATACACTCCTTCGTAAGATTGTTGGCTTGTTGTTACGCCTCGGCGCTCATTCGCACGTAATAAAATCCCGTAAGCTGTTTCGGCACATCATCCGTGGGTTCGTCGTCCGGGTCAAAGTAACCCGTCACGACGGAAAGCCCCATAGCCTCCATGCCGTTTGCGACCAAATCAATTTCCTGCTTGCGGCGGGAAACGATAGTGTCGGCCGCAAATTCCACAGTGTTCTCAGCTTTGGATGAGAGACGCTTGCCATAGGCGGCGTAGTCGAAATCTTTCAGGTAGTCGCCTACGTCAAGGTCAGCAATCTGCTTTTCAGTAATAGCTTTCTGGCGTTCTTGATAGTCGTCGGTCAACGATTCGATACTGGTAACTTCTTTGTCCACCCACAGAGCTCGTTTGGATTCATCGTTGGTATCCCGAACGCCATCCACGATGATGGCAAGAGGCTGGTCTGTCTCCATGTCATCATCGCCGCCATACAGATGCCCCTTCACCATGCTGTTGGTTTCATTCGGCAGCTCCAGGCGGAACCAAGAGCAATGGCGGTGACTCTTGACGTTTTCTGTCGTAAGCCAAATACCGGGATAGGACTCTTTGGTTTCGTCATGGATGATAAATTCGGCGTTGGCACGGTCTGCGCCAAGAACTGTTGAAACGGTAAGGGCAAACGGTGGCGTTTCATCTTTGGGCCAGAATGCGTCAACCACTTTCTGAATCGGAACGATAACCGATTTGGACGTGCCATTGATATTTGCGGTGAGTTTGATTTCCATAGTACACTCCTTGTTTAGTTATGATTTGGTCAAATTTCAACGTAATAGTAGCCGGTGAGCTCGTCAGCTACACCGGAGCGCTCATCCTCTACCGGGTCATAGTAACCGGTAACGGCAGTAAAGCCCATAGCGTCGAGTGTGTCAGCCACTAAGTTGATTTCCTTTTCGTCTTTAGAGACGATTTCGCCAGAGATAAACTCAATGGTGTTGTTGGGATTGGCGGCAAGGTTCTTGCCGTAGGCCTCATAGTCGAACTTTGGTGCGTTTTCTGCGTTTATCAGAGCCGTGAGTTGGTTTTCAGAAACTGCTTTGAAACGGTCTCTGGAAGATTCGGTCCACGGCTCCACATCCGTGAGGCTCTTGTTTACCCAAAGAACGCGGCGTGAACGGTCATATCCGTCACGTGCGCCGTCTCTGATGGTTGCCAGAGGACCATAGTCCTCGGTTGCATGGTCGCCGCCATACAGGAAGCAACGAGTGCCTTTTGATGGATTTTCGGCCAGCTCCAGACGAAACCAAGAGCACTGACGACAAGTCTTCTTGTTCTCTGTGCTGAGAGCGATACTCTGATGGGATGAGGATTCCTCGTCCAGAACAAAACTGGCCTGGGCCACTTCATCCCCCAGCCCGGTAGAAACAGTAAGAACATCAGGCGGTGTGCTCCCTTTCCAATGCTCTTTGATGATTTTGTTGATGGGAACGGAAATATTGATTTCCTCGTCCTCACCATACGCTGTCAACATCATGTCCATTTGAATTTTCTTCCTTTCTATCGATGTGATGCAAAAAGAGCGGGCCTCCCGGTGTGGGAAGTCCGCTCTTTAAGCAGAATTATGAAGTGTAGTCAAGACCCAAAAATGAGTGGTAAATGGTATCTATCGTACAGCTTTAAGTCTACGCAATCCGCACGAGGCGTCAACTATTACTCGTTATCGGCAATACCCATATAAAGATGGTAGGTGGCGTTTGCCGTCTGGCAGACCCAGTCGTTATAAAACGAGTTGTTCGGTTCGGATGTGACGATGTCCTCGTCTTCACGATAAATCGCCGCTTCGCACCACGAAGGACCGTTCTCACGCGGGATGCACCGAATATCCATGCACATGCCATCGGCAAAATGTACGGATTCAATCTCGACTTCGTCCTGTTTTTTGCCGTTGTCGGTATACTGCCGGATTTCGTCCATGCGTGCTTTGCTGATAACAAGGCGCTCGACAAAAACCTTGCGAAAATTGGTGAGATTCTCATAGGTGGCGCAGATACGCATGATAGCGCTTGCCAGAGAGTGTACAGAACCGATGTCATAGCACAGGGCCGTTTTGTCAAAACAGCCGATACCATGGCCGGTCCAGAAACCACCCTCAAACAAATGGATGGAGGCGGCATAGCAAGGACAGGCATCGGGTTTGCAAAGCTGGATTTCAAGCGTGCAGCCCTTGTACATACTATCTACCGCAACCCGGCAAATGTCAAAGTTTGCTTCGGAAGGGACTTTGCCGCTGCCGTCCCAATAGGTGGGGTTGTAGCGGGAAAGATACATTTCGGCAATCTGCCTTGCGTCGCTCTCGGTCATACCGATGCATTGTTTAAACATTCTTCATACCTCTTTTCAGATTGTCAGCACATATTAGATGCCGCTGGCATTATGTAGTCGGGTTGGTCCACAAAACTTTCTCTCCAGCCCGGATGCTCGTGATACAATCGATTGGAAAAACGAAGACATCGAGCATATTGGTTCCCTTCTCAACCTGTTTGATGAGGTTGGGATGCTTGCAAACGAATCGCTGAGTGTCTTCCGGCTTTGCAAAGGCGCTGATACGAGTTACGGAAATTCCTTCCCTGCGCAGCACATCCGCATCGCGAATAAGGTGCCTGGGGCAATCCACTTCGAGATGCTCACTCATCTTCTTATCGTCAATATAGTCCATGACGAGAGTGACGACTTTGTAAGGTTCGACCGCTTCCATCATGCTTTTGCACACATTGGTGATGTCCTTAGGGTCGGCCCTGTCGTGCTCATAAAACGTAAGGAATAGTTCCGACATCCTATCAATGGCAATCAGCCGGGCCATATAATAAATTCCGGATGCCGTTCCGTTTCTTGCCGTAATGACAGAACTTGTCTCTTCAGCCCAATCCGATGGAGATGCCAAATAGTGAATCACATCGTCATCGTTCAGAGGATACATAGTTCGAATCAGGTTGGAGAACTCATTGCATTGAGTTCCAAAAAGAAAGGCGGAGCAAGCATTGCGGACTGCTTTATCCACTGTATCCTTATCCTGAAACATTGCGGGGTCTGCCGGAATGTTCTTTCGGAACAGCGGAATACGGATACTGTCCAGTTTTTCGAATATATCCATATCGTCGATGAAATCGCTATTTTGAAGCAACTCTTTTATGGTTTTGGAGGCTAAGTAGATGGTTTTGCTATCTACAATGAAGCCGCCAAATTCCCATTTTGCGAATCGTGAAAAGGATGGCTTTTTCCCGTCCGATGAATCTCGGTCCTGAACCATCACAAAGAGCGATTCAACTTGATGTTCCTTAACCAAAACCGGACGCTTGAAAAACGAGTAATAGTGGGAGAACACGATGTCATCGCTGCGTTTTGCGCCCTCAAAAAAGGTCATGGTTCGGTTTGAAAGAAACTGAATTAGTTCTTCGACAGTAAAAATCAACATAATTTGTACTACACCTCTTTAGATTGTCAGTACAGCAGAATTAAATTTCTCCAAGCAGTCACAGCTTAAAAACTGCCTGCCGCAAATGGGACATCTTTCGATATCGCAGCCATAGTGATGATAGTAGCCAATTTTGGCTCCACAATTGCTACAGCGGATACTTTTCTCTTCTGGAGTACCAACGGATTGCTCGTACCAGTCGCCGGGGTCACCAACCTTGATACGATTAAAAATCTTTTTGCGAGGGCCTTTGACCACGATACGTTTGTACAGGCAGCCATCGGCCGTCAACATTTCCAATCCGCAGCAGTTACATTTCGCCATTGCTTGACTCCCCTTTCAGCAACTCGCGTGCATGGTCAAGGATTTCCTTGGCAACAGGCTTACCGCCTTCGTTCAGGGCAAGGAAGACCTCAAGAACTTCTGAGCGAGTAGCGTTCTGGTTGATTTCTGCCACACCAATGGAGGCGTTCATCAGCCAGTCCTTATCCTTAGAAGAGAGGTCGTTGTAGTAGACCCCTTTGTAAGGAAATCGGTTCTCGAAGTACGCAAGTAACGTCAGCATGCGCTGCTTACCATCGACGATTTCGTAGTAGCAGCGGTCCTTTTCAATTCTCGTGTAAGGCAGCTCTTTGAAGACGAAGCGGCCGATGTCGCGGCCATTGAAAAGGCTGTCCAGCAGTTTCTGTCTGTCCTCATCATCCCAAACCGCACCGCGCTGATAATCTGGATTGAAGTCAACCCCGAACAGGTAGTGGTAGCAGAGCAGCGAGTAGACGCTGCGGCTCGAGTAGTGCAGACGGGCCAGTGCTGAATCACGGTTCGCAAACTGCGTGGTATTGTCATCGTCGAACGGGCGGATACTGGTCCATGCCCAGCAAGCGAAGTTGTCGCTGTTTGGACCGCTGCGGATAAGATACAAAGCGCCATCATTTAGAACCTCGTCAACGACACAGTTCTGTAGATGCCCTACCTGAACCTTATCCCCTACTTCAAAGCGATATGTGGGAGCACCGGCGTTCATAGCCGAATTGAGTGCTCTCTCGTATGCGAAGCCTTTGAGAGCGGCTTTTTTCAGATTCTCCTCTGTGATGATTTCGCTTACCTTTTTCTTAGCCATGTAAGACACTCCTTACTTCAGTTCGTGAATTGCGAGCAGAACAACGGGAAGCAGCTGGCAGTTGGCGTAGTCGAGGTAGTCGTAGATTTCTGCCTCGTCATTGTCGATATACCCACCGGAGTAGGAATCGCCGTTTTCGTCCACCGCGTTGTTGTCTTCCAGGCCGCGTTCTTCCAGCTCTTTGAGGTATTCCTTGCGCATTGCTGCGTGGGCCTTCTTATGCGAGCGGAACTTTTGCGGGAACACCTGCATGAAAAGGTCGCCGTTGCCGGGGTCGATGGTTGATTTTGCTAAAATGAACATAAAAATACGCTCCTTTGTTTGTTACGCAAAAAGGCGGGCCTCCCGGTATGGGAAGTCCGCCTTCAAGCAAAATTGTGAACGATGCGAAAAGCAAACATAGCTTAGATTTGAATGCTATCTATCGTACAACATTCATTGTACACATCTCGCACATATTTGCAAATCAGTCTTCAAAAATGAAAGTATGGGTAAATTCGGGATGTCCTTCAAATACCTTGTCGATGACTTTTGGCAGGTCGTGGATGTCATCCAGCACAAGATGTCCTTGGCTGTCACGATACGGAGCGACAGCAGCGGTCTCTTTTGCAAAATAAGCGTTGAACGCTTCTTCGCTATCGAATGTCGGCATAAGGTAATGGCTGGAATTGTTATTTGCCATGATTGTACTCCTTTCGCTGCTATAGTGCTTTAGATGTTCTTTGCGCTGAATCCATGCTTGAGCCACAGCTCATAGCTGAGCGGTGTTAACCCCAAGAGCTCCTGTAGCGGGTATGCTGTTACTGATTCCGCTGATTGACCAAGTAATACTTGGACATCATCACGTATCGAAGTGGCTTTTCCTTCGCAACAAATTCTCACGATTTCATCTCCTTAAAAGAAAATGCGGCAAACCCTTTCAAAAAAAGCTTGCTGCTTATGAATATAGAACTGTGAACGATGAAAGTGCTGCCTTTGTGACTGCTATCTATCGTTCAATTTTATTGTATTCTGCCCGCACGTTGCGTCAAGATGTGCTGGCCCGGCGGTTCCATTTTGAGATGGCCTCTTCCAAACCTAGCGCTTTCACTTCGGCATAGCAAGTTGGGCAATATACCTTCACCACTGTTCCGGTTTTCATACGAAGCAAAGGCTCCCATTCAATATCAGTGGCAGGTGTGCCGCAGAATGGGCAACCAAGAGCAATTCTTTTATCTTTCATACATTCGCCTCCAAAAAGAAAAGGCCGCCCACAACGCGTGAGCGGCCAAGGTGTTATCTATGATGTTTCAATTTGAAAACAAGTCGGATGGCACAGTAGTCGAGGCTTGCAAGGCACGGACCAATTTCCCCTTCCCTATTTACATAGTAAAATGCGTCGGGAAAGTCTACTCCGCAAGGCGTTGAGAGCCAGTATGGAGCCGGGATAATGTCATCAAAATGGTTTCCCAGTCTCTTGAGACATCTGTTGTTTACATTACCCATACACCGCCAGCGGTCGCCGGGGCGAGGCTTGCCAGACCGGTAATCACCAAACAATTCGGAAAATACAGGAATGCGAAGCCAATCACCGTTTTCGAGCGGAAGCATCTCTGCACGGATTAAGTCCGGGAACAAACCGACAACGGAACTGCTTCTCAGATAGTTTCGCAATTCACTTGCGGCATAACCTCCATGATTTGTGTCGATATTGTTCATGGGGAGATGAACTTCTTCCGGGTTGCAGAGCGGATGATTTGCACAGAATAGCATACCGTCAGTCTCGCGTTTTACCGCTTTTGCTGAGAAGTATTGACTGTCTGTAAGCTCAAATGAAATCTCATCATCGAGCTTATACGGCATAAACTCATGGTGCTGCTTAACCGTGCTGATGTCCTTGGAAAGATTGGTGACGGTCCGCGTCAGAGTGAATTCAGCAGCCATCGTTCTTTTCCTCGCGGTGTGTTTCTTCCAGCGCAAGATAGTACGCGCTCATTTTGATTTCTGTGACATAGCTGGGCAATACACCATCATCAGGCCAAAGCTCAGAACAATAGTAGCCATAGACTTTACCATGACCATCATCCCAGAGACTCGTGCGAAGATGCCCGTTTCCGGGAAACTCCATCCACCAGAACTGGTTGCATTGGTATTTCTTGAGGTCGATTTGAGAGATGACCTGTTCTACCCAGAGCTGGTTCATGGCAGATTTTAGCTTGAATGTCGAGAAGGCGTAGTCGGTTTTGTTTTTAAGGGTCTGCTCATTGTACTCTTTTTCAAGCTGCTGATTGAGTTTAACGGCCAGGCGGCCGGTCAGCATGATGCGAGTGCAGCCTGGAAAGTGAGCGTTGAGAAACTCAGAAGCGACTTTCGCAAACCGCTCACGCTCTTCTTTTTGAGCAAAGTAGTTTGCGTAAAGCGTGGAGTTGGGTTTCACAGTAAATGCGATTTCTTTCATTGTTTCGGCTCCTCCAAGCCAAGAATTTGACGCTCTTCAGGCGACAGTTTTGCCAGAACCTCCTGCCGCTTCTCTTCTTTGGTCTTTGTCTCGGTAGTAAACACGACAGCGCCGGTGCGGCAGCTTTGCTCGACCTGTATAGGGCGGTCCTTCATTACCTCTTTGATTGCCGTAACGCATTCTTTGGGAGTCATTGCCCAAGTACCCGAGTTGACACCAAAAGTAACGTCAACGGTTTTGCGAGTCGGAGTCATATCGAGAGAATGGATGTTGATTGCGACAAAATACAGGGAGTAGAAGCATTTGTCGGCAAGTGCCAGAGCAATTTCGTCGATATAGCCCTCATGGAAACCAAGGTCACGCGGCGAACGGCCCTCGCAGTCCCCTTCCGTCGTAACATGCCAGATACCAAAAGGATTGTCATACGGTGCGTTGATTTTCTTTTCTGTCATGGCTTTAAGCCTCCTTACATTGTCTGGGTATTTACCTGGAGCAGATAACTGATGGTATCGGCAAGGTTCTGCACGGAATTGATGCGGTAACCGTGGGCGCATTCAATCATGGTGTCGGAGCTTTCTTGCACGAGTTCGCAGTAGTGTTCCCACTGAAAAGCGTTGTCTTCTTCTCTTGCAAGTTCAAGAGAAATTTCAAGACGAACATCAGGAAGGTCAGTGGGGAACGACAGCGTCCGTGTATCTACACCGGCAGGCATTTCCCCTTGTCCGTCCCAGTTGACGGGGTTCATTTCGCACAAGTAAGCTCGTGCGATTTCTTCTGCTTTCATCGTTTTGTTGGTCATGGCATTATGCCTCCTTACGAATGAGGTTGCATACCGTATCGGAGTACGCAATCTCGTTAAATTTCTTACGGATGCCGGAAAGGCTGTTCGCAACAGGCTGTCCATCCTCGTAAAACGGGATAAACACGCCAAGTTCCGGTCCCTCCGGGTCGGTGTGAATGCCCAGGATTGCCTCACAGTTCGGGTCGATTTTCTTGAGTTCAGCAGCCAGGTCGTTGCCAAAAGTCTTGAGGTCCAAGGCGAGCTGTTCAGTAGCATCCTGTGCTTTCTGGCTTCGCTCGTCGATTTTGAGAACATCTGCAACGAACTGGTACGGGTACAGTGCTACCAGAAGGATGCCGCTCTTGTTGCAGATAGTAACGGCATACTCATTTGTTTCATTGCACTCGCATTCCAGGTGTTCATAGATGCTCTTGATTTTCGGAGGCAGTTCTTCCTCCGTGTGCAGAACGATGCCAACGTCGCTGGGAAGATTCACCTCTCCGCAAGCGTTGCACCAGTAGAACATAGTATCTTCGTTGTCACCCTCATAGAGCTTCGACAGGTCAATGACATTGATTTCATCGAACATATACTTCTTATCCATCAGTTGTTTTCCTCCTCACCAAGTTCTTCCTTGCGCAGCAAGTCATCTGCCATTGCAACAGTGTCACAGGTGTAGTAGCGACCACAAGTGTGTTCACACTGGGTCAACGTAGCAAAACAACTGCTGATGCAGCCCATGAAGACATCCTTGTTGCCCTCCTCGTCGGTGAAAACGCCGCCGGTAGCGGTGACGCTCTTGACGTAAGGCAAGCACGGTTCATTCGAATCCTCGCTCAAGTTCCAGACAATCTCCCAAAAGCTGATGAAGTTGTCGTTGTACAAGAAAGAGGGACGATTTCCGCTGTCTTTACGAACCAGTTCTTCAAGGGCATCCCAAGGAACTTCATCCGCAATAAAGATGCCGAACGCGCCACAAGAGAAAACAATTTCTCCAATATCGCCGCAGACACGGACGTAATCACCTACATGAAGTTCGTTGCCGTCGGCATCACGAAAGCCCGTGTTAAAGCCTTTCTGTGCCATTTCATTTGTTGTCATAAAATACACTCCCTTTTGATTTTAGGTAAACAAAAAGGCAAACCCATCCGAGGATGAATCTGCTCATTGTTTACAGAACTATGAATTGTGCGAAAGAAACCTTTGAAAGTTTAATGGTATCTGTCGTACAATACTAATTTTACCCCGTTCGCACAGAAACGCAAACAACGCAAACAAAAAGGCCGCCACCCATGAGGGCAGCGGCCTATTGGTTAGTTGTTATTGATAAGTGCGGCAGCCTGTTCTTCTACGGCTGCACGGATGTTGTCCGGCACCTGCAAGGTGTCGAGAGCTTTCTCGGTGGTGAGAACTCCAGCTTTGACAAGGTTAGCAACACTCACAGCAAAAGTGTTGACAGTCCCCTTTTCGAGCCCTTTTTCAATAGCTTTCTGCTCGATGAAATCACTGTAGTTGCACATGTTGTTGATACCCCTTTCGATACCAGTTGTGACTTTGATGCCGCTTTCGCGGACGGTGTGGAGCTTCTGCTCAACGGTCATATTGGAGTCAAAGACCGAGGAGAAAAAGCGTACCAATTCGTTTTCGGAGTTGTTGTCCTGAAGACATACCATCATCATAGAGAAGTTATCATACTGCTCCTTCGGAAAATGGAATTCTTTAGTCAGGCACTTTTCTTTCATCTCATAGACGTTGCATACGCCACGAGCATCTGGTTTAGGTGCGATACACAGCCAAATGCTGTACACCTTCTGAAGTTTGTCGAAATCCGAGTTGTGAAACACGGTTTCTTTTTGCGCTGAAATCAGTCGTCCGCAGTAATACGAAGCGCGATTGAGGATGGCGTAACCAGGGTCGAAGTTGTTCTGAGCCTCAATGTCCACGATTACTTTCCGTGTGTCGTCTCCACCAGGTAACTGGATGTCGAACAGTACATCGTAGAAAATCGTGCCCTCGTTTACGCTTTTTGATTCTGCGTTTTTCAGGTTCAGCTTTTCGGGCAGGTCATCAACAGGTCGAGAACTGATTTGAGGAGTTCCGATAATGCACTTTTGAATTTCTTCAATAGCCATATCGTGAAACTCCGGGATGCAGTGTTTGGCAATGAATGCTGCAACTGCTGTACAGCCCAGCAATGCCTTACACCCTGCGTCCAGTTTCGCTTTCTCGTTGCTGACTGCGTGCCCGACCAAATTGAGAGGTTCCATCGTTGTTTCCTCCTATAGTATAGCACGACTGCACAAATTTTGCATCAGGAAATTTGTGCCTTGTACGCAAAAAAGCGGGCCTCCATTTCTGGAAGCCCGCCTTCAAGCGAGATTGTGAATGTACGAAAGGCCGAGTGCCTTTTGACTGCTGTTATCTATCGTACAACTATAATTTTATTGAACTCGCAAGATTCTGCAACAATAATTTGGTGGTAAACAAAAAGACCGCCACCCGTGAAGGCAGCGGTCGATAAGGGGGTACTTTGGAGTTCCGGCGTTGCGGAACTACTCAGTACACTCATTATACTATTGAACAGGAGGAAAATCAACCCAGCATGGTAACATCGCCGTCAATGAACCAGATATGCTTCTTCCAGTTGGCAGCATTTACGCCTTCCATCAGACGAAACGCTGCCGTCGGAGGAATACGGCAAGGCTCAAATGACATCTCTGCGCACTGAGTTAGTCCATATTCGTGCAGAGCATAGCCAGGCAGAGAATTGTCAAGGTTGAACCAGCGGCGTCGCGGCACATAGCCACGAATCTCGCGCTGCTCATCCATGTATTCCCTGCTATATGCGTGAACTGCACGGAGCAACTGGCACAGAGGGCAGGTGTTCACCATCGCGGTGTCTTCGTACTGGTAAACCACAAAACGGTACATATCATACCGCCGGGACGTCAGAACGATACCAAGGTGCTTCTTTGCCATTCGAGACCTCCTTTAGCGGTGCTGATACGCTGTGCCGCTGTCCAGCTCATAGAAAAGCTCGAAGGTCTCAGGCGGCACAGCAAAAAGACTGTTCTTCTTGCCTTCAACGAGATAGTGGTAAGGGTGGACGCTCAGTTCACGCCCCCCAAAGCAGTTGCGGATAATGACGTTGTTGGAAAGGATGTTGTCGTCAACTCGCCAGCCGAGACGAGGATTCTCTTTGACCAGAGCCTTGATGTTTTCAAGGCTCTGCTTGTCTTCCGGGTCCCACTGAGTTGCGCGAATGCAATTTCTGGTTTGGTAAATAGCCATTACGATGGCTCCTTTCTTAATTTAGAATTTTTCAAAGAACTTCAGCATTTCCAGATTAGCCGCTTCAGAATACGACTTGTTTGGATACCGTGCGGCGAAGCTTTCTTCTGCGAAAAGATAACTGGTGCTGTACATTTTTTGCGTTGTTCCTTTGGCCCGCAAGAGGTTGTTCAGGCGCTTTGTATCCGCTTTTTGCGAATCTGCAATACTGGTGACAAAAAAGCATGGGGGCAACATCCTGGCATACGTCTTGGGAGACAGGCATTCAGCATAGCTCGTTCTCTGCCAATCCTTATCGATGATATACGGAGTGATGGCTCCTGTCTTACCCTTGGAAAGCGTAAAGATACCGTTCTGCAGACACATGGCCTTGAACGACAGCTTTGCATCCTGGGGAACGTCGAGCGGGAGCTCATCTTCCAGGTGCTGCATCGATACGGGGTTCCAGATGATGGAGTAGGTCAGGCACGCAAGCGCAGCGCCCGCACCATCACCAACCAGATACATCCGGGACTTGTCGCCGTCGTAGTAATCTACATAGCGATTGATAGCAGCAAACGATTTGAGCAGGTCTCCGATTTGCTCGAACAGGTTGGCTTCCGGGCCCGGAGAGTATTCCGGGATAAAGGTCAGATAGCCGTGCTCTGCGCACCAAGCACCGAAATGCTTGTTCTGCTCGCTTCGACCCGCCACGAACCCGCCACCGTAGATATCCACGATGACCGGAAACTTCTTGTAGTCCCCTTTCTTGCGTTTCGGTACGAACACAGATATGGGGAGATGATTGTCGTGGAACGGCATGAGGATGTTAGACGTGATGCGATTCTCGTTGCACATGCCGATAGCAGTGGCATCAATAGGCCCCATCTTAGAGATGATTTTCTGTATCTTACGCTCCTCACGAAGCGCATAGCGATTGATATTCATTGCTTACTCCTCTTCCGTCTCGCCGTAGTCTTCCACTTCACTGTCGATAAGGAACTGTTTCCAGGACTCCTCGATAGTGTTCGTGTAGACCTCCTCAAACTGCTCTTCAAAGCGGCGCAGGACGGCTTCGTACTGGTCTTCTGCAAGAACTACATCAAGCTCGAAGTCCTCATCGGCCGTCGAGTTGTTGCAGTAAGAAATGTACATTTTGAGCTTGCGCTCACCATCACAAACCTTCGGATACCAGTTGATGTACAGGTTAATCCAGTCGTCGTTCTCCTCAGAGCAAACATCCAGACCAAACACTTTGTTGCAGTCGAACCAGATAGGGATGTAAAGGCTGATGCACTCATCCTCATACATCACTTCCTCGTTTTTGTCGAGACGGAATTTGAGTAGTTCGGGCAGGTCTTTGATGGAAATGGTGCCCTTCTTTTTCAGGGCTTTAACAAATTCTTCGTGTTTCATAGGTTTCTCCTCTTTTTATTTATCGTTTACAGCGGTCAAAGAAGGCCAGCATCTCGTCGTTTGCCTCCTCGCCCCACGCAGTCTCAGGATGGAGCGCTGCATAGGCATGGTCAGAGCCTTTATCGTCGCTAAATACATACCGATAGCTTCTACCGTCCGCTTTCAGCAACTTGGCGAACTGCTTTGTCTGAGCTTTCAGAAAATCATCCTTTCCAGAACAGACAAAACATTGGGGTAGCAGCTTGCAATAGTTTTCAGGACGTATGATGGCAGCGTAATCTTGCTTACGCCATCTTTTTTCCATGTAGCTGTTAGCCAGCAAGCCGACCTGGCCCTTGTAGATGTAGAACATTCCGCTCTGGAATCCCATAGCGCCCACGCGAAGGTCCTGGATGTTCTGCGGAACACTCTTGCGGTCAAGACGGTGGATAACAGGACGCATTTCATTGGGATTGTGCATCGTAGCAATAGCCATAGATGCCAAGAACGCACCTGCGCTGTCAGCCACAACGAAGACGTTGTTCAAGTCTCCGCCGTATGTAGGCGCGATGTCGGCGACCATAGAGATGGCTTCCAAAACATCAGAGATTTGGCCGAAAATATTCGTTTCCGGCACAAGGCGGTAGTCGGGTGCGAAAGTCAGATAGCCGTGCTGCGCAAGCATGAGGCAAAGGTTCTGGTTCTGTTCCTTACGACCTGCGATAAGCCCACCGCCATGCACATCAATGATGATGGGGCGAGGCCCCTTGAATCCGATGCTTTGCTTGTAGATGTTCATAGAAAGTCCCATTCGCTTGCTGACTGCGACCGTGGAAATGTCAACACACTCATGCGGCAGGATTGGTTGCTCGCGAATGATTTGCTCGACATGTACGCGCTCTTTGCGGGAAGCGGTGTAGATGATATTCATTGGTTTACTCCTCTCAAACAAAAAATGCAGCTGCCGTTCAATGGGAACTGGTAGCTGCGTGCGGATAACGATTTAACGGAACTCAAATGTGTATTCGGTTCCGTTGACGGTTTTTACGAAGATGTTCACGCCAACAACGCCAACACATTTTGTGGGTGTGGTGGTCATCACAGATTCACGGCCCGGAAAGCCTGTCGTAAAGACAAGCGGCGCTCCGTTTGTGATTTGCAATGTCCCCTTTCGCCCAATCAGTGGTCTGACTTTTTCGTCCGTGCTGTTGGTATCGGCCAAGATGCAGCAGTCCCGAATACGCATTTCTGTTCCCTCCCCTTTACTTGTTCGGGTCCGGGTAGCGACTCAGAACGTGATTGAAGCGGTTGTCAAGGCAAAGGTCGTTTTCATCCCGCTCGGGATAAACGAAATGGCCCATATCTTCCGCCGCATCACCCATATTGTCCATCAAGGTGATGATTCCTTCCATCCAGGCGGCAGCACGGTCAAACATCCCGTTTTCCTGCTCCTTATGACGGTGCAGATAGTCGGTCACGTCCTGAAGAGCCATCTTTTCCTCATAGAACAGCTCCCAGTCGATGCCCTCCATCACCTTTAGGTATGCGTTGTCTTCCGTACGGTTTGCAATACTTTCATGGTTCATAGCTGATACACTCCTTCAAAATAATGCGTCAATAGGGCCAAGCAAAGTCAACACAGACGCACAGTTCAGAACATACAAAACAGGCAGGCTTCCCAGTATGTGGAAAGTCTGCCTGATAGAGTTCAGAATTGTGAATATGTGTTAACCTTACGTGTTATCTATTGTACAACAATAATTCTATGCAGTTCGCATTATCACGCAAGATACAACATCCAAATTTTGTGATTTAATCTTTCGAAGGTGCAGTGCCGTCAGAAATCACGCCATCGTCCACAATTTCGGGAGTATCAGACACTGCATCTTCGATTGCTGCATTTTCCAAATCCGAATCGGGAGTGGTGCTATTCTCTGTATCCGCACTGCTCGCTGCATCATCAATCGCCACGTCGGATGCGCCGGGGACAGAAGTGTACAGACCGGTCAGACGAGCAGGAGCGTCACCGTAACCCAGATAGCCCCAGAAATTACTGGTGTCGCTCTCCTTGAGGTAAAGTGAGCCATTCAGAATCGGGAACATATAGATGTCAGAAATCGTGGTGCCCTTGACATCGGCACTGTCAAACAGGTCACTGCAAGCCGCCACAACGCTGTAGCCATCGTAATTCCAGACAAGATAGAAATTCTTTGCGCCGAAAGAACTGTCATACTCTGCATCGCGGAACTCCTCGAAAGAGGTATACTGCTTACTGCCGCCGTTATTGGTCCAGTAAAGTCCGGACGGGTCACCGAAGATGGCGTAGAGGGACTCGAACTGTTCTTCCGGTGTGCCATCAGCATTGAAACCATTGAAAGCAGTAGGGGCGGCAGAAGAATAGAACATACCGTCAGCGAAAGCGTCTCCAAAGGTGACGCCGTCTGTGCTGGCAGCTTCCGTGTTGAAGATGTTGGACAGCCAACCACCGTTATAGCCAATCTGGTAGTAGTTGGCGGTGCCATCAGGGCCATTGGTCTGAACACAGAAGTCAGAAAGGTCCTTCTCGATGCCATCGCCGGTGGCTGCATCGTTTACGCTGTCGATGACCGTGTCGCCGTTTTCCAGCTCAGACAGCTTCAGGTAACCGCTGATAGGCATGGTGTTCAGCTCATTGAGAGATACATCTTTCAGCAGAGTCTTGTCGCTGACGGAATAGAGACCGGAAACATACTGCCCGTCCTCAAAGGTGAGGATGTCCTCCCCCATCGGCAGTCCGTCCACCCAGGTCATAAAAGGCGAATCGAGAGTGCCGACGGCGAAGTCAGGCAGATTGTCAAGCAAAGACCATGCGTCAATCGGTTCCGGTGTGGGTTCCGGTGTCGGTGCGGGGCTGGGAGTCGGTTGAGTGGCCGCAACTGCCGCAGCTTCTGCTGCTGCTTTACGGTCTTGGATTTCCTGTGATGCACAGCCTGTGAACAGCATGGCTGCTGCCATCATTGCGGCTGTAGCCGAAATAATTCTCTTGTGCATAATGTTCTCACGCCTTATTTGGCGTAACTATCCTCCTTTAACGGTGCTTCTTTATAGTGTGTTTATTTGCCACTTTGCTGAGAAATGCCAGGCCCAGCATGCCCAGCATCATCAAAGCAAAGCCAAAACCGAAGAAATACGCTCCGTAGATAAGTATTTCACTGAGCGTTGTGACCTTGATAATCACGGCAACAATGCTCAATACCAGGCCAAAGATTCCGGCAAGATATAAAACAAGACCCGCACTGGAAAGCCTCTCAAATAATACTTCAAGCCTTTTCAAGTGTTTCACGCTCCTTCCTACACATTTAATTCTATTCGACTCGCAATATTTCGCAATGGCGTTATTTATGAGGCAAAAAGAAATGAGCCCCCACGGCGTGGAGGCTCGTTTCTCAGTCAACAATAGGAAGGAATTCATCGGCATCTATTATTCTACGCAGTTCGCAACGATAGTCAACGAAATCAAACAAAAGAAAAAGCCGCCATCCTTTCGGATAACGGCTTACATGATTATTATGTTGCCTTCTGGGTGCTTTCACGCTCCGCATCGTAGCACTCAGCAATGACGGTAGAACCCATAGCCCACAAATCTCCGTTTGGGCGATTCAGCCTTTTCCAGAGGTCAGTGCCTAAAAAGTCTGCACACACCTCCGAATAAGGTTTACTGTGTTCATGGGAGAGTTCTTCTATTGCAAGAGCAGTTGCAAGGTCAATACGAAGGTCTCGCTGGACTCGTTCTAATTCAGACATGTATTTTGTCACTCCCCATAAATTCTAATTGTTTGAGAGCCTTTTCCGTTCTGAAGCACCATTGGTCTTTGAGTCGATTGGTCAGTAGTAACCGGACGCAAATGTCAACGGCATCGTCCGAATTGACCGGACCATAAGTACCAGCAAGGTAGGCGTTGATTTGGTTGGCAGTATTGTCGTCAGCTACTTTTCCTGTGATGACGTCAAATTTTAGATACTTTTCTATTTCACCCTCGATTTCAACCCTTTTTCTGTGAGCCACAACGCAGTTCAACCAGTCCTTGTTTGTCTCCGGGAAATTGTGGAACAGTAAGGAGTTGTCAGTGCGGAATTTATATTTGTTTACATACCCCACATTTGTGTCAGGTGGAACACGCATTGCAGAAGCGGCTTTGTCAATAGATATGCCAACAAAGCGTTTGGCTTGGTCATAATCTGTGGTCAAATAGAAGCCTTGCCCAAAATCACGATTTTTGAAACAGTAAGACAGTTTTGGCTCTTGGATAAGGCAGTAGCTGCCATGATATAGTGTTATTTCGTTTTCCATCGCGGCTTTTCTCCTACAGTAATCATATCATAAAGGTCTTCGAGAACGCCTTTGTCTCCATAGAGATGGAATGCTTCGTAGCAGTCTTTGATTTTCTCAAAGAGTTTGTTGCTTTTGAAGATGGCAAGGACTGTTTCCGGTGTGGCATCCCATTCCTCACAAGCCAGTCGATAGACTCGGACCTGCATGTAAATGATGTCGATGTCAGGATGTTTTTCTTCCATAGTGCAAGCCCTCCTTGTGCTTGTATTATACCATGAATTTGTACTTTTATCAATTACAGAAAAAGCCGCCACCCAAACGGATGACGGCTAAATAGTATGGAATTATTTGTTTGCGGGGATGTTCGGGTCGAGAATCACGTCAAAGTTATAATGCGGCATCTTGCTGACATCACCATCGGCAGCCTTGATTGCCTTGGCGTAGTCGGTATCATCCATCGCCTGAATGCGGTTATTAAACTCCTCACAAGAATGAGGAAGCATCGGGCCGCGAGACGGGCAATACATGACAGCGGAGATGGGCTGCTGCCCCTGGGAAACCATACCATCCCAATGGGTGCGCAGCTCCTCCAGCGACTTCAAGTTGGCCTTGGTGCTCATAAAGTCGTAGATGCGGCACTGACCTTCACCGATGTGCTCCAGAACATCGATGCGGGTACGATTGGCATACAGAGGGAACTGAAGTTCTACCTCGTTGCCGGTATCGAAAGCCAGCTTCTTGGCAAACTCCTTGGCGTAGTCTTCGATAGAGAACGGGTTGGACTCCATTAAGGACACCTGAGATGCCACGGCGTCAAAGATAGCACGCCAGCCACTGTCGCTCATGTCGATGTCGGACTTGTTGGCGAGGGTGTTCAAGAACCCACGCGGCAGGCCAGAGATGTCAACAGCGACGGTGCCGGTAAAGGCGTTGAGAGAAGGATGACGGCCACGGGACCAGATGGATTCCAGCTGGGCAGTAGCGATAACGCGGTCGCCGAGCTGAATGTCAACGCCCTGCGTAGCCTCGTTGTTCTGGTAGAAGTGCTTCAGGTCGTAACCGCCGGTGACGTTATCCTCCTTGGTCGTGACTGCGTCCAGTAAGCCGCTCTCCACGGTAACGGGAATCGAGTAGCCGTTGTGCTCCACGGTGAAGGACTTGGTCTTCTGCTTCATCTTGTACTGCTGGAAAATGGGCTTGACGAAGACATCGCAGGTCTTGCGGTTGTCCATCCAGTAGTTCGGAATCAGGATGCGTGCCGGGGCAACGCCGGTGACATCAGGCTTCAAGTAGTTACGATACTTGACGCCGAAGTGCTCTGCCAGGCAGACGCGCAGAACATTGGGGTTGTAGACCTTGCTGGGAGCGCAGCTGCCGTTTTTGGTGAGCATGGTGCTGGCCGTGTTCTTGTCCATTTCCACATAGATGATGGTGGACGGTGCGCCAAGGGCCTTATAATGCTCGCGCATCACGATGTTCTCCAGCGGAATCTCCTTCTGTTCAGTCATCGTCATGGTCTTTGCGAACGGGCCGTCGATGCGGCGGTAAACATCCTCATCGCGCTTCTTGGTTGCGATGAACCAGGGATACTTGTTGCGAGTTGCAACGAGGATGAAATTATTTAAGCCAACGCCGTGGATGCACAGCGGGCCCTCATCAGTGTGTTTGGTGCCGAACTGAAGACTTTCAGGGAACTCTTCTTCAGACATGCCATCGCCCCAATCCGCGATGACCATAGCGTACAGGTCTTTGGTAGCTGCTTTTTCGACAGCGACCAGGATGTTGACTGGGCCTGTGCAGTTGGACAGAGCGTTGTCAACGGGTTCGCAAGCCGCATCGCTCATAGGCAGCTTTTGGCGGGAAACAGAGTCAAAATAGTTCTCAGTGATACCTACAGTAAATTTCTTAGCCATAATTAAGCCCCGTATCGTGGGGCTGACGCGCTGCTCTTGAAATCATCTCCACAGCGAGCCCCAAATACGGAGCGTGGTTATTATTCTTTTTGGTTGCTGTCTTTTTTGCATTGGTCCTTAGCAATATCGGCGATTGCTTCTTTCAAGGCCCCGCAAATATCGACAGCTTTAAGAAAGTCTTCGGCCACTCCTTTTATGTGACTGTAGTTTTTTAAGACTTCCTTTGAAAAATACGCGACAATAATTGATGCCGTAACAATGAACAGCAACAATTTGGCAATCTTGGTTAATTGAACTTGCTCGAACGCGAGCGCGAGTATCACGCCATCTTTACTCAGCATGGTCTACAATAAGCCGTGGATAAATGCTCCATAGGATGTGGCATATTCTTTGACCTTTGTTTCATGGTTCCTGATAATGGCGTCTACTCGCTAAAATATGTTCTCGAACACAATCATTGTAATACTCTCCTTGCTTATGATGTATTATTTCGGTATATATTCTATGCTCTTTACGCGGCGTTCGCGTGCTGGGACATGTATTCAAAACACTCTATCGCGGTGTATACGTGCTGCGTTTGATGGCAGCATTTTATTGAATCAGCCATTGCTCCGGCTGTTAGGAGGCCACGTCAAGCGTAGCGGTGCAAATTTCTGACTTTTGCATCCATCTATATAAAATCGCAGAAGCCCGCGATGGTCCAAAAGAAAAAGGACAGACTCTCATAAAGAGGGCCTGTCCTTTAAGGGGAGGAATATGAAAACTCAGCGGAAACTCAGATGTGTTATCTATCGTACAGCTTTTATTGTACGCAGCTCGCAAGTCTTTGCAAGCACTATTTACATCAGAAAGCGGAAATCGAGCAGCTGAACTCGGCTGTGCCAGACCAGTCACCTGGCGTAAGGGTTGCCTTGACAGTGTAATTAGATGTTATGCCATCACCGTTGTTTGCCAGAGCATCCGTTCTATCCCATTGTGTTTTGGGTGCTGTTACGGTAGCAGTAACATCTGATGCTCCTGCTCGCTGCATAATGGGCGGTGTGGTCGTCACCGTAATTTTCTGTGTAAGCCCAATATCGCCTTTTACGGTAACTGGAATTGTGGCAGTTTTCTCACCCGTGCCATTTTCTCCTGTCATTGTGACGCTTTCTGGAACAATTAGGGTATAAATAGGTGGGATTTCTGCATTGACTGCTGTTGAGACGGACCTGTCAATGGCATTGGCAATGTTTGTGCCATTTAGAGAATAAACAGGATATAGGTTTACGACTACATTCCCAACTTCAAGCAGACTGTCTACATGTAGATATTCAGCAATTGTTTTACCAGTTGCCGTATCTTTCCTTTCGTCTTCCCAATTTGTATCCAGTACCAGAAGAGTGCTTTCCTTTGACCCTACCTGCCACCTGTTATATGTCTTATAACCCTTCCTTGATAATCTGTTTACATCTAAAACGCCATATTGAGCGTGAGGATATTTTTCGTTATAGGCGACGATTTCTGTTTGCGCAATTTCAAGGTTTGAACAATCAATTTTGGTTTCTTGTGGATAGGTACGCCATGTTTGAGCGCCATCCGTCATATAATTTATAGTGATTGTGTAAGCTGTCCAATGCGCGTAAACCGTTGCATTGCTTGACCCCATTGTAGTAGTGGCAGATACGGCCGTGCCGCCTGTAGCTGCCGTATACCATCCATCGAAAGCATAACCTTTTCGTGTGGGTGCTGGTAATACTCCATAGCTATCCCCTTGCGCTACTGCCTTTGTAGTAATGGATGTGGTATATGAATTGTCATTATTGCAGTTGCTATCAAAGGTCAGCGTATAAGTTTGGCTTGCGCCATAGGCAAAGCTTGCGGGAGCAATTATGCAGAACACTGCTGCAAAGATGAGCAGGAACTTTCTAATTTGTTTCAAGATGGTCCCTCCTTGCCCATATTTGGGCGTGTAATCTACGTTCATACCACTATTTTACGTGATACGCATATTTCGACAACAAAAAAGCCGCCCACCCAGTGAAGGGCGAGCGGCAAGAGGTTAAGATTTGATGTAAAGCGACGTGCCCTTGAACGGGTTCAAGAGTCCGGGCTTGTACTTGGCGCGAACATACTCTGCAATTTCAGCATCCGGCATAGCGTTCAGAACGTCAAGCCAGCATTCAGCGTTGATAGCCATGAGACCACCCATGCCAAGTGCGTTTTCGCAATGCTTGATGTCAGAGGAAAATGCGTCGTGAAAGTCACAGGACTCCGCAGCCTTTACGATGCGGTCAAAGTCGTACATTCCGAGACCTCCTCACTGGCACATAGCCTTGAGGTCATCCTCGCTCAGAACAGGTACGCCCAGAGCGTTTGCCTTGTCGAGCTTAGACCCGGCAGCTTCACCTGCAACGAGGAAACTCGTCTTTTTGGAAACACTGCCGGAGACCTTGCCACCATGAGCTTCGATGTAGCTCTTAGCTTCATCGCGGCTCATAGTGGGCAGCGTGCCGGTGATAACAAATGTCTTACCGGCGAGCGGTGCAGACTCATCATTGGCACCCGCCGGAGCATTGTAGCTAAGATTGACTCCGGCATTGTACAGCGCTGCAACTTCCTGTTTGAATTCAGGGCTGGTAAGCATCGCATCGAGTGCAGCATAGATAGCATCAGAGAAACCGGTAATGTTGCACTCCTTGATGGTATCCACGTTGAGCGTAGACAGCGTCAGCAAGTTGCCGTTCGTCGCCTTGCACTGAGTAAACAGCGCACGAGCTACATGACCGCCGATGAGACGATAACCAAGGCCCTTGAGGATGCGGTCGGCGTTCTGTTCTTTGGACTTTTCGATGGCAGCCAGGACCTTTTTGACAATCTTTGCACCATACATATCAGTCAGCTCGCCTTCTTCCTCGTAGAGCCTGTACAGGTCCACGGGATTCTCGACAAACCGGCTGTCAACCAAGTCCTGAATCATCTGAGGGCCAAGGCCCTTGATGTCCATGCAAGGCTTCGAGGCAAAGTGGATGACGCGATTCACGGTCTTTGCAGGGCAGATGTCGTTAGTGCAGTACAGGTCCACAGAATCGTTGATGGGCGCGATAGGCGCACCACAAACGGGGCAAACCTGTTTTGCCATGTCATAAGGCACAGCGTCTGCAGGGCGCTTTTCCAGTTCCACCATCGTGATTTTTGGAATGATGTCGCCGGACTTGTGCAGGACGATAGTATCGCCGATGCGGATGTCCAGTGCCTTGATGAAGTTGGCGTTATTGAGCGTCGCACGCTCCACGCGAGTTCCGGCAAGCTGGACGGGGTCAAAGACCGCAACGGGAGTGACGCGGCCGGTACGACCTGTCTGCAACTGAATGCTGCGCAAAATAGTTCCCTTCTCTTCGGCGGGATACTTGAACGCGATGGCCCATTTCGGGGTCTTGGTGCGCTCGCCCATCTTCTGGCGAATGTCAAGCTCATTGACCTTCACAACTGCGCCGTCAATGGGGTAATCCACATCGTAGCGGGTATTACCAATGTGCTTGATAGCATCCAGAACAGCATCTGCGTTGTCGCAATGAGAGAAACCCGTCGTTTTGAACTGGCAGCCCTTGCGCAGGTATTCAAGCTGGTCAAAATGGCTGTTGCCAAACTGGGCGGCATCACCATCGTTCACAGACTGAACATTGAAGATGAAGACCTGAAGGTTGCGCTCACGAGCAATGGCCGGGTCGGCCTGGCGCAGAGAACCAGCCGCGCAATTGCGAGGATTAGCGAAGAGCTTCTTCCCTGCCTCTGCCTGCTTTGCGTTCGTGGTCTCGAAGTCTTGTTCGGACATATAGCACTCACCGCGCAGCTCAATCTTGTTGATGCCTTCGGGTAGTTCAATGCTGTAAGGCAGACAACTAAGCGCTGCAACATTCTCCGTCACATCTTCACCGACATGACCGTCGCCGCGAGTCGAAGCCTGAACCAAGTGTGCATAGGTGCGAGAAGGCGTAGCCCGCTCGTAAACCATCGACAAACTCAAACCATCAATCTTGCGCTCGACACTGAACGTCGCGTCAGGAAACTCGGCTTTCACAGAATCCACGAAGCTGCGAACTTCCTCATCGGAGAACACATCGAGCAGCGAGAGCATCGGCACGCGGTGTTCGACCGGGATACCGATAACGCGCTTGCCGCCAACGACCTGCGTAGGACTGTCGGGAGTCACGAAATCGGGATGGCGAGCTTCGATGTCACGAATCTCGTGCATCACGATATCGTACTCTTCGTCCGTAACTGCCGGGGCATCCTGCTCATAGTAGGCGGCGCTCCAAGATTTTGCCTTGGTGCAGAGGTCTGCGTAGTGTTTCTTTTCGTCATTAGCAGCCTTCTCGTTGTCAGCCAAGTGGCAGATGTGGTCGCGAATCTTGTCGCGGCTCTCACCCTGCGGCTTGTCATCGCTCATCCCCTTCTCGTCGAGCAGAGAATCAAAAGCATCGAGGCACTTGTCGACATAGGCGCTGGGGTCATACGGGTCGTCCTGCAGGAAGCTGTCGATAGTGTCCTCCAGAGCGTAGTATTCGGTGCCATAGATAGCTGCTGCATCTTCATTCTCAGTGCGGTCTTTCTCATCATCGGAGTCAGCACAAGGGATGACCTTGTCGATAGTAGAGAGGTAATCCTCGAAGGCATCGATAATAGAGGCAGCAAGTTCCATCGTTTTCATAAAGCAAATTCCTTTCTTTCTTTGAATGTTATTTTAACTTGTTTTTGTGATTTTTACAAGGTAAGTGTTAGCGACATAATTTCAGTCTGAGTAATATCTCGCATACCATCAACATAAGCGTCCATGACGAAGGTCAGACTGATAGGTGTGCCGCGCATCCACTGGGTATTGGCGCGGAGCTCGTCTGCAAGGCCCCGAAGCACACGACTCTTGAATTTCTCGATAGCGTACTTTTCGGGCATCATGTTCTTAGACACTTCGTAACGATAGCCACGGTCTTTTGCACTGTAAGGCAGGTCATTGTTTGTGACATCAGCTTTAACAGTTACCGTGTAGTCGCTTTGCGGGATGTCGTTGAAGGGTGTGAGAGAATCATTGAGAATCTGCATGCGAGCGTCGAACTCCTTGATGATGCGAGCTTTCTCTTTCTCATAAATCTCGTCTGCCTGTCGAACCTGCTCTCGATAGCACTTAACACATTCTTCCCTAGTGTCAAAAATATTAACAGAAACGCCGGGGCTGCAACGGTAGCCGGTATTGTCGATTGGGGCGATAATGGTAGAAAGGACCTTCTTCCCCTTCACCGGCTGAAAGTAGACCGGCGAATAGTAGATAGTCTTTTTGCAGTTGTTTGCGTCTGCAATAACGACTTCCATAGGCTTCACGTCTCGAATCGGCTTCAGGACTGCTTTATCATTGACACGATAATCGCAAATCCATACATGTTTGCCGAGGATATTGTCGAGGTTTTCGGCGCAATCAAAGGCACCGAGGCTATTTGTCTGACGCGGTTTGCCTTTTGATGTTAAGGGATTGATAAACAGCTTGACGCCGTTACGGATAAGGTATTCGTCTAGTTTCATAGGAAAACTCTCCTTATTTATAATAGTGGTCAATGACGCTTAAAGAAGCGCCGGTCGTAGTAATCCCGAGATTGGTGGCAAGCTCAAAGAGAGTGAGCATCGTTTCGTTGTGCATCAAGTGCGGCTCATGTCCAAGGACGGCTTTGAATGATGCCTCGAACAAAAGTCGAGAAGCATCATCGTCAAACTGTATGCCATAAGCACCACACCAAAACGTAATGGTTCCTTTGACACCGCAGACAAGGACTGTATCTCCTACAATAAGCTGCTGACCATTTGCATCGCAAAAGCCGGAATACATCTTACTCACCTCTGTCCACTTTCTCGTACTCTACACCCAAAATCCGAGCGGCTGCATCAAGCTGCGGAAGCATTGCGCCATTAAAATTTCGCCATGCAGCCAGCTGGATGGCTTTCAGACAACTGTAGGTGTCGCACAGGTCATAAATGCTTTTCTTCGAGACATAGACTCTTCTGGTGGAGGCATAGATTCTGCTGTGTTCGCGCCCATCGTTCAGGTTGAACTCAAATACTTCGTAACGTCCAGTGACCGGTGTACAGCAGAAGTATTTGCGCCCAGTAGAGATGACTTTGAGCTGAACGATGTTGTCAGGTTTCGGGAACCCGTGGTCACAGGTAACCATCCATACTATGTCGCCAGGATGCACATTGTAGCTCATGCTTGCCGCCCTCCTTTCAGAACAGCAATGATGAGTTCCTCGTAATCCTCGATGGCAGCATAGATGTCAGGAAAGCCATAAGCGTGCCCACGGTTGTAAGCGTTTTCCCAGAGCAGAAGCGCCGTTTCCCTTTTCAGGCTGCAGCGAGAAGCTTCCTTGATGTCAGCCTGAATCTGGGTTACAATGGCATCAACCACCTTTGCGACTTCCTCATTTTGAGCTTTTTTCAGGCGGGAGCATTCGGAATCATAGAGGTTCTGTTTACGCACCACCTCTTCCCTGTTCCAGCGGACAGATTTCTCTTCGTTGAAGATGTCACCTTCTTTGGGGCGCTTGAATGTGGGCTTTACCGGCCGTGACCATGCGATACTCAGTCGATTGCCAAGATTTTTCCATTTGTCGTTCATATTCATTTCCTTTCTTCTATATACGCAAAAAGGCGGGCCTCCATTTCTGGAAGTCCGCCTAAAGCGTAGTGTTAAGTGTACGAAAGGCTGTGTGCCTTTTCGATTGTATGGTATCTATCGTACATTCATTATTGTAGTCGATTCGCACAAATTCACAAGGCTACTTTTCTAATGCTTCTTTTGCTTTCCTTTGCCGTTCGTCAATTAGTTCCTCTACAAGGTATCCGTCACTCATGCAGTGGAAGTCGCTGACACCCTCACTCATCAATGTGTATACATCAGAGTGATAAAAGATGTCTAATGATTCTGGGACAGAAATACCTGTTTGTTCCGAAAACTTCATTACAATGCGTGCATATTTGCGTTGCAGTAAAACGGGGTGTGCTCGCATAGTGTTACTCCTTTCGTGAAAGGGTTCTATCAGCCTTATAGCATAAATCAAAAATGCCGCCAATCGAAACGACCGGCGGCTGGTGGTGGGATTATTCAATAGTATTGATGATTTCCTTCGCAAACTCTGCAAATTCGTCGATTTTTCCGGGCTCATCGTACTCATCCAAATCGTTCTCACGAGCCTTTTCGACGACGAGCGTTGCCACATCTTTAGGCAGCAGGTATACAGTGGATACGACATTACCGAGCCGAATATAGAATTCGTCCCACATAGCGCGAATCTTGTTTTCGCGGCGCGTATACTGCCCGCGAATAGCACTGTTTTTGGTGCGAATCATCTTGCCGACATTCGGGTCATCAGCCGGAACAGGAAGCAGCGGATGAGCGTTTTTGTATTCTTCCAGTTCTTTCTTCATGGTAACTTCTTTGCCCCGGTACATATCCAAAAGAATCTCGTACCGCCATTTCAGTTCATCAAACATAATTGTGATGCTCCTTCCATTTGCTGAGGGTTGCATTTGGCATATCTTCTTTGAACCATTTGCCGAACAGAGTGCGATAAATCCAGCCGAGGTCGGCTGTTGTGTATGCGTTCTTGGCCGTTTCCAGTGCCAAGCGAAGGTCTTCTTGTGTTGTCCCTTCGTCTGGTGTGAAGCCAAGGACCATATACACAAGATTGCGATTTTCTTCCTTCATCAGAAAATAACTGATACGCTCCCAGCAGGAATCGTTTGGAGCTTCCTGGATGCAGCAGATACAATAAATGTAGAAGTTGGTACTGCCTCTTTTGTACTTGCCGGTCACAACGCGGATGCTCTTATCAAACGCTTGAACGTAGCGAATAGCATAATCTCTTGCCGTTTCCGAGCTTACATAGAGCGTTTTGCCTTTGGGGTCATAGGATAAGAACTCGTCATGTCTTGATGAGTTAACGAGCTCTTGTGCCAGTGATGAAAATGACATTGTGTTTACATCCCTTTCTAAATTTAGATTTGCACAAAAATAGCGGGCCCTCCAGATTGGAAAGCCCGCTGTAGTGCGAAAATGTGAATTGCCGAAAGATAGTCCCTTGCAGAACTGTTATCTATCGTACAATTTTATTCTACCCTGTTCGCATCGTTCGTCAACCACCGGCTGCGATATATGCCGCAATCGCATCGTTCGCTGCACACATGAAAATGAACATAAGTATTCCGTTTGCAATCGTGATGACACACGCAAGGATAAAGAACTTCTTCGGGTCATCATAGTAATAAACCGAAGCTCTTTGGTAGAGCAACGCTATTCCTATGATGGACGCGACAAACAGCACCGCGCCGCGCATCGCTTGTCACTGACCGTTCTGGTCATTCTGGGTCGGCTGCTGGTACATGGGCTGCTGCGGGGCCTGCTGCGGGGCCTGCTGATAGTTCTGCTGCTGGGGGTATACAGGCTGCTGCGGTTGCTGATACTGAGGCTGCGCATTGGGATTCTGATAGCTCATGTTCGGATTCGGCTGATTTTCAGGAGCAGGCTGAGAATAAGTCGTCTGAGTATTCTGCTGAGCAGCCTTACGCTCATCGTACTTGGTTTTCAGCTGGTCGTAGGAGTAACCATCCTGCGGAACGCCGAGGTACTGATACTGACCAAAACCCAGAATCATATTGAAGATGGGAGCCAGCAGGACAAGGCCAATGGTGAAGCCGACACCCTGGCCGAAGGAAACGGCTTTCTTGTACTGTGTCACAACATTGATGACGATGCTTGCGATAACAAGAAGCGTCCCGAGCAGCGGGATGAAACCAAGCAGGCTCAAAACAAGCGGCACGAGAAACAGCAGGCCGTTGCCCCAGTAAATCTTGAACTCGATATACTGTTTGTAGAACGGCACGATGGCTGCCCAGCCAGGCTGCCCCGCTTTGGTGAAGATTCTCCAGTTGGCGATGATGTTGACGACAAAGAACGCCAGCACCAACAGCCAAATGGTGCCGATGAAGCCAAGCAGTACGCCCAGCGCCGAATCGGCCGCAGAATTGTAGTACATACAGATTCCTCCTTGTATGTTTGAAAATATTATAAAGCCTGTCGGCTTTATTCAGAATCGGCAACTTTCTTTGCTGCTTTCTCTTTAGCGATGGCAGCAAGACGCTTGCCACTCTCTACCATTGCCGCACGGCGTTCTTCAGAGAACTGTACCGGCGGGCGAATCTTTACCCACTTCTTGGGCAGTTCTGCTTCAACACAATCGTCTTTGTCTACTGTCAGAACAACATCCTCAGGATATTTCTGTGCCAGTTCACGAAGTTCTTGCATACGGCGATTGTTTCTTGTGTAGTAGGATGCCTTTTTCTCCGCATCGCAGAAATTGATGAGGGTTTCTCGCTCATACGCTGCATCGGAGCTAACAGGCGTCTGATTGATAGGTTTCATATAATTTACTCCTTAGTCGAACAACACGGCTTTCTTGGCAGGCCCGTCTGGAATCAAATCACATGCACGAGCCCAGCGCGGTAGCATGACCTGACCGCGTACGGTTACAATGGTCACTTCTCTGGCCGATGGCTTTTCAAATTTCGTCGGGTCCAGTGAACGTGTAATGATGATAGCATCATCATCCATACCCTCAAGAGTTTTTTTCAGTTCCTTGACAGTCATTGACTGCTCCTTTCATTACTTCATCCAAGGCTTGCATAAATAGCGCGGATTCCGTGTTCTTCAAACCTCTCCCTACTACGCCGGAAACATCATATCGCTCGACAAGAAAAATGCTGTCATCGTCAAGAAATCCTTGCGGCCACGGGACGGCATAATAGGCATACGGTTTGATGTCAGTGGCATAGCCAATAAGCATATATTTCTGGTCCGGCTGCTCACGCACTGAAATCACAGTGCCCAATGGCAGGGCATCTTTCAGTGTCGGTTCCGGTACTCTTGGTGTGCGTTGAATCTTCAAAAAAGAAACACCTCCCATACCTACAAGTCTATGCAACTCGCACGAATGCGCAACAAAAAAGCGGCCACCCTCGAAAGGGTGACCGCATACCAAATATTATTCTTGGGCTGCCGCAACTTTGAAGTCAAAGAGCGCCTTGGAGGTGGGGCAAGACAGAGTGCAGATTTCCGAGCCGTTCTCGAAAATGTCCGTTTCAGGAGCCGTTTTTCCGTAGTTGCTGTCAACAAACACCACGTGAGGACTCTCGTCCCCTTCTTTGCGAGGTGCAAGGCAGGCACCGGCATACCATTCGGTTTCGTCTTCACCCTGCTCATCATAGAGACAGATGAAAGGAGCCGGAACATTGGGCGTCGGCATCATCAGCGAACCAACCTGCATCTCATCGCTTTTATCAGCCACGCAGATGTCAATGGGCGGGTTTCCGTTGCTGTAATCCCATTCGGGGTAAGACTGAGCCTTGATTGTGGTTTCGCCGTCATCTACCTCGATGCCGAGAGTCACGATATCGAACGGGATTCCGAGCTTTTCCTTCAACTCTTCGGGGGTGATGGTCATAACATGACCATATTCACCTTTGATAAAAAGGTTCATGACTTACATCTCCTTCTTTTTGGTAGTTTTTGCATCAGCGTTCAGAATTTTCTTCAGAACGTCGTTGTAGGTTTCGTCCGCAAAGCGTCCGGTACTTTCGTCAGCCACCGGAGGCGTAAAAGAACCATCCTCTTCTGCAGCATCCTGTACAGCGTCGAAGACGCCCAAAACGCCATCAAGCTGATAAGAGAGATGGTGGTAGCCTTCAGCTTCTGCTTTTGCGGCAAGGTCCACGAGCAGCAGCTTCTGCTTGTAGAAAAGGTCCATATCGAGGTTCAGAAACTGATGCTTCTTCATGTCGATATGAGCTTTCTTGTGAGGCTCTGTTTTGGATTCGTTCTCATCGTAGACGGTAGACCACCCATGAGGCCAATTCTGAACCTTTAGCTCATAGCCATTCGGCTCATAAATAGAGCGGATTTCTTTGAGAAGGTCTTTGTACTGCTCTTCCGTAGCAGGAATACCCCTGCCCTGAGAGTAGTAATCCAAAGAAGCCTCGAAATGCTGACCATCGTGGGCGTAACCCGCCATGCAGTCTGGGCGATGAGGAAGTGTGGGGAAAAATGCCACAACTTCATTTTCAATTACCCGAAAAACAACAGGTAATGTCATAACACATGTCCTTTCTTTGTAATGGATGAAGTAATGGGTGAAATTTTGAACAAGTCCCAGGTGTACTCTGTAACTTTTCCATCATTGTAGGTGTCGTTAAGGTATCCGGTCACGAGTGGGCGGTCATCATAGGGCTTTTTCGTTCTGAACGTGAGCCCAATGTCATCGAATTGGTCAGAATCCTTGAGCTTGATGTCTCCACCGTATTCTTTCAAATAGGCGTACTCCATGTCGAGCTTCATTTCTTCCAGAATAGCATTGAAGTCGTCATGTCGAGTCAAGATAATAGAGCCCGATTCAGAATGTCTGATGACAATATACATGCTTGTCACCTCACATTTTGAAGATACGCCAGTCATAGGCAGGTTCATCATCACAGAAAGTAGCAGATGCAACAGGACCTCCGTTGTCTGTACTGTTCTCACCAGAGATGACAGTGACATTGTAGTCCTCCGCTTCTCCGTCCTCATCGTCCACGTTGTAGGCATCGAAGAGCTCTTCGCCGAAGGTATCATTCACTTCCTGGGCCACATCTTCCTTCATAGCTTCGTAAGCGTCATCATAGTCGTCATACGTGTCCAAGACATTCATATAGCGGTCCTCGACATTTTTGAACAGGATGAATTTGCCGCCGGTCGCTACATTGAAGATAGCCCATTCTGTAATGCCGTCATCGCTGTAATTGGTAGCCGTAGCAATCGGGGCTTTTTCATCAGGCAACAAGGAAGAATATTTGGGGTTGATTTCAAACGAATACTCTTCCCCATTATCCGGCGTGATGTCGGCCGTAGTAAGAGAGAAGCCTTTGGTTTCCTTGATTTTCTTTGCCAAAGAATCTTTCATAGCATCCAATGCAGTCTCGAAGGTGTCGTGCTTGGAAAGAAGATTGATGGCGTCGCAACGCTCAATTTTGAAAAGATAAAACATGAAGTTATCCTCCTTGAGTAGTATTAGTAGACGTAGTTACCGTTCTTGAGAGCGGTCTGAACAGCGCGAATCTCCTTGGAATTCAGCTTATAGTTGCCAATCGGAGTGCAGCCGTTGCCGAGAAAATCAGAGTTGAACACCATGCAGGCTTCTCCCTTTTCGTTCAGCTTGTAGAGAAAAGCGTTTTGTGTACTGGAGTTCATGGCGCGTTCGATAAGCGTAACATCGGGAATGTCACTAGACGGTGCTTTGACCATCTGCCACGCGGTGGTGTTAGGGTCGCAGTAACCTGCCACATAGATATGCGGGTCGGCATCCAGACGCAGGTCGCGCTTTTTCAGGGTAAGCAGCTCTCTTGCGTGCTTGCAGCTCAAGGTGTTGGTCAGTTCAGCATTCAGTTCACGGTTCAACATGACGCAGAAGATACGGTAGCCAGCTTCATTCAGCCCATCGAGACCAACGACAATGGAGTCAGAGGGCTTAAAGGAAACCGTCTTGACATCCATATCTTTGGGTAGATAGAGCAGCGCGGTAATAAGGTACTCGTCGGAGCGTACGTATTCTTTGAACATTAGACTTCCTCCTCCCCGCTTACGTCCTGATGAATCAGGGTGTCAATGGTTGCAGAGATGGTCTCGTTCTCCATCTGGGTCATGCGCTCAAACAGATGGGACCAGTCGATGGTTTCATAAACACGCTTGACAAACACATCATAAGTGCCACTGGCCTTCATCATTTCGATTTCGGACTCATAGCAGCCGGACTCCTCAAGCATGAACTTGATATCATCCGATGGGTTGATTTTTACTGTTGCTTCGTACTCATTCATTTTGATTTTTCCTTTCTTTTATACGCAAAAAGGCGGGCCTCCCTATTTTGGGAAGTCCGCCTGAAGCGTAATGTTAAATGTGCGAAGGGCCTTATGCCTTTTCGATAATGTTATCTATCGTACATCACCTATTTTAGTCCGTTCGCACAAACATGCAACAAAAAGCCGCCACCCGATTGGGCAGCGGCTATGTATGTGATTAGATTTCGGCGCAGAACTCAGCGAGTCTTTGCCACAGCTGGTAATTGCTGTAACTCATGCGCACCTTATCGGGTACGCCGGAGACAAGATACCATTTATGAGCAGTAGCTTTGATGTGAGAGATACGTTGCTGCTCGCTGCGGGTAAAGGTCTGACTGAACAATCTGCGACGGCGACCGGAATTCCAACGGGAGCCTTCCATCGTCTCGCAAATCAGTGCATAGCACAAATCGTTCTTGGCTTCGTCATGCGTCAGCTCAATCATTACATTCATTGTGAATCACCCCGCTTCTCGTGCGTTGTGAAGCATCGCAATGGCGTATTCAAGAGCCTTGTCGTCATCCGCAAGATAGCTGACCTGTTTGATATGACCGAGCTTCGGGTAATCGGCCAGCACATAAGTCCCGACAGGCTGCTTAACAGTGCCTTTGTCATACTCGATAGAAATGTTGCTGGTCGGAACTGCCCAGCGACGGATACGGTCACATTCTTTAGCGTAGTTTAATGGGCAGACGGTTCCAATAGGGCTCTTGCCATCGAGACCCGTGACAGTCACGAGGTATGCCTTGATGGTTTTCGCTTCAGAAGCGTCTTGCTCATTGTAATACGCATAAGTTATTTGCGCCGGTGTGTTTTTCTTAATGACCTCGGACTCCAGCCCCATGTATGTTCCGCTTTCGCGAGCAAACCAGAGGTAGGTTTGAGACTTGCCAGTCTTTGCTACCTCTTTGGCAGCCAGTTTTAGCTTTGCCTCGTCGAGCCGGAAATCGCGAGCATAGTGCTTTACGGTATCTTTTACAACTACCTTTAGGCAGTCGCAGATATTGATATTATTCATATAGTAGGAAACCTCCTATTCGTTCGCCATTACCTTGGACACGTCCATGTCATAGCGGTTAAATTTTTCGATATAATCGAAAACAGTGTTCACCTGTGCTTTGGTTGCGGTATAAGTCTCGTCCATATCGAGGAACGTATTGCCCATCGAAGGATTCCGAACCGCAATCCAGCCGCGCTTGTACAGGAAATCAAGACCTTTGCCGCTCCAATCGTATGCCATGTCGAGAACTTCATGGTCAGAAAGACCAAATGCTTCTCGATTCCGCATGATGATGCGGCCAGCCAGGGCGGCGTGCTCGCCAAACTCACAAGCATACCAAGTGCCGTCGGGAGCAACCAGACCGTATTCGGTCAGGTCATGCTTCAAAGGAACATCATTGATATACCTACTATAGAGTCGCTGACGGCGTTCAACGGACTGTCCTTTTAAGTTCTCGTCAATCCAGTTTGAGAGTTTAGCCCAGAATCCGGTTTTGTAGAAATCCGGGGTGGACTCTTGTTCAGGAAGAATATCGCCATTGAATTCGGCCACGAGGTCGGGCCGATTCAGGAGCCAAGTACCATTATTGAAGGTATCGGTGTAACCCGTGTCCCCAATAACATAGTTCTTCACGCCGTCATAGCTGCCATCGATATAATCGCGCTCCACATCCCTACAGAACATATCATAATCAAAAGGCATAGCAAAACGGTCGAGATATTTCAGCGGATGCGCAATCATGTCTTCACGAACCTGATTTACCAGCACCTTGCGCTGAAGCTCTTCCACCTTCTGTCCTAACGGGCGAACCTTGCCATTGTCATCGACCAGCTCGAACTCATTGATTCCAACGAGCTTCTTTCTGCCCTCGATAATGTCCTGGCAAACATGCCGTTTTTCTTCTTCGCTGCCGCCTGCCATGCAGGAAAGCAACAGCTCTTCACATTTCTTATAGGACTTGTTCATGTTCCAGAACCAGTCTCTTGCTATGTTGGTGAGAAACTCACCATCAATAGCGAAATTAAGTTTTTCACTCATTGGCTTCTCCTTGTTTAAGCCTCTTCGCTGAAAATAGCGTCAATGCCGTCCAGAATATATTTGCATTGTTCGGTCATGGTCTTACCAGTGTCATCGGGAGCGTTCAGGTCTTCATTCGAAGAATAGAATTCAGCCTTCTCTTTCAGCCACTGGATGACCTCATTGCGATACTTCGCATCGAATAAATGCTCAGCAATATCTTCGATGCTTTCTACCCCTTCACAGTCATGGTACTCATAAGGGTCGTCCATGAGCCGGAAATGGTCCAGTGCATCAGCGATAACATACAGATTGAAATTACTTTGTTTCATACTATTCACCTCATTTTTAGCCGTTATCATACCAAAACTGCTCGCACTCTTCGTCGGTAAGAACAACACCGAAATACGCAACGCGCTTAACGGTAGTTTCCCATACGCGTACAGTGCGCTTCATGGGCTGAATGACCCACGAATGAGAGCGCCAAAGTCCGTCTTCAGACAATGCGTAGCCGGTAGCAATAGAGCACCGGCCTTGGTTCATGTTCCAAAGATTGGCGGAATTACAATGGCACTGACAATCCTGGCCTTTTCTAATATAGCTTCCGCCATAGAAGAATTGACCGCGACTGAGAATCTTCTGCGCATCCTCGTCAAATGCCGTCATGCAGACCTCATCCCCTCCAAAAGTGAGGATGCGGTCATGCAGCTTACGCATGGCGTCGAGCATCTTCGGGTCGAAATGGGAGGTGCCGTTGTAGACCTGGTTCTTATTGACCCAAGCCTTCCACTTGTCTTCCATCGGATTCCAATTGATGGGATGTGTCATCTGGTCTGCTTCAATAATGAAGTGGTTTACGCGATTCCAAGAACCAGCCATTATTCTTCCTCCTCGTTTTTCAGCTCTTTGTCGATTTTGGCCTTCAGGGCAGCCCGCTGTTCGCCATGCGGCTTGTACTCCGAGAGATTTCTGGCATCAAGCAGCTCGTCAAAAGTGGCAAGAAACTTAGAAGAATAGACCTCCGCAAGGTGTGGAAAGGAACAGAACCAGTTTTCTACTTCGTCACGCAGACGCCAATATTCGTTCTCACCATAAAGCGCAGCGGGGTTGTCGTCTTTCAGGCGTTCTTCCTCTTCTTCTGCATCAGCGCAAGGAACCACAACATCGAGAGATTCGAGATAATCCTCAAAAACCTCCACGACGTTGTAGGAGACATTGTGGAGAGTTGGTGCATCCATGTTGGCAAAGTCCTTAAACATGCTGCTTATTCTCCTTCCCGTTAATGGTTTTGAGCATATAGCCGCAGCACTGATTCAGTGCAACGATGCTGGCAACCAGAATGGCAATGTTGACCACGCTGAAAGACTGCGCGATAGCACTGATGCTCATAAGAATGAGCACAAAGAAGAACACGGCTGCTGTTTTAGCGATGGTATATTTCATTTTCATTTTTGTTATTTCCTTCCTGCCCCATTACCGGAGCATATCGATGATTTTAGCGGCGAGTGCGTCATCCGTCACAAACTGATTGCGACCCATTGCACCAAGGCCAATGGAGGAATAATCCTTCATGTCGGCCGCGTAACGGACCAGGTTCTTGTCAGCCAGGGGCTGATAGATAGCCTTTTCAGTGTGAACAAAGACACATTTGCCATTTGTGGCATTGGCGATGTGACCAGAGCAGCCTACTTTCTTGCCATTCAAGGCAAGGTTATGTAGGTCATAGGTCAGCAACATATCGCCACTATCGGATTCAAGAGTTTTAAGTTGGTTGAGCAGTTTTCTGCTCAAGTATGCACTTTTTGCCATTGTTATTACCTCGCGTTCATGCAAAATATTTGTAAGCGGCGCTCAGGCGTGCCTGATACAGATTCAGGGTCGTAAGATTGCCACAGTAGACTTTGGAAGCAGAGATAGGAACATTTGTTCCTGCTTCCATGTGGGAAAAGAACATTGCCAAGCTATCCTCCACACTATCACTGCTTGTCAGAGTTTCGTACACAGGGTAAGAATACCGTGCTGCTTTGCTGTATTTGCTTTGCAGCTCATGCACGAAAAACTGAACTTGACCTTCCACAGAGCTTGCATCAAGCTCCGCAGAGTAGCACCAGTTGAGCAGGTCCGTCTTACGGCTATAGGTCCACTGAAGCAGGCCATAACCACCGTCATTCGGATTCTCAGCTGTCGTGCGCAGATTACTTTCTTTCACCATGCAGCCCATCACCGCAGCAGTACCGGCCTTAGAAAGACCGGCGTTGCGCAGCGCGGTGTAGATGGCATACTCGTTCTCGGAAAAGTTCTGTGGGATAGGCTCTTCTTCCGGCTCATCCACAGCTTCTGCCTCTACCGATTCTTCACTTGCGGAAGCCTCTTCCGCAGCGGTTTCGTTGGTGGCAGGAACAGTGAATGGAGTAGCAGAATAGCCATCCAGTACGCGCATCTCCATGAGGGAATCGATGTAGACGACCTCCGGCTCAGACTGCGGCTCTGGTTCGGTAGCAAAACTATCAGCATACGCCGGGACGCTAAAGAACCAAACGATGCAGCTGATAATGGTCAGGACGCACATAGCGATGGCAGAATAGCCGACAATCTTCTTTTGGGATTCGTTCATAGTCATTGGTATTACACTCCTTAAAATGTGCCCTTCTTGAGGGTTGAAATTTGTTCTTGGAAACGTCTGTTTGGTTACTCCTTACACTTCGTTCACGACAACCGCAAGATAGCCACTGTTTGCAAGATAGCGGTGCGCGGCATCATAGGCATCGGCCAGGCTGGGTGCTTCCACATACCCGATAAAATCGGAGCAGATGCACATGCCGGAGATACCTGGGTTGCCCGCGTAGATGGCGTAGCGATGCTTTGGGTTAAATATGTTGGACAGGATACTCATAGCGAACCTCCTCGCTGTTAAAAGGGTTGATGGCGGATTCTGCAAACAAAAAAGGCAGGCCCACCACGAATGGTGAGTCTGCCTAATTGAATACAGAACTGTGAATGTACGACCGAGAATTTCTCGGATGATGAGATGTTATCTATCGTACATCCTTTATTCTATTCGGTTCGCAAGGATGTGCAAGTGAAAGACAAGTTACAGGTCATACCACCAGGGAATGAGTCGCTCCGGCTTCGGCTGCTCGATTTTCTGCCAGGGCGTTTCTTGTTTGCCATGAACGGTCTCTTCCAGGCGCTGCGCGCACTCAGGACAAAGAGACCCAGCAGGCATATCCCATAGCGGAGTGGTAATGAGTTTACCACAACAATCGCAGCGTTTTCCTTCTTCCACCTCAGCTACTTCACGCATGAAGTTGATGGTCTCTGCATCTCCGGTAAACACCAAAGGAACCTGACCGAGTTCTGCATCAGAATGGACGATTCTCGGCAGAGTATAGGGCGTACTGAAATTCCAAGGAATGGAGGATTCCCGAAAGATTTCAGGAAGAACATTCGTTGCGCTGCGCGGCATTGTCGTGAGATTCGAGTAGCTTTTGTCCTCCGTCAGGTCAACTTCCGGCATAACTCAGTTCTCCCCTTTCAAGACCTTGAAAGCAGTACGAACCCTATCGAAGAATCCCTTCTTTGAAGCGGACTTACGCTCACGTTGCCGATACAGACCATTCATCGAATCATCCAGATTGTTGAGCTGGTCATTCAACTCGCGGATGCTCTCCGGGGTAGAGAACTTCTTGATAATGTCTCGGTTCGCTTTTTCTTGAACCGTGGCAACCATCTTGTCAAGTGTCAAGTCGCAGTATTCATCGACCCAGTCGCCAATGAAATAGAAGCGCTCAACAATGGTGTGGGTGGCAGCATCCTGGAAAGTTCCGAACAGAATCGGGTCTTTTTCACGCTTGACGGCTTCCACGCGTCGCTCTTCCCGTCGAGTATAATCGGTAAATACGACATACATTTTGTCGAATATACCTTTGCACTTTTCGATTCTGTCAATGATTTCTGTCGGTATCCGACGCTGATAGTTCTCCAGCTCGACAATTTTGATGACTTTATTATCTACCATGTGGATGAAGTCATCGACATCACTCTTGTAGACAAAGGTGTCAATGCCAACATCGAGCAGCTTCTTCTCACGGGTAATATTGTCGATATGGAATAGCAACTTCTTTTGGGCCGCGATTTGCCCGGAGCGCTGATACTCGTCCAGCAAGGTAAGACAGTTTTCGTATAATTTGGTAAGGCCAGCTTCCGTCATAACCTGTTTGCGGCTTTTGACCTGAGCAAAATACTCGGCTGGCGAAATAGTAGTGTTGTTATTCACGACACACCTCCGATAATTTTCTTTAATTTTGTTCCAACCACTTCTTGGTTAGGAATAGAATCTTTTCTTGAAATGCAGGATTTGGGTAAGCAGGTGTATCAGACCAGACCGAATTAGAGATAATGGGATAGTTCCACCATTCTCCATCGTGAGGAAAGCGCCGTTTTTCGATGGTCGCATCTGTCAGCCAGCGCTTTTCTATACGTAAGGGCTCTGAATATTCGGTCAGCCAGCACTCGTGAGTAATCTCTGCGTCCCAGACATAATGGGAAACTTTCCGCTCATCAAAAAATGCCGAGTTGTTACACTCGGCACAATAGGTTCTGATAATAAACGGAAACTGGAAATCTTTCTTCCATGCTTGCTTTGCGCCTGCCCTTTTGACTTCAGCAAGCAGAAATGGAATCGTGATACCAGTTACAGTGATTCCGGTCAAGCAGTCATCAAGAGATTGCCCAACACAGATGCGTGGAATGCTTTGGTCTTCTCCCTGCATCAAATTTTGAGGGACTTGGGGTATCACCTTGTTTGGTAACACGCCTTCATCCGCCATCAAATGATAGAGAAGCATGGCCTATTTCCCCTTTCGCGGTTTGCGGAATGGGTCAAGGTCGCCTGGACGGTAATCATGTCGGACATAAGCCTGAATGTCTTCATCCGACAGTTTTTCAAAGATGTTTAGCCAGCACTGGGCGTTGATTTTCATGTCGCCGCCCATCGTCATGGCCCTGTCGCACTGGACAAGGTCAAAGTGAAAGTCGTTTTTGTAACGGCATTTTTCAGCCGCTTTTGCAAATCGTGTGAACGAACTCAAGTTCTTTACCCTCCTTCAAAGGTCTGAATAAAATAAAAAGAGCAGACCCTCAAATCGAGAGTCTGCTCATGCGGTTGCATAAGAGATTATGAATCGTAAGTGTGGTCGAACGATGTGGTATCTATCATGCAATTTCTATTCTATTCAGTTCGCACACCTGTGCAAGGAGGTTTTTAATTTAGTAGTGGTGTCTACGTCGTTTTTCCCAGCGTCTACGCCGCTCTTCTTCTTGCTTTTGTACATAATTGGAATATTCATCCATGCCACGTTTGTATTCTTTCTCATGGCGAATTTGTTCTGGCGTCTTAAATTTATCTGGAATGAAAAATGTCAGCGTTGGAACGCCCATGAAGGCCAAGAACAGGAACCAAGCAAGGAAAAAGACGAATGCTTTGTAAGCCAGCAGGATTGTAAAAGCAGCGATAGCACCGTACACAAGGACTTTCACATAAGTTGGCTTTGTGTCAAGTTTAGCCTTTGCTTTTTTAAGCCAAGCTCTAAAGTCAGAAACCATTTTCTGGATTTCTTCTTTGATGTCGATGTTCTCCGGCGCTTCTGGATGATTATATTTCTTTTGATTTGCCATGATTTTCACCTCATGGCGACATTATACCATGAATTTGTAGAAATGAGAAGACGGCAGAAAGAAAAAGCTCCCGGAATAATTCCGAGAGCTACGCTTTAGATAGTTTCGACGAGCATTAGGGGCTCTTTCGTTACGCGAATCATCGTGGGTTTTGATGACCTACGGTTTTCTTCAAGAACCTTGACCATCTCATAGGAGAGCTTTGCCTGCCAGCAAGCATCTGTACTGGCTACGCTCAAATCCAGCGATGGAACGAGGCAGCTACGCAACTGCTGCAAGCCTTGCTGTACTTTACAGCACTGGGTATTATCCGTCAATAGGATGTCGGAGATGCGGCTGAACTTGCCAAGCATAATGTGAGAGTAGTCATCGAGTAATTGTCTTAATGAATATCGACTGCTATCAGAAAACTCTGCCATAAAGCGAAAGCGTTCTCTGGGAGCATCGAAAGGCGTGGCAAGGTTTACTGGGCGCATACTTTTGATTCCGAGCTGAATATCATCAGCTGCAAGGGACATTGCAGGCTGCTCAATATTGAAGTATGTCTCAGGTAATTTTTCTCTTATAGTAAGGGTTGCCGCCTGGCTCACGCTATAGGCCGTAGCCACATCTTCTAATATGGCATCCATATCGCCATTATACAACTTTATCATAGATGCGCAGGCTGTACGAAGCAAGTTTGCTTGCTTTACGGTCATATATAGGCGGTACATAGTGTTTACTTCTTTCTATTGGTGGCTCTTATTCACCATTTCTGATTTGTCTGAGGCACTGGTCTGCGGTTAAAACGAGCTGCTTACTGATTGGAATGCGTAAGTAGCGAACGTCAAGGTCACGAAGTCCGAAACGAACTCTGTCCAGCGCATCGGCATCTTTCAGGACATTGTAAAGAAGCGACACTTTTTGCTTATCTTTGATGCGAGTATCAGAATCCAGTGCCTTCTTTGCTTTCTTGTCATCGACGCAATGGTACTGAATCAGGAACTCGACAACAGGGTCCGAATGATTTTCCTTGTAAATCGCAGTGCTGTATTCCCCGTGCTTCGGGTCCTCATCTCCGTTCTGACGGCCGATGTCATGGAACGTGATAGCCTGCATCAGCTGAGCTACGTCATCTTCTTTCAGCACAAGTTCCTCGTTTTCGATAATCAGGAGTGCCAAAAGGAGAACGCGAATGGAGTGAAGTACAGAGTGGTCTTGAGGAACTGCTTCATATCTGTACAATAAATTGACCGTTTCTCGCCACCAATAGAAGCAATCAAGGTCATCGTCTGTCAGAACGGAGAGAGCTTCATCAGGCGGAATTTGTACATAAGAAGACGTATCTATGCCATAGATGCCTTCGGGGAATACCAGAACTTCTTTTTCGTTACGCCTATCCAACATAAACAAGATGTCTTGCTTTTTCACTTTAGCAGATACCACGCGGGCATAGCCGTCCGATTGGCGGCAAGCAAAGAAGTAGGCCACGCGGATGTCTGTCGTCCAAGAAAAAGCCTTGGTATAAGGAGCGCTGGCTTCTGCCTCTCCGCGATAGATGGTTACTTCATCCGGCAGCTTGTGGAGTAACTTGCGGAACTTGCGCTGAGTAGCTGCGCCCATCCCTTTGAGGACTTTCTCCATTTCCTCCTTAGAGAACCAGGCACCGCCAAAATCGACTTCTTCATAGACCGAAAAGAAGGTTGTGAACATTTCTTCGGATGGCTCATTGCGATTTACATATTCCCGAAGCACATCCGTGGCGAGGTATCCGCCAAGATTCGAGATATAGAGAGTAAGTTTGTCACCATGCAGGTCTTTGTAATAGTCACAGTGTTTCAGAATACGCTGGCAAAATGTTTCGTCATCTTCGCCTTCGGGCATTGCCAAGCGTTGGTTTCCGTAGATGTTGAGAGACACTACAATGGGATAAGGCGGATTGTCCATATCCACATAGTACATGGAAGAATACGGAGACTTAGCATAGAAGATTTTATCAGCAGGCAAAGTATACTTGGTTTCCCACTCGGACTGGGTGAAGCCTACATCGTAGCCGCTTTTGCGAAGAGCTTCAGCGTCCGATTCCGTCTGCACTTTTGTGATGCAGACGAATTCACTCAGCTTCACCGTGTTGATTTCTCTTAAAAGTCCATTGATGTTCATAAACAACCCCTGAAGACGCATTGCTATTTATTATACATTGTCGTAATTCTTGTTGCAAGTATATAGGATAAGAAATGCGTCGTATTATTTTAGCGGCCAGGTATTGACCGTGACATACTGCCACGACTGCGGAGCACGTTTCACGCTGAAGTCGGATAGCTGCATATTGACGACCTGTGGTTCTGCCACCTTCCAGCCGTAGAGAGTACCAACATTGTTCCCGTAATCGAGCAACTGTGCAAAGGTGAGGCAGCTCTTCTCAACAAACTGAGCGGTCATAGCGGGCAATTTTGCGCTGGCAATGCAATCCGGGAACTCACGCAGACAGTCGAGTTTTTCGATGTCATTGCAGATAAACGCGGCTGTGATACGACCCGCACCGCCGTTGGCCTTCGTTTCATAGCAGAAAACCACAAAGGGATGGCTGATTTCCCAAGGCATCGTTTTGCGAACTTCCATGACCTTGTTGCCTGCCATGATTTTATCGAGCCATTCCTTCTTGATACTCAGAAGGACAGCTTTGCCGTTGTTGATTTCGAGTGCGTGCTGAATGGTATTCATAGTGCTCCTCCGGGGGAGTGTATTCCTTGAACTTTTCGCACAGTGGCAAGTTCTACTTCGCGTTTTCCTTCAGGTAAAACGAATGTGGGTTCAATCCAGCGAACTTCCAAACGGGTCCGTCCTTCTCCAACCCAGTAGTGGTGCCAGTGGGCGCGACGAACATGCGGGCGAACGGAACGCCCTGTTCCTACTGCGTTCTTGTGCTTTTCGTATTCTGCTGTCGTCGTAGAAAGCTGCTTTTCAAAACTCTTGCCGATGATATAGCCAACATTGTATGTCTTAACATTGACCTTCTTAGGTTTCGTGCCGGGCTTAGAGACGAGAACTGGACGCTTTTCTTTCGGAATCTTGACCTCTTTGATTTCAGCGTTCTTGGAAGCAAGATAATAGGCGGCAGAAACTGCTATGCGCAGATATGGTTCCATCTTAGCGTTATAGTCTTGCGTCTTTTCAAGCTCTTCCTCGCTCATAGATGCGCCCGGTACTGTAGAAATGGTTGTTGCACCGACTGTAGCTGTGTTGTTCTCGTTCTGGAACGACTGCTCGTATGCGTCGTTGCTGCGGCGGAAAGATTCAATCAGCTTCTTGCCGTTCAGACACCAGTGCATAACTTGGCAGAGTTCGATGTTGTCGAAGTCCGGATTTGCTTTGAATGGAACGAGCAGGAAGAGCGTATCGGTGTCGTTGGGACCGTGCGAGTCGTCGAATTCGATATGTACGCACATGGCGTCATGGGGAAAATCTGACGGAAGATTCATCACGAAATCTCTATACGGCAGACGCATCATAATATCAGAGTATATTGGAGCGTCTTCTGTCTCCGCCAGCATCTTCAGAAACGCAGGTGCGAAGTTGTATACGGTCTTGGCGAATCGCCAGTAGTTGGTGGCATACGCCATTGAAAACTGTGCGGCGAGCTCGCCGTCCATCGCGTCAGCAACAAGCTGCCCATTTTTTACGAGCTTGTGCCCAAGAGGAATGAACTCTGCTGCATAGTAGTCGAAGCCTTTGCCAAGGAGCTTGTCTGCACCAGAATAGATAAGGAACTGGTTGCTCTGTTCAGCGTACCAGAGAGCACTATTTACAATGATGTTGTTCATAATGCTACCTCTCAATACCAATACAGCTTAATGGTTCCGTCTACAAAGAGAATTTGACTGTATTCTTCCCCGTCGAGGACAATATAGCGGTCATCGTCATGTTTACGCGCACCAGTACAGTGGACCATCTTATCGTTGATTGCCGGGATGGTCGGTGCTTCTGCCAGAACAAGCTGTCCACGCATAGAGCAGATGTCCAGAAATGAAATGATATGGTTGCCCATCCCGATTACCTCCTTGATGGACTATAGTGCGCGGATACCCGCCACACCCTGAGCGCGAAGGAAAGGCTCGTCTGTCACTTTCAGAACAGTGCTGTCCCCTTTTCCATACGCATATCTGATTACCTTGAGCATTTCGTAAGCCAGTTTGCTATTATAGGCAAGGCCCGGATTCGAGATGCCAAAGTTTCCGTTCCAGCCAACCCTCAATGCTTTGAGCTGAGGAATTAGCAGCTCTCTGGCTTCTATGACACCGACTCCACCCCAGCGAGCATCGTGGTAAGCCCGCAGGCGGATTTCATTGGCATCAGCCCCATAACAGCTGGCAATATCTAAGGATTCATAGATGATGCCGAACTGTCCCATTAAGATGCGCGAATAAACATCAAGGATGTCGGCCGCCTGAAGCCAGCCTGCTTCGTCCATTTCAATGAGCCTTGTATAGGGATTTTCGTCTTTTACCGCCGACTTTATATCCACAGCAGAAAGGGCTGCGTCCAGAATCTTTCTTGCTACCTTTTGCATGGCAGGAACCGGCCCTGTGACCCTGACTTCAGTCAAAATTGTATAGGCGTTTTCAATGTCTGCTTTCTTCGCACCATAAGTCTCACCGACTTCTTTGCAGATAGACGAAAAGTCATTGTCGTAGAACACTTGCATGACCTGCATGATGCGTACAAACAATTTGTACTGCTTTTCTGTAAATTGAATGAACATACGCCGAAAACTCCTTTGCATTACATTGTTATTTTACCATGATATGTGATTACTTACAAACGTATAGGCGAAACCGTAACAGAATGTACACAAAGAATTGTCTTAAATTCAGTATAGCATAATCTGACGAAATAGCAACAAAAAATGCCGCACACCTAAGTGTACGGCGTTGGCGCTTGTGGTAGGATTTGAACCTACGAGCGGTTGCCCACTTCCGGTTTTCTGGACCGGCTCCTTCAGCCTCTCGGACACACAAGCAAATGGCGCAGAGGGTGAGGCTCGAACTCACATGCCGCTTTCGCGACGGCAGCTTAGCAAGCTGCTGCACTACCTATTGTGCGACCACTGCATAAAAAGCACCCACATTTTTCTTAAATATCAATTATGTACGCAAGATAACGTAGGTGCGCGTTTGGTGACCTGCGCGGGGATTGAACCCGCAACCTTCAGCTTGAGAGGCTGATGACTTAACCTATTCGTCGAGCAGGCCATATTGGTGTGCCGGACTGGATTCGAACCAGTGAACCGTAACGGAGCGGTTTTACAGACCGTTTGCTTTAACCTCTTGCATACCGACACATAGAATGAGGCGTTAAACCTCAATGGTGCTCCCGGCTGGAGTCGAACCAGCTGCACGTGGCTCTTCAGACCACTGCTCTACCTGTTGAGCTACAGAAGCATTTGGTGACCGAAATGGGGCTCGAACCCATAACCTCAAGCGTGAAGGGCTTGCGACTTAACCAGTTCGTCGATTCGGCCATGTTATGCCGCGCCCGGCGGCTGAGAATTTAAGCGATAACGAGAATATCGTCAATTTTAGTATCCAGCATCGCGGCTAAAATCACGAGGTTGTCGATAGTAGGAAGAGCCGCACCAGCTTGCCACTTAGCAACAGCCTGCGGTGTAACGCCGAGGGTATCCGCCATATCTTTAACCTTGATGCCCGCCGCTTTGCGGAGTGTTTTGATGTTGGCACCAGTTTGCTGGATGTCTATAGTAGGAATCGTCATTTGTTTGCTGCCTTTCTTTATGCAGGCAACAAAAAAGCTGCCTGCCGAAATCTCGACAAGCAGCTATGACATGCAGTTATCGTTTAGAAGACGCACCGCATCTGCGCACTGACTGTGTTGGCCTGTCGAGGAGTATGGGAAATAAAGCTGCGTTCATAGGAACTGAACTCAGATTCATAACTATACTCGGCAAACGACATAGCGTTGACAGTGTTGCACAGCATATTGGGTATCTCCTTTCTCGTTTCGTTCTGACTCTATTATAGCACGTTTACATAGAAACGCAATCAACTTGTGGTTTACTTTTTACTGCACCATTTGGCCGTATCGGGAATGTATATGGCATCTACTCCCTCTTGTTTTGGGCTGGAAGGATTTTCCCTGGTCCCCGGCAGCAGGGTTCCTCGTGCTGCCCTGAATTTGGTGCGATAGCCTGCGCCTTGATGCAGTACACGTTCTGAGTCGAGTAATTTGTCGTTCATGGTATACTCCTTTCAAAAACAATAATGAGCATGCACCTTTTGAGTACATACTCACCGTTGGCAGGGGTAACACGACTCGAACATGCAACACGCGGTTTTGGAGACCGCTGCTCTACCACTTGAGCTATACCCCTATATAGATGCTCCGGCTGGGATTTGAACCCAGAGTAGAACGGGACTTAAAACCGTCGCGTTTGCCAATTTCGCCACTGGAGCATGGATAGCAGTTGTCGTACTGCTGGACGTGGTGCTCTCGGTGGGAGTTGAACCCACACTCCATGAATGGGACCAGACTCTGAATCTGGCGCGTCTGCCTATTCCACCACGAGAGCTTAGTGTCCAAGGTGGGAATCGAACCCACAGTAAATACTGGTTCCTTAAACCAGCGCGTCTGCCAGTTGCGCCACTTGGACATGAAAGCAGTTGACGTACTGCTGAACGTGGTACTCCCCAAGAGATTCGAACTCTCAATGAAGTGCGGTTTGAGCGCACCGTGTCTGCCAATTCCACCAGAGGAGCTTATGGCGGGCGTAGCAGGGCTTGAACCTGCGACACACGGGTTAACGGCCCGCTGCTCTACCTACTGAGCTATACACCCACAGAAGTGACAGATGACGCTCTGCCGGGCGTGGTGCGCTCGCGGGAAATCGAATCCCGAACATCCCGATTAAAAGTCGGGTACTCTGCCAGTTGAGTTACGAGCACTTGTTGCGCATCTACCGCGCCTTGCTTTGGGAGCACGGTCTTTGTGAATCTCACTTCCGATGCGCCTGAAAGTGATAGGTGGTCGAGAATGGTCGAGTCGAACGACCGATGTCAGGGCCAAAACCTGATGCCTTACCGCTTGGCGAATCCTCGATATATACAATGCGTATAATTATATGCACTTTAATAAGCCTGACCGGAGTATCTGCCGGTGGCATCAAAATGGACTGGATTTGATTTTCTGCATAGAAAAAGCACCCATCAGGCGTTGTGCGTCTGACAGGTGCTCATTTCGTGCAGAGTATGGAAAACAGCCGATACTCGGATGGTTTTATACTACCATCACAGCACTATGATTCACACAAACAGACAGCACGAAATTGCCGAGGAGGTACAAATTGCTCCACAGCTCTTGCCACTTATTCTGTTTGTTCATCATAGTAGCGAACATCGATGTGTTCTCCTTTCTTCAAAATCTCATTGTCTTTATTATACACACTGTAATACACGAAGTCAATAGCTAAATTGCAAAAAGTCGAAGAAAAAGGCCCGCCGATTTCTCGACGAGCCTCAAGTTCGGGTTTGGCTAAATGGCCTGCAACGCTATTAGTTATGCCCCAACTGTTCCTGATGGTTTAGTCAGCAGCTTCCTCGACAACGATAGCTTCGACTTCGGTCTCTTTGGGCAGAGTAGCATCTTCCTGCTTGACAGCCTCAGAGTCAGACTCTTCAGGAACATCAGATTCTACCGTATCGGCGGGAAGCTCCTCACTTACGGCCGGGGTTTCTGCTTCCACAGGAGTCTCAGCCTCGGCGTCGGAAGGGTTTACACTTGCCAGAGGCTGGCTTGCAATGCGGGGGATGGACTCGGTCTTGGTCTCGCCGCAGACAGAGCAGGTGTAGGTCTTAACACCCTCATGGTCAGCGGTAGGCTCGACAGTCACAACACCGTTATCCCAACTGTGGTTGTTGGTCTTAGGCAGCGTCTCGATGAGTTCGGAATAACCGCAGCGGTCGCAGACGTAATCTGTATGACCGTCTTCCTTGCAGGTGGCGGGAGTGGTATGCAGAGAACCGTTATGGCCCAGTGCGTTGGTGTAGTTGTCGGTAAAGGACTTGGAATCGTCCTCGTTGCACTTATGGTAGGTGTAGCCCTGTTCAGTACAGGTGGGCTCGACGACAGTCACGGTAAAGGTATACTTGGTGGCGAGGATTTCCTCGGTTTTGGTTGCACCACAGACAGTGCAGGTGTAGGTACGGATACCGTTCTCGTCGTGAGTAGGCTCTTTGGTAACAACGCCCTCGTCCCAGGTATGGCCCGTTGCATAAAGGGTATAGGTCATGGTATGTGTCGGGTCGTTCTTGCAAGTCCGAGTCAGAGAACCATCTTCGGTGCAAGTTGCCTGCTTGGTGACAACGCCATTGTCCCAATCGTGACCGATGGCGGGAATCGGAGCAGTCTTAGTCTCATTGCAGCCGTCTACAGTGCAGTAGAAGGTGCGGATGCCGTCTTCCTCGCAAGTCGGCTGCTTGGTCACTTCATTACGGCCCCAAACGTGGCCCAGCTGGGGGATGGTCTCGGTGTAGGTGTCACCGCAGTTCTTGCAGGTGTAGGTACGGATACCGCTGGTGGTCTGCGTAGGCTCCTTGGTCACAACGCCTTCATCATAGTCATGGCCGGTGGCAGGGACTTCCTCAGTCTTGGTCTTGCCGCAGAGGGTGCAGGTGAAGGTCTTCTCCCCTGCTTCAGTGCAGGTAGGAGCCTTGGTGATTTCGCCATCGTTCCACTGATGGTCTTCGGTGACAGGCAGGGTGCTGATGTGCTGGGTATCGCCGCAGCGCTCGCAGACATTGTCTACGCTGCCCTCGTCTTTGCAGGTGGCAGGGGTCGTGACTTCCTTGTAGTCGTGGCCCAGAGCGTCGGTATAGCTGTCCTTGTAGGACATGGAGGCATCCTCATTGCACTCGTGCAGGGTGTAACCCTGTTCAGTACAGGTGGGCGCAACCACGGTGTCAGTATAGGTGTAGCCCTTGGCAGGGATGACCTCGGTGTAGGTATGGGTCGGGTCATTCTTGCAGGTATAGGTCATTTCGCCGTTCTCGGTATAGGTCGGCTCTTTCGTGACCTTGCCCTCGTCCCAATCATGGCCGATAGCGGGGATTGCTTCAGTGTAAGTATGGCTTGCGTCATGCTTGCAGGTAAAGGTCTTAACGCCATCCTCGGTGCAAGTGGCAGCCGTAGTGATGACACCATCATCCCATTCATGGCCCAGAGCGGCAATTTCCTCGGTCTGAGTCTCGGTGCAGCCGTCGTTCAGGCACTTGAAAGTCTTGACGCCAGGCTGGTCGCAGGTAGGCTCAACAGAGACAGTGCCCTCATCCCACTTGTGGCCCAGTGCCGGGATAACTTCGGTCTTGGTCTCACCATCGCGGGAGCAGGTATAGGTCATAGTGCCATCGGCCGTACAGGTGGCGGCAACCGTAACAACGCCCTCGTTCCAGTTATGGCCCAGCGCATCGGTGAAGTCACGCTTCTCGGTCAGGCTCTCGTCCTGGTCGCAGATGTACACGGTGTAGCCCTGCTCAGTGCAGGTAGGAACAACCGTTTCACCCTTGTGCCAGGTCTTCTCCAGAACAGGAATGTCCTCGGTGAAGGAGTCTCCGCAAACGGTACAGGTAAAGGTCTTGACGCCCTTCTCATAGATAGTCGGAGTCTTGGTGACAACACCATCGTCATAGCTGTGGGGCAGCTTGGCGGTGTAATCAGCTTTGTAGGTCAGACCCGGAACCTCGTTGCACTCATAGATGGTATAGCCTTCACTGGTGCAGGTTGCCGGAACGACTTCCTTGATGTGATAGGTCTTGTTCAGCGCCGGAATCTCTTCGATACGGGTCTCGCCGCAGTCCTTGCACTTGAAGGTCTTGATGCCGTTCTCAGTGTAGGTGGCCGCCTTGGTGATAACACCGTCATCCCAGCTATGGCCCTTGGGGGCGGTATAGTTGTCGTTGTAGTTCATCCCGCCCCACTCGTTGCAGATATGCTCGTCATACCCGCCGGTGGTGCAGGAAGCCTCATGGTGGCGAACAACAAAGGTGTAGGTAGGCTCAGCTTTCTTTTCTTCGGCTGCGGCCGGGGCTGCACTGGCCTGCTGAACGGGTGCCTTGGTCTGAGTCTTGCTGGTGCTGTAGGTCGGCTTCTTGGTAGAAGTGGTGTTCGCCTGGTCAGAAGAGTTGGAGCTGCTGACAGAAGAATCGGCGGTTTCATCCTTTGCGGTGTCCTGCTTGGTGTCCTCGGTCTTCGTTTCGGAGTCGGACGTGGCGGCAGAGCTGGTCGTGTCCTCGCTCGTGGCGGGAGCCTCGGTTGGAGCCGGTTCAGACTGGCTGGTAGTGGATTCAGAAGATGCAACATTGCTTTCGTTTTTAGCGCCACAGCCGGTAGCGGAAACTGCCACTGCTGCTGCCATCGCAAAAGCCATGATGCTCTTCGCGAGTTTGGTTTTCTTACGCATGGTTTACTCTCCTTAGCGTGTTTTAAGGGTTGCTTTTTGAGCGGAAAACAGTCTATTTTTAACGTGCGTTCGTGTTTTCCGTTCACTGTCTACATTATACCAAAATCCGGCATCAATTGAAATTTTGTACCCCGATGCTTTACAAACTGTTCATATTTGATGAGCATTCAGGCTTCCAATCGAGAGCCATTTTCAGCACAGATTCAAGCTCCTTTCCCTCATACAGCGAGAGCTTATCAAGAGCATGACGCATAAGAGTATCGTAATTCGTAACACTCATATCGAGTGGGACGGTAATGGTAACAGTTCCAGAAAGCGGAGTGAGGATGATAGGAGTATTGTTTCCGAACTTCTTCTCCTCTTTCGGCACCCAGCCGCTTGCAAGAAGATAATCATACAAAGCATACGGATTCACAGCCGTCACAGAAACACGACCATCCAGCATCTTATAGGCTCGCAGATACTTGGCTTCTCGCAGCAGGTCTTTCTGGGTCAGAGGATATGGCAGCCTGGTAAGGTCCATGTTGCTGCGCAAATCGCTCAGCTTGACTTTTGTGGCAATCGGGTTCTGATGCACCCGCCAGATGTATTCGGCATAGCTCATTTTCTTCCGGTGGGTCAAAACATCAACTGCATTCGCTACTTCTATCGGAAACTCTGCTCGGATGTCTTCCATCGTGATGGTCGTATCTTCAACCGTATCGTGCAGATATGCAACGGCTTCAGCGACTGGGTCATCATTCACGCCCCTGACAACCACTGAGATATGGGCGGTAAAGTAGTCCTCCCCTGCTTTGTCCTTCTGCCCTGCATGAGCTTCTACCGCCCGGCGCTTGGCTTTTTCGACCATCTTGGTTAGTTCTAATTCGGCCATACAAAACTCCTCATAAAACAAGAAAAGCCGGGAACTACCCGGCATGATTATGGCGGACGGGGTGGGGTTCGAACCCACGGACACTTGCGGCATCGCTGGTTTTCAAGACCAGTTCCATAAACCACTCGGACACCCGACCATTATAGAAAAGATGTTAGCCGCAGTTGTCCCCCTGCGTTGCCCGTCGTCCGCCCCGTGGAGGCCATCTTTGTGGACGACTGACGGAGTTTTACTCCGCCAATACCGCAGCCGCTTTCGCCACACGGTATGATTATTACGGCTTGTTTGCGCATCCAGTTTTAACGGCGTGCCCGCCGTAGCGCGGCAGAATACGCAAAGCGCGTGGTGTAGTTTTACCCGAAAAAGGAGATTCGGAAATCCGCGCTTTCATGCAATCTCATGAAAATCATTGGATAGAGAATATTAGCCGCAAAAAGTCTTGCGTTGCCCGCCATCCGCCCCGTGGAGGCTATTCTCGTAGATGACTGACGAGGGTGTGCGCCTCGCCAATGCCGCAGCCGGTTTCGCCACTCGGCACTGCATTTTTCCGGCTTGATGATGCCCTGTGTAAATCGCTTGTCCAAGCGGCGCGGACAAGGCATTCGTCTTCGTGGTCATAGTTAAGGAGTTCCGCGCAAATGACCGTACTGCGAATCAACAACAGTACAATGCACGCCCAGAGACAGCCGCAGAACGCGGCATGTTGCTGGTGGTGGAGATAGAGGGATTCGAACCCTTGACCCCCTGCTCGCAAAGCAGGTGCTCTCCCAATTGAGCTATATCCCCATGATGGCGGGACGCGCCCGCCGTTAGCATTTAGGCGTACTGGAAGTCGCCGTACTGCTTGACCTCGCGCTCCAGGTGCAGCGGGATGGTCTTGGTGCCGCGCTGCGTGATGTCGCTACGTGCCACCAGAGTCTCGCTTACACCTGCTGCCTGAAGAACTTCAAACAGATTGGAAGGTCCTGTGCCAGCATAGCCACAAGTCAAGCCGTTAACTCGAAGTGTAAACCCATGCAGGTGCGGTGCCAGGCCAGAAATGAAATCGAGTTCAACAATGACCTCGTCACTCTTATCGTTCACACGTTTGACTGAGATAGCACGGATGTTCTGGCTCCCGAAGGTCTCAATCAGTTTCTTGGCTGCCGCTGCGGTTTCAATCGTGGATGTACCTTCTACATTGATAATTGCCTGCTCCATTGGAATCATCTCCTTTCTACTTCAAGTTGTCATGCACTGTGGCAGATAACGCTCTGCCCTGCGAGGCTTTACGTTGCCCATTCGTGTTCGGTTCCGGCTACGACGACTTCCGTAAGGACTTAGCCAACCGCCAACAGGTGCATGCCCCCGTTGGAAGCTTCTTGGGCGGATTCTCAAAGAGCGCGTCGCCCAATCGGACCGTGGAGCTTAGTGGCAGATTCGAACTGCCCGCCTGCACATTACGAGTGTGCCGCTCTGCCTAATGAGCTAACCAAGCATGGCAGGATGTTTTATGCTTGTTATCATCCCAAATCAGGGCAGCCAACCCTGCATCAAGCACCATCCGGCAGCCACGCCGATGGATTCTGTATTGTACCCTCTCCGCCGTTTTCCGGTCTCATTCGCGACTGATACTGGGACTTTCGGATACTCTCAGGCACAGCACCTGTTTGCCGATTCTTTTAGAGGCTGTCCATTGGCATTCGGACAGCGGACCACAAGTGGACCATGCTCGCTTTATTTAGTGTCGTGCGTACGGTGACAGCGACGGTGGAGCGGGCAGCGGGATTCATTTCTATTCACGCCACCCATGTGGGCAGCGACAATTGCTATACCCCGCGTGGTGGGTCACGTCTGGCTTTCGCTTTTGCGGCCTTTATTTTGCTTCGCTGTTTATGTACCCAAACCAGCAGCTTTCGCAGCCAGCGAACCCCGCGCACCCTTCCTCGTACACGTCATTCCATGGCGGACATCTGAAATTCTTTTCAAAGACTTTTACCATGTTCTTTTTGATATCTTCCACGGGTCCGCTGAACTTCATTCCTTTTGTCAATTCTTCAAAAACCGTCATTTTTCTTTCCTTCCTTCTCGCCGCGTGGAGGCTACCAGCGTAGGGATATTGGAGGAGTATATCGGGGTCGAACCGACGTTATCTGCTTGGAGGGCAGAGGTATTAACCGTTATACGAATACTCCACAAGATTGCGGGTGAACCCTCATTTAGCCCCGCCATGATGTTCGTTTAGGAGGTAGTCGGCCCCGAACGCCATCTTTACACCACTTGACAATCTTGCGAATCTCATCGCTGACTATGCGTGAGAATCCAAGAAAGCGCTTAGGTGTTGGTCAACTTCAAATCTTAGAGCCCTACCGTTACTTCTCTGTCAATTCGGGCAAACGGTTTTCGATGGGCTACGTGTGTAAGACTGCGGCTTACTTACCAGCTGCCGTGCAGCAGTCTCGCCTATACGGCTGTGTCGCGTCTGGCTGCGCCCCGGCTTTACGGGGATGCTCGTACGTCTGCATGCTTGATGGGGCGGGATTTGTTGTTTCCGAACCGTAGTTCGAGAGGAAGCACTCGTCCACACAACTTCCTGGCCTTTAGGGATACCGCTCACACCGGGAGTTGTGATGCGATTCCCACGATTGAAGACTTCGCCATGTCGCGGGTATTGACCGCAACAATGTTGCCCACTGCTCACCACGAGGAGGTTGTCTTCTGAGCAGTAGCGCGGATTGTGTGGAGCAGTCCGCGCAAGCAGCTTCCGCGTATTCCCTGCTGCTTGAGGGAGCTTGTTGAGCGTCCGCCGACGCCGTACCCCGGAGGGAACGTCCAAAGGCGTTTTGCAGTACGGAAAAGTTCGGTTTAGAGCCATGAACTGGGCCAAGAACTGCTTACCTTGTCTGGTTTGCCCTCCAGATTGGGTTGAGAGCATTCGTCAGCGACTGTAGTAATCGTTGTCCACCACCCGCCGCGTGGAGGCTGTCTCATGGGTGGCTGGGCACGTCGGATGTTTCCGGCGTGCCCAGATAGGCGCTACCTATCGTGTCGTTCTAAGGCGGGAGCTGCCCGCCATCAGGTTTACCTGTGCATCGGATTATCCCTTTCACTTATGCGGCCTGTCGGACGTAATTAGTGCATAGGCGTTCTCCTTTGTTCAGATTTTGACATCGGACGCGGTAATTACTGCATCGGAGTGCCCTCCCTGTTAGATTTCGACCTGTTTAACGTCCGTGTCAGGACGTGTTCTGGATGGGTGGTGTCACACCACCGTGTTCCGTGCTTACGCGTCGCACCTGTACTCCACTATTACGTCTTATCGCGCGATTGACGTGTTCCCTTGTACTACACCCAGTGGCGACTCGTGCCGGTTTCGAACCGGCGACCTCCAGCGTGACAGGCTGGCGTTCTAACCATCTGAACTAACGAGCCATATATGACCGATTTAGCGTCGCGGCCGAGACGATGGATACGGGGATGGGACTTGAACCCACAACCACCAGCGTATGAGGCTGGTAAGCTACCATTGCTATACCCCGTGTCAATAACAAGACATTGGCCGCAAGAACCTTCAAAACTTGCGTTGTCCATCCCTCGCCACGCGGAGGCTGTCTTGTGAGGGATTCTCGGAGATTGCGCAAGGATGTGTAGAACTATACTGGTGTAGTATGATGTGCTGCAAGCAGCTACAATGCACATTCTCCGAGGTTGTTATTACCGTCTATCAAGTGAGGGTATGTAGCACTATAGTAGTTGTGATGTGTGTCGGGATGACACTTACAACACTTGATATTCGGTATATGGCGGGTCGTACAGGGCTCGAACCTGTGACATCTTGATTAACAGTCAAGCGCTCTGCCGACTGAGCTAACGACCCAGAAATAAGACATTTGCCACGGGGAGCTCAATACCCGTGTTACCGTCACCGCCGCGAGGAGGCTGTCTTATGGTGACATAGCCCGCAAGATGTGTGTATAGCATCGTATCAAGAAGTTACGATTCATCAAGCGGGATTTTGGATTTCAACGGAGGAACGATGAAAACCAATGGAGCTTCCGGTGGGACTCGAACCCACAACCTACTGATTACAAGACAGTTGCTCCGCCTGTTGAGCCACAGAAGCATGGTAGTCGCAAGGAGTAAAACCTTGACGACTAATGTATTATTTAGTATATGCGGTTCGCACGATTCGGCAATACAGATTATTTGAAGCACATTCTATATTTTGCGAATCTGCAAGTCACTGACATCTGCAATGTCTCGGTTTTCTTTCGTGACATCCTTTACCGCGCGTTTCTTTGACCAGAGAACACTCAGGACGCGATTGCGAAGGTTGTCGTCCTCGATAGTGGATGTCACTTTTACGATTTCTGACTCGCTCAAGTAGACTGTTCCACCCTGCTGAATCATGGTCGGATACCCGTTATCACTTCTCAGGACCTTTTTATCGAGGCTATCGTAGGCGTATATCGCGTCGATAAGAAGTTCGGCCGCGATTCCGTCCAGCTGTTCTTCTGTGATACCCTGGAAGACGAGCCAGCGGCGCATGAACGAGTCATCCGGGATACTGTCACTGTAAAGAAAGAACAGAGGAGATACCAGTTTGTTGCTCGAATAGCGCTCATGCTCTTCATCGACATTCAGGTTGTCCTGCCAAAGCTTCAGCATCAAGCCGTCGCCGTAGTAGACGAACGTGTCGTGAAAGAACCCGGACGAGCACACCTTGATATGGTCGATGTTCGCAACTTCCTCACGGTGGCAGAGTACAAAACGCGTGCCTTCACTCTTGCCGTAGGTCTCATCGTCCCACTTGACCGTGACCCGTTCCAGCACAAACCTGTCGTTGAGGAGCTTCAGAACTGCTTTGATGGGAAATACTCGCCAGTCCATCAGATGTTTCTCCATTCCTTTGCTATCGGGTCGTACTCGGCCACTTCTTTTTTCGTAACCTTACCGTCCTTTTTATACAGCGTCACGCGCTGGATATAGTTGGCGGCATAGGTATCAAGTCGGCGCATGGCCTCAGCGGCGGAGTTTGTCGTAGTGACACCATGATAAGACCCACCGGAACCCATGACATCCAGCTCATAGTAACCGGTCTCGTAGTAGACCGCCACATCCTGTTCGTCGGGGGAGGCTGCGTCCAGGATGACCTTTGCGGTATCCTTGCCGCCGCCTGTATAGGAGTTGCGGATGATGCGAGCGCCACGGTCATTTCCCTGCTGTTCATAGGCTTCGGCAATGAACTCAACGTAGGTCTTGAACTTCTGTTCGTCACTGTCTCGATGCGCTTCAATGAGCTTTCCGAGCGTAACCACACCAACAACATTCATTGCTTTTGCTCCTCTCTTGAACTGTCTATATTATACCATTTTTCGAGTTCCGACTCGTACTGTGTAGGCTAATGATTCATAGATTCTTAACAAACTTACGCGTTTTTACTGGAATGAATCTGTAATGACCAGTCGCATCTTGCTCGACTCTCCATTTCCACATGTGTCCCTGCATCCGCTCAGAATACAGCATCTGCTCGGCCGGTAAAAGCAGCCCTATGCCGTAGTATTTCGTGAAAGGTCTTCCTTTTTCGTGGTTCTCGGCAGCACGAGGAAAAGGCCGTTTCTCACGTTCTAATTTGTGCCCCGCATCGAGCAGTTCTGTGGCATAGAGCGCTGCATTCACCCGATGAAATACATATAGCATTTTGGTGCTTGAGAAGTAATAGAAGATGCAGTTTGCGTTTTTATAGAGCCACCCATCTGAATGATGGAGCATTGACTCATTGGTGACAGGATTGCAGTTGATGACATTACCATTTTCATCAAATAGATAGGAGTCAACGGCCTGTTCCAGGAAGATGTTGCCGGTAGTGTATGTATCTGTTTTAGCATCGAGCGTTACCGTGCGGCCATCTTTGCGATGAATCAGGAAGTCAATATCCTGTTCTTGATACGTTTTGATGCTTCGCACATCTTCGTAGCTCTCAAAGCTTAGCCTGCCCAATGCGCAGCTCTTTTTTACATAGTCAATCGCCACTTGCTCTCCGAGCTTTCCGACTGCAAGCTGGTCTTTCATATTGTAAGCCAAGAGGTATCACCTCCGCACTTTGCGGCAGGCAGGGCACTTGGGACCGTACTTGCATACGGTAAAAAGCAGCGGCGTCCATTCTCCATCCTTGCCATAGCCGCAATCGGGACATACCAAAGCAATGCGTTCACCGCTTCCAGCGGTCAGTTCATCGGGCCGAAACTTATTGGCGGTCGGATGCCACATGGCTGCAATCTGAGGGTATCCCACGCTGATGATAGGTTTCGTCGTGCATTTGCGAATTCGTTTCATCCGGCTGTGAGAAGCGTTCAATCTGGCACATTGCGGGCAGCCCGTATGATTCACGCCACTGCCGCAAGCGAAAGCCAGGAGCGGATGCCACTCACCGTTTTGACCATAGCCGCAGTTCTTGCAGATAAGATAGACATGCAGACCGCTTCCGGATGTGATTTGGTCTGGCTTGATGGCATTTAGAGTCGGATGCCATTGCTCTGCAATCTCGGGGTGAACCGTGGCAACATCATTCACACCCTTGACTACGATTCGTCCAGCACAAACCGGACAGCCGCCTCTTGTACGACAGACAGAAGAAAGCACCGGCCGCCATTCCCCATTTTCGCCGTATCCACACCGAGGACAAATCAAGGCAATGCGACGACCGCTTCCGCACGTGATTTCATCAGGACCACAGTCATTGGCAGTCGGGTGCCACATGGCAGCAATTTCAGGATGTTCCTCTGCCACTGTGCCACGGGGTTCATAGAACTTAATCTCAAATTCACGCATCCTGGCCCTCCTTTTCCTGTTGTTCGATGACCCAACTCACAATATGGTCCGTGCAAGCTTTCGTTACATTGCTGGGCGTATAATTGTGGTCAATGTGAGAGAGCAGGTCTTCAATTTCTTTCTTGCTCGCTGTATAGCCAACCGAAATGAAGAACTTCTCGCATAAGTCATGCGCAGACTGAGTATCCAGCATGCGAACACGATGAAGGAAGCTGAACCGACGGAACAGTGCAGCGTCAAGCTGGTCTTCCCTGTTCGTGGTTCCGATAAGAATAACGTCATTGGGCAGCCGGTCAAGTTCCTGCATCAGAGCAATCGTCACGCGGCTCATCTCTGCTACATCGTCTCTGCCGCCGCGCTTCATACCGATAGCATCGATTTCGTCGAGGCACAACACACAGGGACTGCGTCTGGCATAGTCAAAGACCAGACCAATGTTCTGCTGTGTCTTGCCAAGAGCCGAGCTGATAAGACCGGAAAATTTGAGATATACGAACGGCAGGTCTGCTTTGTGGGCAATGTATCTTGCCAGTTCGGTTTTACCAGTTCCAGGCTCACCGCTCAGGAGCAAAGAACTGGTATAGTGAACGCCCATTTCTTTGAGTTTGAGGGACGCTTTTCTCGTTTTGAGAATCTTTTCGATGACTGCTTTCTCCGATTCACGAATCAGGAATCTCTGCTCCGGGAAATCAGATACATCTTCTGCCACCAAAAGGCCCTGCATGTTGAACGGCAATTCAATGAATCGCGGTTCAGCATTGTTGAGCTTTGCCAGGCAGTTCGTCTTGAATTGCTCATCCCTCGCAGCGGTGATACTGTTCAGAATGATTTTTGCCTGCATCTGTGCATTGCGAATGTCGCCTTCTGCTACATAGCGAAGGAGCATACGGTTGTTATCATTCATGGTTTATTTACCTCTATAAATGAAAAGACCCACCGAATGGCAGGTCTTGCTTCTCTGTTATTTATTTGCAAAGTAGGTGTCGGTATCTGCCCTGGCAGCTCTTGCCTCAATGTCAGCTTCGTTCAGATACCGAATGCTTTTGAAGGAATAGTTAGTATCGCCCTTTGAACGGACATAGATACCGCGCTTTGCGTATGTCAGCCCAGGTGTCATATCACTATCAGCCGTAGTCAGTAGTTTGATAATCGGATGCTCACCGGTATCATCAACCACACAAAGGCTCACATCCGCATTGCCGTCGCAAGGGTAATTTTCTGGCAGTTTCACTTCGTAATCCACCACTACGAGTTCGGGGTTTTCGATGCCTTTTCTCAGCTCATCAAGAACCGATTCATCCGTCCGAAGCACAGAAAGAGAGTTGCTAAGAGCAATGACGTTGTTGATGTAATTTTCGCTTTTGCTCTCTGTCGTGATTTTCGTAATGCGCATTTCAATGTCATGCCACCGGCCGTCGGTCAAGGACCCATTTGAGACGGTTCCCCAGTCACCGAGAGCGATAAGGTCATTGTTCTCACCTTGCGCCGGTTCTGTTTCAATACTGGTTTGGGCTGGAAGGTCCAGCGTTTCACCGCATTCAGCCGTTGCCACAGGGAAATCGGCGGGCAGCGTGCTGATGGGATAACAGGTGGTCAAGGCAACAGCAAGTGCCGGGATAATCAAAAGCAGCTTTCTCATTGTCCATTCGCCGCCTTCTTTGTTTTCTTCCTTCCCCTTTTACGGCGAATTCCGGCCTTGTGCATGATGTCGTATCCACAGGTGGTACAGAAACCATGCTCCTTAGAAAGTGCCTGAATTGACTTCTGCGGGTTTTCACGGACTGCTTGGAGATACCGTTCCTCTCTTTTCAAGCGTTCTTTCTTTGCCTTTGTCATCACATCAGAATCCCGCTGGCAGGTATAATTCGGGTCTACCTGTTTGATGACGCTATAAATCGTCGCGCGGTTCATGTTGTATTCTTTCGCCAGCTCAACGGCCGTCACACCCTTGCTGTACTTGCGAGCAATTTCTTTGTCTCGTTGTTTCTTCCATTTATGGAAGTCCATAGAATGTTCTTTACGACTTGCTTCACGAGATACCCTGTAGCAGATGTGGTTTGATACATGATGCTTTGCGGCAGCGTCTTTGATAGACATACCACTCTTCAAGTCCTCGACAATGAGCCGATTCCTTTCTAACATTGCCTCTCTATCAATCAATGTTCTGTCCTCCTTGCATATAAAAAAGCAGGCTCGTAAAAGAACCTGCTTTAGTGGTCGTTAATGCACTTTTTGGTTTACAATACCCAGTTTACTCAATTCGCACAAACGTGCAAGAAGGCAACATAAAACGGTTTTATTTCCATTCCATATATGGAATATGTGCCAGCATAAGCAAACACACTTCAAGATTTGATTCGATGTAACGAGCAATTGTATCGAATCGTTGATTCAGACTCAATGACTCAAAAGTGTAGCCGGATTCAGAAAGAAGCATTTCCTCGCTGCTGGTATACAAAACATTGAGCATTGCCGTCAATGCTTGCAGAATTTCCGTATCGCAGTTCTTCTTTGTGAAGAAGAAATATCGTGTTGAGTTCCCATCGGTGATGCCGATTTTGCCTTCATAGTCATCAAAATTTGCAAGGTCACCAAATAGGCTGCAAGCAATATAGCCAAGCTTTTCTTCAACCGGCACAGTGACCCACAAAGGATAACGCTCGTTTGGCTGAAAATCAGTCTTGCCACAGTTATACTCCCACTCGATGAAAGCACGAATACTGATAACTTCTCCGTACGGCGTAATAATTTTGACGTTTTCCAATTTACTCACCTCACTTGTGCGTCACATGACTTTATTGTATTCAATTCGCAATGAAAAGCAAAAAGAGGGGCCGCCTGACGGCAGTCCCTCTTATGCAATGTGATTAGTATTTTCCGGCTTGTACACCGGGAATGGCTTCGATTTTCTTGAGGATGTTCTCGAAGTTGTGCATGACATACGAAGAAATCTCGCACATCTTCTCCTCGTGGTTCAGGGTGTCGAATTTGGCAAAAGCGCCGTTTTCCTCATAAGCAGCTTTCACCTCTGCGTAAACACGCTTGAAAACATTCGCGCTTTCGATGGCAACCTTGTCTGCGTAAAACGGGCACCAGACCTCTTTGGTGGTGTTGGCGGTTTTGATGAGGATAGGCTCTCCCCTGTCGTCGCCATTGCCCAGCATTTGGAACAATGACATAGACATAGCCTGCATCATCTGGGACGGAGTCAACTCCTCCCATTTGGTGTCGGGCTCGGCAATCTTGCAGCTGTTGAACTTGGCGTATGCACAGCCGGTCTCGGCCTGGTAGTTCTTGTCGCGGGTTTCTGCATAGAGAAATTCGGCAACATCTTTGGTCGGCATGGATTTGCCCATCAGTAGCCCTCCTCATCGGGAATCTCATCTGCCGTCAGGTCTTCGTTGAAGTCCACGGTCAAATCAGCAACCGGCGCGTCCAGCTTTTTAAGGCCGAACGACTCATAGAAGCCATCAGGAATCTCGGCCGCATCACCCCAGTTGAAGTAGCCACTGTTGAGTCGCAGCGTCTTTTTGCCTTCTTCGGTATCCAGATAAGACTTTACGGCGTTGCGTACTTGCGTGAGAACGTCATACGCTTTTTCAGAGTCATACTCAAACTGCAACATGGTCGTCTCGGTGCTGAATGGGCCGATGATTTCGTTTGCTGCGATAGTAAAAATTTTAGTCATGGTAAATACACTCCTTTGTTTTGACGCAAAAAGAGCGGGCCTCCCGCGTGGGAAGTCCGCTCTTCAAGCGAAATTGTGAATACGAAGGGCAAGTCGCCTTTTCGATTATGTTATCTATCGTACACTTTTATCTTACGCAATTCGCATATTTTGACAACCGGGTGCTTTTGTTGGATGAATGACTGGATACGAGTGGCATCGTCATATTCGAGATGAAGGGTCGCGTTTACCATATTAGTAATAGATTGGATTGGTTATTGGATAGAATTGGATAGATTTTGTATTGCTATGAGTTAATATCTAATCAAGAACGGAACAGTTGATACCCTTTACGGCTTGCAATACCCGCAAGGTGTATAGCCCTGCTCGATTAGGTCATCGCGGGAACCTGTATAGTCTTTGCGGTTTGCATCGCTCATTTGAGCTACGGCGGAGCAGTCAGGCTTATGAAATTTCATAGAGTTTGTGTTCAGGACATAGGTACTGACCGTCGTATCCTTTTGCTGTGACTCCTCGACCTCGACTGTATCGGTGGTAGTGCTTTCTGCCGCCTGGTGATATTCGCCATAAGTGAAAGTGACGTCCTTACCGTCCGATGTGCAGTAGATGTCTCCCATCTCGTCAGTTCTGAAAACCTCAATGTCTTTGCTCTGGAGCTTTGCCAAAGTGATGTCGTGTGGATGACCATAGCTGTTGTCCTTGCCACAGGAAATAACAGCATAGGCTGGATTCACTGTGTCGAGGAACGCTTCGGATGTGGAGGTTCGAGAACCATGATGCCCTACCTTCAGAACAGTAGATTGGATGTCTTGTCCAGACTGTAGGATAACATCTTCGGCAGGCTCTTCTGCATCACCCGTAAACAAGAATGAGGTTTCTCCATATACGATGCGTAGGACAATGGAGGTATTGTTGGTATCATCCGGCACTGAGTTCACGGCGATAACAGTCACTTCGGCATCGCCAAGGGAGAATGTATCCCCTACCGACGGAATCGTAAGGCCGTTGCCTCTTTCTTCCGCTCGCTGCTTGAAGTTCCGAAAAGCTTTACTGTCGTACTCTGTGACAGGGCAATACGTGACATCAGCCGTCACGGCTTCGAATGCACCGGAAAGACCTCCGATATGGTCTTCATGGGCGTGCGTGCCAACAACATAATCCAGATGTCCGTCTGTCTCACGTTCCAGAACAGAATATACGAGGTCAGAATCATCAACATTGCCACCGTCAATGAGCATCGAATGCCCATCACAGGTAACAAGAGCAGAGTCCGCCTGCCCCACATCAATGAAGTGGATAGTAAAGCTGCCGTCTTCCGTTACGCCAGCCGTCTGCTCGCTGTCAGAGACAGGACTTTCTGAGACGACCCCGGATACAGGAAGACTACCCGAATCAATCGGGGTCTGACCGCAGCCTGCGAAGCTGAGGGTGAAGAGTGCCGCAATCGCTGCCGCTGCTCTCCGCAAGAATGTGTTTTTGCTTTGCATTGGAAATTTCTCCTTTCAAATAAAAAAGAGCGGGCCTACCCCGGAATGGGATAAGTCCGCTCTTAAAACAGATTGTGAACGATAGAAAATCGTAACATCTTTATGTGTTTGGTATCTATCGCACAATCAATATTGTAGTCAATTCGAAAGGAATGGCAAGGCCTTCACTTTTGGTTATGGGACACTTTAAGGTCAGCATAAATGCAGCACCCAATAAGACCCAGGCTGCAGATACATCCAAGTGCTATATGGCGAGGATAAAGAATAAGCCAAGTGGGGTCAGTCATCGCCTTTGCCCAAAAAAGAACGTCCGCCAAAGCAATGGTGAGCGGAATGATAATGGTCTTTGTGACCTTCCAGATTTTCAGTAGTTTTTCCTTTGACATCTTTTGGCACTCCTAAGCAGACAGCGTGGCTCTGACGACATAGCGTTGGTTTGTGGTTTGGTAGTATCCGAACGGATAGCAGGTATACATCACGAGCCGGTCGGTGGTGTCCGAAAGGTCCACAAGAATGGTTCCATCATCGGCCACCACAGTGCCCGCGTCTGCCGTTACCGTTCCCGGCCTGGCAGAATCTACCGTATATACGTATTGTCCGTAGTCTGTAGTGACCACAAATTCGTCACCAATACTTACGTATTGAAGCAAAGCCAAAGTGCTGTCGTTATGGGAGCAAAGAAGATGACAACCACCGTAGCCTACCTGATAGGAGCCTGCGTACTGATATACACCGCTGCGGCTGTCGAGGAGAGCTTGGTCATCGCCCCAGATAAGGGAAGCGTTGATACCTACGCTGCTGCATGAGACTGTCCCGTAGGAAGCGCCATACGTGGCAGGCACCACATCACCCCATACGCTGGTCGTGAGTGGAGCCGGAGTATCTGTAGGGACCGGTATTGGTGCTTCTGTCGGTTCAGGCGTCTGTGTAGGAGTAGGCTCTGGTGCAGCTGTTGGTTTCGACAAAGGAGCATGAGGTGTGGGTTCCGGGATGCTGTCGGTGCTTAGATAAATCGCATCATTCGCTGTCTCAGCCGTTGCCGCTGATTCCGTTGTGCTGGCAAAAGAGTCTGGTGGTACTGATACGGGAGTAGATGCACTACTCGCGCAAGCTGTGGCAAAGGTCAGTACGCCTACTGCCACAGCAGTTATCACTGCTTTTGTCCGTCTCATATAACAAGTCCTTTCTGGTCGTTAGTAAAAATCAAAGCTGCCTCAATGCTTAACGAATCGAGGCAGCTTTTTGGCAACGGACATGATAAGCCATTTTTGCGTTTCTTCTGAGAGTTGGTGCGGTTTGCACTCTACCTTCTTGCGGATACCATAGGTGCTTTCACCGTCATAGTAAATCAGGACACCGATGCCATCGGGAATTTCGCCTTTCACTTTTTTATAGAGAGCCGTCGGCATAGCATAGTAGTTGCAATGCCCTACAAAGTTGTGCCCGTGGTCAGAGTGAAAGTCCCCTACTGAGATTTTAATTTCTACACAGGTGATGACGGTATCAATCGTGTAGAGATGCTGTGTCTTATACAACCTACAGAACCGCTCGGTGCAAGGTTCGTTGCGAAAATTCCAGTTGGAGATGTCCTTCGGACAATTCACTTCCTGCGTCCATTGTTCGATAGACGGCATAACGAGGTCTTTATCCTCGTCGGAGTACATCGACAATTTGCAAGTTCCACACTTTGTCTCAGAAGTAAAACACTCCTGCACACGGACGAAATCTACAAGCCCAGAGCGTGTCGTGCCGCACTCCACAGGCACTTCAAGAGCATCGAAGCCCTGGCGGAATGTATCCGTTCTATACCCGCCGTAGTTGGTTGGATTCCAGTTATGGAGCGCCACCTCAATTTCGCGGGTCAATTGTGTTTTAGCCACTTGTGTTTACCTCAGAATATCATGGCCCAGCTGAATCATCTTTTTACGCTTTTTGTGCAAAGAGACAAGATGCGCAACGGCAGCTGCGATACCGGCTACCATTACCATTTTCAGAAACTTCTTCATGGGGGTTCTCCTTTCAGGTTACGCCTTTTTCTTGGCTTTTTTGGCTTCAGGCTTTACGATACGTCCCGTGGCGTCGTAGATGTTGTACGGGAAATCACCGTCATTGATGCGCTTTGCGACACGCTGGCCGGTGGCAGTCTTATAATACTGGTTCAGTCGGTTCGCAGTACGGTAGAAGGCATACTTCGCATACTGTGTGCCGGTTTTGGAAGTGTTGTTGCGAATCAGGTCATCACGCAGCATGACGGCATAGTGCTCGGCTTCATTGGTCGTGAAACCGCTATAGAAAACTTCGAGAAACTTGGCGATATAGGCTTCGGGCACATCGTTTATCGCTGCCACAATCATGGCGGCGGTGATACCGGCGGAAGACAGGCCACGCATCGAACCACGCTTAATATGGCTCGTGACCATCTCAATCTGAGGCCGATACTTGGCGAGCCACTCGGTCAGGTCTTCCTCATGGCTTAAATTGGAGCCGGAAAACATACGGCCGATAAGGTTGGCTGCCGAGAGAATTGTTTTGTCGGTCCAACTCATGTCGTAGTCTGACATCTGGACACGGTTCGCCATCGAGCGGCTGTTGCCGGAATCGATGTGCTGAGACTTGGGCGCATTGAAGGTCACGTTCATGCGTACTGTAACGCCGGACTCTACTACCGCCATCAGACGGTGCTGACCATCGACCAACGTGCCATCGGTGGCAATCGCAATGCCCTGATGAGTCGTGTCCCAGTGACCCTCGCGCATATCCTTTGCCATTTTCTTGACCTTGGCAAAGTTCACATTGCGGTTGTTGGTGTTCTTCTCAAGCCACTGCTTTGCAAGCGCCGGAGTGACGACATAGCCGTCACGAGTATGCTGTTCAAAATTATAACGTCCCATTGTGATTTCCTTCCTGTTTGATAGGCATGTAATATGACTGATTTGTATTTACTGTGATTTGCCGATAAATGAGATAGATTAGATGACGGGCTTTTCCGCAGAATACTGCCGATTGACCAGTTCCTGTGTACTCATGGCGCAGAACCCTGCATCAGCGGCCGCGTCAACCGCCTTGAAGTAGTCATCCACAAAGAGAATTTGGGAAGGCTCTAAGCCGTAGACTTTGGCAAACATCTGCATAACGGTCACTTTGCGTTCCGGGCTGGATGTGCCAAGCATGTCATGGAACTGGCCCGGAAAGTGCATTTCAAGCCATTGTTTTTTGAACGGCAGCGTGATGCTGTCCTGCACAAAAGAGATACAGTATTTCGGAATGTCGGGGCAGCTCTCAAGGAAGTGCTGGATGAGGTCATTGGGCTCACCGATTTCATCAAAGACTCGGTAGCCGTCCTTCGTTTCTTTTTCCCGGCGCAGGAGCCGTTCCCTGTGGGCCTCTCCCGTAGCATCGAGCCGATGTTCCCGATAGTGGATAAGCAGTGTATCATCAAAATCGAAGAACATCATCTTGATTTTTGAAAGGTTCATGTCGTTTTCTCCTTTATTTGTAGGCAATTTCATGGTTTGTGACATCAGATTCTGTCAGGAAAACATCACTATAGTCGTCCTCATCCGTTCCAGCGCAAACATGGTGTTCATAAGGCATAGAGCCTTCTTGCTCCACATCAATGCGCCAGATACCGTCGGTGTAGTGGACGAACAAAACCGTGTCATCTTCCAGAAAGAGCCAGACACCGGCCACATCATAGCAGCCGATTTCATCCACTGCATAATTTGAATTGTCCAAGCAGACGAGGTCGTCGCTCGAACCGTAGATTTTAACCATCATATACATCCCTGCTTTACTTCACGATGCAATCTTTTACCGCAGCTTCTGACTCTGCGTACTGCCGAGCATGACTTTTGGCTGCCACCAGCAGAGCATCCTACTCAACCTGAAGCACTGCCTGCATTGAGGTGTGCTGTTTCCGCTTTGCACGTGAAACGGCATGCTGCCTGACCGCCTGGCGGATGGCTGCGTTTGTGTGTTGGATGCTGGCGGTTTCCTCACGCGAAAAGTTTTTGTCCGTATTTCCTTGAAGATTAGACTCAGTTACAGCCTTTGCAAACTTAATAGATGTCGTCATAGCTGCCTCCGATTCCGGCCCAAAGAGCTTCATCACTCAAGTCGTTGCGAGGGCACTTGATAATGCCCGCTTCTCTTAAAATTTGTCTTGCTTCCTTTGGCGTTAAGCCGTATTGCTTGGCGAGATTCGATAGAGACTGATTTGGGATAGCTCTGGCTTGTGTAATCAATCGCCTTTTCTTTTCTGTCCAATCGATTGCTAAGCTCTTGTTTTTTGGAGCTGAGAGAGCGGTTCTTTCAAGGTCTTTTTCGAGGTCTTTTTGGTATTTTTTTGCGGCCGCCTGAATGCCGCTGACCGTCATTCCCCATTTATCAGCAATCTTTTTATAAGACATGCCACTGATGTAGTCTTCATATATTTGTTTGTTTCTGGCGTGCTTTTCCTGAACATCTTTCTGGCGATAGAGGCGCGTCTTCGCCAAACCTTCACGCTCTTTTTGATACTTTTTCACGATTGACCGAACGCAGCTACTGGTAACGCCCCATTTCTCCGCTATTTTGATGCAAGACGCACCACTTATAAACTCTTCATAAATTTGCTTGTTTCTGGTATGTTTTGCCTGTGCATTTTTCTGCCAGTCAAGGCGTGTCTTCGTTAAACCATATTTGGGGTCAGAACGTAGAATTTCGACAATTCTATAGCAAGAAAGGCTATATTTGTCCGCCAACTCCAAGACACATACACCATCCATATAATCTCTGTAAATGGCGTCATTGCGTTCTTTCAAAGATTCATAGACGCCGTTATTCTTTGCCTTCATCATAGTATCGCTGCTTCTCATCACAGACCTCCAAACGAAAGTTGCTCGCCCGTTGTCTGAGGCTTTGCTTCACTCTTTTCTTTCTTCTTGGAACCAAAGCTGCCACCATTACGCCGCTTGTAGCCGTACCCCTTATGCGCAGCCTGGACGGATTTGTACCCATACCCGTTTGCATCATCCAGCACAGTGTTGGAATCCTCTTCCATGATGACATAGCGTACATCACCGGGTTTAGATAGCTTGGAGGAGCGAATAACTCGATATTCGGCCGGAAACGCTTCTTTTTCTTTCTTATACTGCTCTTCTCCGTCCTTCCACCAGCCGACAGGTTCAGAGTCATACGTCTGACGCTCCGGCGGCAGACGCTTGTACTGGGAGAAGTCATAGGGTTCGGTTGCGGTTTCTTCTGCAACTTTGACATCCACACCCATGCTCTGCAAGCTGTTCAGCATTTGCTCGAAACTATCAGCCGGATTCAAAACCACCTGTTTCGAGGCTTGAGCCGGGCTGTACTGGGTAACAGGCTTTGGACGCTTCTTCTCGCGGACTTTCCAGACCTTGAGAAGCTGACGCTCATTGAAGTCGATGACCAAGCCGCAGTCTTTAAGCATCTTGCGAACCACATAAGTAGAGAAGTTCGAATAACCCGAATAGGGGCCGACATGGTTCTCAATATCGACTGCCACGCAAGACATCTGATGTTCGAACTCTGCATGGTCATCAAGCCACTGTTCAATGACATGGAGAAGTTCTTTCTTATTGACCGATTCTTCCGTAGCTTTCTTATTCTGTTTCACGTATGCTTCGCAGGCGGCCAGAATTGTGTCATAGCCGTTTACTGCCGTACCGCCCACGATAGAGCGAGTTCCCGCATCCAGGATGACATACTGCTCACCCTGCTTGATAATAGCAACACCTTCGTCCTGCGGCTTTTCCTCAACAATGTTGCCGCCGGTATCAAATTCAGGCAGCGAAGTGTCGGACATAACACGGTCGAGAATCGTGTCAAGGCTCTGGGAGTAGTCTTTCTCCAGATTGTAGGCGAGAGCTTCCGTATAGACGCCCTTGGTGATGCACTTCACTACCGCATTCAGAAAAGCCGTGCGGTCCGGAATTTCGACTTCATACATCGTGTTATCCCGGATGTTCCAAAGAACGCCGGTAGGAAGGCCTGTGGCGAGCATATAGCAGGCGCACTGGATGAAGTGCTTGTGTGCGAGGTTTGATACGAACTTCAGATAATAGACCTTGTTGTCCTTGACTACATCGGCCATACCGCTAACGATAAGCGATGTGACAGGCTGCTTCAGTTCATCCTGTTCTACCACAATGTTTAGTTCTGCGCGTTCCTGAACCTCTTCATCATGGGTAAACATCGTAGAGAGGCGGTCAGTCAGCGCTTTTGCCTGTTCCGGCGTGATGAAAGGCAGTTCAACCTGCTTGATGTAACGGTCCTGACTCGTCATCAGCATCGTCAGGAACAGGACTTTTTGCTCCACTGATTTCCAAGAGGTCGGGACCTTCGCCATCTTGTCCTTGTGTAGGTACATGAAGAAGGCGATGGCGCTGTCGATGTCGTAAAAATCGAAGAAGTTTGCCTGCTGGTAGATACCGATGCAGGGAGACAGGTCAATCATCGCATCGGAGTGCTTGATTTCGATTTCCGTCTGGTCTTTCTGGAATACCTGCTTGGTTGTGATAAGGTTGTAGCACGCATCCACATCCTCATCAAACTTGAAATCGAACATTTCACTGATGTCGAATTTGTCCTTAAAGGTGGTGCGAGTCTTGACAGGGGTCATCAGTGTCTTGTCACTCACGAGGCTACGCTTATCAGGCTTAACGAAGATGACTTCTTGCTTGCCACGGCTCGCAGCTACGCAAAAGAGGTTGCGCATGATTTCGTAGCGAGTCAGAGGCTGGCGCATACGGGTCGCCCAGTAATCCTCGGTAAAATCGAAGACCACGCAGATAGGACGTTCCATGCCCTTGCTGCCGTCGAATGTCGTGAAGATGCCCACATTGCTGTTCGGAGCTACGCTTTTTTCGCCGTCGTTGTCCTTGATGCTGGCATAAACATGTTTTTTGTCGTAAAGGTTATCGGGGCGCTCTTCCAAGGCATTCAAAACTGCGGCCATCTGGCCGGTACGAGCGCCAAGGCATAGGACGTTCTTCGGGTCCAAATCGTTGAGGTACTCGATGACCTCATCCTTCGTCATGGACTTGACTTTGCAGTTCTCGTTGACTCCGTTGATTTCCTTATTCCAGATAGTGCCAAGGCGCTCGGCCAAGTCGTGGGACAAGCGGAAGCATTGGGTAAAGTTGACCTGCGTGTGTTTGCCGAGGAACTTGTTGATGAAGTTCCAGATGTCCAAGGATGTGGTGTCGTAGATTTTCTGCGCCATATCCCCCACCGCAATAATTTGCATGGTGGGGTTTTCTTCCTTGATATATTCAAGCATTCGAGAGATTTCTTCGTTAATATCTTGGTACTCATCGATGATGAGCACGTCATAGCGACCGACCGGAACATGCAAATCGAGCGCCTTCTTAATTTGCTCGCCCTGTCCAATATTACGAACTCCGTGCCGATAGAGGAGTTTTGAAGCAAAGCCGTGGTAGTTCTGGACGACAACATTGTCGTTTAGGATTTTTTCTTGCGCGTCGAGTTTTAGCAGACGGTTATAGGTCAGGTACAGAATCTGTTTGGAGGCGTCAAACTCGTTACACAACACGTTGATGGTCGATGTTTTACCGCTGCCGATGCAAGCGTCACAGAGTATATTTCTGCCTGCGAGAGCCAGGCGTACAAGGTCCTGTTGCTCAGTAGACAGGTTAGCGAGAGTCATGGTTTGAATCCTCCAGAATACGTATTAACGCAAAAAGAATACCCCGGCAGGCACGCATGGTGTTCCGCCGGGGTACAATTATTTATCTTACAATATCAATTGTAGGCAATTCGCACAGATGGTCAAGCGCTTTTTATCGTATTTTGTTTTGAGTTTTGCGAGCACAAAAACAACGTCCACCCGTGATTTACGGATGGACGTTCAATCTTACGCAGCTACATGTGCTGCTACGATGCTTTCGGACGACATGTAGTCGATACCGTCCTCGTTTCAATCTTACGCAGTCACACGGGCTGCTACGGCAAAATTACATAACAAAGAATTTTGCATATATTCAGCATTGTATATTCTGCCACTATTGGTTCTACGTTATTTTTGTTTGCTATCACCGCATCTCTTTGCGGTTTTACATAATTCGATGCAGATAGGATTTGTTGATTTCTACGAGCAACTCCTCGATTTTCGCAAAATCGGGTTTTGCCGGGAGTTCCGTTTTCTTCACGTCACGCTGGAATTTCGTTTCGAGCTGGTCCACAGACTCGAAGAATTCGGGTGCATACGACCCATCCTCACGCATATACTTGCCGTTGCGGATAGCCAGCAGTTCTTCGTGCTCCTTGTCCCGGCGGGTGATGATGCGTCCTTGCTCCAGAATGTCAAATGCTGTGTAATACAGTCTCACAAGGTGCATGGCGTGCTTATTGATATGGGCAGCATCCTTTTGCGCTTTCGGATGCTGCGGCTGTTCATACTGGTCGATAGTCGTTGTCAGACCTCGAAGCAGGGACTTGAGAGAGTTGACAGGATAGTTACTCAGATTTCCAGAAATCAAGAGAGGATGTTTGCCTTCAGAATCGACATCTTCACTGATGCTGATTTTGAAAACGTCATCTTTCCCTTGGCCTGCAACCAGGCGTTCAAGACTTCTCTTCTCAAACTTGTTTTTGAGTGCTTCCGGTGAAGTGCCATTACGAAGGAGACCCATCTGCAAGCGTCTGAGCTGGTCGTTTGCAAAGCCACCATAGCTATAGGCAACGCGCCGAGTCAGAAAAAGCTCCTTATTATCGAGCAGCATCTGTCCTTCAGAGGTCATATTCACATACAGCTCCGGGTCGTTGCCAAGAAGCTCGATGACATTAGGATTGCATTGGACAAGCAAGTTTACGAACTTATTGATAACGTAGATAACTGTGTCTGTCTGATTATTGATAACTTGCTCAAAGCGGTTAAATCCCAAGATTTCAGGCGAACCGGCCGCACCACGGATGTCAACATCCGAGCCCTCGATATTCGTGCCGTAGGCGTGGCTGCCTCCGACGGTCAAAAACAGGATATTGTCTCCCAGATGCTTGATGGTACGTAAAAAATCGTATTCTTCGCGCTGGAGGATTGCTTTCAATTCTTCGTTGGTCACTAAATCACTTCCTTACTACTTTATGTCAGCGCGGTGCATTCGGATTCAACCCGAATCAACTTTTCAGTCCGCCAATCATATTCCAGCACGTCTTTGGCAACCACTGTGCTTCCCTCGATATATTCCAGAATTTGCCGCACACGCATGGGACGTTTCGCATCCTGTGCTATCCGTAGCGCTGCATCTCTGTACTCAACTGTGTATGCAGGCTCGTAGGTTACATACGGGCAGCCATCGGGTTGTGTCTGACGACTCAGCTCAAAGCGCGACCGGACGTAGCCGTTGTGCAGGGCATTACGGATGGCGCAAGCACTTTTTCTTTCGCCACTCTGTTCAAAGGTTTGTGCAATTTCCTCCACACACCGACAAAAATGCGTGGCATCTTGGCTGTGTTTTGCGAAAATCAGTTTTCGAATCAGCAGTGCTTCATCTTGACTCACGGCTCTCTCCTTTCACTTCTTCGTCGAGACCAAGAAGACTCTTTTGGAGAAAGTTCCCTTCTCTGCTGCCTTCTGGCTTCTGACCTGTTCCACTTCCCTCTTAGAGACAGCGCAAGTCTTGCCCATAGCGTACAGAACCTCCATGACGTCTGATATTTCCTCTGCACAGTCCAGAACGCTCCGTTGCTTGGCGGTGTAGGCTTCCAGCAGTTCGGCAACCTCTTCTTTCAGTTTCTCAGCCAGAGCATCTTCGTACTCCTTATCAGACAGCTTACGGGTCACGCAGGTTTCTCCGTTTTTCTCAATAATAGCCGGGATATTATCCCGAACCAGCTTTTGAAACATCATAGTTTTATCTTTCCTCCAGTTTACAGCGCCGCAGCGGTATGCGCAGCTCATGACAGGTGTATGCGGTTTCTCGTTCATCATCGGTTCCTTCAAAGACTACACAGCCTTTCTGCTGTTGCTTGGAAAGGTATGCGGGTAAATCATCGTTTGTGACAGATACAAATAGGTATCCACGCTCACTGGCGTACATCGCAGCCAAGGCCGCAATCTTCTGCCCTGATTCTGCTACAATGACAACCTTATCTCGTTTTGCCAGCATCTTGTCGAGATACTCAGCTACCTGTTGGCGGTGCTTCCCCATCGCTTGCTGCGTGGCAGTAACACCACAAAAGAACCAATCCTTTTCGCAGATTCTGGCATCGCATTCCTTGCACTGAAGGTGGACCACGTTGCCATCTGTATAGGGGCAATAGCTGCTCATTTAACACCATCACACCTTTTGACACAATTTATTTACTACCTATATTTTCTCATAAGCAAGAAGAAATTGCGATTGTATGTTCTATTTGTTTACGGATTGTACATATTCCGGTTTGCCGCAAAAAGAAACACCCAAGCACCTGTTAAAGTGATAGGGTGTTCTCAATCTTACGCAGCACGAAGCTGCTTCATTTTTATCTTGGCAGACGGTAACGTGTCGGTCTTCATTAGTGACGTTTTAATCTTATACTCGTTTCTTTTTACACTTTTTTGAAGTATTTCTCGACATATTCATCCGGCAGCTCCATGCGCATCTTATCCGGTCCAGTGAATTCCTTGAAGCTATATTGCCCGCCGCACCATACCAGATGCCAGATGTTCCTGCGTTTGACACGGTATGGCTTCTTTTTGCCATCTGGACCATCATACCATAGTGTCAGCGGCTTGACGCATTTGTAATTTGTGTTATACATATCGCTCCTTGTTTTTGTTGGTGGATTCTCCAACCCGTATTCATTTGTCTTATCTCTTATTCGGCGACAAAACCCAAATCTCCACATTAGCGTTCCACGCCTCAGCAGCTTCAGCAATGAGAGAAAAGACAGTGTCCCAATCACCGCCCGCCAGGCCGCAGCCGATGCTGCTCGGAATACGGATGGTTGCTTCCGGCGCAATTCTCGAACAATCTCGCATAAACGTAAACAATGCCGTTGCAAAGGCCGCATAGTTCGTCTGGCGTTCACCAATTCCATAGTTGTTTTGCCCAAACAGGTTCACCACATGAATGTTTGGCTCAACCTGGACTTTCTGGTAACTGCCAAGGAACTCCTTCCATGCCGGAATTTCCATATATTGCTGATACACAACGGGCCACTTACGGCGAATTTTGAGAGCAAGCCCCGCGCCCATCACGCCTCGACAATTCACCTGTTGACAGATGTAGACATCCTTGTTAGTAGGAAGATTCGTCAGGATGTCGCCGGAGATAATCTTGATGCTCATGTCCTCACTCCTTTATGACGGTATAGTTGACCGTGGCAAAGCCCAGCAGCTTGTTGTAAAGTTCCGCAGCAATTTCAATGAATGTCTCGCTGCAAGGGCTTATCCTGTGCAGGAATCGCTTGTCTTGCTGCATAGACGATGCCATGTTAAAGGCAATGGCAAGAACCTTTTTCTGCATACGGCCGAAAGTCACGCCTCTCATTTCCACACTGTCAGGCGTCGCTGCCCACACGGATGCCTGTACTGTAATGGCCCACAGGTCCGCATCCCAGAATCGAGCGTTTTCGTTGCCCATCAAAGGCCGCATAATGCGCCAGGCGTTCGCATAGCTTTTGCCTTCGACATTATCAATGGCAGGGCCAAAGAAACCGTCGGTTTTGTTGCTGAGTTCAATGAGACGCTCAGCCATCTTGGTGGCAGCGTAGGCCAGAGACTTGGCATCGGTGTCGTTCATTTCGATAGTCAGCTCTTCCCCATCGGGCTTGATGTACTTATACTTGTTCTCACCGATGGCTGCACTCTCCCACAGGATGCAGGGCAGTTCCTTCAGCACGGTCTTGCTTGCACCAGCCTTCGCTTTTTCAATATAACTGCTGTTTGACATGTTGTGTTCCTCTCAGCTCAAATGACAGATGCTTTGACTCAGTTCAGCTTGTTTCCCGGATAGAGCGCATAGTCATTGCGGGATGCACGCTCCTCGCTATGTATCAGCATTACGTTTGCCATGCTGGTGTAGTAGTCCTTGTCTCCGCTCATCGTGTCTTCGACCTCAAATTTGATGTTCAGACCACCATCGATAATCTCGTACTTTACGAGCTTGGCTATGACCCACTGATTATTATGCCGGTAGTAGATGTAATCATAGTCCGTCTCTGCTGATTCTGCCGTACTGGGCTCGGCTGTTTCACTCGTAGCAAACAGCTGTGACGGAATGTCCTTCAGTTCTTCCAGCGTCTGGTCTGCTACTTCACCGCAGCCCTCGAAGGCTACTGCAACGACCAAAATCACGCACACGACCAGTGCTTTCTTTGCAAATCGCATAATCTGTTTCAAGTGAATCACCACCATTTTTGTGGATGCAATGTGCTTTTTTCCTTCTTTATTTATAATTTTACCTGTAAAAACAGAAAAACACAACGATAGTAGCTTGTTTTTAATTTTCTGTACACATTTTGAAAGAAAGTCTTTGCCATCGAATAGAAAAGAAAAGACCCGCCTGTTAGCAGCAGGCAGGCCGTTCTCGCAGTGAGCGTTTTAGGTCCGCTCAAGACCCTATTCGTCTCTACCGAAGCAACACTATCAGCGCCGTTCAGTATCTATTAGTATACGGTGGTCGCATATCGTGTCAACTGGATATCGCGGCAATGCAACAGAAAAAGGAGCCTCGCCCGTTTTTGCAGGTAAGACTCCTCGTTCGTTTGGCTTAGCCTTCGATATCGAAAGTGTAGCCCTTCACGGTCATAGTGACCAGGCCGCTGCAAGACTTGCACTTTACGCCGTCCAGGCTGACATCGAGAGTCAGGCTGGAATCTTCGTTGTCCAGCCAGCTGGGCCGCATGTAGGCAGCGAGGTCGTGCAGCGCACCGATGACGTAAGCAACCAGGTCCTCATCATCCAGAGTCTGAGCAATCACGTCGTTTTCCTTGTCAGCGGGAAAGCCGATGGAAGCGGTGATGCTGTCAAGGGTGTTGTCGCCCTTGGAACGGAAAGCGGTGGCGCTGAACTCAATCAGGTTGGTACTCATAATGGTATTCTCCTTTGTATTTCTTATTATTTCCTATGGTACTTTTATTGTATTCAGTTCGCATATTGCGTCAACTATCGCACCTATGGTTCGTTGCAGCTACGCTCCCTCCCCTGTTCTTGGCTGCAGCTACGCAACAAAAAAGGCCTCACCTGTTTTTGGCAGGTAAGGCTCCTAACTGGCTTCGTTTAGTCTTCGAAATTGAAGGTGAAGCCACTTTCTTTCATAGCGACAAGGCCGCCGCGCGTCTGACATTTGTTTCTATCGAGAAAGGTTTCAAGCGTCAGGCTGGTGTCCTCATTGTCCAGCCATTTGGGGCGCAGGTCGCTGATAAGGTTGTACAGTGCTGCGACAGCATGGACAATCAGTTTCTCTTCGCCCAGCATGTTTCCAATCACTTCGTCGTCGTTCTCCACAGGGACGCTGATGGAAGCCGAGAGACTTTCGAGGTTGTTGTTGTCATCGTTGCGGAATGCGGTAGCTTCGAATTTGAGAGTACAAGTGTTCATTTTTGATGTTCTCCTTTGTATGTTATTTGGTTTTCCTTGCACTTTAAATTGTACGCAGTTCGCAAGGGTAGTCAATCGGTCCAATAGCGCAGAATCCGGCTGGGTCGGATTTTGCAAAAAAAATTTTGCGCAGTTAATTTTTCCTTTTACATATTTTTTATAAATTTAGTCTTTAATGGCGTAGTATATATTTACTTCGTTATTTCGGCAAACAGTTTTGACATTTGTTATACTTTTGGATTTATTGAGCCTGAAAGTATCACATATTGCTATGTTTTGCCTTTTACATACCTTTTCTAAATTGATTGTATTAAAATACAGTACCTTTTCGTTCGAAGTTCCCCATGTATCGTGCATAACCAAAAAAACGTCTTCAATTCCACTAGACGCAGCTTCTCTTAGAACTGAAATAAAATCTTTTGTAATTGGAAAATGATTATGGTCCACTATTTTACGTTTGTCGTTGTTGACTTCCCATTCTGCTGAGCATGGAATTGTTAACTCAATTAAGAAGCAGATTTTATTAGGGGCGCAACCAATCCTTTCGCAATATGAATTCACTTTTCGAAGGTGCTTTCCAATGATTCTCTCGAATTGTTTGATAAACTCATCATAGTCGAAAGCATTAACGCTTTGCACATCGTCCAATGCCACTTTGAATAGAGCTTCGGCTGCATCTCCTTCATTTCCTTCCAAATTGTTATGGTACTGATTATAGGTTTCTTTCCCCTTTTCTTCTTGTAGCTTTGAAGAAATCCTGATTGCGCCGTCGTTGGAGTAAATAAGACCGATTGCGAAATGCTCTATGCCACCCATTGCCATTTTTGTTTTTGGCTCGACTATTGTAAAATCGAGCGGCAAACATGAAGCGCCGGGAACGACATCATAGCTTCCATTATTGGTTATTTTTGCAAGTGCCGATTTTACAGCTGGTGTTTGATTATCCTTCTTCAGAACAATGTTTAAACAATCGCTTTCTGCTTTATATTGCGATTCCGGACCATTGACGTCTACCATAGTGGCTCCTTTCTACAAAACAAAAAGGCCTCCCACCGCAGTCAGTATGATACTGATTACGATAGGAGGCTGTGAACCTGTTGCTATGTCTGTATTATATCATGATTTGCGTTGCGATTCAACCGCCAACCAAAAAGGCGCTGTCCAGCCTGGCAATGCTCTCCATCTCTTCTCGCAACTCCCTGTTTGCCTCCGCATCCCCTACCATATCTCTCAGCACCACAAACAAAGCTCTCACCACAATGCAAGAGCCATGATAACGCCCAACGCGCTGGTGCTTTTCAGAGTCGCAACTGTCATGCAGTATCGGTGCTTGCCTAAATGCAATAGCTGCGTTAAGCGCCATTGCAATGGGCGCTCCGATGGTAAACTCGCCATCTGAGACCAATGCAAGCTTTGCAAGCCAGATATAGGAGCGGAAAATAAAGAGTATCTCCTCAAGGGATAGAAGGCTCCAGTCGGGGATGGAGTCGTTTCCTTGGATGGCGACAATGGCTTTCTTGAAGCCATCCTTCGCCTGCTGATACTTCCTTTCGACCGCATCCAGCCATGCAATTTGAAACATAGCCTTGTAGTAGGTACTATCCAGATGTAGAGCTTTCTGGAAGCATTGCAAGGCCCTCTCGCTATCCGCGTACATCTGCTTTTCAGACAGGCCGTATTTCAGGAATATCTCAGCTGTAAAAGGCATCGTCTCTTTGGAGGCATGCTCTATAGCATCACGCAGGTACGGTCGCGCATCAAGAGCGAACTGTGGTTGCCCTTCGCACAGTGCGGCGGCCAGGTGGTACATGGATATGAAGTCTGGCTCGACGCGGTGGATTTTGTTCAGTTCCGAAAGTAGTTTCTCTACCGGCTCAAGGACCGAGAGTAGTCTTATCCTCAACGGAGAGTAAGTCTCCAACGCGGCCGTAAGCTCTCTTAGATGTCTCTGCGCGTTCACATAAGCGTACACGGAATAGACGCTCTGAGGCCCTATTCGGCATTGCTTTTCCAGCTCAATGAAAGAATCTGCCATCTCGTTGAGGTAGCCGTCATCTGGCAACTTGTAATCACTTCTTGGGTTAAGAGCTTTTAGTTCGCTCATTTTCAGAGCCTGAAACGTACTCTTGATTTGCAAGTGCGCGAACATGTCAAACCGCCAGAAGGTCTCATTGATGTGCTGGAGACTCGCTACTGCCATCGCATCTTCTCGCCAAACGTGACGAATGATGTCATTAAGCGCTTCCTTCTCAAACCGCATCACAGAGGAACGGCCTTGTATAGCATCAGCACCATTGATAATCAGTTTCTGTTCCTTGATGCTGAAAACGCACCACAATTCATTCTCAGCCGGTTCTGAATCACCGGGATAGCAGTCAGTGAGAAACAGATACGCTGTCTGTTTATTCTCAGGATGCGCCAATATCTTATGTTGCTTTGACATGTCTTCGGCCGACATCCTGGTTGTTCTGACCAGGCAGCCAACGAAGGTAAAGAATGTTCTCAAGACTTCTTTTTCTGCTCCGGCTTGCGGTTCGTAGCAAATCTTGATAGCCATAATTGGCTTGATTGCATTGCTCATGATTGCTTTTTATAACAAGAAACGCACGCGTGCGTTCAAAATCACATGCGTGCGTTTTAAGATTATTTCGTTTCTTTCTTCGGATAGACACCGCTCGTTGTAGCCGTAAACAGCTTTTGGAAGATTGCTACAGCTACCAGGCAGAACCTCTCTGATTTTGTTCTTCCTTCTACTTGCAGGCAGCCGCTTTCCTGAATTTGTAGCAGCGCCTTTATAGATGGCTCCATAGATGGTCTTTCGGAGGTCTGCATCTTCTTTGAGTACAACCACGATGTCTTTCGATGCCCAGGTGCAGACGCACATGAGTTCTGAAAACTTTTCGTCTTCTCCTTCAAAGGCCAGCTTCCCGCCGGGTGCGAAAGCTGCAAGTGCCAGTTTGTAAAGCTCCTCGTCATCTTTTGGCGTTTCGAGTTTGTCAGACTCTTTTGTGGCATCCCATACTTTAAGGATGCCGTCAGCATATTTTGCCGACATGAAAGCAAGTCTGGTTCGCGTAAAATCGTTTGCCTTTACACGCTGCTCAGTTTCGGGATTGTAACAGGTCGTACTATCTACAATGTACTGCTGCTTCATCGTCGTCTCGATAGCTCGAACTGCAGGCATCAGACTTTTTGTATAGCTTTCAAGGGCTTGAAAGCCTTTATCCCCTTCGCTATTGCGATTCTTGTAATTGCACTTCATAGATGACTCCGTTACGCAATAGAATTAACCATATCCAGCTCCATACAGAAAAGTACGAAGGCCAGGTTGGTGATTTTATCGGCATCTGTATCGAGATGCCTGCCGAGTTCCTTGACCGCGCCGCCGTCCTTGAGGCTCTTGGCCGCCTGGTAGATGAGCATGTAGGTGTTGACGTAGATAGCCTGCTGTTTCACGCGGTCCTTGGTAATGTGCTCCGGCATGCAATCCTCTGACAGCGACTTAATGAGCGGATACCAGCAGGAAAGGTACAAAGCACCATCCTCATCGTTCATCGCCTGCTGAATCTTGACCTGATACTTCGGGTAGTTGCCATTCACGACCTCAATGAACTCGGTATCTTTGAACTCATCGCGGTGGCAGTGAAGCCACAGGATAGCGTTGGCAAGGTCCATGCAGATAAGCGCCAGCTTTTCGGCTTTGGAATCATCCAGCTGAACCGTATCGAAGCTGTCAGCATCGATGTCATACTGCTTGTAAATGTTCACCAGCTTGTAGCTGTTCTCCCCTGCGCGTACCTTCTTCTTGATGAAGTCGGTAAAGTCGTGCGCCAAGGCCTCATAGGCTTTCTGCTGCTCTTCGGCAATCGTATTCTGTTCGCTCATGTTGAGTTCTCCTTTTATCTTAATTTGGTCCTGATTTCTTCGAGCATCATGCCCAGTTTGTTCTGACCGTGAACGCCCTTGCATCTGGGACACTGGCAGTCGCCCCAATAGTTATCGTGCCAGCCTGTCGTGTCCTCAATAATGTGCCGGTCGCCTGTAGCGAGCAGTCGCTGTTTGAACTCTTCGTTCTGGTTGAACTTGGCATACAGCACCCGGCGCATCGCTTCGTCTCGAACTTTGTCCCAATCTGGAGAAAGTTGGACCCGGCGGCCGAGTCGCTTAGCCTCGTTCGGCATGAGACAGGCAAACTGGCGTCTTTCCTCCGGCGGGACCTTTTGTGCCTGGAACGCTGCCTCCGCGTTGAGGTAGTAGATTCCATCTAGCACAAAGGAGCAAGGATAATAATTGCTCAGAAACCCGTAGGTC